>Ga0181536_10000004_pt1 | contig 335109 bp, 315 predicted proteins | sample PEATcosm2014_Bin_41_FD_121105 | JGI IMG/M metagenome (GOLD analysis project Ga0181536, IMG submission 121105) | Peatland microbial communities from MTU Mesocosm Facility, Houghton, MI, USA - PEATcosm2014_Bin17_60_metaG | ecosystem: Environmental > Terrestrial > Soil > Wetlands > Peat | place... | reverse complement strand
CGAAGAATTCCTCGCCTTTTCCAAATCGGTGGGCAATGACCTTTCGACGCCGATGCCGGAATACGGCTTCCCCGGGCTGAAGCCGGGCGACCGCTGGTGTCTTTGTGCGCCGCGCTGTCAGGAGGCGCTCGAAGCCGGCAAAGTGCCGCGCGTGGTGCTGCGCGCGACCCATGAAGGCGCGCTGGACTATTGCGCTTTGGACGATCTGAAGCGCCACGCCGTCGATCTTTCGTGAACGCTGTCCCAGCTCGCTTAGAGCCGGGTTCGCCTTCATCCCCATCTCGATGCTAACACAGCGGCCGCGCGCGGACGGAAAACTGCGGCCAGGAGAACGACAGAGCTTATGCCCAAGCGGACGGATATCTCGACGATCATGATCATAGGAGCAGGCCCGATCATCATCGGCCAGGCCTGCGAATTCGATTATTCCGGGACCCAGGCGTGCAAGGCGCTGCGTGCCGAGGGCTATCGCATCGTTCTGGTCAATTCCAATCCGGCGACGATCATGACCGATCCCGAGATGGCGGACCGGACCTATATCGAGCCGATCACGCCTGAGGTCGTCGCCAAGATCATCGCCAAGGAGCGCTACGCAATTCCCGGTGGCTTCGCGCTGCTGCCGACGATGGGCGGCCAGACGGCGCTCAATTGCGCGCTCTCGCTGAAGCGTATGGGCATTCTCACCGAATATGATGTCGAAATGATCGGCGCGACGGCAGAAGCGATCGACAAAGCCGAGGACCGCGAACTCTTCCGCGAGGCGATGACCAAGATCGGGCTTGCGACGCCGCGTTCGCATCAGATCAAGACGCTCGCCCAGGCGCTGGCGGTCCTCGACGATATCGGTCTGCCGGCCATCATCCGCCCCTCCTTCACCATGGGCGGCACCGGCGGCGGCATCGCCTACAATAAGGAAGAGTTCATCGAGATCATCGAGCGCGGCATCGATGCCTCGCCGACGAATGAGGTTCTGGTCGAGGAAAGCGTCCTCGGCTGGAAGGAATTCGAAATGGAAGTCGTCCGCGACAAGGCGGACAATGGCATCATCATCTGCTCGATCGAAAACATCGATCCGATGGGTGTGCATACGGGCGATTCGATCACCGTCGCGCCGGCGCTCACCTTGACCGACAAGGAATATCAGACGATGCGCGATGCCTCTCTCGCGGTGCTGCGCGAGATCGGCGTCGAGACCGGCGGCTCGAATGTGCAATTCGCGGTCAATCCGGAGGACGGCCGTATGGTCGTCATCGAAATGAATCCGCGCGTGTCGCGCTCGTCTGCCTTGGCCTCGAAGGCAACGGGCTTTCCGATCGCTAAGGTCGCCGCCAAACTCGCGGTTGGCTATACGCTCGATGAGATCGCGAACGACATCACCGGCGGCGCGACGCCGGCCTCCTTCGAGCCGACGATCGATTATGTCGTCACCAAAATTCCGCGCTTTGCCTTCGAGAAATTTCCCGGCGCCGAGCCGATCCTAACGACGGCGATGAAATCGGTCGGCGAAGCCATGGCGATCGGCCGGACCTTTGCCGAGAGTCTGCAGAAGGCGCTGCGCTCGTTGGAGACGGGCCTCACCGGCCTCGACGAAATCGAGATCGAAGGGTTCGGCAAGGGCGATGATAGAAATGTTCTGCGCGCCGCCTTGGGCCGGCCGACGCCCGATCGGCTCTTAGTCGTTGCGCAGGCGCTGCGGCTCGGCATGCCGCACGAAGAGATTCACGACGCCTGCCGCATCGACCGCTGGTTCATCGCGCGCCTCCAGGAAATCGTCGATTTCGAAGAGAAAGTGAAACGCTTCGGCCTGCCCGACGACGAAGTGAATTTGCGCATGCTGAAAGGCGCCGGCTTTTCTGATGCGCGGCTCGCGGGCCTCACCAGCATGGCTGAGAGCGAGGTCACGGAGCGGCGCCATCGTCTCGGCGTGCGGCCGGTATTCAAACGCATCGATACATGCGCCGCCGAATTCGCCGCGCCGACCGCCTATATGTATTCGACCTATGAAACGCCCTTTGCTGGAAAGGTCGCCTCGGAAGCCTTTCCGTCCAATCGGCAGAAGATCGTGATTCTCGGCGGCGGCCCAAACCGCATCGGGCAAGGCATCGAATTCGATTATTGCTGCTGCCATGCGAGCTTCGCGCTGCGCGAGGCGGGGTTCGAGACCATCATGATCAACTGCAATCCCGAGACGGTCTCGACCGACTACGATACGTCGGACAGGCTCTATTTCGAGCCGCTGACGGCGGAAGACGTGCTCGAAATCCTGCACACCGAAAAGGAAGCGGGAAATCTCAAGGGTGCGATCGTCCAGTTCGGCGGCCAGACGCCACTGAAACTCGCGCATACGCTGGAAGGCGCCGAGATCGCCATTCTCGGCACGAGCGTCGATTCAATCGACCTTGCCGAGGATCGCGACCGCTTCAAACGTCTGCTCGACAAGCTCGGCTTGAAACAGCCGAAGAACGGCATCGCCTATTCGGTCGAGCAATCGCGGCTCGTTGCCGCCGAACTCAATCTGCCGCTCGTCGTGCGGCCCTCTTATGTGCTGGGCGGCCGCGCCATGGCAATCATTCGAGACGAGGCGGCGCTCGACGATTATCTGCTCGGCACATTGCCGGGCCTCGTGCCGAGCGATGTGAAGGCGCGCTATCCCAACGACAAGACGGGACAGATCAACACCGTTCTCGGCAAAAATCCGCTGCTCTTCGACCGTTATCTCTCCGACGCCGTGGAAGTCGATGTCGACGCGCTCTGCGACGGCCAAGATGTGTTCATCTGCGGCATCATGGAACACATCGAAGAGGCGGGCATTCATTCCGGCGACAGCGCCTGCTCGCTGCCGCCGCGCTCGCTCTCGTCCAAATTCATTGCGGACCTCGAAGAGCAGACGCGCAAGCTTGCCCTCGCCCTCAATGTCGGCGGTCTGATGAACGTGCAATATGCGATCAAGGACGGCCAGATCTATGTGCTTGAGGTCAATCCCCGCGCGTCGCGCACCGTGCCCTTTGTGGCCAAGGTGATCGGCATGCCCATTGCCAAGATTGCCGCCCGCATTATGGCCGGCGAGAAGCTCGCCCATTTCGCGCTCGTGCAGCAGCCCATGGACCATGTCGGGGTCAAGGAGGCGGTCTTCCCCTTCGCGCGTTTCCCAGGCGTCGATACAGTGCTCGGGCCGGAAATGCGCTCGACCGGAGAGGTCATGGGCCTCGACCGCTCCTTCGAAATCGCCTTTGCCAAAAGCCAGCTCGGCGGCGGCACGAAAGTGCCGACGAGCGGGACCGTTTTCGTCTCGGTCCGCGACGTCGATAAACCCCGTGTCATCGACTGTATGCGGATTTTGCTCAGCCTCGGCTTCCGCGTTTGCGCCACAGGCGGGACGTCCCGCTACCTCGAAGCCCAGGGCATTCCAGCGCAGAAGGTCAATAAGGTCTCCGAAGGCCGGCCGCACGTGGTCGATGCGATCAAAAACGGCAGCATTCAGCTGGTTTTCAACACCACGGAGGGCGCTCAGGCGCTGTCCGATTCACGGTCGCTGCGTCGCGCAGCCCTCTTGCACAGAGTACCTTATTATACCACTCTGGCAGGTGCGGTGGCCGCGTCGCAGGGGATCAGGGCCTATGTGGCGGGCGATCTCGAAGTGCGTGCGCTGCAGGATTATTTCGGCTGAGGCCGAAGGCTGCGGTGCAGGAATTCCATTCCCCGTTCACTGCTAGCGCGATTTCCGGAAGGGCCGCGTCCCGTTTTCCCGGGATAGGTTTGATCTCACTGGAGGGCGAACCGGCGGTTCGCAGATAGACTCGAAAGAGAAGAAGAATGGATAAAATTCCGATGACGGCGCAGGGCTATTCCTCTCTTGAGGAGGAGTTGCGGCAGCGTCAGCAAGTGGAGCGTCCCCGCATCATTCAAGCGATTGCGGAAGCGCGTTCGCACGGCGATTTGTCGGAAAACGCCGAATATCACGCCGCCAAAGAAGCGCAATCCTTGAACGAAGGCCGGATCGCCGAGCTGGAAGATAAACTTTCCCGCGCGGAAGTGATCGACGTCTCGAAACTCTCCGGTACGACCGTGATGTTCGGCGCGACCGTCACGCTGATCGATGAGGATACGGACGAGAAGAAGGTCTATCAGATCGTCGGGGAATCCGAGGCCGATGTGAAATCGGGCCGCGTCTCGATCACCTCGCCGACGGCGCGCGCGCTCATCGGCAAAAAAGTTGGCGACACGGTTGAGGTCAATACGCCGGGCGGCGGCAAGAGCTATGAGATTTTGAAGGTGGCGTTCGGCTAGGCGTTCCGAAGGCGATCAGCGCCTCACCTGGCAATCCGTCTTCACATCAAAACTGGTCTCGCCGATCGCACGGAGATACTGCGACCAGTCGAGTCCCTTGGCGCAGAGCGGCAGGCTCCCTGGGTCAAGCGGATCAAAAGCTCTCCACTTGATTCCGGGTCGCGCATCGACCAAAGAAAGGACATGGCTATTGGGTGCCAGAACGATGCTCAGCGGCTCGACGCTCCAGGCTCTTATGAGATGCCGCCTAAAAAACGTCTTATGCGGGTTAAGAGCCTCTGACGCTGTGTTCCAATCGATGACACCTTGATGCGTCGCCACAAGTTCCGCGAGATCTCGACGATAGGACGTCCAATGCTGCGTCATGACCGTCTGCACCAGCAACTGTAGTGAGATAATTGCGATGAGTAGGATCCTAATCCGCGCCGGCACCAAGCGATCCGCCGTCCAGCCGGTGCGCAGCATGAAATGCGTCATTCCCGCCATGAGCGTGGTCATTATTACGGGCAAGCCACGCGCTGCAAAATAAGCGTGCGGAATGATGACCCATTCAGGCAGAACGAGAAAAAGCACCGCGATCAGCGCGAAGATTACACCCGCCACCTTGCAGGCTGCGATGACGCGACGCTGGCGCTGTTCATCCGAAAGATGCCGCGGGAAATGGACCAGGAACAAACAAGCGCCAAAGAACAATGCCGCGACAGTCGGCAGATTGAAGCCGGGGCCTTGCGGCGTCACAAGGAATTCAACAAGGAGGCCGATGAGGAATGCGCCGCGTTCGGAGCTGTCACGCGGAAAGACGACAAAATAGAAGAGATGAATCGACGAGGCGAGCGCGGCAATTCCGACCAAAACATAGAAGAGAAAAGCGACGCCGCGCGCCTCGCGCGCACGACTGAACGACAGCAGTGAAATTCCCAGCATGAAGAGAAATGCGGATTCGTGAAGATAGAAACAGCCCACCGCCAGGGCTAGAGTGATCACCCCAGTGAACACGCTTTTCATTCTGAATTCGACAAGGAAGTACAGGAGCCACATCAGGCATGAGGCGATCGTGCCTTCGCCGATGCCCATGAAGCTCGTTGTCGGAATGACAACGGCAATGTTCAACAACGGGCCCAATATCCAGGGCTTTTGCCCTCGCGGAAGAACGAACCATGCCAGAGCCGTCAAAAGCAGCGGCCAGCCCTGCATACCCAGTGTCATGAGCCGGCCATAGGTCAGGAGGTCGGTCCCGCCCAGCCGATAGGCTACAAAAGAAAAAAACTGCTGGAGGAACTGCACGCTGACGCGTGCTGGCTCGCCGAAATAAAGCCCTCCCCGCATCATGGCCATAATCAGGTACTGTGGACCGTCGGCGTCAAAGTCGCGGGCTTCGAATATAGCGTAACTCGCGGAGAGCGCGCCCAAGACAAGTGCAAAGACAAAAATGGCGCGAATGCCCGGAATCGCGGTGAGTTCGTTCCCGAGCCGCCGTATCTCCCCGCTTTCATGCACCACAGGCATCGGGGTTGTGACGCCAACGGCGGCTGGTCCGGAGTCATTTTCTCCTGTGCACGAAGAAACTGCGGGACCCTGGAGTTGGTCTTGCTCTTCCGTCATTTACTTTTTGAATTGTTGCGACGCGTCTGCAGGAGCGCGTCCGAACCAGCAGAAGGATTTGAGCCTAAGCCACGTCTTCGGTCGCCGCAAGGAACACCAGGCGGCCAATTAATCCCATCTCCCCGCTCCCCCAGATAGTGGCCCAGGATACCGCTCTGGATGAGCAACGCGGCCGGTCGATGGGCAAGAGCTATGAGATTTTGAAGGTGAGCTTCGGATAGATTGTCGGCCCCAATCGGCTAGCTATCTTACTTCGTGACCGAAGAGGAATTTTATGACTTAGTTATGGGCTTATGTACCCGAGCGTCGATCAAATCAAAAATCAGATCGTGGCTACTTTGCCTGAGGACGGAACGCCTGTCCTCAATCGAGTTATGTTAGTCGAAGTCCGACGCGCTTTTGAAGCATCTGTCACCCCAGACGACTACTTTGCGGCCGTCGACTTACTCGACAAAAAGCGAAGTATTGGACGTATGCGCGGGGCCGGTGGCCAGATCTATCGGATCACTTCCGAGAAACCCCAATCGAGGCGGGTGTCAGAGAAGTCACTCATGGCGCCCACTCATGCTTATTTGAAATCAGAATTTGTCAGTTTGCTTGAACTCCCCAAGAAATCAATTTCGCTTGTCATCGATACATCCAAAATCGGGCCTCAGAGGGGCCTTTGGGCTCGGCCCGATTTCGTATTGGTTACTGTGGCGGAATACAAGCTCATGCCAGGGCGGCATCTCGACGTTCACAGTTTCGAGCTAAAATCCATCGACGGAGGAAACGTCCTCGCGGTCCATGAAGCGCTCGCCCAAACACGGTTTACTCATTATGGCCACCTCGTGTGGCATTTGCCGCGCAAATCCGGGGCTGAGAAAGATTTGCAAGAAGTCTGCGCGCAATGCGAAATTCATGGCATTGGGCTTATACGTGCCTATGAACCGGGAGATCTAGCAGCCGGATGGGAAGTTCTTAAGACGCCGAGACGAAAGGACACCCCAGTCGGTGTTATAGATGGTTTTCTAGAGGAACGCGTTTCTATCGACGAGCAAAAAAATCTTTTAGCGAACATGAATTGAGAGGCCTAGATGGCCAAGACAATCGCTGTGGCCAATATGAAAGGCGGCGTTGGCAAAACCACGCTAACTGTCTGCTTGGCTGAAGCACTCGCTGCCGACGATCAAAATATGAAAGTGCTGATAGTAGACGCAGACCCGCAAGCATCAGCCTCAGTCTCTCTGGTCGGAGACGAAAAACTTGCCAAGCTAATTGAAGACGGGAAGACCCTCGACGCCTACCTCGACGATCAACTTGCTCATCCAGGCGGCACGTCACAGACTCGCCTTTCCAATCTAATTTGCGGAAATGTGTCTTCGACGACTCATAACAACATTCCACTCGACATCTCCCTGCTGTCCTGCGGCCCATTCCTAAGGCTGGTCGAGAAGGAAATCGTGCGGAAGTTTATCAAACTCAATCTCGGGGAAAATGCATACGAGATGCGTCTATGGGCCCTGATAAAGCAGGAATTCGAGTTTATCAAAAAAAGCTATGACTACATCATATTCGACTGCGCGCCGAGCATCTCTGTTCTGAACGACGTAATGATTAGATATTCGGACCTCGTGATTTTGCCTACTATTCCCGATTTTATCTCCGTCTACGGGCTGAGCGCCTTCCTTCATACGGTTTGGAATTATCCGATTGGCAGTCTACCAAAACCAACGAAGCTCCCATACGTTATCGTCACAAAGTATCAGAACAATAACCAGCATAAGAAGAATGTCGAGAAGCTTAAGGCAGCCGCTGAAATAGAGGGTGCAAAATATGGAATATTTGCCACCCACGTTCCCCAGGCTGTCCAATTCGCAAGTGCGCTGGCGCTTGCTAACGATTATCCAACATTCACGTTGAAGTACTCATCAAAGCTGATCAACGAAGTCATCTCGCCACTGACCCTCGAGATCAAGGAGGTGCTCGATGCCTATGCGCCTTAACGGAATCGACGTTATACGTCGCATCATTGACCATCCCGAGATCTTTCCGATTTCCAACGACATGGACGAGGTCGCGCGGAAACTCGTCATCAAGCGTCTGAAGACAACTAGGATCTCTCTTGACGAGGTTAAATCGATCTGCTCGGCGCTTGGCGTGCAAAACTTCAAAATGCTCGCCGACGGTTTGAGTGACAGGGACGCAAAAGCGATAGTCAGCAAGATCGATAAAGAAAATAAAGAGGCGAAGCTCGCCGATGGCCCGTTACAACGTGTCCTGCTCATCGAATTAGCGACGGGACGCGCCGAGCCATTAAAAGCGATCATTAAAAGGGCAGCAGCAGGGAAGCCCAAAGGAAGGGGAAAATCGGAAGCAGATGCGATCGAGCAAGCGCTTTCCAGCCGGGCGATGCAAGCCACCCGTAAGCGGTGACCGTAAAATTGCTAGCCGCCCCGCACACGACTGAAGAAGCAAACTAAGTAAAAATTTGGTCGGAGTGAGAGGATTCGAACCTCCGACCCCCTCGTCCCGAACGAGGTGCGCTACCAGGCTGCGCTACACTCCGACAGGCCGCTCGCGCGGCGCTGCGCCTTATAGCTGCAGGAGCCGGCCCCTGCAAGGCCGTCATGCGCGGAGTTGATCCGCGCATCCAAGCGCTTTGGGATAACGGAAGCCTTCGTGTCTGGATTGCCGGATCAAGCCCGGCCATGACGTCATAAATGAGAGGTCGGAGGCCTTAGGCCGCGCCGGCGCTCGCCGATGCGGGTGCTTCGATCTTGGCAACGCCGGCTTTCACCGCAGCCTGCACCTTCTCAAAGGCGCGCACCTCGATCTGCCGCACGCGCTCGCGCGAAATATCGAACTCTTCCGACAACTGCTCCAGCGTGATCGGATCGTCCGAGAGCTTGCGCGCCTCGAAAATTCTCCGCTCGCGCTCATTGAGAACGCTCAGCGCCTGCAGCAAGGCGCCGTGGCGGTTGTCCGATTCCTCGCGATCGGCCAGGAGCTTTTCCTGGCTCGTCGAGTCGTCGACAAGCCAATCCTGCCATTCGCCTTCGCCCTCTTCGCGCAGAGGCGTGTTGAGCGAAGCGTCGCCCGACATCCGTCGATTCATATCGATGACGTCTTGCTTCGGAACGCCCAAGCGCGTGGCAATTTTCTCCACCTGATCGGGGCGCATGTCGCCATCCTCCAGCGCGGAAATCTGGCTCTTCGCCTTACGCAGATTGAAGAAGAGCTTCTTCTGGCTCGCGGTCGTGCCCATTTTGACAAGCGACCACGAACGCAGGATGTACTCTTGAATCGAGGCGCGGATCCACCACATCGCATAGGTCGCGAGGCGGAAGCCACGATCGGGCTCGAAGCGCTTGACGGCCTGCATCAAGCCGACATTGCCTTCGGAGATGACCTCGCCGATCGGCAGGCCATAACCGCGATAGCCCATCGCGATCTTGGCGACGAGACGCAGATGCGAGGTCACGAGCTTATGAGCAGCCTCGGGATCATCGTGTTCGCGCCAGCGTTTCGCGAGCATGTATTCTTCCTCCGGCTGCAGCATGGGGAACCGGCGGATTTCATTGAGATAACGAGATAGTCCATTGTCCCCGGCAAGGACTGGAAGAGCAGCAGTAGCCATAGATCCCTCCAAACGGACCCCCAACCGGCGGGTCCGAACCGGCGGCCGCTCCAGATGAGCCAGCCGCGCAACATTTCGATATAGGAAGCCCCGAGAAGGGCTGAAAGAGGGCTATCTGGCCCCGACTTCCTTACATTTCGGTCATATTCCAAAGTGCAATGCGTCGTGGGTCGTGGCCGGATGCCGTACTCCTTAGACGGCCAACTGTCTCACTTCGTTACCTCAAGGCTGGCATGCAGCCGGCGCAGGTCCTCGGGCAGAGCGCTCTCGAAGCGCAGCTTCTTGCCTGTCACCGGATGGGCAAAGCCGAGGACCGCGGCATGCAGTGCTTGGCGGCGAAGACTGCCAAGCTCCGCCTGTGCAGCGGGAGAAAGCAGAGACAATTTAGTCTTGAAGCCGCTGCCGTACAGCGTGTCGCCCAAAAGTGGATGGCCAAGGTGAGCCAAATGCACGCGGATCTGATGCGTGCGGCCGGTTTCCAAACTGCAGCGGATGAGGCTCGCGACTGGCTGGCCGCTGTGCCCGGCAAATGTCTCCAAAACCTCCCAATGGGTGATCGCCTCCCGGCCTCGCGGCGAGACGGCCATTTTTTCCCGATCGGTCTTGTGACGAAAAATCGGCGCGTCGATTGTCCCGCTCGGATCGCGTGGGACGCCCCAGGCAAAGGCGAGATAATCGCGGGTAAAATCCTTCGTGCTGCGGCCATGATCGGCAAAGAGCGCGGCAAGACCTTGATGCGCTCGATCGTTCTTCGCAACGACAAGAAGACCGGACGTATCCTTGTCGAGTCGATGGACGATACCCGGCCGGCGCACGCCGCCGATGCCCGAGAGTGCCTCGCCGCAATGGGCGATCAGCGCATTGACGAGCGTGCCGCTTTCGTGCCCCGGCGCCGGATGGACGACGAGGCCCGCGGGCTTATCGATGACGATGAGATCAGCATCTTCGTAAACGATAGTGAGCGGCAGTTTCTCGCCGCGCGGCAGCGGATCGATAGCCGGTGGAACCGTCAGCGCAATCCGCCCGCCGCTGCGCAGTTTTATCCCCGCATCCAGGACGGGTGCGCCGTCGAGCGTGACGGCGCCCTCTTCGATCAGGCTCTTCAGCCGCGTGCGCGACAGCGACGCCTCTCGCGCCTCCGGGCGGCTAGCCAAAAAGCGATCGAGCCGTTCGCCTGCTTCTTCGTCGGCGACAGTGAAATGGAAAGGAGCCGACTCCTCCGCCGGGGCCTCATGCGCCTCCGGTGCCGGCGTCTCGAGGTCTTTTGTTTTCTTTTTGGCCATGGTCCTTCCGTTGCCGGCAGCAGCGCTCATTAACGTTTTCGACGCAAAGCCGCCCGCAATTTGCGACAGATCACCGCGTCGTTATCGCCGCGAGCATGCTACTTGATATAAGCCTTGGCGAACGCCTTCGAAAGCGATTGCACTCGATGTCCCTGCCCCAGCTCTATTTCCGCGCGATGCGCCTCCTCGGCCGCGAAGGCCGGATCGCCATCCTCCTCGTCCTCGCGAATTTTGTGCTGGCCTCGGCGCAATTCGCCGAGCCGGTGCTCTTCGGCCGCATCGTTGACCGCATGAATGTCGGCGAAGCGCTGCATCAGCCCCCGGGCCTTGCCGCTCTTCTGCCACTGGTGCTCGCCTGGATCGGCTTTGCGCTTGTCGCCATAATGGGTTCGGTGTTCGTCGGCCTTTCCGCCGACCGGTTGGCGCACCGCCGCCGGCTCGCGTCCATGAGCATCTATCTAGAACATGTGCTCAATCTGCCGATGAGCTTTCATAGTGCCACGCATTCCGGCCGGCTGCTAAAAGGCATGATCGAAGGCGCCGCCGCCCTTTTCTGGCTCTGGCTCTCCTTCTTCCGCGAGAAATGCGCGGCGCTTGTGGCCTTGACCGTGCTTCTGCCCTTCTCGCTCATCATCAATTGGCGGCTTGCAAGCCTCTTGATCGTTCTCATCGTCATGTTCGCCATTCTCATCACCTTCGTCGTGCGACGGACCAGCAGCCTGCAAGACGAAGTCGAGCGCCAATACGCAAGCCTCACCGAGCGTGCCTCCGATGTCTTCGGCAACATTCCCGTCGTGCAGAGCTTCACGCAGGTCGAAAGCGAAATGCGCTCCGTCGCCGAAATGATGAAGGCAGCGCTCACCGCGCAAATGCCAGTGCTGAACTGGTGGGCGATCACGGTCATTTGGGCCAAGGCCGCGGCGACCTTGACCCTGCTCACGATTTTTCTCCTCGGCGTCGAACTGCATGCGCAAGGCCTCGCTTCGATCGGACAGATCGTCACCTTCACCGCCTTCTCGACTCTGCTCATCGGTCAGTTGAACGAGATCGTCGCCTTCATCAATGGGCTTTTTCTGCAAGCCCCGAAACTCGCCGAATTTTTCCATGTGCTCGATACGCGTTCGCTTGTCACGGACCGCCTCCATGCGCGCGATCCCGGCAGGCTCAAAGGCCATGTTGCCTTCGATCACGTGACATTTGCTTATGAGCCCGGCATCAATGCGATAAGCGACGTCAGTTTTGACGTGGCACCGGGCGAAACTATTGCGCTTGTCGGCGCAACGGGTTCAGGAAAATCGACGACGCTCAATCTTCTCCATCGCGTCTTCGATCCAAACTCTGGTGCGGTCAAGATCGACGGCATCGATATCCGCGACATGACGCTTGAGGGCCTGAGACGCAACATCGGCGTCGTCTTTCAAGAGCCGATGCTGTTCGCGCGATCGATCGACGAAAACCTTCGCGTCGGCAAGGTCGATGCGACGGAAAAGGAAATGGAACTGGCGCTTGAGCGCGCGCAGGCGGCTTCTTTCGTCGCACGTCAGGCAAAAGGGCTCGAAACGGTCATCAGCGAACGCGGCCGCTCGCTCTCTGGCGGCGAACGCCAGAGACTGTCGATTGCGCGCGCGCTGTTGAAAGATCCGCCGATCATGATCTTTGACGAGGCAACCTCCGCGCTCGATGCCGAGACCGAAGAGCAATTGCAGAAGGCACTCGCCTCCGCCACCAAAGGCCGCACGACCTTCATCATCGCGCATCGCTTTTCGACGATCCGCAATGCCGACCGCATCATCGTCTTCGATCACGGCCATGTGGTCGAGACTGGCACATTCGACGAGCTCATCGCCAAGGGCGACAAATTCGCCAATCTCGCGCGGCGGCAATTCGTGCAGCCGAAGGTGGAGATGGAGAGTGTAGGGAGATGAGTTCCTACACCACCCGCGGCTTCGCGACTTGGCCCAGCGCACATTCGAGCGACGCGCGATCCCATTTGCCGAGATTGGCCGCCGCATCATACGTGCTCTGCAAGAATTCCATCAGCGCCCCTTCGGGGTCCGAGGCCGTGCGCACGGCCTCATAAGGCAGAATGAATTCGCCGAGGTCTTTAAAGAAATAGGCCTGCGCGGGATTCACTTTCGCGTCGGCGAAACCGTCGGGCGCCGGATAGGCATAAGAATAAAACGCCGCCTCATTCATCGACCCGCCGCCGCCCGGCCAAAAGCCCGCGCTCGAGACTTCATGCGAATAGGCTTCGCGCGCGACGGCATCGGGAAGATTGGGCACGCCGCCGGGATGGAGCGGCGCGCGGCGTCCGGAAAAGCGTGTCACCGCGAGATCGAAACTGCCCCAGAAGAAATGCACCGGGCTCACCTTGCCCAGAAAACTCGTGCGAAACTCCTTCAGCACCTTTTGCGTCGAGAGAAGCACGCGCCAGAAACGGGCGGCGTATTCGCGATCGTAAGCGGCGTGTTTGGTGTCTTGCTCGAACGGAATGGCGTCGACAATCTCGTTCGGCATCGTGTTGATGCGGATGGTGAGACCGAGGTCCGCCAGTGCGCTCATCACTTTTTTATAAAAATCCGCCACCGACATGGGCGCGAGCGCAAATTGGCGCAGATCGCCATCGCTCGTCGTCACCGACAAGAGATGATCGATGAAATCGAAATCGATCTGAAAACTGCGCGCGCCATGAGGAATGGGCGAGGTCGTCAGCCCGCGCGATGTCACATAAAGCACGACATGCCAGGAATGATTGACCCAAGGCGTTTGCGATAGGCGAACCTTGCCGACGATCTGCGTCCAGAGATGCAGCGTCGCGCGCGTGTCCTGCCACGCCGCGGCCGGCAATGCGGGCCATGGAGTCCGTGTCATTCCCTCTCCTAACGCAGAAACAAAAATGTCAGCGCGATAAAGATGGGCACGAGCACGGCGATCGACCAGATCATATAGCCAAAGAAGCCCGGCATATCGACACGCGCGCGCCGCGCCAGCGCATAGACCATGAAATTCGGCGCACTGCCGATATAGGTCAGCGCGCCCATGAAGACGGCGCCGAGGGAGATCGCTTCCAATGTTTTCGCAAGCGGACCCATCAGCGTCGCCGCCTTGCCGCCCGCGACGACGAAGAAGACGAGATAGGTCGGGCCATTGTCGAGAAGCGACGAGAGAAGGCCGGAAGACCAGAAATAGGCAGCATTGTTCGGGCTGCCGTTCTGGTGCTCAAGAATCGCGATCACCGGCGCGAAAGGCCCATGCGAATTCGCCGCAAGCATCGTCATCACCGGAATGATGGTGATGAAGATTGCCGCGAAGAGCTTCGCGACTTCCTCAAGCGGCTCCCAGGAAAAATGATTGGCGGCGCGATCCGCCTGCGGCGTGATGACAAAGGACAAGAGCCCGATCGCGGCAAGGCACGTGTCGCGCAGGAGATTCTGCAATTCGACTCTTGCACCGAGATAATCGATGGCGACACCCGGATGCCAAAGCGCTCCCACGAGAATGGCGGCGATGACGCAAGCCATGAGAAAAACATTGGGGAGGCCGCGGATCGCGAGATGAGGCGCGCCTTCCGCGCTCAAGAACATCTGGGCTTCGCGATCTTTGCGCGCGAAATAACTGTCGATCAGATAGAAGGTGATGAGAACGAGGCTCGCAGTGAAGAGCAAATGCGGCCAGAGCGTGCGCAGAGGCCAAAAGAAGCTGACACCGCGCAGAAAGCCAAAGAACAGCGGCGGATTGCCGAGCGGCGTCAAGATGCCTCCGATGTTGGAGACGAGAAAGATAAAGAAGATGACGACATGCGCCTGATGCTTGCGTTTCGCATTGGCCTGCAGAATGGGGCGGATGAAGATCAGCGACGCGCCCGTCGCGCCGATGAGGCTTGAGGCGAAGGTGCCGAAGGCAAGAAGCAGCGTATTCAAGCGCGGCGTCGCGCGATCGAAATCGGAAACGACGATGCCGCCGGCGGTCGTATAAAGCGCAAACAGCATGAGAATGAAGGGCAGATAATCCGCGAACATGCTGTGGCTGAGGGCCGTGAGCGTCGGCGAAAGGCCTTCGGCCGCAATCAACATGCCGAGCGCAAGGAGCGCCCATGCGGCGGCGGCCCAGCCATAATGCACATGCCAAACCCGCTTCGCGAAAATGGGCCCGAGCGCGATCGAGAGCAGAAGGCCAGCGAAAGGCAGGCCCGTGTAGAGAGGCAGTTGCGCACCTTCGAATGAGGCAGCTGCAGCAGGCGTGGCGAAAGCAAAAAGAAAAGCGAGCCCGAGGAGAAACGCAAGACGCAAGGCTTTGCCAGAATGCATGGTAAACTTTTTGCCCCCTCACCCGGCCAGTCGGCCACCCTCTCCCACAAGGGAGAAGGACATTCATGCAATCAATGCGCCTCGTCCCAATTCAGTGCGGCTTTCGCGTCAACATGCAGCGGCGCCGCGAGCTGAACCGCCGGATGCGGCGCCTCTTCCATCACGCGGCGGACAAGAGCAATCGTGGCATCGACTTCGTCCTCCGGTACTTCGAAGACGAGTTCGTCATGCACCTGGAGCAACATTTGCGCCGAGAGCCGCGCCTTTTCGAGCGCCGCATCCATGCGCACCATGGCGCGGCGGATAATGTCGGCCGCAGAGCCCTGGATCGGCGCATTGATGGCCGCGCGCTCGTTGAAGGCACGCTCCGACGGGTTCGACGCATTGATCCGCGGATAATGGCATTTGCGGCCGAAGATCGTCTCGACATAGCCTTGCTCGCGACAACGCCGCTTCGTCTCGTCCATGTAGGCGCGAATGCCGGGGAAGCGCTCGAAATATTTCTTGATGTAGGCGCCCGCCTCGTCGCGCGGAATGCCGAGCTGGTTCGCGAGGCCGAAGGCCGAAATGCCATAAATGATGCCGAAGTTGATCGCCTTGGCGCGGCGGCGCACGTCGCCCGGCATGCCTTCGATCGGCACGCCGAACATTTCAGATGCCGTCATCGCATGAATATCGAGACCGTCGGCGAAGGCTTGGCGCAACTGCGGGATGTCCGCGATATGCGCGAGCAGCCGCAGTTCGATCTGCGAATAGTCGGCGGAGACAAGACGATGGCCCGGCGTCGCGACAAAGGCGCGGCGGATTTTTCGGCCGATCTCATTGCGCACCGGAATGTTCTGCAGATTGGGATCGGATGAGGCGAGCCGCCCCGTCGTCGTCGCCGCCAAGGCGAAAGATGTGTGGACGCGCCCCGTCGCCTTGTCGATATGATCGGGCAAAGTATCGCTATAGGTCGATTTCAGCTTCGAGAGCTGGCGCCAATCGAGAATCTTCTTGCAGAAGTCATTGCCTTCTTCGGCGAGATCTTCGAGCACGCCCGCGGCCGTGGACCATGCCCCCGTCGCCGTGCGCTTGGCGCCAGCAAGCCCCATCTTGCCGAAGAGAATGTCGCCCAATTGTTTCGGCGAGCCGAGATTGAAGCTTTCGCCGGCCTGTTCGAAAATCTCGGCTTCGAGCCGCGCCATGTCCTGCGCGAATTCTCCCGAGAGCCGCGAGAGCATCGTGCGATCGATGGCAATGCCGCGCGCTTCCATGCGCGCCAGCGTCTCGATCATCGGACGCTCCAGCGTCTCATAGGTCGTCGTCATATGTTCAGCCGGCAGACGCGGCTTCAACACGTTCCAGAGGCGCAGCGCGACATCGGCGTCTTCCGCCGAATATTCGGTCGCTTTATCGATCGGAACGCGGGCAAAGCCGATGAAATTGCGGCCTGACCCCGCGACCTCCGAGAAGGCGATCGGCTTATGATTGAGGTGCTTCTCGCTCAGCACGTCCATGCCGTGATCGGTGAGGCCGGCGTCGAGCACATAAGAGATCAGCAGCGTATCGTCGATCGGCCGCAGCGTGATGCCGTGCTGGCGAAAGACGAGCCAATCGAATTTCATATTATGCGCAATCTTCAACACGCTCTCGGACTCGAGCAGCGGCTTCAACGCGGCGAGCACTTGGTCGAGAGGCAGTTGGCCAGGCAGAAGATCGGCTGCGCCGAAAAGATCGCCCTTGCCCTCGTTACGATGGCCGACGGGAATGTAGCAGGCGCGGCCCGGCGCGACGGCGAGCGAGATGCCGACGAGTTCCGCCTGCATCGGATCGAGCGATGTCGTCTCGGTATCGATTGAAACCTGGCCCGCCTCAAAGGCGGCGGCGATTTGCGCGTCGAGCGCTTCAAACGTGTCGATGGTGCAATAAGCCGAGCGATCGATCTTGTCTGAGCGCGCCGCGGCGGCACGCGCTTTGGCGAGTTCGCCGGGACCGGTCGCGGCGTGGTCTTTCGGCGCGATCTCGCCATAGCGCGCATTTTTGCGCGGCACTAAGGACTCAGGCGTGGGCTGCGTCGCCGGCGCGGTGCTCGCAACAACATCTTCGCGGATGACTTGCGGCGCTACGGCGCCATCGCGATTGCGCCAGCCAGCCTGGCCGACAAAATTCGGATCGGGCTCAATCGCGCCGGCATCGAGGCTATAGGTCTCGGCCGCACGCTTGGTGATGGTCGTAAATTCCATCGCCTTCAAAAAAGCCACGAGCGCTTTCGGATCGGGCTGATGAAGGCCGAGTTCATCGATCGGCACTGCGACCGCAACATCGCGCGCGAGCGTGACGAGCTGTTTCGAAATGCGGATGAGTTTGACGGCTTCTGGATCGGTCAGCGTCTCGCGCTTCTTCGGCTGTTTGATCTCGGAGGCGCGCGCCAGCAGCGTGTCGAGGTCGCCGTAGTCGCCGATGAGCTGCGCCGCCGTCTTGATGCCGATGCCGCGTGCGCCAGGGACATTGTCGGTCGAATCGCCGGCCAGCGCCTGCACGTCGATTACCTTTGAAGGCGGCACGCCAAAATAATCGAGCACTTCAGCTTCGGCGATCTTGCGTTCTTCGCGCGCGCCTTTGGCGCCGGCTTCGCCCGAAGCCGGATCATACATCGAGACGCCGGGCTCGATGAGCTGCATCAAATCCTTGTCGGCGGAGATAATGAGCACGTCGGCGCCGCGCTCGCGCGCTTGGCGCGCATAGGTCGCGATCAGATCGTCCGCTTCATAGCGGTCCTGCTCGATCGGCGTGAGGCCGAAGGCACGCACCGCGCAGCGCATCAGTGGGAATTGCGGGATCAAATCCTCCGGCGGCTCGGAGCGGTTGGCCTTGTAGGGCGGATAAATTTCCTTGCGAAAGGAGTTCTCCGACTTGTCGAAGATGATCGCCAGATGCGTCGGCTTGATGCCCGCCGCGCCGTCGCGGATGAATTGGAAAAGTTTCGTGCAGAACAGGCGCACGGCGCCGGTTGGCAGCCGATCGGAGCGATAATTGTACTTCGCGTCCTGCCGGATCGACTGGAAATAGGCGCGAAAGACAAAGGACGACCCATCGACCAGAAACAGATGGTCGCCGGCTTGAACAGGACGATGTGTGAGGCTCATGGGTGTTTTTAGGCAGCAATCTGGGCCCGTTCCAGCCGAATCGGTGGACGGGGCATTGGGTTTAGGCCGGGGTTTTGGCCGCCGCGGCGCGAGAGTCTGGCGCCGTAAGCGCCGCCATAGGCTGCTCAAAAACCATCCAACCTCATGCTACATAAGTATAATTTTCTCTCTTTTGAACCCCTCGCGGTTTATATTGCGATGCAATATATAAAGGAGGCGAGATCGGCGTTCCCCTGCCACTCAAACCCGATGCTCGCTTGAGGTGAGATATGGCCATGTTTGAGCAGATTGGACGGCATTTGGATTCGGCCATTGGGCCGCGCGGGGCTTGGCCGCCCCGCAGTCTGTCGCTCGGCCTGCAAGGCGGCGGCTCCTTCGGCGCCTTCACGTGGGGCGTGCTCGACCGGCTGCTGGAGGACGAGCGCGTCCGCTTCGATACGCTGAGCGGTGCCTCCGCCGGCGCGATCAATGCCGTTTTGCTGGCTATGGGACTTGCGGAAGGCGGACGCGAAGGCGCGCGCGAAAAGCTCGCGCGCTTCTGGAAGCGGCTGAGCCAGGCTGCGGCTTTCGTGCCTTTCGCGAACAATGCCGGGCTCACGCCCTCGGCGGCGTCGCGCACTTTGTCCTTCTGGACGCGTTTCGTTTCGCCTTATCAATACAATCCGTTCGATCTCAACCCGCTGCGGATTCTCCTTAACGAGGAAGTCGATTTCGAGCGGCTGCGCAAAGAGCGGTCGGTCGGCCTCCTTGTCGCGGCGACGCGCGTCGCCGACGGGCGGGCGCGGATTTTCGGCAACGACGAGATCACCGTCGATTCCGTCATCGCCTCGGCGAGCCTGCCGCTGCTGCATCACGCCGTGACGATCGAGGACGAAGCCTATTGGGACGGCGGCTATTCCGCCAATCCTCCGCTCTATGAGCTCGCCGTCGCGAGCAAGACGCCGGAACTGCTGATCGTGCAGATCACGCCCATGCAGCGCGCCGCCATTCCGACCACCTCGCAGGAGATCATGAGGCGGCTCGATCAGATCGCCTTCAATTCCTCCCTGCTGATGGAAACGGAGCGCCTGGCGCATCAATCGGAACTTGCGCGTGGGCTTTCCGGCTTTCTGACGCCCGATGGGCGCAAGTGGCGGCGCCTGGCGCTGCATCGGATCGTCGCGGAAGAAGAGATCGAGCGGCTTTCGGAAGCGAGCGCCAGCAATCTCGATTGGAATTTTCTCTCCGACCTCAAGGCGCATGGCCGCGCGGCGGCCGAATATTGGCTGGCGGGCAAGACGGCCGATTCAGGCGCCCCTATCAAGCCGCTGCGCGCGCAGAGCAGCGACGAACGCCTTCTGACGGCGTGAGGGCCACCAAAAAGAGCCGGGCACGAGGCCCGGCTGAGGTGACAAGGATAGATGAGGGATCATCCGATGCCGCATCGCGCTGCCGATGCGGCGGAACGTCTCATTGGAGCACGATTGCTCCGCTCCGACCATCGCGATTGCCAACCTATCCCCGCTAATTTCTGACGCGACCGGCTGCGCTTACGCCCTGCATCGCCGAAAAAACATCTTATATCTCGGACATTGGCACAGCGCGTGAGGTGACCCCGCCCGTGAAAAACTATGGTGATGTCTCTCTCTTCATCGATGGCCGCTGGCAGAAGTCTTCTTCCGGCAAGACGATCGATGTGATCGATCCCGCGACCGAGGAAAAGATCGGCACGGTCGCGCAAGCGGGCGTCGAGGATCTCGATCGCGCGCTCGCCGCCGCCGAGAAAGGCTTTGCCGCCTGGCGCAAGGTCTCGGCACTTGAACGCTCGAGGATTCTCCGGCAGGCCGCCGCCAATCTGCGCACCCGCATCGAAGACATCGCAAGCCTGATGACGCGCGAACAGGGCAAACCTCTCGCCGAATCCAGAGCCGAGGTTTTCGCCGCCGCCGAGACATTCGATTGGTTCGCGGAAGAAGCGCGGCGCACTTATGGCCGCATCGTGCCCGCGCGCGCCGAGAATGTGCTGAACCTCGTCATCAAACAGCCCGTCGGCCCCGTCGCTGCCTTCACGCCGTGGAATTTCCCGATCATCCAGATCGCGCGAAAGCTCGCGGCGGCGCTTGCCGCGGGCTGCTCGATCATCATCAAAGCGCCGGAAGAGACGCCGGCTTCGCCCGCGGCGCTGATCCAGGCGGTCGTCGATGCCGGCGTGCCGCACGGCGCCGTCAATCTCGTCTATGGCGTGCCGGCCGAGATTTCCGCCTATCTCATTCCGCATCCTGTGATCCGCAAAATCTCCTTCACGGGATCGACGGCCGTCGGCAAACGGCTTGCTGCGCTCGCCGGCCAGCATATGAAACGCGTCACCATGGAGCTTGGCGGCCACGCGCCGGCCATCATCTGCGACGATGCCGATCTCGACGCCGCCGTGAAACAGCTCGGTAATGCAAAGTTTCGGAATGCCGGACAGACCTGCATCTCGCCGACGCGCTTTCTTGTGCGGGACAAGGTCTTTGACGATTTCATGGATGGGCTCATTGCCTTCGCACAGGGGCTGAAGATCGGCAATGGTTTCGACGAGGGCGTCGGTATGGGCCCGCTCGCTAATCCGCGCCGCATCGCCGCGCTCGAAGAGTTGATCGCCGACGCGCTCGCGCAAGGCGCGGAGCTCAAATTGGGCGGCAAGCGGATCGGCAACAAAGGTTATTTCTTCGCGCCAACGATTCTCGCCGATGTGCCGACGACAGCGCGGGCGATGAATGAAGAGCCCTTTGGCCCCATCGCGCTCGTCAATCGTTTCCATGACGTCGACGAAGCGATCGCGGAAGCCAATCGTCTACCCTATGGCCTCGCCTCTTATGCCTTCACGCGCTCGACCAGAACGGCGACGGCGCTGACGCAACAGGTCGAAGCCGGCCTGCTCTCGATCAACCACATCGGCTTCGCGCGGCCGGAACTGCCCTTCGGCGGCATCAAGGAGTCTGGCTACGGCAACGAAGGCGGGACGGAAGCAATCGAAGCCTATCTCGTCACCAGTCTCGTAACGCAGGCTGGCGGCTGAGGCTCATTTCGTGCGTGCCACGGCGCATTTATGATCGAGCAGGATTTCGCTGTGCATGCGGTCCAGCGTGCGCGGATCGACCTTTCCCGCAAGCAGCACAAATCCATTCTCCCCTTGCGAAGAGGTGACGCCGATCAATGCGATCGATTCCTCACCCATATCCTTGGCGACGCCCGGCACGCCCTGCGTGACCAGAGTAAAAAGATTTTTCGTCGCAAGGTCGGCGGCTGCGAGCCGGCGCGCAAAATAGCTCAGCCCTTCGAGATCGAAGGAGAGTTGCGTCCAGTCCGACGTGATGTCTGAGAGGTGACTGGCGAGCGCGTCGCGGACATCCGGCAGCACGCAATCGATATGAATATGCAATTGATCCTGACCACGCGTATGGGCGGAATTGACCGCAAGCCCGATTTTGTCCCAGGCGAGATCGTGCTTCAGCCGCTTGGATAAGAAACTGCGGTTTTCCCAAGCCTCGGCCCAATAATTCGGCGCATCAGGCGCAAGCAGCTCGGGGGATTCAATGCCCGGAATCCGCCGCGTCGGGATCAGGAGATATTGCGCGACGCCACGAATATCCTTGAGGATGACATAGCCCTTGTCTTCACCGCCCGAGAGGTCGACGCGCGCGCAAGGCGCGGGGTCGTGATGCTGCTCCTCGTCGGGAACGCATTTCCCATGTGCGATCGCCCACAGCGCGTCGCGATTGTGCGGCGGCGACAAAAGAAGAAAAGCGGCGACAGCCGCAACGAGGAGGACAAGCCCGGCGAGCGCTCTCTTCAGTTTCGGCCCCAATCTCGGCACGTGATGTGGCCTTCAACGCCGATGGAGAACCGCGCTCTGCGGCAGACGATTTTGCCAGCCATGCCGCTCGAGCTCCGGATCGAGATGCTCTTCCTCCGGCCAGCCAATGCAGAGATAGGCAAGGAATTGCCACTCAGTCGGCACATCGAGCGCCGAGACGATCGCGCAAGGATCGAGGATCGAGATCCAGCCGACCCCGAGACCGCGCGCGCGGGCAGCAAGCGTAAGATTCTGGATCGCGCCGACGACCGAATAAGCGAGCGTCTCCGGCATCGTAATGCGGCCGAGACCATGCCCGTCCGTTGTTGTCTTGTCGCAAAAGACTGCAAGATGGACCGGCGCTTCGCTGAGCCCCGCAAGTTTGAGGCGCGCATAGAGCGCCGCCTGTTCGCCCGCATAATTGGCAAGCGCGTCGGCATTGCAGCGGCCGAACATTTCGATTACCGCGTCGCGGCGTTTTTGATCTTCGACGCTGACGAAGCGCCAGGGCTGACTGTGGCCGACGGAGGGCGCGAGCGTTGCGAGCGCTACAAGCTCTTCAACCACGCTCGCGTCAATCTCGTCCCGCCGAAATCGCCGCACATCTCTGCGCCAACGAAAAAGCTCGGTGAGCATCGCTTGAAAGGCGGGATCGAAAAAAGGCGCCGAGACGCCGCGTTCGGCAACTGGAGCTGAAAGGCCGGTCATCGAATCATCCATGCGCGCTTTCGTCCGTCTTGACGATGGCAATTGGCCAACAAGCCTTCAGACTGCTTTCGCGCGTCGATTACTTTAGCGGTGAAGTGGCTTAAGCGCAAAACCTACGAAAGAGCATCAAGAGAATATGAAGGGCTGGTGCGACGGCCTCGACAAAACTAAGATAAGCGCCCTATTGCCGGATGTGCGGGAGATGCCGCCTTTCGAGCGGATCCTCGAAGCGCTCTCGAGAGACGCGGAGATCAAGATCAAACATGCGAGGGCTGCGATGTCACAGTTGAGTGACTTTCTCAAATTCGAACACTATCTGACGCCGTCTCTTTTCCGCATCTTCTATCTGTTGCAGTTGGTTTTGATCGTCCTCTTTACGATCTCGAATATTTTCGCGGCGCTCGCCACAATGATCAGCTCGTTTCTGTTGGGCTTCATTTGGCTCGTCGGCACGCTTATTGGCGCCGTCGCGGCTGTCATCGCCGCACGCATCCTCACCGAAATCATCATGGTGCTGTTTCAGAACAACGAGCATCTGGCCGCGATCCGCGCCCGCGCCGAGGGACGCTGATTGCCGATGCGTGCATCGGCCAAGCCCTCATCTAATTCGCAAATCGGAAGTGCATGACATCGCCGTCTTGCACGACATAGTCCTTGCCTTCGAGACGCAGCTTGCCCGCCTCTTTCGCGCCCGCCTCGCCGCCGAAGCCGACATAATCGGCATAAGCGATCGTCTCGGCGCGGATGAAACCCTTTTCGAAATCGGTATGGATGACGCCCGCCGCCTGCGGCGCCTTGGTGCCCACAGGAATCGTCCAGGCGCGCGTCTCTTTCGGGCCGACGGTGAAATAGGTGATGAGACGCAGCAGCGCATAGCCCGCGCGGATCACGCGATTGAGGCCGGGCTCCACGAGGCCGACGGCTTCCAAATAATCCTTCTGCTCGTCCGGCGGCAGAATGGCGATTTCGCTTTCGATTTTCGCCGAGACGACAACGGCCACCGCGCCTTCCTCTTTCGCGCGCTTTTCGACGTCCGCTGAAAACGCATTCCCGGCAGAGGCCGCATTTTCCTCCACATTGCAGACATAGAGGACGGGTTTCGAGGTCAGAAGCCCGAGGCCGAGAAAATTCTTCGTCTCATCTGCTTTCACGTCAACGAGACGAGCCGGCTTGCCCTCGCGCAACACGGCGAGGCAGCGGCTCATCAGATCGAAAAGCTCCTTCGCCTCCTTGTCACCGCCCTTAGCTTTTTTTTCCATGGGGCCGATGCGCTTTTCGAGGCTTTCGAGGTCGGCGAGCATCAATTCGGTTTCGATGATTTCGATATCGTTGATCGGTGCGATCTTGCCTTCGACATGGGTGATGTCGGTATCTTCGAAACAGCGAACGACATGGGCGATGGCATCGCATTCTCGGATGTTCGCCAAAAACTGATTGCCGAGCCCTTCGCCTTTGGATGCGCCGCGCACGAGCCCGGCGATATCGACGAAGGTAAGCCGCGTTGGAATGATTTCTTTCGAATGGGCAATTTCGGCGAGCTTATCGAGGCGCGGATCGGGCACCGCGACGTCGCCGACATTGGGATCGATCGTGCAGAACGGGTAATTCGCCGCCTGCGCCGCTGCGGTCTGCGTCAGCGCGTTGAAGAGGGTCGATTTGCCGACATTCGGCAAACCGACGATGCCGCATTTAAATCCCATGAAAATGCTTCTTTCAGATGTCGCGGATGCTGCCGTATCGAAGCGCTCGGACGGTGTGGGAGGCGCGGGAGAGCCCACCCGAACGGCGCTTGGTGAGCGATCCTCTCTCGGGGGTCAAGGCTGCAGCGCGGTAAAGCTGCTCGATCCTTGGCAATTTCCGTTTTGCCGGTATTCTCACGCGAAAATGATGTTATCCTTCAAAAGGCCTCCCACAGTACGATCTGGCCTCATCGGGCGACGCGACCGGGCCTTTCTTGCGCGCCTGTTTCCCATTAACGACAGTGAGCGGGAATCTCGGTTTTGCCCGGTTGCCCCTTTGAACGCACAAGTGATATTCCGCCTGGGTTCTTAGCATTGATCAGGCTTCGTCCCCGCAGAAGCCTTCTGGACCGAATGACGCGGCGAAAAAGCGCTGCGGGCGTCAGTCGAAACCGCCGTTGGAACGCATTTGGCCCAATTTTTGGGTAGTTTGATTACCTGTCGGCATGCGGCCTGCGTGGCGGAATTCGACGCAAGGAATGCGGCAACAGCAACCACTTTTTGGAAGTGTCGATCGTCGGGGGTAGCGCAGCGTGGCAGGCGAAAAGGTACTGATCACGGGAGCCTCGGGCTTTGTGGGATCGGCTGTAGCAAATGCGCTGGCCAAGGCCGGCTATTCGCTTCGCGCGCTGGTGCGTCCGTCGAGCTCCAAATGCAATCTGCAGGACCTCGATATTGAACTCGTAACCGGCGACATCTGCGACCGCGACTCCGTCGAAAAAGCGATGGCCGGCGCGAAATATCTCTGTCACGTCGCCGCCGATTACCGCCTCTGGGCGAACGATCCCGAGGAGATCATTCGCACCAATCGCGAGGGCACGCGCAATCTGATGGAAGCCGCGCTTGAGGCTGGCGTCGAGCGGATCGTCTATACGAGCAGCGTGGCGACGCTGGCGGTAAACGGCAACGGCAAGCCTGCCGATGAGACCTGCCATCTGCCGATGGATGCCGCCATCGGCGCGTATAAGCGCAGCAAGGTCGCGGCGGAAGCGATCGTCACCGCCATGGTGGAGAAGGACAGCCTGCCCGCCATCATCGTTCACCCATCGACCCCCGTCGGCCCGCGCGACCAGAAACCGACACCCACCGGCCGCATCATCATCGAGGCGGCGGCAGGCCGCATCCCAGGCTATGTGGACACTGGGCTCAATCTGGTCCATGTGGACGATGTGGCAGCCGGCCATCTTGCCGCCCTGAAGCACGGCAAGATTGGCGAGCACTATATTCTCGGCGGCGAAAACATCGGATTTGCCGCTCTGCTGGCGGACATCGCCAATTTGAGTGGCCGGCAGCCGCCACGCTTGCGCATCCCCCGGAGCGCGCTTTACCCGCTCGCCTATCTCGCCGAAACCAAGGCGCGGTTTACACAATGCGAGCCGTTTTTGACCCGCGATGGATTGCGCATGTCGAAATATCGGATGTTCTTTTCTTCGGCCAAGGCGCAACGCGACCTCGGCTACCGCGCTAGGCCCTATCAGCAAGGCTTGACCGATGCCCTCGACTGGTTCCGGCAGCATGGCTATCTGCAATGAACGACACTCTTGAATTAGCGGCGACGAAGACGCACCGCGACGAGAATTTTCCGGTCGCCTCGGGGCTCATCGCCGCGAAGCATCGGCCGATCATTCTCGCTTTTTATCGTTTCGTCCGCGCCGCTGACGACATCGCCGATAATGAGACGATGACGGGGCCTAAAAAGATCGCCGCGCTCGACCGCTATGAGGCGGCACTTCTGGGCAAGGAAGACGGCATCGAGGTGGCCAGGCCGCTGCGCGCCATGCTCGCCGAGCGCTCGCTGTCGCCGCGCCACGCGCAGGATCTTTTGCACGCCTTCCGCATGGATGCCGTCAAACAACGCTACGCGAACTTCGACGAGCTGATGCATTATTGCGCCTATTCGGCCGCGCCCGTCGGGCGCTTTGTCTTGACGGTGCATGGCGAGAGCGAGCGCACGTGGCCGGCCAATGACGCGCTCTGCTCGGCACTCCAGATCATCAATCATCTGCAGGACTGCGGCGCCGATTACCGCAATCTCAATCGCGTCTATATTCCGCAGGATGCGATGGAACGCGAAGGGACGAGCGTCGAGGCGCTCGCGGCGGACAAGGCTTCGCCCGAGCTTCTCAATTGCATTCACAAGGTCGCCGCGCGCACAGAAGATTTGTTGAAGACCGGCATGGAACTGCCGCATTTCGTGCAAGATCTCCGGCTGTGCCTCGAGACGGCGGTCATCGCGCGTCTCGCCAAGGTTCTCGTCCGCGGCCTTCAGCGCCGCGATCCACTGAGCCAAAAAGTGCATCTGTCGAAGCCCGAATTTCTGGGTCTCACTCTCGTCGGCATCAGCGAAGGCTTGGGCCATCGCCTCTTCGGCGGCTCTTCTTCGGCCACGATGAGCGGAAAAAGCGCATGAGCATGGCTGAGACGGCTGTGCCTTCCGCGGAGGCTCGCGCGAGCGGCAGCTCGTTCTACACCGCCATGCGGGTTTTGCCGCGCGATAAGCGCGACGCGATGTTCGAAATCTATTCCTTCTGCCGCGCGGTCGACGATATCGCCGACGACGGTGGCCCGCGGCCTCAGCGCCGCGCGGCCTTGGCCGAGTGGCGCAACTGGATCAATGCGCTGGCCGATGGCAAGCCCGCGCCCGCCGGCCTCGACCATCTCGCAGAGGCGATCCGCAATTTCGATCTCGAACGCGACGATTTTCTCGCCGTGATCGACGGCATGGAGATGGATGTCGAGGCAGATATTCGAGCCCCCGACTATGCGACGCTCGATCTTTATTGCGATCGCGTCGCAAGCGCTGTCGGCAGGCTGTCCGTGCGCGTCTTCGGCGTGCCGCGCGCGGAAGGAATTGACCTCGCGCATCATCTCGGCCGTGCCTTTCAGCTCACCAACATTCTGCGCGATCTCGACGAAGACGCAGAAGTGGGGCGCCTCTATCTGCCGCGCGAAGCGCAGCAAGCGGCCGGCATTACGACCAGCGATCCCAAGGCGGCGCTCGCCTCGCCCAATCTCGGCAAGGCCTGCGCGCCGATCATCGACATGGCAAAACAGTATTTCGCGACGGCGGCCGCCATCATGGCGCGCTGCCCGCGCCAGAGCGTGAAGGCACCGCGGCTGATGGGCGAAGTCTATCGCTCGATTCTTGCCGGCGTCGAAGCGCGCGGCTTTGCGCCGCCCCGCGAGCGCGTTCGCGTACCCAAGCATCGCGTGCTTCTCGCCGTCTTGCGGCACGGTCTATTCTAAGCCGTATGGTAAGCTCCGCGATGCACGCCGCTGAGGGCTTCGCCCGATGAGCCGGAAAATTCATGTGATCGGCGCCGGACTCGCCGGTCTTGCCGCGGCGCTGCGTCTCGCGCCGCACGGCGATGATATCCTCATGCATGAAGCCGCGCCCCAGGCCGGCGGTCGCTGCCGCTCCTATTTCGATGCGACGCTCGGCATGGTGATCGACAACGGCAATCATCTGCTCTTGTCGGGCAATCACGCCGCGCGCGCTTTTCTGCGCGAGGTCGGCGCGGAATCCGAACTCGTCGGACCTCCATCCGCAGTCTTCCATTTCATGGATCTCGCGAGCGGCGAACGCTGGACGCTGCGGCCGAACGACGGTCCTGTCCCCTGGTGGATTTTGATGCCGAGCCGCCGCGTGCCGAGCACGCGGCTCAGTGACTATCTACGCCCGCTCGCTTTGCTCAGAGCCGCCAAAGGCACGCCGATCGGCAAGGCTATGGACTGCAGCGGCTTGCTCTATGAGCGCCTCTGGCATCCGTTCTTCCTCGCCGCGCTCAATACGGCGCCTGAAGAAGGCGAATCGGCCCTCGCCGCGACGCTCCTGCGGGAAACACTAATGAAAGGCGGCCGCGCCTGCCGGCCGCTGGTGGCCGCCGAAGGCCTCTCGACGGCCTTTATTGAGCCAGCCCTGAAGCGGCTTGCCGCCCAGAAGGTCGCGGTCCGCTTCAAACAGAGGCTAATGGAATTCGGTTTTTCTGCCGGAAACGTGTCGAAACTCGTCTTCGATGATGGAATGTTCGAGGTCGGAATGGAGGACCGGGTTGTCCTCGCGGTACCGGCACCGGTCGCGGCTCTGCTTCTGCCTGATATTTTGGCACCGCGCGCTTTTCGCGCCATCGTCAACGCCCATTTCAAAATTATGCCTCCGGCAGGCCTGCCAGCCCTGACGGGCGTGACCAACGGGCTGATCGAGTGGCTTTTCGCCTTTCCTGACCGGCTTTCGGTGACGATCAGCGGGGCGGACCGTCTGCTCGACGTCCCGCGCGAGGAATTGGCCGAGAAAATCTGGCGCGATGTGGCGCAGGTAACAGAGATTGCGGAACCCATGCCGCCATGGCAAATCATCCGAGAGAAGCGCGCGACCTTTGCCGCAACGCCGGAAGAAGAGGTTCGGAGACCCCCGACACGAACCGCCTTCGCCAATCTTCTTCTTGCCGGCGACTGGACGGCAACCGGCCTGCCCGCAACGATCGAAGGCGCGATCCGATCCGGGTTTCGAGCAGCGGACGAAATTCTCCAGCCGTCCGGCGCCGCGCCTCAGCCCATGATGTCTGACGTTGCCGCAGCCGAAAGATAGGCTTGTCTTAATGAACGAACTTGCATCCGTGATGACCGCGCCCGCGGCGAAGCAAATCCTCACTCCTGACGAAGTGGAGCACGGCGTTGCCGCAGCGACGCGGGCACTCCTTGATGTGCAACGCGACGATGGACATTTCGTCTTCGAGCTTGAAGCCGATGCGACGATCCCCGCCGAATATGTTCTCTATCACCATTATCTCGGCAATCCGCCACCAGCGGAACTCGAAGAGAAGATCGGCCGCTATTTGCGCCGCCGCCAATCGGACAAACATGACGGCTGGCCGCTGCTGCATTCCGAGGAATTCAACATCAGCGCGAGCGTCAAAGCCTATTTTGCCTTGAAGACGATCGGCGATCCGATCGATGCACCGCATATGAAGCGCGCCCGCGCCGCTATTCTCGCGCATGGAGGCGCGGCGCAAACCAATGTTTTTACCCGCGCACTGCTGGCGACCTATGAGGTTGTGCCATGGCGCGCCGTTCCCGTGATGCCGATCGAGATCATGCATTTGCCGGAGTGGTTCCCCTTCCATCTCTCGAAGATTTCCTATTGGGCGCGCACGGTTCTCGTGCCGCTGATGGTGGTGATGACCAAGAAGGGCAAGGCCCGCAATCCGCGCGGCATCACGCTCGACGAGCTTTTTGTGGTACCGGCGCAAGAGGTCCGGCGCTGGCCGGGCGCGCCGCATCAGTCCTTCCCGTGGACAACGATTTTCGCGGGCGTCGATCATGTCCTGCGTTGGATCGAGCCGTATTTTCCGAACGGACTTCATGAGAGCGCGATCAAAAAAGCGGCAGACTTCGTCACCGAACGGCTGAACGGCGAAGACGGGCTCGGCGCCATCTTCCCGGCCATGATCAATGCCGTGCTGATGTACGACCTCCTCGGCTATCCCGTGGACGACAAGAGTGTCGTTCTCGCGCGCCGGGCGGTCGAGAAGCTCTTGGTGGTCAAGGAGGACGAGGCCTATTGCCAGCCCTGCGTGTCGCCAGTGTGGGATACGGCGCTCGTTGCCCATGCCCTCATGGAGGCAGGGGGGAGTGAAATTGAGGCACCGGTCGCCCAAGCGCTCGCCTGGCTGAAGCCGCTACAGATTCTCGACGTGGTCGGCGACTGGGGCGTGGCGCGGCCGGATGCCCCACCCGGCGGCTGGGCCTTCCAATACGCCAACCCGCATTATCCCGATCTCGACGACACAGCCGTCGTGGTGCTGGCCATGGACCGGGCCGCCAAAACCTTCCAATCCCTATCGCCGGACGAATATGCGGCCGCCATCGAACGGGCGCGGCTTTGGGTTGAAGGCATGCAGAGCCGGAATGGCGGCTTTGGCGCATTCGACGCCGACAACGATCATAACTATCTGAATTACATACCTTTTGCAGATCATGGCGCGCTTCTCGATCCGCCGACAGCGGATGTGACGGCGCGCTGCATCTCGATGCTTAGTCAGCTCGGGCAGACGTGTGAAAATAGTGACCGTCTTGCGTCGGCGGTGGATTATCTGCTGACGGAACAAGAAAAAGACGGGAGCTGGTACGGCCGTTGGGGTATCAATTACATCTATGGGACGTGGTCGGCGCTCAGCGCGCTAAATGCGGCCGGGCTTGATCATGAGAGTGAGGCGATTCGACGCGCAGTCGCCTGGCTGAAAGAGATCCAGAACGAAGACGGCGGGTGGGGCGAAGGAGGCGATAGCTACGCGCTCGACTACAAGGGCTACCAAAAAGCCCCAAGCACGGCCTCGCAGACGGCATGGGCGTTGCTGGGACTAATGGCTGCTGGTCGGCTTCGCGACCCCGTTGTCGCGAAAGGCATGCGTTATTTGCTAGACTCTCAAGAGGGGGCTGGGTCTTGGCACGAAGAGATCTTTACCGGGACGGGATTCCCGAGAGTGTTCTACCTGCGCTATCACGGCTACTCGAGGTTCTTCCCGCTGTGGGCGATGGCGCGCTACAGGAATCTGACGCGGGCCAATCAGCCAGGCGTTCAGGTCGGCCTATAAGGCCAGGGCGCATCCTCGCCGTCACCGGCCTCGTGGCGGAAGCCCGCGTGGCCGCGGGGCCTCAAGTCTCTGTTATCTCAAGCGGAGGCGACTCCGCGAGGCTCCACAGCAAGCTCGAACATGCGGCTCGCTGGCCAATATCGGCGGTCGTCAGTTTCGGCATTGCCGGCGGCCTCGCACCTGGCCTGAATGCCGGGACGCCCCTCGTCGGCCGCGCCATCGTTTCGGAAGATGGACAGTGTTTTGAAAGCGACCGGTCGTGGACTCTGGGTCTCGCCAAGGCATTGGGCGGCGCGACGATTGTCGATATTGCAGGCGTCGACGCGCCGGTAGTTCATCCGGCACAAAAACGCGCCCTTCATGTCGCGACAGGCGCGGTGGCGGTCGATATGGAATCGCATATCGCAGCACGCTTCGCGGCTGCCCATAATTTGCCCTTCGCTGCCTTCCGGGTAGTCGCGGATCCCGCGGAACGCCATCTTCCGCATGCGGCGCTCGTCGGTCTACGTCAGGACGGCACGCTGGCGATCGGGGCTGTACTTCGCTCGCTGCTGGCGCAGCCGCGCCAAGTACCTCATCTGATCCGGACGGCCCTCGATACGAGGGCCGCCTTCGAATCGCTATTCCGCGGCCGACAGATGATTGCTGGCCGGCTCGGCTTCGGCGACTTTGGGTTTGGCGATTTCCGCGAGTCTGTGCTGGACGTGACGTGCGAAGACATACTCGGCGGGTCGCTGACCGTCTAACGGGATATCCTTCGACATCGGACCCGTGGTGTTGATGCCGCGCAGCGCGACGGGCAGCATCGTCCACGGCTTGGCAAAGGCCTCCGTCACGGCGCTCGCTTCGAAGCCGCAATGGACCATGCAGTCCGCGCACTTCTCATATTTGCCGACGCCGTAGGAATCCCAGTCGGTTGTTTCCATCAGTTCTTTGAAGGTCTTGGTATAGCCCTCGCCGAGCAGGTAGCAGGGCCGCTGCCAGCCGAAGACCGTGCGCGTCGGGTTGCCCCAAGGCGTGCACTCATAGGTGCGGTTTCCAGCCAGGAAGTCGAGGAACAGCATCGATTGGAAGAAGGGCCACGCCTTGCCGTTCTTGCCGCGGGCAAAGATGTCGCGGAACAGCTGCTTCGTCTTGCTGCGATTGAGGAAATGCTGCTGGTCGGGCGCGCGCTCGTAAGCGTAGCCGGGGGACACGGTGATCCCCTCGATGCCGAGCGTGCTAACCTCGTCAAAGAAGGCCGCGACCCTCTCGGGCTCTGCATTGTTGAACAGAGTGCAGTTGATCGTGACGCGGAAGCCTTTGGATTTGGCGAGCTTCAAGGCTGACATCGCGCGATCGAAAACGCCCTGTTGGCAGACCGATATGTCATGCGCCTCCCGGTCGCCATCGAGATGGATCGACCAGTTGAAATAGCGGTTGGGTTTGAACCGGTCGATCTGCTTCTCAAGCAACAGCGCATTGGTGCACACGGTGACGTATTTGCCGCGTGCGATGGCGCCCTGAACGATTTCAGGCAGCTCCTTGTGCAGCAGCGGCTCGCCGCCGGCGATGACAAGAACCGGCGCGCCGCATTCGTCGAGGGCTTCGAGACACTCATCGACCGGAATGCGGAGATTGAGGATCTCGTCCGGATAATCGATCTTGCCGCAGCCGGCGCAAGCAAGATTGCAGCGATAAAGCGGCTCCAGCATCAGCACGAGCGGGAAGCGCTTGCGCCCCAGCAGCTTCTGCTTGGCGACATAGGCGCCGATCTGCGCCATTTGCAGGACGGGAATACCCATCTATCGTGAACTCCTATTGCGTGGGAAGCTTGGGCGCGTTGCTAATCGGATGCCAACTGCTCAGGCTTCGACAAGTTCGGAAGGTAGCCTGAATTCTATGTTTTCTTCGACTCCAGGCAAGGTGGTGAGTTCAAGAGGGCCAAGCGACCGCAAAGCCTCAATAACCTCGTCCACCAGGATCTCGGGAGCCGAGGCCCCCGCCGTTAATCCAATCGTTTTGGCGCCGCGGACCATCTCGAGATCGAGATCGTCCTTATCGGCGATAAGATAGCTCGGAACCGAGGCCTCTGCGCCAATCTCGCGCAACCTATTCGAATTCGAGCTATTATTGGCTCCGACAACCAGAATGACGTCAACGAGCTTACTTAAGTCGCGCACCGCCGTCTGCCGGTTCTGTGTGGCGTAGCAAATATCCTTGGTTTCCGGCCCGACAATATCGGAAAATCTCCGCTTCAGGGCCGCGATCACGCTCTTGGTGTCATCCACGCTGAGCGTCGTTTGAGTAACATAGGCAAGGGGCATGTCCGAGGGTAGGTCAAGCTTAGCTACATCGTCTTCACTCTGGATCAAATAAACGGGACCTGGAATGCGACCCATTGTGCCCTCGACCTCGGGATGACCATCGTGACCGATGAGGACGATAGCTCGGCCTTGGGCCGCATAGCGAACGCCCTGGCTGTGGACCTTCGCCACCAACGGACAGGTGGCGTCGATCACGGGCAGCCCCAACTCTTCGGCCTCTTCTTCGACTGTCCTGGCCACACCATGCGCGCTGAAGATAGTCCGCGCACCGCGCGGAACCTCGGAGAGGGATTCGACGAAGCGGGCGCCCTTGGCCTTGAGGCTTTCGACGACGTAACCATTGTGGACGATCTCATGGCGCACATAGATTGGCGCGCCATATTGCGCTAGCGCCCGTTCGACAATTTCAATTGCACGAACGACGCCAGCGCAGAAGCCGCGCGGCTGTGCCAAAATAACCTTCATCAATATCCCCGGGCCCGAAATTATCGGCCGTATGAGGCGGGAGCCGCGACGCAATGCCCATTTTTTCGCCGGTTCGAAGCTTTTAAAGATGGCAAAGACATTGTCAAATATCCACAAAGCATAGGCTAAATGGCCTCCCCGAATCGGGCCGTGCCGAATGGCGCAATTTCGCCATGCGGAGCCGATTGATGATCGCGATGAGAAAGGCACTCAAGCCCTTGGTCCCACCCCTCCCTCTGCCGCTCGATCACGTGGTCAATTGGTGCGTGTTTAGGTCATGACGGATCCGTCCGAAGCCAAGGCCTCGTCCAAGGGGCCGGAGCCGATTCCACCAGGTCCAATCAGCAAATTTATCGCGCAGATGGTCGACATCTGCGTGCGCCATGCATGGGTCGTCATCATCATCGCAGCAATGATCGCGGCGACGGCCGCGCATTACGCCGCCGCGCATTTCGCGATCAACACCAACACCGATGATTTTCTGTCCGAGAAGCTGCCTTGGCGTCAGCGGCTGATCGAACTCGACAAATATTTCCCGCAAAGAAACAACGAAATTCTCGTCGTCATCGACGGTAAGACACCCGAGCTTGCGGAAAGCGCGGCCGCGCAGCTTTCGAAGACCCTGGCAACAAAGCCCGATCTCTTCAAACGCATCGAGCGTCCCGACGGCGGCCCTTACTTCAATCGCAACGGCCTTCTCTTCCAACCGGTACAGGAGGTCGCCAAGACATCGGATGGGTTGCTGCGCGCGCAACCTTTCCTCGGAACGCTGACGGCGGACCCGAGCCTGCGCGGCGTCATGGACGCCTTTTCCTTCATCAACCGTGGTGTGCGTTCGAAAGCGGGCACGTTCAATGATTTCGATGCGCCGATGGTGCAGTTTTCGAACACGCTGACCGCCGTATTGGCCGGGCAGCCGGCCTTCTTTTCATGGTCCACGCTGCTGAGCGGCCAGCCGCCGGATCCACAGCGGCTGACTCGGTTCATTACGATTCTGCCGGTGCTCGACTACACCGCGCTGCAGCCCGGCAAGGTGCCATCGGACTTCATCCGCAACAGCGCCAAGGATCTCGGCCTCACACCGGAGAATGGCGTCAAAGTGCGGTTGACCGGCCGCATTCCTCTCGAAGACGACGAATTCTCGACTGTTCAAGAAGGATCGGGTCTCAACGCAGCGGTGATGGCCGCCATCGTTCTGTTCATCATCTGGATGGCGTTGAAATCGTTGCGCATCGTCTTGGCGGTAGCGCTGAGCGTTTTGGTCGGGCTTGCGGTGACGGCAGCCGTCGGGCTTCTCATGGTGAAGGCGCTCAACCTGATTTCAGTCGCCTTTGCCGTGTTGTTTGTGGGCATCGGCGTCGATTTCGGCATTCAGTTCAGCGTGCGCTACCGCGCCGAGCGGCATGATGAGCCGGACATTTACAAAGCGCTGCACCGCGCGGCGGTGAAAGTCGGCCGACCTTTGGCGCTGGCGGCGGCGGCGACCACCGCCGGATTCTATTCCTTCCTGCCGACCGATTATCGCGGCGTCTCGGAACTCGGCCTCATTGCCGGCACGGGCATGATCATCGCGTTCTTTACCTCGATCTCGGTCTTGCCGGCGCTTTTGCGTATTCTCCATCCGCCGGCCGAGAGCGAACCCGTCGGCTATAAATTCCTTGCGCCGGTCGATGCGGCTCTCAGCAACCATCGTTACGCAATCGTGTTCGGGACGTTGCTCGTCGCTTTGTTAGGCGTCCCCCTCTTGTGGCACGTTCGGTTCGATTTCAATCCGCTCAATCTGCGCAGCCACAATGTCGAATCGGTCGCGACACTCGACGATCTGATGAAGCTGCATGACTCGCCGGTGAATCAGATCGTAATTCTCGAGCCCTCGCTCGACGCGACAGATCCCTTTGTTGCCAAGCTGCAGAAGCTGCAGGACGTCTCGCTGGTTCTCACGCTGAAGAGCCTTGTGCCGCAGGACCAGGATCAGAAGCTGCCGCTGATCGAGAAGGCGGCGAAATATATTCTGCCGCTGTTCGAACCCAACCGCCGCCTCACGCCGCCGACGACCGCGCAAGAAATCGCGGCGATGAACAAAGCCGCGGATCAATTCGCGACGATGGCGGAGCATGACAGCAGCAAGGGCGGCGCCGACGCGCGCAAACTTTCCGCGCTGATCCGCCAGCTCGCCAACGCCGCGCCCGAGAAACGCGACGCGGCGCGTCAGATTCTGCTGCCGAGCCTCGATACGACCCTCGATCTTCTGCATCAGTCGCTTGAGGCGGAGAAAACCGGCCTCGACGACATTCCCCCGCTTCTGAAGGAGGACTGGGTCAGCCCTAACGGAGGAAAGGCGCTGATCCAAGTGGCGCCGAACGGCAATTCCAACGACAACGCCTTCATGACCAAATTTGCCAACTCCGTGCTGGCCGTGGCGTCGAATGCGACCGGCGAGCCCATAGCTGTGCAGGAATCCGGCAAGTCAGTCATTCGCGCCTTTATCGAAGCGGGCATTTGGGCGCTGCTGTCGATCAGCGTTCTCCTCTTCATCGTACTGCGTCGCGTGACGGACGTGCTGCTGACGCTGGTTCCGCTGCTCCTCGCCGGGCTCGTCAGTCTCGAAATCACCGTCATCATTCATATGCCGCTGAATTTCGCCAACATTATCGCCCTGCCGCTGCTGCTCGGATTGGGCGTCGCCTTCAAGATCTATTTCGTCATGGCCTGGCGGGCGGGGACGACCAATCTCCTGCAATCGAGCCTAACGCGCGCGGTCTTCTTCAGCGCGATGACTTCGGCGACGGCCTTCGGTAGCCTGTGGTTCTCGCATCATCCCGGCACGTCAAGCATGGGCAAGCTGCTGGCGATTTCGCTTGTCACCACGCTTTGCGCGGCCGTGCTCTTCCAGCCGGCGCTGATGGGACCGCCGCGCAAGGTCAAGCTGTAGGCGGCATCGTCGGCAAACAAAAAGGGACGCCGAGCGGCGTCCCTTTTTCGTTTCGACATGAGGTGGGTGTCTATTCCTCGTCGAGTTCGCCGATGTGCTTTTGCGCATAGAGCTGGACGCCGACCTGACGGATCAGCTCCTGCTGGGTCTCGAGGAAATCGATGTGCTCTTCCTCGTCCTTGAGCAGGCCGTCGAAGAGTTCCTTGCTGACGAAATCCTTGACGTCGAAGCAATATTGCGCGGCCTCGGTATAAAGAGCGCGCGCCCCGACCTCGGTGGCGAGATCGCAGGCGATGATTTCCTGAACGTTTTGTCCGATCCGCAGCGGATCGAGCACCTGCATGTTGGGAAAGCCTTCGAGGAACAGAATGCGGAATGTCAGCTTGTCCGCATGCTCCATCTCCTCGATGGATTCCTTGCGCCATTTCTTGGCGAGTTCCTTGTAGCCCCAATTATCGAGAATGCGATAATGCAGCCAATATTGATTGATGGCCGTCAGTTCGCTTCTGAGACTGCGATTGAGATAATCGATGACTTTGTCGTCGCCCTTCATCGCTTTGCCCCGCGAACCGATGTGAGAAAGAAGAAGCTGAGGAAGCTAAAGGGAAGGCCGCAGTGACGCAAGAGAGCCGGGCCGGCTCTCTCGCTTGCCTCTTCCAATCTGTTGATGATCCGAAAGTGGAAGCGCTTTGCCTCGCGCGGGAGGCGCCCTTAGCTCACGGAAGCTGTGAGCCGCCGCGAGGGCATCCGCTGCAACCGCTGTCGCAATGGGCCTCGGCCTGTTCCAGCGCTTCGCTCATGATCGAACGGACGGTCGCGAGGCAGCGTCCGCACTTCGGGCTGCAGCCAAGACAGCGATAGACGGCGCCGGGCGTGCCTGCGCCGGCCTCACCCTGAACGGACGCGCGGATATGCTCGTCAGAAAGAACATTGCAAGAGCAAACGATCACGAGGCCACCTAAGCAAGCAAAGGGTTCGGTCTGTCTCTTCCGCCGGAGCCGAGGCACCGCGGCGCGGAGAAGGCCGGGTTAGAGAGGATTTGCCGGGAAGCCATAGACTTTCGCAGCGCAAGAAGGCAAGCCGAAAACACGCTTTTTATATGTGTTCCAAACTATCGAATTAAAAGCCTATCGGCGACGATCTCTCATCGATTGAGCTGAATCAAGCTGCAGAGCGCCCCTGAAGCTAGCCTCACGCGCAATATCGGCGCCAAAAGCGGGGCGCGACCGACCGCTGATCCATCCATGCTCTTACGATAGAGAAGGTCTGCAATTTTGAATTTTTGCGCGGTCCGGAAGGCGCTTTTTTCCTGACAGGACAGCCGAAACGGATACTTGATTTGGCCGCAGCCGCTTGCGAAGTTCGCCCCAGCCGCGAACCCTCAGGCGAAAGCGCTGCCGCTTCTTGGAGGATGCCCGTCATCCAGCCTCCATCGTGTGGTGCATCGACCGAAAGTCGCGTGAGAAAAGGGAGGATTCCATGCTTGCGAAGAGCCTCGCAGAATTGAAGCAGCAGGTCGCGCTGCGTGAGCGCTATGACAATTTCATCGGCGGCAAATGGGTCCCGCCAGTGAAGGGCCAATATTTCGACAACATCAGCCCGATTACCGGCAAGCCCGTCTGCCAAGTCGCGCGCTCGACCGCCGAAGACATCGAGCTTGCGCTTGATGCCGCGCATGCGGCGCGCGAAGCCTGGGGCAAGACACCGGCCTCTCAGCGCGCAAAGCTTCTCAACAAAATCGCCGACCGGGTCGAGAGCAAGCTGAGCCTGCTCGCCCTCGCCGAGACGGTCGACAATGGCAAGCCGATCCGCGAGACGACGGCGGCCGATATTCCGCTCGTTATCGATCATTTCCGCTATTTCGCCGGCTGCATCATCGCGCAGGAAGGCTCGCTATCGCAGATCGACAACGACACGGTCGCTTATCACTTCCATGAGCCGCTCGGCGTCGTCGGCCAGATCATTCCGTGGAATTTTCCGATCCTGATGGCGGCGTGGAAACTCGCGCCCGCGATCGCCGCCGGCAATTGCGTCGTGCTTAAGCCGGCCGAACAGACGCCGATGAGCATCATGGTCTTCGCCGACATGATCTCCGACATTTTGCTGCCCGGCGTTCTCAACATCGTCAACGGTTTCGGCGTCGAAGCCGGCAAGCCACTCGCCCAGAACAAGCGCATCGCCAAAGTCGCCTTCACCGGCGAGACGACGACCGGCCGGCTCATCATGCAATATGCATCGGAAAACATCATTCCGGTGACGCTCGAACTCGGCGGCAAATCGCCCAACATCTTCTTTGAAGACGTGATGGCGAAGGACGACGATTTCTTCGACAAGGCGCTCGAAGGCTTCACCATGTTCGCGCTGAACCAAGGCGAGGTCTGCACCTGCCCAAGCCGGGCGCTGGTGCAGAAGTCGATTTATGACAAGTTCATGGAGCGCGCCATCGCCCGCGTCGGCAAGATCAAGCAGGGCCATCCGCTCGATCCGCAGACGATGATCGGCGCGCAAGCCTCGAACGATCAGCTGGAGAAGATCCTATCCTATATCGACATCGGCAAAAAGGAAGGCGCCAAAGTCTTGATCGGCGGCGAGCGCAATAAGCTCGAAGGCGAACTTTCTGAAGGCTATTACGTCAAGCCGACGATTCTCGCCGGCAACAACAAGATGCGCGTCTTCCAGGAAGAAATCTTCGGGCCCGTCGTCTCGGTCACGACCTTCGAGACCGAAGAAGAGGCGCTCGCGCTCGCCAACGACACGCTCTATGGCCTCGGCGCCGGACTTTGGACGCGCGATATTTCGCGCGCCTATCGCATGGGCCGCGGCATTCAGGCCGGACGCGTCTGGACGAACTGCTATCATCTCTATCCGTCGCACGCGGCCTTCGGCGGCTACAAGCAATCCGGCATCGGCCGCGAGACGCATAAGATGATGCTCGATCATTATCAGCAGACGAAGAATCTCCTCGTCAGCTACAGCCCGAAGGCGCTGGGCTTCTTTTGAGGAAAAAGTGCGATAAGTGACGCGTGCCCACCTCCCGCTTGCGGGAGGTGGGCACGCATAGTTAAGTTTGTGGTAGTCTAACGCCACAAATCAATCAAACCTAACTTGCATGCGACTCTCGCAGATATGATGTTTTGGTTATGTCAGACGTGCAAGCATTTGATGAAGCTTTTTACCTATCCGCAAACCCGGATGTTGCCGATGCTGTTAGGAAAGGCGCATTTAGCTCTGGAATGGAGCACTATCGTTACTTTGGCAAAGCAGAAGGTCGTCTTCCCTGCGACAGTTTTCATGCGTCCAGGGCGCGTAAGATCGAGCGAATAACTCCGCTACTCAAGCTGGAAATGCCTCATCAAAGGCGAGGCATCAAGTATGATTTCCTCACCGACGATCTCCGCCAGCAAACGGGAATCACTTCGACAGATAACGTGTCGTCGAACGATTACGACGGCTACGGTATGGCATTGATCGAGCAGTTCAATAATGGCCTCATTCTCGATTGCGGCGCAGGTAAGCGGAAAGTCTATTACGACAACGTGGTCAACTATGAGATTGTGGACTACGACACGACCGATATTATCGGCGTCGGCGAGGCACTCCCATTCAAAGACGCCTCGTTTGAGGCAGTCATTTCCGTAGCCGTCCTCGAACACGTCCGCGACCCATTCGCGTGTGCTGCGGAACTCGTTCGGGTCTTGAAGCCGGGCGGAAAGCTTTTGTGCTGCGTGCCATTCCTACAGCCCCTTCACGGCTATCCGAATCATTACTTCAACATGACACACCAGGGCCTTAGAGCACTGTTCGAAAGATCCCTAGAAATAGACGACCAGCTAGTTATTGATTCGATCCTGCCTATTTGGTCCCTTACTTGGATACTACAGTCCTGGGCTCAGGGCCTATCGGGGGGCACCAAAACGAAGTTCATGAAACTTCGGATCAGTGACCTTATGGGTAGTCCATTGGAGTATTTGAACGCAGCGTGGGTACGTGGACTATCGCCGGAGAAGAACCTCGAATTGGCCAGCGCCACACTGCTGACGGCACACAAACCACGGCAAGAAACGGGTTAGAGCCAAGGCAGACTTTGCACCTTCGCGGTTTGATCTCCCAGTAGTTTGGCGGCCGTCATACGCCTTCTTGAGGAGACCCAGAGAAGCCTATGTACGGTTTTGGGGTTTCTCGGCTACGCTCTCCCCGCGGGGAGACCCTCCTCACGGCCGCCCTGGAGTTCGTGGAGCGGAAGGAGCCCGCACCACGGATTGTGCAGCACTCCTAAGGCCCGGTCATGGTCACCCGCGTCGACGCAACGGAAAAAGCCCTCGAGCTGATCGCCAAGCTCGAAAAAATCCACGGGCCGGTGATGTTTCATCAGTCCGGCGGCTGCTGCGACGGCTCGGCGCCGATGTGTTATCCGCGCGGCGAGTTCCATGTCGGCCAAAGCGACGTGAAACTCGGCGACATCGGCGGCGCGCCCTTTTATATGAGCGCGGCGCAATTCGAATATTGGCAGCATACGCATCTGACGATCGATGTCGTCCCCGGCCGCGGCTCGGGCTTCTCATTGGAAGCGCCGGAATCCGTCCGCTTCCTCACCCGCAGCCGCCTCTTCGACGAGGCCGAGGCGGAAGCCCTGGCGCAGGCGCCCGTGATGCGCGGCGACGGAACGCCCAACTGATTTCCTGCTGCATTTTTACCACCTGATTTTGCCATAAGGCGCAGCCGTCCCATCGGCCTGTTGAGGCGCGGCTCAACCGCTTCCTTCGCCCGCGCGAATATGCGTTAAAGAACCTCAGCCGTCCGAGACACCGCTCATGCCTCCCCTCTTTGCGTCCGCCGCAAATCCCGACTCCCGCGCCGTGATTGTGCGGCTGCTCGCGGATCATGGGCGCAGGCACATCGGCTCTTATCTGCTCGCCGCGGCTCTCATGGCGGCCTCCGCCGCGGCGACCGCGCTCTCCGCCTATCTCTTGAAGCCCGTGCTGGATCATATGGTGAAGGCGAATGGGATGTCCGCGCTCGAACTTCTCTCGCTTTCGATTGCCGGCCTGTTTCTCGTCCGCGGGCTCGCGACTTACTCCTATCTCGTTTTACTCGCGCGTACTGGCAATCGCATCGTCGCCGATGTCCAGGCGAAGCTCTTCGATCATCTGCTCACGCAGAACATGGCCTTCTTTCAAGATCGCCACTCCGGCGAGTTCATGGCGAAAATTGCCATCGCCGCAGCAAGCATCCGGGACACGTTGCAGCTTCTGATCGTCGCCGCCGGCCGCGACGTCCTCACGCTCGGCGGATTGATCGTCGTGATGTTCATCCAAGACGCGAAAATGTCGCTCATCGCCATCGCCCTGATGCCGCTCGGCGCCTATGGCCTCTCGCGGCTCATCAAGACCGTGCGCATGCTAGCGCGTCGCTCCTTCGATGGTTCCGCGCAGATTCTTGAAATCATGCAAGAGGCCGTGCTTGGCCTGCGCATCGTCAAGAGCTTCAATCTCGAAGGGGTCATGCGCGAGCGCATGCGGGCCTCCGTCGCGCATGTCGAGCAATCGGCCAATCGCATGGCGGCCAGCATGGCGATTGCGAGCCCGCTCGCCGATTTCTTCGGCGGCCTCGCGATTGCAATCGTGATTTTCTATGGCGGCTGGCGCGTCTCCGTCGCCCACGCGGATGCGGGGTCCTTCTTTTCTTTTCTCGCCGCGCTGCTGATGGCCTATGAGCCGGCGAAACGCCTCGCGCGCCTCCATCTCGAAATTCAAAACGGCCTCGTCGGCGCCAAGCTCGTCTATGAAGTGCTCGACCGCCCGGCGGCGGAACAGCCGACGACAAAGGTCCCGCCCCTCAAAGTCGCGCGCGGGCGGATTGGCTTCGAGCACGTATGCTTCGGCTATCGGCCGCACGAGAAAGTGCTCGACGATCTCAATCTGGTTGGCGAGCCGGGACAAACGACAGCGCTCGTCGGACCCTCCGGCGGCGGCAAATCGACGATCCTAGCGCTTCTCCAGCGCTTCTACGATCCGCACGAGGGCCGGATCACGATTGACGGATCAGACGTCGCCCATGTCGATATCGCGTCGCTGCGTGCGGCGATTGCCTTTGTCAGCCAGGATGTTTTTTTATTTCGCGCCTCGATTGCCGAAAACATCGGGCTCGGCCACCCGGGCGCAACGCATGCCGAGATCGCCGCGGTGGCGCGCCGCGCTCACGCGCATGATTTCATTATGTCTTTCGCAGCGGGCTATGGCACTTCAGTCGGCGAACAGGGTCTTCAACTCTCCGCTGGTCAAAGGCAAAGGATCGCGATTGCGCGCGCCATGCTGAAGAACGCGCCGATTCTGCTCCTCGACGAGCCGACAGCCGCGCTCGATCCCGAATCCGAACAAGCGATCCAGATCGCCTTGAAGGAATTGCGCAAGGGCCGCACGACTGTCGTCGTCGCGCATCGCCTGCAGACGATCGTCGGCGCGGATCGTATCTATATGATCGAAGATGGCCGCGCGCTGGAGAGCGGCACGCATACGGAACTTTTGGCACGCGGCGGGAAATATCAGGCCTTCTTCCGCATGCAATTCGCCGCGGCTGAGACCGCAGCCGATCGCCCGCTTCAGAAATCGGGTGCTTGATATCTCTCGAATTCGTTTTCGGCTTCACCTTCGAAGTCGCCCTCGTCTTCGATCGGCTCGGCCATCGGCGCACGCGGGCGTTTCGAGCGCGGATGGGCTTTGATGAGGATCGCCATCGCGATTGCCGCGATGCTGTTCAGCGTCAGCCACCAGAGTTGCGCGGTCTCGGCGCCCAGCATCGCAATCACAATGCCGGCTGCGATGAGCGCGAGAAAGGCGGGCGCGGCATAGGCCGGCAGCTTGCGTACGGCGAGGAGGCTTGCGACTAGGACAAAGACAAAGCCCGCGACACCGACGACGCCAAGTTCATACCAAAGCATGAAGATGATGCTCTGCGGTGTATTGGCCGGCAAGAGGCCGACATCGATGCCACGTTCCACCATCGCGAGCCCATGGCCGGTAATGAAACGCGGCCAGTCATGCACGACGAGATCGGCAAAAACGAGAACCGAGCCGCCGAACGGCAAATGCGTCACCGAATTCAAAACATAGAGAAGCGCTGCGAAAAGTGGCGCCCCAAGAAAGAGGACCGCAAGCACGCTCGCCATGACTTTGGCGACGCGCGTGGGACCGCTCATCGCCGCGACATAGGTCAACGCGCCGACCATGAGCGCCGCCAAGGCGATCTGTGAAAAGCCCGCGATGGCGGAGGCTGCGACGAGAATGGCGAGCAGGGCCGCTATGACGAAATGCTGGCGCAGCGCAAGCGCGCCGATTGCCGGCCAAACGAGAACAACAAGCGACATGACACAGCGCTGCGCCAAGACGCTATCGGGCGTATAGCCACGACGAAAAAATTCCGGCTCGATCAGAACGAGAGGCAAAGCGACCGCCGCCGTGATCGCGACGCCCAAGGGCAAAAGATAAATGTTCGAGATTTTGGTGCGCTGAGGCAGAGACAGGATCGCGAGAAAGCTTATGCCCACCGTCATCAGCGTGCGGCCGAGGCGCTCGGCGCCGTCAGCTGGAAATGCCGTCCAGGAGAGCGACAGCGCCGACCAGAAAGCCAGGAACAGCACCGCAATGCCGATGGGGCTTTGGAACGCTGCGAGGATGCGTCGCGGCGCATTCTCGCCGCCGGCCAGAAGGCAGGCGATGATCAGAACGGCCGCGCCGATGGGGAAGAGCGCGTAGATGAGCCCATGCGAGACGAGCTGCGCCGCGGCCGTGACAATCATCAGAAGGATAAAGGCCAGCCGGCGAAGAAAACGGGCGGAGTCGGTTGCGGGATTGCCCAAGGGCGTGCGGACGAAAGCCATTCCTCATTCCATCATCGACTGGGCCCAAAGAAGCGGCCCGGAGAAATGCACTCATGCCGCCGAATCGGCTTCCGAATCAGCGGCTTGGTGACTGAGAGCCGCAACCCGACTCACTCTAGCGCATGTTCTCTTAATGTTCTTGTCAAATCCAGGCGATTACATACTTGACAAAGCACTAGCTTGAGCTATGCAGCTAGCGCGTGACAGGCCGGTTGGAGATAGAACGAGAAATATGGGAGGATATTGGGCCGATAAAAAATCTTCGGAAAACCGCAAGATTGTTTGCGGACCGCTTACGAACCTATCTGCGCGTGATACATCTGTGTGTACAAAAATATGCATTCTCCCTTGGGGAGGATGAAAAAAAGAGGCGGCCCGAAGACCGCCCCTAGAGCTACCGAGGTTCCATAGGAGCCTCCTGATAAACGCCACGCCAGCCGCTCCTGACGTGGTTACGCGTAGAAGTGCGAGGGGGACCCCCGCTACCGCCAACGCGGCTGCGAACTGCAACGGGCACGAGCGGCCCCGAATGCAACCCGGTGGCCCTAGGAGAGCGACCTCCTAGGGAACCTGGCTAATCTCTTGGAATTACACGGCCAGAGCAATGGCTTGAATGCTCGCTGCGCACAAGAAACAGTGCAAAAATGCCAGATAAAAAGCAGCCTAAGGAGCAGTTGTTGAGTAATTCAACAACCGATTTGCATCCCGACGCATGGGAGCGGTTCGAGCGCGCTGTCGATCAGGTAGCGAAGTCCCCACCGCAGCCGCGCAGTCCGAAGGCCGCTCCAAGCGCTAAGCGGGAAAAAATTAAGCAGAGCTAGGGGCATCCCTAAATAGGCGCGCGTTATGTCATTGATTTTGGATTCGTTTTAGAATCGGCTAAGCTGTTGATTCTTTGGTTAAATCGCTTCCAACGGCGGCGCCGATCGGTTATATTTTCACCCGAATCATGGGCGAGTATATGATCGACATTGCCAGAAAAATTCCCCTCTCTGATGATATGGGGATGCCCCGCGCGCGCGATCCTGCGTCCATTTATATCGCCCCGAAAAACTCGGGTTCGCTCATGCTATCAGAAGCGCTGCGCGGCACCGGACGACTTGTAGATAGTGCGCAGATGGACTTCCTCGGCGACAGCAAGGATCACGGCGACCTAAAAATCTACTATGCTGGTGATATCGAACTTTTGAAGCGTCCGTGCGTGGCAATAGTAGGTACGCGTGAAGTATCTGAAGCGGGCATATTGCGCACAAGACGTCTTACTCGGCAGTTAGTCGAAGCTGGCATCAATATCGTTTCCGGGCTTGCTTATGGCGTCGATACGATTGCGCACAAAACAGCAATCGAAAGCGGCGGAAAAACTATCGCAGTAATCGGGACGCCACTTGACAAGGCATCGCCGTCTGAGAATGCAAAACTTCAAGAGTGCATTTATCGAGAGCATTTATTAATCTCTCGATTTCGGAAAGGAGAAAAGACTTTCCGAACGAATTTTCCGCTCAGAAATCGGCTAATGGCAATTCTTTCGGATGCAACAGTTGTCATGGAGGCGACCGATACATCTGGCACGCTCCATCAAGCGGCGGAATGCACGAAGTTGGGGCGATGGTTGTTTATCGCGAAATCGGTCGTTGATGATCGTACGTTAACTTGGCCCAAAAAATTTCTTAAATATGGAACATGCATTCCGCTTGAGAAAATTGAAGACATAACAAGCAGGATTCTGCCGCAAACAGAATGAGGCGTTAAATGCCTCTCCTTCGCGTCGTCTTTCGCCTTCAATATTTGACAGTTTTTGTTGAAGAGATGCGTCCGCGCGATCACGATGCTACGCATCTTGTGAAAGCTGTGAAAGGGCGTCCCCTCAATCCGCGTCAATATTCGAACGTAAGCATTGATGGCAAGACGATACCAATAAGAGATGGTAACAAAGAGCGCGCGCTAGAGTGGTTTGCCGAATGGGCAGTTCCAATAGTAGATTCTCACGCGAAAGGTCGGAAGGTTCTCATTCCGATCCCATCCAGCAAGACCGTTGCAGCCTCACCAGATGATTTTCGGACGGCCCTCATAGCGCGAGCTATCGCGGAAAAATGTACCTCTTCGGTCGTGGTGGCGCCGATTCTTAGATGGTCCAAAACTATGCCATCTGCCAGCGAAGAAGGCGGCTCACGCGATCCGCGTGTTCTCTACCCTAATCTGCTTCTTATTTCTGGAATCCCAAGCGGCGCTTGTATTCTCATTGATGACGTGACGACCTCAGGCGGCCATTTGATTGCCGCCGCGTGGAAACTTGCTGACGTGAAAAGAGAAGTTAGTCTAGCGATATGTTGTGGCTGCACTACGCATGAACAATTAGACGATCCGTTTTCAGTCCCGGACATGACCTTAGATATATCGCGTTGACAAATTAGCTAGTCGGCTTTGGGGCGCGCTCCAATTCCAACTCAGCCAATGAGAGCAAGTAGACGACCATGTGAAGGCCGCGTCCTTCGGCCATCTTTTTTGCGTCACGGATCAGAAGTTCCAGAGGGTCCGTCATTTACGCGACTCCCTTTGATGTTTTCGCCAGCGCAGAAAGCGCCTCGCCTGCCCCTTAAAGCTGCGCGCCGTCAGTCCGCCGATAGGTAAGACGCTTGCCGACAATGCCAGCGGCAAGCTTGTCTGCGCGCATTTCGTCATTGCAGCCGACTGCGATGCGGTTCGAATAGCGGAAGTCAAACTCAGCAAGGTAGCGGTGAAGGTGCTTCTCGCCGCAATGCTGATAGACGCCTTTCATGCCACGCTTGAAAATTGAATAGTAGCCTTCAACCGTGTTCGTTGTGATGTGACCGCGCACGTACTCATTGGCGCTATGGTCCACGGTGTCATGGCTGGCAAAGCGACCATCTTGATTGAGGCGCTTGTACCAACTCGCTTGGTCCGTCATCACGGCGGTTTCGTGCGCAACATTGGCGCGAATGATGGGGATTAGCGTGCCGACCGTGGTAGCATCCACATGCCAGCTACGGGCTGATCCGCCGCGCTCCACAAGCGTAAGGACGATGTTGCGATAGACCCAGCCTTTGACATGCTTGGTCGAGGGCATGCCTTCCTGACGGCCTAGAACGGTCTCATCAATCTCGACCGTCTTTCCTTCGCCGCCTAAAGGACTGAGGTCATCCGAGCGCATGGCCTCGCGCAAACGGTGCATCATAAACCACGCGCTCTTGTACGTGATGCCAAGCATGCGATGGATCTGATGCGCGCTAATGCCCTTCTTGGATGAGACCAAGAGAAACAGGGCGGCAAGCCATTTCGTAAGAGGGAGCTTAGAGCGCTCGAAAACAGTGCCGACCGTGACCGTGAACTGCTCACGGCACTCATTGCACTGGTAAAGGCCGGGGCGGTGAGCTTTGCCTTCCAGGGAGCGGATGCGGTTTTGATCGGCATTGCCACAATGCGGGCAAGTCGGGCCGTTACGCCATATCCGAGCTTCCAGCCACTCGCGGGCTTTCGATTCGTCATGGAAAATGGGGTTCTTGAGAAGATCGGCAGACATGGCTTGCTCCTATGCAAACCAATATGAACTGCCGAGCCTGCTTTGTCAAGTATATAATCGCCCAAATCCACAGGATATTATACTTGCCGTAGCATCGCTAAACCGGAGGTGCTATCGTGAGTGCACCTTTGGAAAAGAAGGGCGCGAATCCTAGCGATTGGATTTGGGCGCTTGTTTGCGGCTACCCGAAGGCGATCCGCAAAAACCGACTCCTATTGATGCTTAGAGCGTTCATCGACGACAGCAATATGGGGCAGCCGCCCGCCTATGTGTTGGCGGGTTGGATTGCGTCGGCGGAATTGTGGGCCAAATTTTCAGAAGATTGGGCCGCAATCTGCGCAATGCGGCCGAGAATAGACTATTTCAAATTTAACGAGGCAATTGGGCGCGCCGGGCAGTTTGCCGGGTTCTCAGAAGCCGCGCGAAACGAGAAGGTCGCCCTTTTACGCAAAGCGTGCATCGACCATGACCTGGACGGTATTGCTGTCGTTGTCCCGCATGACATATTTAAGCAGTACTTCGTTCATTTTTTGAAAAAGAACCAGATTGGCCCTTATTTCGTTTCGTTCTACTTGATGATGAAAGGCTTGATGCAATACTGCGATGAACGCGAAATAAACACCGGTGTCTCTGCGGTTTTCGACCAGCAGCCTGGCCAGATGAAAAATGTATTGTCCGCGTGGATCGAGTTTGTAAAACACACGCCGCCCGAATTCGCGCGCTTTATCCAGACTTCTCCAATTTTTGCAAACGACAAGGATATGGTTGCGCTTCAGGCGGCTGATTTTCTAGCGGGATGGATTCGTACCGTAGAATCCGCAAAGCTGGTAGGTGCGCCAGCGCCAAATCCCCCCTGGGGGGCGACTGTATACGGCGGCGACCTGAAAATTCGTCAGCTAGTCATGGACGAGTCGCTGGCCAAAGAGCTTCGCGGGCCGATCAAGATCAAGTTCTCTACCCTGCATCCAAAAGATCGACGACTGAAACCAAGGGATGACGGATAGCTATTTCAACGGCGGCTTTCTTGAGACAATCCTCTCAATCGCCGCCGAAAATTCGTCGCCGGTTTTTTCGATCCCCAATTCCCGAGCGGCTTCAATAAAGCGCTCGGATTGGGCTTTGTCTGAAAGCTTAGGTTTGCGGCTTTCCTTGGCCTTTGGCCTTGCGGCTTTTGCCATACGGCCTCTCAGTGATCAGTCGTTCGATAGGTCAGGCGCTTTCCGACGATGCCCTTTAGCACACGGTCGGCGCGCTCTGAATCATCTACGCCTAGCCGAACGCGATTGGAATAGCGGAAATCAAACTCGCTCAGATAGCGGTGCAGATGCTTCTCTGCACAATGCTGATAGATACCTTTCATGCCGCGCTTGAAAATCGAATAGTAGCCTTCGACGGTGTTGGTGTGAATGTCGCCGTCCCGGACGTACTCATATTTGCTATGATCCACGGTTTGATGGCTGGCAAATTCGCCGTCGCGATTCAGGTTTTTGTACCAACTCGCTTGATCGGTCATCATTGCGGTTTCACGGGCGACGTTTCCTTTCACAATCGGGATTACATCCGCAATCGAAGTGCTATCGACATGAAAAGAACGGGCCGCCCCGCCGCGCTCGACAAGGGTAAGAACGGTGTTTTTGTGAGCATAGCCGTGCCGCTGCTTCGGGACACCGTCAAGACGACCGATGAAAGTTTCGTCGGCTTCGATCACACTGCCAGCGCCGCCCATAGGTGCAAGCGAGCCGTCACGCATGGCCTCGCGAATGCGATGGCTCATGAACCATGCGGTCTTGAGGGTAACGCCTAGAATGCGGTGAAGCTGGTTCGAGCTGATCCCCTTTTTCGATGAGCAAAGCAGATGCACCGCTTGGAGCCAAAGGCGCAGCGGGACATGGCTGGATTCGAAAACGGTGCCAACCTTCACGGTGAACGGCTTGCGGCATTCTCGGCAGTTATGAACGCCTATCCGGGTGCTTTTGCCTTCCAGCTTGCGGATGCGGCTTGGATCGGCGTTGCCGCAATGAGGGCAAGCTGGGCCGGTCGGCCAAAGCCTAGTTTCTACAAAGGCATAGGCGGAACGCTCATCGTGAAAGTGCTTGTCTGAAAGGACGGACGACATGGCTAACTCCTTATGGAATCAACCTACTACACCCGATTTGCTACGTCAAGTACAATATCGCCCAAAGCCACCCGCCCGTCTTAAGGTTTCGATCGATATGGCCGGTAGCCAACTCGATAATTAGGGCGGGATTTGGCGGGAGACGGGGCAAACGATGGTTGTGCGTGTTGCGACGGTCGCCTTCGTCGGAATCGAGGCGCGGCCGGTCGATGTGCAGGTTCAAATTTCGAACGGCAATGTCGTCTTCACCGTCGTCGGCCTCGGCGACAAAGCGGTGGCCGAATCGCGCGAGCGGGTGCGCGCGGCGCTGAATGCCGCCGGCCTCGCCCTGCCGGCGAAGCGCATCACCGTCAATCTCGCGCCCGCCGATCTGCCGAAAGAGGGCAGCCATTACGATCTGCCGATTGCGCTTGGCATCATGGCCGCGATCGGCGCCGTGCCGGCGGGCGCTCTGCAAAATTACACCGTGCTCGGCGAGCTGGCGCTCGACGGCTCGATCACCTCGGTCGCGGGGGTTCTGCCGGCGGCGATCGCCGCCAATGCGCGCGGCCACGGCCTCATCTGTCCCCGCGCGACGGGCGGCGAAGCGGCCTGGGCCTCGCAAGACATGGATGTGCTCGCGCCCGCTTCGCTCATCCAGCTCGCCAATCATTTCAAGGGCACGCAGGTGATGGGCCGGCCACTCCCCGCGATGCGCGCCGCCGGCTCACTCCCGCCGGATTTGCGCGACATCAAGGGTCAAGAGAGCGCCAAGCGCGCACTCGAAATCGCCGCTGCGGGCGGTCACAATCTCCTCATGAACGGACCGCCCGGCGCCGGCAAATCCATGCTGGCCACGCGCCTACCGTCCATTCTGCCGCCGCTGAGCCCGGCGGAACTGCTGGAAGTCTCGCTCATTCATTCGGTTGCCGGACAATTGGCCGGCGGCGAATTGACGGATCGTCGGCCGTTCGGCGCGCCGCATCATTCTGCCTCGATGGCGGCGCTGGTCGGCGGCGGCAGCCATGCGCGGCCGGGCGAGATCTCGCTCGCCCATCACGGCGTGCTTTTTCTCGACGAATTGCCGGAATTCCATCCGCAGGCGCTCGACAGCCCGGTATTATGCAGCAAGCTCACCTGAAAGGTGGCCAAGTTTGGCCCGTCAAAAGTGGGCCGGCGGTTATGATCGGGTATGGCCGAGTCCACAACCGTCGTCACTCTCCGCGCCAAGCGGAAGGAAATTCTGAGGTCGATTGCCGAATACGAAGCTCTCATTAAGAAGCTTCAATTCGACCTGGTTCACATCAATTCGACTCTGGCGCTGTTTCAGACGGACGAAGCTGGCGCGGAGGTCAGAATGCCGATCATGACGGCACGGCTTTTCCGCTATGGCGAGATGTTCGCCATGTGCAAGGAAGCGCTCGGCAAGGCTCCTAATGGCCTAGACACCCGCGAATTGGCCGAGGTCATCATGTCGGCCAAAGGCATGAACCCCGACGACAAGGTTTTGCGCCGCGCGATCACCATGAGCATTGTGAATATTCTCAGCACTCGGGCGAAGCGCGGCCAGATCGTTGCGGCGGGTAAGCGAAACCTAATCAGAATGTGGCGGTTGAGCGCATAGCGTTTTTCGCTATCCGTGTCGTCCGGGCACTTTCTTTGCTGCCCCGACGCAGGCAAATTGGACGCTCTCGGGGGAAAAACGGGGTCGCATCCGTCAAATAAAAATCGCGTTGGGCCAGGACAATCCTGAAACTTTCAGCAGTTACGGACCGTTAGGCATCTGACACCATTCTTACTTGACAAGGCGAATCGCCGGCTGATTCTCGAATCATGGATGACGATCGAGCTGGAGCGCGCCTCCAAAACACTCCTGAGGGCACTGGGGATACCGTGACTGGGAGCTCGTCAATGGCCAACGAAACAAAGTCCCGTTTGCCGTTTCCGCTTCTCGTGAGATGTTTGCTGGAACAAAACGGGAATTATTGGCAGGCATTTTCATTGGAGTTCGGCTTGGCTGTGCAAGCCAACACCAAACAGGAAGCAAAGCGTAAGCTCGAAATAATGATCTATTCCTATCTCTTCGACGCATTGGTCGGAGAAGATCGCGATCACGCCGAGGAACTGCTTCGACGCCGCGCGACCCCTAGCGTGTACGTTAAGTATTATGCGTGCAAGGCCATCGGCGCGATCGAGTCCTTGATTGGACGCGGCAGGCATAATGGCAATCAAGGAAATTGCATTTACAATGAGCCTGTGCCTCTTACGCCCGCTGCGTGCCCGGCAGAGTGAGTGCGCATCATCCGCCCCTCACATGCGATGAATTCAAAACCATCTTAGCAAAACTAGGATTTCAGAAGCGCTCGAAGAAGAGCGGCACCTCGCACGAGGATTGGACTGCGACGGTTGGCGGTCGCTTCCGAAAAGTGACCGTCGATTGTCATGATGCGCCATTTTCTCAAGACCTAATTCAGTCAATGGCGAAGCAAGCCGGAGTCACTAAGAAGAGGATTTACGACATTCATTTCGGTCGTTGCCAGTAGCCCTTCCATTGGCGCGAGACAGAATGCGCGAGCGCCGCTGTCGTCGCCATCAGGAATTGCTCCCCATTGCTGACCCGGCGATTGTCCTCGCGCCACGCCATCTCTGAGGCGTAGGCCGCAAGATACCGCCCGCTGATGTGGTGATGCGTGCCAATCTCAGCGCGGCGAAGGCGAGAGAAAAAGCTCTCCGCTTGATTGGTGCAAGCCGCACCGTCCGAATAGCATTCTTCGTGATTTATGCGACGGGTTAGGAAGCGTTCGCTGAGAATATCCCAACCGCGCGCTTCATCGGCATGGATTGTCGCCTCGGGGTGCACGCGCTCAACAATGGTCGGGATCGCCAGCGTCTCGGCCTTGAACACGAAGGGCAACGTGATCCCCTTGCGCTCACGCATGATGACCACAACTTCGCGCTTGCCCGTCTGGTTACGGGCGAGACGCCGATCAATGCGATTCTCAGCCCAATTCGCCGGCTTCCGATAACCGCCGAAATACGCCCCGTCGATCTCTACTTCGCCCGAGACTGTTTCGTCCGCCATTTCGTCCGCAAGAGCTTCGCGGATTTTGTGCGCGAGTACGAAAGCCGTCCGGTACTGGCAATCGAGGTCGCGCGAGAGCTGTAAGGCGCTATGGCCTTTTGCCCCGTTCACGAAGATCGCCACAGCCATCAGAATGTCGCGGATGGGCATCTTGCGACTGGCGAAGATCGTTCCGGACGTGACGCTGAATTGGTGCGAGCACGCCTTGCACTTCCACAGCTTCCGAGTCTGGAACTTATAGGTCGCGCTGCATTGGCAGCGAGGGCAAACCGGCTCGCCAGCCGTGGCGGCCCAGCGGATCGACTTAAAGGCGGTATGCGCTTCCTCTTCGGACATGCGGGCGACCCGAGCTAGGCTCAGGCTGCGCGCCGCTTTGGAAAGGAGGAAGTGCTGAGACATTTGAACGCCAACGTTTTCCGTTGACGTTACTTATAATCGTTGAAATACCCGAGGTCAACAAAAATCGTTGATATTGACGAAAATATTTGCCTCGTTTATACGGGGAGCATGACGCCTGACCAATGTCGCGCTGCCCGAGCATGGCTAGACCTTTCGCAAGAGGACCTTGCGAAGGCCGCCAGCGTCGGCCTTTCAACCTTGCGGGATTTCGAAGCAGGGCGTCGCGTTCCGATCGCAAATAATCTAGGGGCAATTCGAGCTGCGCTGGAGCATGCTGGGATCGCCTTCGTTGACGGGGATAAGACATGCGGGATCACCTACGCCCGCCCCCAGAAAGGCAAAGCACGCTAGACCGATTCATCGGATTCTGATAAAAAGGTGCACCTTAGCGCGTCACTGTGGAAGGCGCCGCGCCTTGGTTCCGTGCTCCTTCTGGAAGGGAGCCGGGGAGATAGGTGGAGGCGGAGGGACTTGCGCCCTCGGTGTCATGGCTGGAAATCCCGGCACCACACTATGTCGCCCCCCGGTTTTTCAAAGGCTTCGGCGCTCTCGCGCCGGGGCCTTTGTCGTTTTAGCTGGCAATTTCTTTCCCTTTTTTGGTGATCTTGAACTCGCCTTCGCGAATCCGCTCGACGTATCCATCGTTGACGTACTTAGAGATACGCCCGCGAATCGTTTGCAACTCAACATCAAGCCCAGCCGTCTTGGCTGTGCGGGCCACTGAGCCGTAATCAAAGCGGTCGTGGTAAGAGAGCAGTCTCAAAACCATTTTCCACTCACTGGACAGCCCGCGACCTTGCCTTTCGACGACAGCCGGTCGCCCGCGCGCAGAACCATTTTGGGCCTTTTCGTCTTTTTGAAATATTTCCTCGTACGCGCTGAGCTGGCCCTTCACATTCTCGCGTTGCCGGTCGAGCCTTTGAATCTCGCTCCGCAAGTCCTCGATTTTGTTTTTTATGAATTTGCGATCCATCGTATTTTGGGCATAGCAAATAGTCTGAGAAAACGCAATGCGCTCCTCTAGTTCGTTTTTGTTTTGTTCCATATCTACCCTCATAAAAGTAACGAATACGTCGTAACGCGTTGATATATATTGACTAACAAATGGAAAGCGAATACCACAATTGATGGCTAAGTTTGCCATCTGATGAGTACGTCACGATCCGCCATCACAGGAGATTCCCATGGCGAAGAAAGAGCGGATTGTTCCGCCGAAGAAAAGCACCGGTTCCAAAGCGAGCGGTGGCCTGAAAAAGGGCAGCCCAGTTGCGGCCCGAGTTATGGCCGATCTGTCCGTCGCCAAGCGCCAAGGCGCTAAGCGTCCGCCGGGAAAATGATTTCACTTGAGTCGCCGCTCCGAAAGAATGGCCGACTTTGGAATCAGCATTCCCCCATACGTGTGCCGATTGTCCCGATGCTCAACATCCGCGATGGTCGGCACAAGTATTTTGCCGCTGTCATTTTCTGAGATCAGAAAGCCGACACTGACACACTTGTGCGGATACGGGTCGGGCACGTCAGCCAGGTCCATCCAGCTATCGGACAAGCGGCTCGCATCCACCCATTCGATCATCACTAGCTTGTAGGGCGTCTTGATTCGCGCTGGGCTGCGTTTCATCGCTCAATTAGTCCACCGGGTTTGTTAGCTTCGTTTGCTGCATAATACCGCGACAGCCTGCGCCAGCCGCTTGAGACCGGCGAAGTCGCGATCGCGCGCGCCAATCATCGGATTCTTTATCCGGCGCGCTTTCAACTCGTCGCGGCGATGAATCCCTGCCGCTGCGGCCATGCGATCGATCCGGGTTTCACTTGCAATCGACAACCGAACGCGCGTTGCATCGCTCAATATCAGACGCGCCTTTCGGGCCCGCTGCTCGACCGCATCGATCTGACGATTGAAGTCGGCGCCGTGAGCGCGGCCGATCTGATGTTGCCGGCGCCGAAGGAAGGTTCACTTGATGTCGCCGCGCGCGTCGCCGCCGCGCGCCGCAAACAGGCGGAGCGTTATAAGAGCCTCGGCCTGCCGGATGTTCTCTCCAATGCGGCAGCACCGGGTCCGGTGATCGAAGAGGTCGCACGGCCCGATGGGCCTGGCCTGACGCTGCTGCGCGAGGCCTCGGAACGTCTCGCTCTTTCCGCCCGCGGTTTTCATCGCATCTTAAAACTCGCGCGCACCATTGCGGATTTGGACGAGGCGACGACGGTCGGCCGCCGGCATCTCGCCGAGGCTCTCTCTTATCGGAGCGAGAAAGCTAAGCAGCTTCGCGCAGCGTAAATTTCCCGTCTCATTCGGGAATTTTTCCAGTTCAACTTCGTGAATTGAAAAACCTTCGCATTTGCAGCATAAGGTCTCCGCGCATACGAGAATCAGTGGAAGAAACGTAAGGGTCCGGCCGGCGTCAACACGCGACCTCAACAGCAACAAAAAAGGAAATCATTATGCAGAAATCGCTACGTTCTCTTGCCACCGCCATCGGCCTTGGCGCCGCCTTTGCCTTTTCACTGGCTCTCTCCACGACCGTGGTGAACGCCTCCGCGGAATCGAAGCTCAAGACCTATGACACGGACAAGGACGGCACGCTGGACCTCAAGGAAGTGACCGCCGGCGCTGACGCGACGCTCACCGCGCTCGATACCGACAAGGACGGCACGCTGACGACCAAGGAGCTGCAAGGCCGGCTCAGCAATAAGGAATTCGCGGCCGACGATCCCGACCACGACAAGACCTTGAGCAAGGATGAATATGAAGCGGCCGTCGACAAGGCCTTCACCGCCGCCGATACCGACAAGGACGGCACGCTCGATGCCAAGGAATTGAAGACCAAGGCCGGGCTCGAGGTTGTCCGCCTCCTGAAATAAGCCTGATCTTCGCCTCTCAAGGCAAGGAAATCTCAAGGCCTCGCGTCTATCCTTTCAAGGATGCGCGAGGCCTCTCTCATTTCAGCCTTCTTCTCGCCGACGCCGCTTGTGCTTTTCAGCATGGCGGCGGGCTGCGCTTTGGCCTTTGTCGCGCTCGCCTTGTTCCGCTTGAGCATTGGGCTCCGCCGTCGGCTTGCCGCCACGGTGCAGCAGACATTTGCGCTCGAAGCGAGCCTCGAAATCAAAGAGGCCGAAGAGGCGCGCACACGCGCCGAAGCCGCGAGCGAAGCGAAATCGCGCCTGCTCGCCACCATGAGCCATGAGATCAGGACGCCACTCAACGGCATCTTAGGCATGGCCGAATTGCTCGTCGCGACGGGCCTCGATCCGGAACAGAAAAGCTATGTCGAAGCGATGCGCGCCTCGGGGCTCGCGCTCACCGCCTTGATCGAAGAGATCCTCGATTTTTCCAAAATCGAAGCCGGCAAGTTCGAACTCGCGCAAGCGCCTTTCGATCTCATCTGCCTCGTCGAAAGCGTGGTCGAGCTGCTCGCGCCCCAAGCGCAGAACAAAGGACTTGAAATTGCGAGTTCGATCGCGCCCGGTCTGCCGACCCGCGTCGTCGGCGATGCCGCGCGGCTGCGCCAAGTGCTCATCAATCTCGTCGGCAATGCCGTCAAATATACGGTGCAAGGCGGCGTCGGCCTGCGCGTCTCGGGCGTCGATGATCGTCTTGAGTTTGCGATCATCGACACGGGGCCAGGCATTCCCGCTGAGCATCGCGATACGATCTTCGACGAATTCGCCATCGCCGAACAGGAGAGGCAGCCCCAAGCGGGCAGCACGGGGCTTGGGCTTTCGATTTCGCGCCGGCTCGCCGAACAGATGGGCGGCAGCATTGAACTCAAAGGCAGCGCGTCCTCTGGTTCGGTCTTCGTGCTGCGCCTGCCGCTTCCAGTGGCGCGCCACGCAGAGCCGCTTCTGATTCCCAAAACGCTTGCCGGCAAACGCGCGCTCATCGTCGCCGCCTCGCGCTTCGAGGCGCCCTATCTCGCCGAGAAACTGACGGCCGCCGGCATCGAGCTTCTTTGGGCCGCGAGCGAAGACGCAAGCCAGATTTTTCTGCGTGACGCCGGCCGCGTCGGCCGCCCGCCCGATTTCATGATTGTCGATTGCGCGCTCGGCAGCGCTGCGGCGCGTACGCTCGGCGAAGCGGCGCGCAAGGCCGGCGTCGGCTTGAGTTTTATTTTCTTCTCGCCCTATGAGCGGCGCGCCTTCGGCCAGAATGCGCTGCAGCTTTTCGACGGATGGCTGATCAAGCCGCTGCGGACGCGCTCGCTCTATACGCGGTTTGCGGAACCCATGGGCGCGCCCGCCGCGCCACTGGCGACGCCGGCCGCACACGCGCGCTCGCTAGAAGGGATCAGCGTGCTTCTCGCCGAAGACAATGAGATCAATGCGCTCATCGTCGAGCGGCATCTGGCGCGGCGCGGCGCCAAGGTCATGCATGTCAATAACGGGCTCGCGGCCTGGGAGGCGACTCAGGCCGCGCTCAAAGGCGAAGGTGAGACATTCGACGCCATCATTCTCGACATCCGCATGCCCGGGCTCGACGGCATCGAAGTCGCGCGCCGCTTGCGCGCTGCGGAACGCGCCGCCAATGCCTTGCCCTGCCGCGTCATCGCGCTCTCGGCCGACGCGTTCGAAGCCGCAGTCGATGCGGCGCGCGAGGTCGGCATGGATGTGTTTCTGACGAAACCCGTCGATCTCGATCGTCTCGACCAGGTTCTGGCGGCCTGCTGGAGCCGTCCTCCGCAGACAAAGGAAAAGCCCGCCAGCGAGCCCGTGCACCGCGCGAAAGCGCGCGACGCTTAAGCGCTCATTTTCGCGAGCAGCGCGTCCGAGACTTCGAAATTGGCATAGACATTCTGCACATCGTCATTGTCTTCGAGCGAATTGATGAGGCGCAGAATCTTTTCGCCCGCTTCGTCGTCGACGCTCACCGACGTCTGCGGCTTCCAGATGATCGCGACCTTGCGCGGCTCCCCGAATTTCGATTCCAGCGCTTGCGCGACATCGCGCAGCATTTCGAGCTCCGTCATGATCTCATGGCCATCGGCCGTCGAGACGACATCTTCGGCGCCGGCATCGATCGCCGCTTCCAGCATCTGATCTTCGGAGGCGGCCTTCGCGTCATATTCGATGAGGCCGATGTGATCGAACATGAAGGAGACGGCGCCGGTCTCGGCGAGCGTCCCGCCCGCCTTGGTGAAATAAGAGCGCACCTCGCCCGCCGTCCGATTGCGATTGTCGGTCAAGGCTTCGACGATGACGGCGACGCCACCCGGCGCATAGCCCTCGTAGCGCACCTCTTCGTAATTCTCCGAATCCGCGCCCGAGGCTTTCTTGATCGCACGCTCGATATTGTCCTTCGGCATGTTTTCCGCGCGCGCTTCGAGGATGGCCGACCGCAGGCGCGCATTCATCGAAGGATCGGGCAGGCCGAGCTTGGCGGCGACGGTGATTTCTCGCGCGAGTTTCGAGAAGAGCTTGGAGCGGATCGCGTCCTGCTTGCCCTTCTTGTGCATGATGTTTTTGAACTGACTATGCCCAGCCATTTCCTGCCTCTGTGTTTTCTCGATGCGTCGTTTCAATTCGGCGGCGATCCACGCCGGATGCGTCATCTAATACGGCGCGCGCGCCTCCGCAAGTTCCTGGGAAGAAAGGGCTCGCTCACCCGTCCGCATCCTTATGCTCTTCCCTTGCCGCCTCGAAAATCTCGCGCGCCGAATCCGCATTGAGCAGCGCGATGCCGGCGCCGACGATCAGATCCGGCCAGATCGTCGGCCAAAGCGCGGTGGCGCCACCCGCCGCAATAATCGCGACATTGGCAATCGCATCGTTGCGCGCCGAAAGAAACGCCGCGCGTGTCAGACTGCCGGCTTCGTTGCGCACGCGTGCGAGCAGCACGGCGCAGGTGCCGTTGACGATAAGCGCGCCGAGGCCCGTGGCACTGAGCGGCAATGGCGCAGGTGGCACGGGCGCCTGGATCTTATGCAGCAGCATGATGACGCCCGCGGCCGCCGGCAAAACCAGAAGTGCCGCGAGCCCCATGCCGAGCCGCGCGCGCCACACAGGCGCGAAGTGCAGTCCCGCGAGAATGAGCCCGTTTACCGTTATGTCTTCGAGGAAATCGACGCTGTCGGCAATGAGCGCGACGGAGCCGATCGCCAGTGCAACAGCAAGCTCAATGCTGAAATAAGCGAGGTTCAAAACAATGACGAGGCGCAGCGTCGGAAGAAGGCGCCCATCGGCGCTCTGCGGCTCGCGCGCCTCATCATTCATCGTTCAATCCCAAAAGTCGGCGCGCGCTTGCAAGAGCCTGCCGCCGATGCGCACCGGCGCAACTTTGACCGCGAGCCCTTTCGCATCCGTCTCGACCGCGATGCCGCAGAGAGTCGCCGGGCCGCCCGCGGGCTCAAGGCGGCTGCCCGGCGTCTTCTTGGTGAAGCGGCGCACCGGCTCTTCCTTCTCCATACCGATGACGGAATCATAATCGCCCGTCATGCCCGCATCGGTCATGAAAGCCGTGCCCTGCGGCAGAATCTGATGATCGGCCGTCGGCACATGTGTATGCGTGCCGACGACAAGCGAGACGCGGCCATCGACGAAATGGGCAAAGGCCTGTTTCTCGCTCGTCGTCTCGGCGTGGAAATCGACGATCAAAGCATCGCAGCCTTCGCCGAGCGGACAGGCGCCGATGGCTTCCGCCGAGGCCGCGAAGGGATCGTCGAGCGCGTCCATATAAAGCCGGCCCATGGCATTGATGACGAGCACGCGCGCGCCGCTCTTCGTCTCGATGAGGCTGGCGCCACGCCCCGGCGTGCCTTTCGGATAATTGATCGGCCGAATGAGGCGGGGCTGATCGTCGATGAAGGCAAGCGTCTCGCGCTGATCGAAGGCATGATTGCCGAGCGTCACGCAATCGATGCCGCAATCGAAGAAGTCTTGCAGGATCTGCTCATTGATGCCGAAACCGCCGGCGGCGTTCTCGCCATTGACGACGACGCAATCGAGCGCCCAGGCCTTGCGCAGACGCGGCAGCTCGTCTTGCAGCGCGATGCGGCCCGAGCGGCCGACGATGTCACCGACGAAGAGAAGCCGCATGCACTGTCCTGTTTTCGATTCCACTCATGCGCAACTGATCCATTCCTGATCCGTCAGAATGAAATCCAATCTCTCGTCCGTCGCGCCCGTCGGAATCTCATGCATCTCCTGCACGTGATAGGCGACGCCGACGGCGGTGATTTTCTTCATGGCGCGCAGACGCGCCAGCGTGCGGTCATAAAAACCCGCGCCATAGCCGAGCCTGTTGCCGCTTCTGTCATAGGCTGCCAGCGGCACGAAGAGAAGATCGGGAAAAACTTCCGGCGCGCTCGGCAGAGGCTCTTTGATGCCCCATTTCGCCTCGGCCAGCGGATCGCCCTCCTTCCAAAGCCGAAAGGTCAGTGGCATTCCGCGCTTTTCGATGACGGGGAGAGCGGTGGCGACGCCCTCGACGGCCAAAGTCGCGAGCAAAAGAGTGGTCGATGGCTCGGCGCCGATCGACCAGAAGGCGGAGACGACGTCAGGCTTATGTTCGGCGGCAAGGCGCTCGCCGAGCGTCGCGAGCCTCAGCGCGAAAGCGCGCGCCTCGGACCCCGTGATCCGCTCGCGGCGCGCCAAGGCTTCTTTGCGCAAAGCGGCTTTGGCGGCGGCAAGATCCATCAGAAATGTGCGGGGTCGGCCCAAGGCTTGGGCGAAAGAAAAGTGCGGGGCCACGATGGCCGTGGGATGCCGATCCCGGGAAACCTACAAAGTAGGTGGGCGCCATATGCCCAAGCCCAGGGGCGAGGACAGGGACAGCTCCCGACGAGATCGATAAGGCCCCGGGGATATTGATCCTCACGCACCCCGCAGCTCCGCAGAAGCAATGTAGAGCGGCAGCGTCCCGAATGCCAGAGGCGTCTCAAGAGAAACTCGGGGATGAAGCCTCCCAGCGCATATGCCAGATGGGCAAGCCTGAGCGCGGATTGATGCCCGAGCCCGTGCGGCGAAACCCGTGTTTTTCATAAAAGCGAAGCGCGCGCGGATTATCGGCGTTGACGTCGAGGCTGAGGCTCGTGCCGCAGAGGTTTTTGGCATGATCGAGCAGAAAGGCACCGAGACCGCTGCCGAAATGCGAGGGCGCAATGCAAAGCTGTTCGAGAACAAATTGCGCAGGATCGATGAGCATGAAACCCGCGAGTGTGTCCTCGGCATTGAAGGCATAAAGCGTCACCCCACCTTGCCGCTCGATGTCTTGGAGGTAGATGCAGAACCAATCGCGCCGCGCGGCAAAATCGATTGCTGGCATCACCGCCTGCCAGCTCGCGACCCAGAGATCGGCGAGGGGCGCGAGATCGTCGCCACGCGGCGCGATGCGATATGTCTTGTTGGTCGCCTCGGAACCCCCGCTGGACACGCGCGTCCTCTTTGCTGCAACAATCCGGTATACGACGTCATGGCCGGGCTTGTCCCGGCCATCCACGTCTTTGAAAGACTCTATGCCCCCTGCCCCCTTCATCCGCCGGCTCGTGCTTTCGGACTTCCGCTCATATGCGGCGGTCGATCTCGGCCTGAAGCCGGGGCTCGTCGTGCTCAACGGCGAGAATGGCGCCGGGAAAACCAATCTTATCGAGGCGATTTCTTTTCTCTGTCCGGGCCGCGGCCTGCGCCGTGCGGAGCTTTCCGAATGCGCACGCGTGGGCAGCGCGGGGCATTGGTCCGTTTTCGCCGAGCTCAAGACGCCGAGCGGCATCCATCAACTCGGCATCGGCACGGAGCGCCAGCCGGACGACACGCTCGCGCGCCGCTATCGGCTCGACCGCGAGCCAGCGCCCTCGCTCAAAACCTTCGCTGATCTCATCCGCATCATTTGGCTGACGCCGGCGATGGACGGACTCTTCTCCGGTCCCGCCGGCGAGCGGCGCCGCTTTCTCGATCGGCTCGTGCTTGCCGTCGATGCCGAACAAGGCACGCGCGTCAATGCGATGGAGCGCGCGCTCCGCAACCGCAATCGTCTGCTCGAAGACAGGGCCGATGCGCGTTGGCTCGATGCGGCGGAACATGAACTTGCCGAACTCGCGGTCGCGGTCGCCGCGGCACGCGCGGAAACGGTGGCGCATCTGGCCTCCCGCATCGCGCAGACGAAGGATGAGAGCGGACCCTTTCCTTATGCCGAAATCGCGCTCGAAGGCGATGTCGAAAATCTCGTGGCCAAAAAGCCGGCGCTTGAAGTCGAAGATCTCTATCGCGCGATGTTGCGGCAGAACCGCAGTCGCGATGCTGCCGCGGGGCGCACGCTCATCGGCCCGCAAGCCGCCGATCTTATCGTCCGCCATGGACCGAAACAGACGGAGGCGGCGCGGGCTTCAACCGGCGAGCAAAAGGCGCTGCTCGTCGGCCTCATCCTCGCACATGCGCAGCTCGTCGAAGAAGTCTCCGGCATCACGCCGATCCTGCTCTTGGACGAGATCGCCGCGCATTTCGATACGGCGCGGCGCAGCGCGTTGTTCGAAAGGCTGATCGCGCTCGAAGCGCAAGTTTTCATGACGGGCGCGGAACGCGCGGCCTTCGCGGAGTTGGAAGGCAAGGCGCACATGCTGCATGTTGAGCCGGGAAGCGTGACGGTAACAGCGCAGCCTCAGTAGAAATGCCCCGCCAGCAGGGCAAAATGTTCTGCGATCGGACCGAGCGCCAGAACGGGAAAGAACGTCAGGCCGCCGACGATAACGATCGTGCCGATAAGCAGGCCGACGAATTGCGGGCCATGGGTCGGCAGGGTCCCGTTCGATACCGGCACGATTCGTTTGGCCGCCAATGTGCCGGCGATGCAGAGAACTGGCACAATCACCATGAACCGGCCGGCAAACATGGCGGCCGCCAAGGTCAGATTATAGAATAGGGAGTTCGCGCTCAGGCCGGCAAAAGCGCTCCCGTTCGTCGCCGCGGCCGACGTATAGGCATAGAGAATTTCAGAAAAGCCGTGCGGCCCTGAATTGCCGAGACCCGCGGGCAATACGACCGCCACGGCACAAAGTCCGAGGATAAACGCCGGCACGCACAGCAACGCCAGCATTGTCATCTTCATCTCATCGGCTTCGATCTTCTTGCCCAAATATTCCGGCGTCCGGCCGATCATCAATCCAGCGACGAACACCGCGACGATGACGAACAGCAAAATGCTGAAAAGGCCGGAACCGGGCCGCCGACGATCACCTCGTCGAACATCATATTGGCCATCAGAACGAAGCCCGATAGCGGCATGAAACTGTCGTGCATCGAATCGACTGCGCCGTCCGAGGATGCCGTCGATACATTGGCGAAGAGCGAGGACTGCGCTGTCCCGAAGCGAACTTCCTTGCCCTCCATATTGCCGCCGCCTTGCCAGTGGCCCGGCGCTTGATCGATGCCCAGCGACGAGAACAGCGAATTTCCCGTGGTCTCCGCGCCATGGACAATCGCGAGTCCGCCGATGAACAGGACTGCCATGGCGGCAAACAAGACCCAGCCTTGGCGTTGATCGTTGACCATTCGGCCAAAACTGTAGGTGAGCGCTACGCCGATCAGAAAGATCAGCAGCATTTCCAAGAGGCCGGCGAGGGCTGTCGGATTTTCGAAAGAATGCGCCGAATTCGCGTTGAAAAAACCGCCGCCATCTCCGCTCATAAGCTTGATTGCCTCTTGCGAGGCGACTGGGCCTAAGGCCAAGAGCTGCTTGCCACCTTCCAGCGATATCGCTGGGACATAGGCGCCGAGGGTTTGCGGAACACCTTGCCAGACAAGAAACAAACCCGCGCAAATTGAGATCGTGAGCAGGACATAGAGTGTGATTCGCGTCAGGTCGACCCAGAAATTGCCGATTGTTCGCGACGAGCGGCGGGTTATGCCCCGGATTAGAGCGACGGCAACAGCGATTCCCGTCGCTCCTGACAGAAACGATTGAACGGTGATCCCCACCATTTGCGCGAAATAACCAAGTGTCGTCTCGCCGCCATAGGACTGCCAACTGGTGTTGGTCGCAAAGCTCACTGCGGTATTGAGTGCCAAGTCCGGCGCAACAGCATCAAGGTGCTGAGGATTGAAAGGCAGGAGATTCTGCACGCGTTGCAGCGCATAGAGAACGACAATGCCGGCAAGATGAAACATGAGCAGCGCGGCCGCATATTCTATCCAGTTCTGTTCCTCCGCAGGATCGACGCCCGCCAAACGATAAAGCCAATTTTCTGCCGGCGCGAAAAATCGCGACAACCTCCCTTGCCCATCGAGACTGCGCACAATGTGGAGCCCGAGAGGCTTCACCGCCGCAGTGACCAGCAAAAGGAAAATGGCGATCTGCAGCAGGCTTTGCGCGGTCATTTTACGGCCCCTGCGGCGGCAACGGGCGGATCAAATGGGCGCAGGCGATGACATAGGCTGCCGCGGCGACAAATGCCGTGGCAAGCAAGGCCAACATCACAAGGTCCGACATCATAATCCCTTCCTGGCGGAACATCCGTTGGAAGTGACCAGTGTCGCATAAAAAATCAATTCGGCATAACGAGCACAGGAATGAGCAAGTCATATAGGCGGGGGGTCAGGGTCCAGGTTCTTTCGACCAGCATGCGCGCCCTCCAACGCTTTCCCGTCCGCGCGCTTGGCCATAAAAGGATATCGAAGACGCGCGGTCTCTTTTCATCGCCAGATCCCTTCATTCTCCAATCGTGCTTCGGTTACAGGCATCATGATGATCGACCCAACAGCGGATGCAGATCGGCCTATCTCCTCGCGCCTTTACGGCCGCCGCAAGGGCAAGAAACTCCGCGCACATCACGCGGCGCTGATCGAGACTCTGCTGCCGGCGTTGACGCTCGATGTCTCGCAAAAAATCACCGATGCCGCTTTGCTCTTTCCTAACGCGCCGCGCGACATCTGGATGGAGATTGGCTTCGGCGGCGGAGAGCATTTGATCGCGGAAGCCAAAGAGCATCAAGAACGCGGCTTCATCGGCTGCGAGCCGTTTGAGAATGGCGTCGCCAAGGCCTTGGCGCTGGCGGAGGAGACGAAGCTCAGCAATCTCCGGCTCTACCAGGGCGATGCCGGCGCGGTGATCGAGGCTTTGCCTGATGGCGCGCTCGCAGGCGTCTATTTGCTTTATCCCGACCCCTGGCCGAAGCGGCGCCATCACAAGCGGCGGTTTCTGTCGGACGATATGTTCGTCGCACTCGCGCGCGTTCTACGGCCCGGCGCCGAAATCCGTTTCGCGACCGACATCGACGACAATGCCGGCTGGACACTTCTCCGCGCGCTGCGATCGCCGCACTTCACCTGGAAAGCGGCCTCAGCCGACGATTGGCGTGAGCCTTGGCCCGCATGGAGCGGCACGCGCTATGAGGCGAAGGCGCTCAAGGCGGGGAGAAAGCCCGTCTATCTGACGTTTGTGCGGAGATGAGGCGAACGACCCCGACGCGTCATGGCCGGGCTTGACCCGGCCATCCATGCGCTGCGTTTTCCGTGATCGTCGTGGCTTGGATGCGCGGATCAAGTTCGCGCATGACGGCGCCTCACCCCTTGAACGGCCCAAACCGCAAGAGCCCGGCGCCATTCGTCTTCAGCCACGCTTCGCCGCGCTCGACATTGGGCGTCAGCTTGGCGACCACTTTCCAATAGGCCGGCGAATGATTGAGATGGATGAGATGGGCGACCTCATGCGCGGCGAGATAGTCGAGCACGAAGGAGGGCGCCATCACCAGCCGCCAGGAGAAACCCAGCGAGCCGATCGATGAGCAGGAGCCCCAGCGGCTCGTCGTATCGCGCAGACTGATGCGCCGCGGCGTGACGCCAAGCTTCGCCGCATAGCGCGCCACCGCCCCTTCGAGATCGCGCTTCGCCTCCCGCATAAGGAAATCCTTGACGCGGCGGGCAACGAATTCGCGTTCCCCGGCAACGCAAAGCTGCGGCAGCATGCTGGCGCCAACGCTTTTGCGGCCCGGTTCGACCCAGGCGGTGCCACGCTTGGAGGGCCGATGCACGATGAGGTGGTTGATCCCGCGTAGAGGCACGACTTCGCCCGGCCCCAAAGGCGTCGGCTTCGGCAGCCGCTCCAAACGGACCCCGATCCAGGCCGCATGGGCTTGAGCAAAGGTCCGCGCGCCGGAAATCGAGCTGCGCGGCGGCATCGTCAAAACGACGTCGCGCGTCGCCGCCCGCACCCGCAGGGTAAAGCGGCGCGCAGAAGCGATGCGCTTCAAGAGGATACGATAGGTCTCGCCCGCGTGCGTGACCTCGAGATGGGTGATCTCCGAGGACCTCGCCGCGTTCTTCCGCAAAGAGCTCAGCATGAGAGAAAGATAGCTCGGGGCAGGCCGAGTCGCTACTGGCTCGGGGGCCTTGGCGCGTCCGGATTCGCCCTTCTTTTGGTCAGGGGTAACGACCGGTCAAGGGTGCTGACGCAAAGCTCAAGGCTAGGGCTTAAGCTGAGCCATTAGGGGGCCGACAATTCCGTCCGGTCTGCCTCAAATTGGGGCAACGGCGGCGTGGAATTCACGGATCCGGGGCGCGATTTGCTGGCGGAAACGGGAGCCATTGAAGACACCATAATGGCCGACCTCGGCCTGCTCATAGTGAAGCTTAAGCTTCTGCGGGAGGTTCGTGCAGAGTTCCTGGGCGGCCAAAGTCTGGCCGATGCCGGAAATATCGTCCCTCTCGCCTTCGACCGTCATCAGCGCGACGCTGTGAATAGCGCTGAGATCGACCGGCGTATTGCGATGGTTCATCGTGCCCTCAGGCAGCCGATGTTCGACGAAGACGGTATCGACCGTCTGCAGATAGAACTCTGCCGTCAGATCCATCACGGCCAGATATTCATCGTAGAAGTCGCGATGTTTTTCGGCGGAGTCGCCGTCGCCTTCCATCAGATGATTGAACATTTCGATATGGGCATTCACATGCCGATCGAAGTTCATCGCCATGAAGCCCGACAACTGCTGAAAGCCCGGATAAACGTCACGGCTCGCGCCCGGATAGGGATAGGGCACGGCGTGGATACAATTTTCGCGGAACCAGGCGCTGCCGCGCTCCTGCGCGAGAAGATTGACGGCTGTGGGGCTGCGCCGCGTATCGATCGGGCCGCCCATCAAAGTCATCGAGGCCGGCGCATGCGGGTCATTGCGCGCATCGAGTAGCGCCGCCGCTGCGATCAAAGGCACGGACGGCTGACAGACGGCAATCGTATGCAAAGGAATGCCATCGTAGCGCGCGCTCAGCAGATGCGTGATCTCGATCAGATAATCGATGTAATCGTCGAGATCGAAATGGCCGAGGGCGAGCGGCACCATGCGCGCGTCTTCCCAATCGGTGATGTAGACATCGTAAAAAGGAAGGAACGCTTCGACGGTGCCGCGCAGCAGCGTCGCATAATGTCCCGACATGGGCGCGACGATCAGAAGCTTCGGCTGAACTTTGGCGCTGCGCCGCAGATCGCGATCGAAATGGATGAGCCTGCAAAAGGGCTTTTCCCAAATCACCGTTTCCTGCACCGGCACCTGAACGCCGTCGATCGTCACGAGATCGAGATCGAAGGCAGGCTTGCCGTAGCGACGGGTCAGCCGCTCGAAAAGTTCGGCCGAGGCCGCCATTTTGCGGCCCACATGAGTATGGGCCAGCGGATTCGCCGGATTGTTGAACCAAAGTTTGGTAAATCCGGACATCGCGCGGGCCGGAGCCAAGGCGAGATGCGTCATCTCATGCAATTGATAAGAATACAGATTCATAGCCAGCCCTGTCTCACCAGATCCCTTTGCCGTGAACGAATGTCCCACGGGTAAGTTGCGGATCGACGTGACGCCGCGACATGGGCCGATGAGGCCGGCCGATGCCCATCTTCGGGGCCTTCCATGCTGCACTGCGAAATATAAAGCTTAAACTTTACGAAGGCAATGCAACAAAAGATGCAAGTGCAAAAAGATTCACAAAACCTACAAATTCGGTGAACGGCCCGTCACCCATGTTTTCATTCGCCGGTCTGGAGCAACGTTCCGGCCCGCCGCGCACTGCGAAGCAGCAGCAGAAATCCACAGAATGCAGCGGCGAAGAAGACGATGTTCAGCACGAAAGCCTCGCCCATAAGATCGAGGCGAAGCTCGTGCCGGATCAAAAGCGCCCGCAGTCCCTCGAACACATAAGTCGGCGGCAGGAGCTGCGAGACGATCTGCAAGGGCCAAGGCAGGACCGAGAGCGGATAGAAGACGCAGGCCAAGGGCTGCATCAGAAACATGAAGGTCCAGACGAGCGATTCCGCCGCGAGCCCATAGCGCAGCACAAGGCCCGAACACAAAAGCCCGATCGACCAACTCGTCAGGATGAGATTGACGAAGAAGAAGCCAAGCGCCACGCCCAATCCCCAGAGATTAAATCCGAAGAAGAGAATGGCGAGCAGCGTGACCGGCACGAAGCCGATCGCCAATCGCACCAGGCTCATCGTCATCAACGCCATGACGAGTTCGGCGGGGCGCAGCGGACTCATCAGGAGATTGGCGGTGTTGCGCGACCACATCTCTTCGAGAAACGAAACCGAGAAACCGAGCTGGCCGCGAAACAGAATGTCCCAGAGCAGCATGGCGCCGATCAGAGTGCCTGCGGCAAGCCCAAGCCGGCCTGAGAGAGCACCCGCATTCGACGCGCGCGCGAGATAAGTTTGCAGAAATCCCCAGGTCAGCATCTGCACGAGCGGCCAATAGATGAGATCGAAGATGCGCGGCCAGGACGAGCGCAAGAGATAGAGATAGCGTTTCACCATTGCGGCGACACGGCCGGCGGAGAAACTCATTGCGGATGGGGGCAAAACGGCTCTCATGTTCATAAGAGAATCCTGACCTCCTAATGAGAAGGAGCATCATGAGAAGGAGCATCAGCCGGTTTTCGCCGGCCGCGTGCCAGATCGAGAAAGACCTCTTCGAGATTTTTCCGCCCGAAGCGTTCGATCAAGCCGGCGGGACTGTCGTCGCCGACGATCTTTCCTTCCTTCAACATGATGACACGATCGCAGAGCCTCTCGACCTCATTCATATTGTGCGAGGCGAGCAGAATGGTCGCTTCCCGGCCGCGCCGATAATTTTCGAGATGAGTTCTGACCCAATCGGCGGTGTCGGGATCAAGCGATGCCGTCGGCTCGTCGAGCAGCAGAACGGCGGGTTCGTTCAATAAGGCTTTGGCGAGCGCGACCCGCGTCTTTTGTCCCGCCGAAAGCTGACCGGCGGGGCGATCGAGCAAATCTTCAAAGGCGAGATCCTGCGCGAGGCGAGCGATCCGCTCTTCGACATTGGCGACGGCATAAAGTTCGGCGAAGACGGTGAGGTTCTGCCGAACCGTCAGCCGATGCGGCATGTCCACATAAGGACTCTCGAAGTTCATCTTGTCGAGCACGCGGTAGCGGTCGGCCTGCATATTCACGCCGAGCACGCGCACGCTGCCCGATGTCGGCAGAATGAGGCCCATGATCATGCCGATCGTCGTCGTCTTGCCCGCGCCATTGCCGCCGAGAAGACCGGTGACGGAGCCGCGCGCGACGGCGAAGCTGAGGTCATCGACCGCGACCACGCCGCCGCCGAACACTTTTCTTAAGTGCGCGAGCTCGATCGCGGGCGTGGTCCCGGGTTGGTTTTGCGGCGCGGCAACATCCATGAGCGGTCCTCGTTCTTGACTTTTGCGAGAAGCGCGCAGAAGCGATAGGCGCGTGTAGGCGATTGGTATCGACCCGGCAAGAACCGGAATCGCGAGACGACTTTATGGCTGATTCGACAGAGCTCGATCTTGGACGGCGATCGCGGCGTCTGCGTGTCGATACGCTGATCCGGCTCCGCTGGCTCGCCCTCTGCGGCCAGACCATCGCCGTTCTTCTTGTGCATTACGGTTTCGGCTTTCCGATCCCTCTCGGCTATTGCCTGCTGATCATTGCGCTCTCGGCCTGGCTCAATATCTTTTTGCGGCTTCGGTTCGGGCGCAGCGACCGATTGCAGGATGCCCAGGCCTCCTTGATGCTCGCCTACGACATCGTCCAGCTCTCTCTGCTGCTTTATCTGACCGGCGGCCTCAACAATCCATTCTCCTTGCTGTTCCTCGCCCCGATCATGATCGGCGCGGTCTCCTTTTCCGGGCGGATCACCTTTGGACTGACCTTGCTGGTCATCGCGGCCGCGACGGTCTTGACCTTCATCCATCAGCCGCTGCCCTGGGTCCCCGGCGCGAAGCTCGAAATCCCCTTCCTTTATAGCGCCGGCATTTGGTGCGCGATCACGGTCGGTGCGATTTTCATTGCGATTTACGCATCCTGGGTCGCCGAAGAAACCCGCAAGCTCGCCGACGCTTTTGCGGCGACCGAACTCGTCATCGCGCGCGAACGCCATTTGACCCAGCTCGACGGGCTCGCCGCAGCGGCGGCGCATGAACTCGGGACGCCGCTCGCCACCATCACGCTCGTCGTCAAGGAATTGCAGAAGCAATTGCCGAAAGGCGCGAGCTTCGAAGAAGACGTTGCGCTGCTCTCACAGGAAGTGGCGCGCTGCCGCGGCATTCTCTCCAAACTCACATCGCTCGACGATGAATCGCGCGATTTCCTCGGCGAGATGAGCCTCGGTGTTCTTCTCGAAGAAGCCGCCGGCCCACACCGCGATTTCGGCTTGAAGATCAGCATCGAGAAAGCGGGACAAGGCGCGGAGCCCGTCTGCCGCCGCAACCCGCCGATGGTCTATGGTCTCGGCAATCTCATCGAGAACGCCATCGATTTCGCCCGCACGGAAGTCATCATCCGAGCGCGCTGGAGCCAAGCGAGCGTCGAAGTGACGATCGAGGACGATGGCCCCGGCTTTTCCCCGGAGGTTATGGGAAGCCTCGGCGAACCTTATGTAACGACGAAGAAAGACCGGCGCGCCAAAATGGACGAGGATTCCGGCCTCGGCCTTGGGCTTTTCATCGCCAAGACCTTGCTTGAGCGTTCTGGCGCGACGGTCGAGGCGACCAACAGGGCGCCCCCGGTATCGGGCGCACGCTTGACGATCCGGTGGCCACGCTTAGCTTTCGAGCAAGGGCGGCGAACGAGACCGTCGCGGGAAGAAATGCTGAGGCCCAGCATCAAAGCCACGGCCGGCTGAGCCGAAACGGCCGATTCCTCAGTAAACCATGGCGTGAGCCCGGCCTTCTGGGATCGGGAATATTTGTCTATAGTGTCTATTTTCCGGGCAGATTAGAAGACTAAGGCGATATGGAGATAGCGAGGCAACCAACAATGAAGAACGACCTACCCGATCAGGGTCTCGGTCAAAGGGTGGAAAACGTCCCATCGATCGGCGAAGCCGACGCTGACAAGACCCTCTTGATTGTCGATGACGATCGGCCCTTCCTTTCGCGTCTTTCGCGCGCCATGGAGATGCGCGGCTTTATCGTGACCTCCGCACAATCCGTTGCCGAAGGCTTGGCCGCGATTGCCAAAGAGGCGCCGGCCTTTGCCGTGATCGACATGCGTCTCGCCGACGGCAATGGGCTCGACGTCATTTCGGAGCTGAAGGCCAAGCGACCCGATGCGCGCGCGATCATCCTGACCGGCTACGGTAATATCGTCACCGCCGTCACCGCGGTGAAGCTCGGCGCGTTCGACTATATCGCCAAGCCCGCCGACGCCGACGAAATCTATTCGGCGCTGATGGCGACGCGCCACGACAAGGCGGAGCTGCCGGAAAATCCAATGTCGGCCGACCGCGTTCGCTGGGAACATATTCAGCGGATCTATGAGCTTTGCGGCCGCAACGTCTCCGAGACGGCGCGCCGGCTCAACATGCATCGGCGCACATTGCAGCGCATTTTGGCAAAGCGCGCGCCGCGCTGAAAGCCGTGGCCCAGGGCGACGGGCTAAGGCCCGATGTCGCCCTCAACCGGCTTTGCCTTCGTCGCGGGCTTGTTCACAAAGACCAGCGGCGCCGTCCAATTCACGAGATCGGTCGCAATTTTGCCGAAGGCCGTGTTCAACGCGGCCGTCGCGCCGACGGCATCGGTCGATTGCGCCGGCGCCTCGGCCCGGAAGTCACGCGCGCCGACGATCTTGCCGTCGCTCGACAGTATCTTGGCGGTGAATTCGATTTCCGCGTGCGGGCTCGGCGAAAGGGCAACGTCGAAGGCGCGCAGATCGATGATGAGCTGATAATCCGCCGCCAGCTGGCCGATGGGTCGGCTCACCGCGCCGGTATAATGCGCATTTTCGAAACTCTGAATGATCTTTTCCTGCACGAGCTTCGGCACGCTGTCGCCCCATTGCGCATTTTCGATCGCCTGCACCGTGCCTTGCGCGGGTTTCAGCAGGATCTGCTGGGTGTCCCAGATCAGAAGCGGGGTCAGATCGTTGACGACGAGCTGCGCCTGCGGCGGCTGTTTCACCGCCGGGAAATTCGTCGGCGCGTTGAGTTCATAGATCGCCATCACCGGCTTTGCCGGCGCGGCGAATGTTTTTTCGAGGCCGCTGAGGATCGTGTCGATCTTGCCGGAATTCTTGGAGAGCGCGCCGGAAAAATTTTTGAGATTGACGATCGTCTCGTGCAGATCAGCCGAATTGTCGCCGAAAAGCTTGTCGAGCCGGCCGAGCACTTGCCGCGCCATATCGGTGAGTCCCTGACCAGCCGAGCCCCCCGCGGTGAGGATCGGCGGCGACGCCATGGTGTTGAGCTTCGGCAGATTGGCGGAGCCGCCGGTCAAGGAAACCGCGGCGGAACCCGTCAGCCCTTGGAAGTCGATTTTGACGGTCGTGTCCGCGCGCAAAGGCGTGGTGCGGGCGATGCCGATGGTCACGAGAATAATATGCGGATCGTCGGCATCGACGGAGAGCCCCGTGACTTCGCCGACGTTGATGCCGTCGAACGTTACAGGCGCGCCAACCTGAAGGCCGCCGACGGTATCCATGAATCGGATGTGATAGCTGAGGCGATCGGAAACGCCGCCGGCGTTTTGCAGCCAATAGACGAAGCCGAAGCCCAAGCCGATCACCGCCAGCATGAAGGCCCCGATCAACCGATAACGTGATTTGATCTCCATTGCGTCGCCTTAAGTCTGTCGGGGGGAAGTGAGGATGCGTGCGCGCTGGCCGCGGAAATAGGCTTTTACCCAAGGGTGATCGCTGGCGAGCATGGTCTCGATCGTCCCTTCGGCGACGACTTTCCCGTCGGCCAGAGCGGCGATGCGGTCGCAAACATTGTGAAGGCTGTCGAGATCATGCGTGACCATGAAGACGGTCAATCCCAGCGTCTGTTGCAGCGTGCGGATAAGCTGATCGAATTCACCGGCGGAAATCGGGTCGAGCCCCGATGTCGGCTCGTCGAGAAAGACGATCTCCGGATCGAGCGAGAGCGCGCGGGCAAGCGCCACGCGCTTGACCATGCCGCCGGACAATTCCGAGGGCGATTTCGCCGCATCTTCGGGCGTGAGGCCGACCATTTCGAGCTTCGCCATCGCGACTTCGTCCATGAGCCGCTGCGACAAGTGCAGATTCTCGCGCATCGGAAATTGCACGTTCTGCAGCGTCGTCAGCGACGAGAAGAGCGCGCCTTGTTGAAACAAAATGCCCCAGCGCCGCTCGATCGCTTGAAGCTCGTCCTGGGTCGCCTTGTCGATATCGAGCCCTAGAATTTCAATCGTGCCTTCACGTTTTTGGATGAGGCCAATCAGCGTGCGCAACAGCACGGATTTGCCGGCGCCGGAGCCGCCGACGAAACCAAGGATTTCGCCGCGCGCGACATCGAGATTGAGATGATCGAGCACGATCGCGTCACCGAAGCCGACGACGAGATCGCGCACGCGGATCACGGCGTCGTCCGTCGCATTCGTGGGCGCTTCGAGAGTCGCGGCCTCTGCCATGCTCACCACCCGATCGCCGTGTAGAAGATCGCGAAGAGACCGTCGATCACGATGACGAGGAAGATCGATTTGACGACGGAGGCTGTCGTCTTCAGGCCGAGCGATTCGGCGCTGCCCTTCACTTTCATGCCCTCGCAGGCCGCGACCGCGCCGATGACCAGCGCCATGAACGGCGCTTTGTACATACCCACCTTGAACTGTGTGACCGACACGGCCTCGTTGAGCCGCTGCAGATAGATGTGCGGACTCATGCCAGCATAGAAATAAGCGACGATCCCGCCGCCGTAGAGCGCCGTCAGCGAACCGAGCAAAGTGAGCGCAGGCACGGCGATAATCAGCGCGACGACGCGCGGCAGAATGAGGACCTCGACCGGATCGAGTCCCATGGTGCGCAGAGCGTCGATCTCTTCGCGCATCTTCATCGTGCCGAGTTCGGCCGTGTAGGAACTACCGGAGCGGCCGGCGACCATGATGGAGACGAGAAGCACGCCAAGTTCGCGGAGCACGAGAATGCTGGCAAAACTGATGGAATAATCGCCGGCGCCGAATTTGCGGAAATAGAAGGTGCTCTGCTGATAGATGATCGCGCCGATGAGAAAGGTGAAGGCGAGAATGATCGGCACGGCCTGCCAACAGACTCGATCGAGATGATGGATGGTGGACGTTAGCCGCAGCCGGCGCGGATTGATGAGAACGCGCAGAAAGGCGCGGGTCAGCGCCCCGAACATTTCGAGGAGATCGAGAAAATCGTCAGCGCCCTCGGCGCCGATGCGCCCGAGCGATTCGAGGCCGGCAAGCAGCCGGTTTTCTTGCGGCCTTTCCGCGACATTGCTTTTGTTGACGTCGTGAATTTCAGCGATCAGGCCGCGATAGTGTTCCGCGACGTTTGTGAGTAGCACGCTGCGGCCGCCGCCGGCCGATTGGCGCATCAGCCTTTCGATCAGCCAGGCGCCATAGGTATCGAGCGCGTCGATCCCCGCCAAATCGATCGAGACCTCCTGCCCGGGCATCGGCTGCGCCAGAAAATCATTGACCGTCGGCTCGAGCGCTTCCGCATGATGCGCGGTCCAAGCGCCGCTGAGCGCAATCGTCAAATGACGGCCGCTCAGCCGCGAGTCGAGCCGCGCATCCGTGCGCGCTTCCATGCTTGGGTCCGCCATTGACATCACGTCCTCAGGGATCATGCCGTAGCAATACGTTCATTGACTTGGCTCAATGGCCAAAGAGATGGCACTGCCGCAATTAATAAGGTCCCAAGCTTAAGATTTCGGGATCGGCGAGACCATGCAACCGATGCGCCGCCGCATGCGCAAAGCGCAGCAGCATGGCGCGCCGTGTCGGGGAGGGAAGCCGATGGTGCGGCGCCTCGCGCAGAATTTCGGCACCAAAACCGTCGGCGATAATGAGGCCAGCATCTTCCGGCATGATTTCGGGAGGCGTCTCAGTGGAAATGGCGAAATAAAGCTTGTCGCAATGGAAGCGATAGTCGGGCCATTTCGCATCGGCGCGAAAATCGGCGATCGATGATTTGATTTCGACGATCAAGATCATCGCATCCTCGGCCAGAGCGACGATATCGGCGCGCCGACCGCTCGCGAGCGGCAGTTCGGTGACCGTGGAGCATTTGCGGGCGCGCAACAGCCGCCGTGTGCCGCGCGCAATGGCAAGTGCCGTCTCCGACTGGCGGCCATCTTTCGGCAACTGGGGTTCAGCAAGGAGCGTCATGATGGATGCCCGTTGGTCCTGATCGCATAAAATGCAGCGCGCAGGAAGGATCGTCCATAAACCTTCCCCACAAGCGCGGCCGTGCGTCACCCGCCTCTCTTAAAGGTCCAGGCCACGCAGCTCTAAGGCATGATTTTCCAAGGGCCAAGGCCCCGGAAAGCCCAAAGTGCCTCCACTCTCGGCGGTCGGTGTAGGGGCGTTTTAACTTATTAATGGTCTCCTCGGCGCGGCCCAAAAGCGCGCGGAGCAGATATTTTGAAGATTTTCGACGCCCTCATCGTCGGCGCCGGACCTGCCGGATTGACCACTGCCTATAGTCTCGTCAAATCCGACTGCAATGTCCTCGTCATCGAACAAGACCCGGCCTATGTCGGCGGCATCAGCCGGACGGTCAATTACAAAGGCTTTCTGTTCGATATCGGCGGTCATCGCTTCTTCTCGAAATCGAAGGAAATCGTCGATCTCTGGAATGAGATTCTGCCCGACGATTTCATCGAGCGCCCGCGCCTGTCGCGCATTTTCTATCGCGGAAAATTCTTCGCCTATCCGCTGAAAGCCTTCGAGGCGCTGCGCAATCTCGGCCCCTTCCAGAGCGCGCTCTGCCTCGCCTCCTTCGGTTATGCCAAAGCCTTTCCGGTGAAAGACGCCAAGACCTTTCATCAATGGGTGCGCAACCAATTCGGCGAGCGCCTGTTTTCGATCTTCTTCAAAACCTACACAGAAAAAGTGTGGGGCATGAGCTGCGACGACATTTCGGCCGATTGGGCCGCGCAGCGCATCAAGGGCCTGAGCCTCTGGTCCGCCGTTATCGATGGGCTTCGCCGTTCGCTCGGCTGGCAAAAGAAGGGCGCTGTCGCCAAGACGCTAATCGAATCCTTCCGCTATCCGCGCCGCGGACCCGGCATGATGTGGGAAGCCTGCGCCAAGAAAGTGCAAGCGATGGGCGGAACGATCCTGATGGATCGCCGCCTCGTCTCTCTTACTTTCGATGCGCCGTCGCGTGTGTGGACCGTCGAGACCATGAGCGGTTCGGGCGAGCGCGAAACCTTCCTCGCCAAGGACATTGTCTCTTCCGCGCCCGTCCGCGAACTGATGAACGCGCTGCGCCCCGCCCCGATTTCGCTGCTGCATGCGCGCGAACTCAAATATCGCGACTTCCTCACCGTCGTCCTCATCGGCCGCAACACGAACGCGCTGCCCGACAATTGGGTCTATATCCACGACCCGAAGGTGAAGGTCGGCCGCGTGCAGAATTTCCGCTCCTGGTCGCCGGAAATGATTCCGGACGCCACCTCGACCTGCCTTGGCCTCGAATATTTCTGCTTCGAAGGCGACGGTCTCTGGGATGCGACCGATGCCGATCTCATTGCGCTCGCCAAACGCGAGATCGCCGAGATCGGCCTGATGACGGCATCCGATGTCTACGAGGCCTGCGTCGTGCGGCAGAAAAAAGCCTATCCGGTCTATGACGAGACATATGCCGACCATATGGCGATGATCCGTCGCGATCTCGCTCATCTCTATCCGAGCCTGCATCTCGTCGGCCGCAACGGCATGCACAAATACAATAATCAAGACCATGCCATGATGACCGGCCTGCTCACCGCCGCGAATATCCTCGCCGGCGAAGCGATCTACGATGTCTGGCAGGTCAATGAAGACGCCGACTATGGCGAGGCCGGCACCTCTGGAGCAAAGGAAGCCCTAGGGAGCCTCCGGCTCGTTCCGAAGAAGGCGGCATGATCATGCAAGCTCTTCGTTCCCGCGTGCAGCACATCTTCGGCGCCGGCGCGCTCCAGCTTTTCGACGATCTGTGGCGCTATGGGATTTGCAGCGCGCTTGCGTTGGCGCTCGATTGGGGCCTGCTCATTCTGCTCGTCGCGCTTGGCGTGAATTATCTGATCGCCGCGGCGACGAGTTTTACGGCCGGCATGCTGCTCGCCTATTTCGGCAGCGTGCGCTTCGTTTTCCGCGACCGCCGCAGCCAGCCGCCACTCGCGGAGGCCTTGGGATTCTTCATCATCGGCTTCTTGGGACTCGGCGTGAACGTCCTCTTGCTTTTCATCTTCGTCAAATGGATGGGGCTTTCGGCCGGCGTCGCCAAGACGCCGACCGTCGTCGGCGTCTTCATCTTCAATTTCGTCGCCCGCCGCACCATGCTCTTTACCGGCGCGCTGACCGCCAGGCCGACAGTGGCCGAAATTGCTCTCGATCTCGAATAAAAGTTCCCCGCCACAATGACGGACGCGCAATCGATCGCGAGACCCCAGCGACTGTTTCGCAACAGCCTTGTTGACGACAAGGCTGCGAGCGCCGCCGACGCGCGCGCGCTTTCCGCCCCGATCTTCGCCGAACGGCCGCTCGCGCGCATTCTTTTGCCGCTCATTGCGCTGATGGTCTGGGCGCTCACGCATTGCTATCCCGGCCTCATCGGCGATGGTGCCGTCTATATCGCCCGCGTGCTCGCCGATTTCGATCGGAACGGCGTCGGCCGCGACATGATGTTCGTCCATGATGGACAATCGCAGTACAGCCTCTTTCCCATTCTGCTCGACCATCTCGTTCTCGCAATCGGTACGGAGCGAGCCGGCCTTTTGCTCGCCTTCGTTTCAATGGCGGCCTGGGCGGCGGCGCTCGCCTATTTCGCCAAACATTATGGCCCGCAATATTTCATCCCCGTCGTCATCCTCTTCGTCGCGCTGCTGCCGGTGAATTATGGCGCGCCAATGCGCTTCGGTTTCTCTGAAGTGTTGACCGTCGCGCGGCCGTTTTCAGAGGCCTTGGTCATCGCGGCGCTCGCCGCTCTTGCCGCGCAGCGGACATGGCTCGGCTTCGCTTTCCTTATCCTCTCAAGTCTCATTCATCCGCTGATGGTGCTGCCCGGATGGTGCGTTTTCGCTTTGGTGTTGAGCCGCGAGAACTGGCGCTGGTTCGCGTTCTTTGCCGCCGCCGCCGCTTTGCTTGTCGTCGGCGCCTTGGCCGGCGTTCCGGTCCTGCATCGCCTCACGGAGCTGATGGACCCGGGGCTCAAGCAATTCGCTTTCAGCCGCAGCCCGCTTCTTTTCCCGACTGCCTGGCCGACGGAATATCTCGGCCCAATCTTCGCCGAGGTCGCAACTCTTGCGATCGCGGCGAGCCTTTATGCCGGGCGACTGCGCTGGATCTTGATCGGGGCCATCGTCGCCGGCATCGGCGGCATTGTTGCGCAATCGCTTTTCGGCGACGTTCTCTCTCTCCTGCTTGTCATTCAAGCGCAACTCTGGCGCATGGCCTGGCTGATGGCGGCGCTGGGCTCAGTCGCTCTCGCTCTATGCGCGCTTCGTCTTTGGCACCAGGGGCCAAGGGCGCATATCGTTTTCGCGCTTCTTTCGGTCGCCTGGATTTCGAATGATGCGCCGGTGTCGGCCGGTCTTCTCGCTGCAGCTGCCCTCGGTCTGCACTTTTTTCAAACCCGGCTGCCAACTTTCAATTGGAAAGTCGCGGCGCTGGTCTGGACCTATGCCTGCCTCGTCGCGCTCGTCTTGAACGTTCATTATATCGTCGGCTATGCTGGCTTCTTGCATCACATGCCCGCCGAGGCGCCGCGCGGTTTGGAGTATTTCTGGGCCCGGCGCTATGTCGCATTTCCAGCTCTCGGTCTGTTTCTTGTCGTCGTCTTCAGCCGGAAGGCTGCACCGCTCGTTGCGGCAGGAACAATCCTGACGGCGCTTCTTCTCGCAGTCCTCTGCGTAAGGCTCTGGGATGCGCGCGCGCCGTTCCAAAAGCTGATCGATGCCGCAAAACATCCGCCCGAACTCACGGCGCTGATCGACAGCCGACCCGGCGAAATTCTCTGGGTCGATGGGCTGACGGAGGCGTGGTATCTCGCCGGCCGGCCGCAATGGGCGTCGCAGCAACAGGGCGTCAGCACCGTCTTCTCCGCCGAGCTCGCGCGGCAATTTGGCGAGCGCATGCGCTTTCTTATCGCCGAAGGCCTGGCCGAGAAGAGTGCGCTCAGCAACTTCAAAATCCCGTCAAAGGACGATCTGCCCGTCGTGACGAAGGAGAATGTCGCCCATCTCTGTGCGCGGCCAGATGCGCCCGCCTGGATCGTCATGCCGGTCACAAAAGACACCATAATTCCGCCCGGGTTGGGCGCGCATGAATGGCGCCCGTCAGAGCCGAGCTTCAAAATGACGGAAGAGCCGCTCACCTACGATTGGCAAAGGATCGACGCTTATGCGGTCCTGCCCTGCGCGCCCGAGCCCAAAGCGGCGCGCTAGCCCATTCGAAGGACTTGGGCTCGTTTTTCTTGGGCTCGTCAGGTCCGCCGCTCAGCCTTTCGCAGTCTTCACTTGACCGCCGGCCGAGGCTGCGGAAAGCAAGACGATTGGCGTCCCGCTGAACTGCCCCAGATAGACTTCGAATGAACGAATTCAGCCTTTCCTTCACGCCGCTGCTGCCGGTGGCCTTGCTTTGGGGCTTTGCCGCGCTTGCTGTCCTAGTGACGGCGCTCGGCTTCTGGCAGCGCCGCAGCGGCACGATCCTGCGCGCAGTCGGGCTGGCGCTGGTTCTCGTCGCTCTGCTCGATCCGGCCCTAGTGCGCGAGAACAAGCAGCCGCTGAAAGATGTCGTCGCCGTCGTTGTCGATCAAAGCGGCAGCAACGCGATCGGCGAGAGGCCAGCGCAAACCGAGCGCGCCAAGGACGAGCTCGTCAAGCGGCTCAAGGCGCTCGGCAATGTCGATGTCCGCGTCATCGAATCAGGCAGCAGCGACACCGAGGACAATGGCACGCGGCTCTTCACCGCGTTGAACGACGGGCTCTCCGACGTGCCGTCCGAGCGGATCGGCGGCGTCTTTATGATTACCGACGGTGTCATCCACGACATTCCGACCGATGTTGCGGCGCTCGGCTTTAAGGCGCCGCTACACGCTCTCATCACCGGCCACGAGGGCGAACGCGATCGGCGGGTCGAATTGCTTGATGCGCCGCGCTTCGGCATTGTCGGCAAGGACACGACCATTCAATTGCGCGTGCTCGACACGGCGAATGGTCCGGAGCCTGTCGTCATTCAGGTGAAGCGCGACGGCAATCCGATCGCCAATGTCACCGCGGCAGTGGGCGAGCGCGTGAAACTGCCGATCAAGATTGAGCATGGCGGCCCGAATGTCATCGAGATCGAAGTCGAGGCCCTGCCCGACGAATTGACCGCCATCAACAACAAGGCGGTGCTGACGATCGACGGCGTGCGCGACAAGCTGAAAGTGCTGCTCGTCTCGGGCGAGCCGCATCAGGGCGAACGCATGTGGCGCAATCTTCTCGAATCCGACGCCAATGTCGATCTCGTTCATTTCACCATTCTGCGGCCGCCGGAAAAGCAGGACGGCACGCCGATCAACGAACTGTCGCTGATCGCCTTTCCGACGGCGGATCTCTTCGGCCGCAAGATCAAGGATTTCGATCTCATCATTTTCGACCGCTATTCGAACCAGAGCGTGCTGCCGTCCGTCTATCTCGACAATATCGTGCGCTATGTGCGCGAAGGCGGCGCGCTGCTCATCGCCGCCGGTCCGGATTTCGGCGATCCCGACGGTTTCTATTACACGCCGCTCGGCCGCATCACGCCGGCGCAGCCCGATGGGACAGTGACGCAGACAGCGGAGGGCTTTCGTCCCACGGTGACGAGCGACGGCGCCAAACATCCGGTGACGCGCGGCCTGCCCGGCGCGAACGACAATCCGCCGTCCTGGAGCCGCTGGTTCCGGCAAGTCGATGCCGATGTGACGCGCGGCACCGCCATCCTATCGGGTGCGAATTCCAAGCCGCTTCTCGTTCTTACGCGCGAAGGCAAGGGCCGCGTCGGCCTGTTGCTGTCCGATCAGATGTGGCTCTGGGCGCGCGGCTTCGAAGGTGGCGGCCCGCATCTCGATCTTCTGCGCCGTCTCGCGCATTGGCTGATGAAAGAGCCCGAACTCGAAGAAGAAGCCTTGCGCGCAAAAGTCGAAGGCCATGAGATCGCGATCGAGCGACAGAGTCTCAAGGACGCGATCCCGCCGGTGCAGGTCACCTCGCCGACCGGGAAGGTCCAAACCGTAACTCTGATGCCGTCCGAGCCCGGCCTTTCGACCGCAGAGGTCAAAGTCTCCGAACTCGGCCTCTATCGCTTGACCGATGGAGAATTGACCGCGCTCGCCAATGTCGGCCCGGAGAATCCGCGCGAATTTCAGGATGTGGTTTCGACGACGGAGAAACTGCGGCCCATCGCGGAAGCAACAGGCGGCACGGTGCGGCGCATCGGCAAGGGCAAGGATGGCGACATAATGGTGCCGCGCATTGTCTCCATGCGCGACAGTCCGATCTTCGGCGGCTCGGATTATGCCGCAATCAAGCGGACGGGCGCGGCCGAGGTCAAAGGCGTCGGCGTCGCGCCGGTCGGCATCGGTTTCATCGGCCTCATCTTCCTGCTCGGCAGCGTCATCGCCACCTGGCTCGCGGAGGCGCGCCGTGGCGGCACGCGCAGCGAAGCAAAGCCCGGATAGAAGCTGAAGGTTGTGGGATTAGGCGGCGAGCGTGACCGCGATACCCCTGGCACGCACGCGCTGCATGGCAGCTCCGCCTTCCGTCATCGGCTGGCCAGCATCGACGGCAAATTCGATTCCGACAATCGCATCCGCATCGACATCCTCGGCCCGACGGACGAGGGCCTGAAGCGCGCGCTTTCGCAGCTCCATCTCGAGATGCTTCAAAGCCCCGGCATGCCAGGACGAAGCCGCCTCGATCTGGCCGATTTCCGTATTGATCCGTTCCCCTTCGATTTGGGGCGTCACACTGATGATCATTACCGCATTCCTAGTCTCATTCGCCGCGTTTCGGGGGCCTCTTGATGAGCCCTCATTCTCCCCGTCTTCATTCTCATTCAGCCGCTGCTGAACCTTGATGCGAGAAAACCCGCAAATCTTGGCGCAACTTGGCCAAGGATGCGGCGCTCGCGAGCCATTCTGTCGAGCAATTTCAGATTGGGCTCTTTCACCTTAAACGACCCTCAAAACCACCCGCCTCAAGGGAGAATGTGTGCCGATTTGATTCGACTTGGTGAAAAGACTCCTACGAAAGTGCTAATCGCGCATGACGCGAAACGGCTCGCCGGCTCCGAAACTCGGGCGGCGTGTCGAGACTGCAACAGGATCGGGCGTAAGTGCCGCTCGGATAGGCAGTCGGCAACGGGCTTTTCAAGAAAACGCGCGTTCCGATGACGGCTCGTTTCAGACTGTGATCGGTTAGGGCGCGCTCAATGCCGGAAATGGCGATGGCCGGTGAAGACCATGGCGAGCCCTGCGGCATCGGCCGCTTTGATCACATCTTCGTCACGCATCGAGCCGCCGGGCTGGATGACGGCCGTCGCGCCTGCCTCGGCGGCAGCGAGCAGCCCATCGGCGAAGGGAAAGAAGGCATCGGAAGCGACGACCGATCCTTTCGCGAGACTCTCGGAGAGACCCGCCGTCTGCGCCGCCTCGGCCGCCTTCTGCGCGGCGATCCGAGAGGAATCGACGCGGCTCATCTGCCCCGCGCCAATGCCGACGGTCGCGCCGCCCTTGGCATAGACGATCGCGTTCGACTTCACATATTTGGCAACACGAAACGCAAAAGTGAGATCGGTAAGCTCTGCCGGCGTCGGCGCGCGTTTGGTGACGACGCGAAGATCCATATCTTCGACAAGCGCGCTGTCGCGGCTTTGCACGAGAAAGCCGCCGGAGACGGTCTTGATCAGCAGACCCATCCGGCGCGGATCGGGCAGGTCGGTCACGAGAAGGCGGAGATTGGGTTTGGCCGCGATGATCGCGCGCGCATCCTCATCGACAGATGGCGCGATGATGACCTCGGTGAAGATTTTGGCGATCTCCCGCGCGGTTGCGGCATCGAGCGGCCGGTTCAGCGCAACAATGCCGCCGAAGGCCGAGACGGGGTCGCAGCGCAACGCGAGCCGATAGGCCTCATCGAGCTTCGCTGCGATCGCGACGCCGCAAGGATTGGCGTGTTTGATGATCGCGACCGCAGCGCTTTTTTGCGGATCGAACTCGGCGACGAGATCGAGCGCGGCGTCGGTGTCGGCGACATTGTTATAAGAGAGTTCCTTGCCTTGGAGCTGCCGCGCCGAGGCGATGCCCGGCGCCTGATCGAAGGCGCGATAGAAGGCGGCACTCTGATGTGGGTTCTCGCCATAGCGCAGGCTCATGATCTTCTTGCCGGAGATCGCGCGATAGGTTGGCGCCTCTTCACCGATCTCTGACGCAAACCAGTTCGAGATCGTCGCGTCATAGGCAGCCGTCCGGGCGAAGGCCTTTTGCGCCAGGGCGCGGCGGAAGGCGAGGCTTGTTGCGCCATTATGGGCGACGAGTTCGGCCAAGAGCGCCGCATAATCTTCGGTATCGACGAGCACGGCGACGGCATCGAAATTCTTGGCGGCGGCGCGGATCATCGCCGGGCCGCCGACATCGATGTTCTCGATGCAGTCGACAAAACTTGCGCCGCGCGCGACTGTCGCCTCGAAAGGATAGAGATTGGCGACGAGAAGATCGATCGGCTCGATGCCATGCGCGAGCATCGCCGCCTCATGCGCCGGATTCTCGCGCACCGCCAAAAGGCCGCCGTGAACTTTCGGGTGAAGCGTCTTCACGCGCCCGTCCATCATCTCGGGAAATCCGGTGACGTCCGCGACATCGAGGACGGGGAGCCCCGCTTCGACGAGCGTCTTGCTCGTGCCGCCGGTTGAGACGAGCGTAATGCCGCGCCGATCGAGTTCGCGCGCGAAATCGACGAGGCCCGTCTTGTCCGAGACGGAAATTAGCGCGCGTGCAACCTTGCGGAGCCTATCGGGCATGGCGGTCAATCCGAGAGAATTGGCAGGCGCTCTAGCATGACTTCGTCGTCATTCGAAATATCCAGGCGAGAATCGAACGAACCCGGCACGCGGGGTGGGCCTGTGGATAAAGCGATTCGTGCCGGTTCTGTCCCTGCTTTGGCCGGAACGTGTCACCCTGGGACGTGGGCGGCGAACGCAGCAGGAAGGTTCGATTAACGAGGCTCGTCGATCACGCGCACCCGAGCATCTCGCCGTCATGGCCGGCGATCGTCATCTCGATGATTCGTCCCGCGTCTGCGCCTTCAATTCGCACTTTGGTGAAATCCTCCGCACGCGCGACGCCGCCGCGCTCCGCCAGCAGCGTGAGCCTCTTGCCGATCTGCTGATCGAGATGACGCCGCAGCGCTTTCGCGCCGGCCTCACGCAAGTGCGCCGCCCTCTCTTTAATAAGCGAAGGGGCGAGCTGGGGCATGCGGGCTGCCGGCGTTCCCGGCCGCGGCGAAAAGGGAAAGACATGGAGATGCGTCAAGCCGCAGTCCTCAACGAGCGCGAGCGTGTTCTCGAACATGTCTTCCGTCTCGGTCGGAAAGCCAGCAATGAGATCGGCACCGAAGACGATCTCGGGCCTCGAAGCGCGGAGCGCCGCACAGAACTCCACCGCATCGGCGCGACTGTGGCGGCGTTTCATCCGCTTGAGAATCAAATCGTCGCCCGATTGCAGAGAGAGATGCAGATGCGGCATCAGCCGCGGATCGGACGCCATCAGATCGAGGAAATCAGCATCCGTCTCAATGCAATCGATCGACGAAAGCCGCAGACGGGGCAGATCAGGCGCGATCTTTAGGACTTCGCGCAGCGCATTGGCGAGGCCGGGCGTGTCGGGCAAATCCTTGCCATAGGCCGTGAGATCGACGCCGGTGAGCACGATCTCGGCGACACCTTTATCGAGACAGGCCGAGACGGCGTCGCGCAGCTGCGCGAGCGGCATGGAGCGCGAGGCGCCGCGGCCAAAGGGAATAATGCAGAAGCTGCACCGATGATCGCAGCCGGTCTGGATCGCAAGAAAGGCGCGTGTGTGCTCTTCGATCCCCGCAACGGACGGCAGATCCGCCTCCCTGCGGGCGAAGACATCGGAAACCGCGACACGGCTCTCGTGTTCGGCAAAGGACTCGGGCTGCGTCTTCTCGAATGTGCCGATGACGCGATCGACTTCCGGCATGGCGGCGAAAGAAGACGGATCGATCTGCGCCCCGCAGCCCGTCACAAAAATCCGCCGCTCCGGCGCTTCGCGCTTCAGCCGGCGGATCGTCTGGCGCACTTGGCGCGCGGCTTCCGCCGTCACAGTGCAGCTGTTGACGATAACGAGATTGTCGCAGCCTTGCGACAAAGCCAGTTGGCGCAGCGCTTCGCCTTCGACGAGATTGACGCGGCAGCCGAAGTTCACGACTTCGACCGCGGGCTTGATCGCCGCGTTCGCTCTCATGCGGCGACACCCGAAAAGAGCGCCGCATCGAGCGTCGATTCAAATTCCCATTCGACTGGGCCTTCCATCACGACATGATCGTCGGCTCCCCACGTGAGCAAGAGATCGCCGCCGGGGAGTATGACGGTCGCGGAGCGTCCCGTGAGACCTTTGCGCGCGGCCGCAACAAGAATGGCACAAGCGGCCGATCCGCAGGCCAACGTCAGCCCCGCGCCGCGCTCCCACACCTGGGCGACGATGCGATCCGGTCCGACGATCTGCGCGAAGGAAATATTGGCGCGCTCGGGAAAGAGCGGATCGTGTTCGAGCATGGGGCCGATCGCCGCGAGATCATAGGTTCGGAGATCGTCGACGAAGAACACCGCATGGGGATTTCCCATGTTGATCGCGCTGGCGACGAGCGGCGCGCCCTTGGTGAAAGAAAACGGAATGGCGCCGGTGTCGGCAACGGCTTCGCGCAAAGGAATTTCGTTCCAGGCAAAGCGCGGCGTGCCCATATCGACGGCGAAGCGCCATTCGCCGCGCCGCCAGCATTGCAGGACGCCGCTGATCGTTTCGAGTGAGATCGTCTCGCGCGGCGTGTTCCGCATCAAAGACCAGGCGACGCAACGCGTCCCGTTTCCACAGGCGCCGGCCTCCGACCCATCCGTGTTGAAGATGCGGATAAAAGCCTCGGTCCCGGCGTGGCGTGGATCTTCAAGAACCATCAGCTGGTCGAAGGACAGATGCGGATCGCGGTCGATTGCGCGCACATCGGCGGCGCTGACAGCATAGGGCGCGCCGCGCAGGTCGAGAATGACGATCTCGTTACCGAGACCGTTCATCTTGCTCACTTTGTGGCCGGCGAGAGGATGCATGGGGCTTGATCCGTTTCAGGAGAGGCGTTCTATCGAAAAATAGGCGATCTCGCCAGAACTGTCCCTGATTCGCCGGGCCGGTCGAGGCGGGGCAAGGAAAGCGAAAAGGAGCGGCTGATGAGCGTTTCGCGAGGGGCAGGGCTCGGCATGGCGGGCGTCGTTTCTGCCCTGGGCCTCAGCGCGCTCTTTTTCCTCGCCGCGCCCGGCCAGGGAACGGCCGATCCGCCCAGCCCAGGCAAAACGACGTCGCCTGCACCCTCGGAAAACCCGGGCGCCGGCGACAACCAGGATTCCGCGGCACAGTCAGTCGATGTCGCGGCAAAACCGACGGCCATCATCAGCGGCCAGGCGAAATGGGCGGATGGTTTCTCAACGATCATGGACGCGGAGGCGCAGCTCAAGGCGGCAGTCGAAAAGGCTGGCCTGAGGGCCATCGATCACCCCATTACCGTCTTCACCGCGACGGACGACAACGGCTTTTCCTATCGGGCGATGCTGCCGCTCGCGGAAAAGCCCGCGGACAAGACCCAGCTTTCGGACACGGTGAAGCTCGGCATGTCGCCATCCGGCAAGGCGCTCAAGTTTCAACACCGCGGCCCCTATGACGATATCGATTCCACCTATGATCTCATCACCGCCTATCTCGACGAGAAGGGACTCGAAGCGCAGGATTATTTCCTTGAGGAATATTTGACCGATCTAAAGACGGCGGATGATCCCTCGCTCGCCGTAGACATATATGTTTTCATCAAATGAGAGATGTCGCCTTGGCATGAATCGCCGATGCGAAAAGCCAAGCTCATGTCAGCTTCGTGCTTGTGACGAGCGTCGTCCTTGCGCACAATTTGACCGCGACTGAAACTGCCGGTCGGCTAAGATGTTCCCGGCACCGGCAACGTGAGATCTATCATGAGCATCATGAGTTGGCGTGAGTTCTGGAATGGCGAGCACAAAATGTATGTGAACGCGCGCCACAGCCTGCTTCATTTCGAAGAGATCGCCAATCGGGTTGTGCCCTATATCGGTAAGCCCAACGCAGCCGTTCTCGATTACGGCTGTGGCGAAGCGCTCGCCGCCCATATTCTCGCCTCACGATGCGGCCACCTCTATCTCTACGATGCCGCTTCCAAGATCGAGAACGCTCTCCGCAAGCGCTATAGCGCGAGCGACAAGATTTCCGTCCTTTCCGAGCGCCGACTCCAGGCATTGCCCGATGCGAGCCTCGATCTCTTCATTTGCAATTCGATCTTCCAATATCTGAGCCCAGAGGAATGCCGCGAGGTCGTCGCTTTCGCGGCGAAGAAATTGAAGCTCGGCGGAAAGATGCTGGTGGGCGACATCGTCCCTCCGTATGTCGATAAAGTCGCAGACTCGCTTGCGCTGCTCGATTTCGCCTATCGCGGCGGATTTTTTCTCGCCGCGCTGCGCGGCGTGATGGCGAGGTTTTTATCGCTCGATCCGCGCGCAAGGCCGAGGCTTCGTCTCACGACCTTCAGCATTCCGGATATGCAGCGGCTTTTGTCGATCGAAGGATTCGAGACGAGGCGCATCGAGCCGAACATTGGCCATAACCGCACGCATATGAGCTTCATCGGCAAGCGGCTCTAGGCCGCGAGTTCGGCCGCGAGCCTGCGCATGAAGCCGATCGCCGCTTCCAGCTGGCCGACTTCGATATATTCGTCCGGCTGATGCGCCTGATCGATCGAGCCGGGCCCGCAGACGATCGAAGGGATTTCCGCTCTCTGAAACTGTCCGGCTTCGGTCGCGAAAGACACCGTGATCGTCCGATTACGCTGCGCGAGTTTGAGAGCAAGCGTTTCCGCAACCGAACCTTCTTCCGGCGCGAGCCCCGGCACTTCGGTCTCCTGGATGATCTCGATCGACGCCTCGGGCGCATGGCGCGTCAGTTTCGGCGTCGCGATCAGTTCGGCATAGGTTTTGAGATGCTGGAGCGCGAGATCTTGCGGGACATTGGGCAGCGCGCGGAACTCCCAATGGAAAGTGCAGAGCTTCGCCATGATATTGCGCGCCGTGCCGCCATGGATCGTGCCGACATGCACGGTCGAATAGGGCGGATCGAATCGCGCCGTCGGATCGGCGGCGGCCCTCAGCCCCTCGCCGAAACGCGTGAGTTCGGCGACGAGTTCGCAGGCGGTCGCGACCGCGCTTGCGCCGAGATGGGGTTTCGCCGAATGAGCCTCGCGGCCGTGAACGATGGTCGTATAGGTTGAAACACTTTTATGCGCATCCGCCACCTGCATCTGCGTCGGTTCGCCGACGAGCACGGCGGACGGACGCGGCAGATCGAGTCCGAAGCGCGCGATCGTATCGAGCGGGCCTTGGCAGGTTATCTCTTCATCGTAGCTCAGAAGCAGATGAATGGGCCGCGCGAGATCGGCTTTTTGGAATTCCGGAATCATCGCGAGGCAGACGGCGTCAAAACCTTTCATGTCGCAGGTGCCGCGGCCATAGAGGCGATCGCCGTCGCGGCGGAGCGTGAAAGGATCGGAGGTCCAAGTTTGGCCGTCAACAGGCACGACATCAGTGTGACCGGAAAGAACGACGCCGCCGTCGCGCTTCGGACCGATCGTCGCAAAAAGCGCGGCCTTGTCGCCCGCGCGATTGGGCACGCGGACGAATTCGACGTCATGCTTTTTGAGATAGCTCTCGACGTCGGCGACGAGGGGAAGATTGGATTTCGAACTCACCGTGTCGAAGCCAACAAGGCGCTCCATCAGCCCGAGAGTTGCCGCGAGCCGATCGCGGGAGCCTTCAAATGACGACGGTGCGTTGACGCGAGACATCAAAAATAGTCCGAGAGCTTTGTTTGACGCCGGCCTAATTCAGCACGCGCGGCGTATAGGGCGAGTCGAGCGAGAAGACCGGAATCTCGGCCTCGAAGACATCCCCTTTTTCGTCCACCATGCGATAGGTGCCGGTCATGATGCCCGACGGCGTGCGCAGCGGGCAGCCCGACGTATAGCGAAAACTTTCGCCGGGCTTCAGCACAGGCTTCTCGCCGACGACGCCGGGCCCGCGCACCTCTTCGAGCCGGCCATTGCCATCGGTGATCCGCCAGTGCCGATCGGTCAGCTGCACCGTCTTCTCGCCCTGATTGGCGATCTCGATCGTGTAGGCCCAAAAGAACGTCGCCGCCTCCGCATCCGACCGTTCCGGCACGAATTCGGTCAAGACGGTGATCTGAATGGCCTTGGTGATGCGACTGTACATTTCGTTTGCGTTTGATCTTGCAGTCATCGTGACCAGTCTAGCATAGGCCCGCCGGGGCCAAAATGCTGTTCTGGAGCGCGTCTCAAGCACAATCCAAGCCAGGCTTTATGTCGCCCGCTGCACGTCGAGCTGATGGCGTCTAAAGAACCAAAATTTGACGCCGTAGACCGCGGCGAGATAGGCGGCGGTCACCAACATCAGCGTGCCCAAAACCGTCGCGGGCAAAGGCACGAAGCCGGTCCAGTGCGCCAGCGGCGAATAGGGAAGGACGAGCGCCACCGCGAAAGCAAAGAGCGAACTTGCAACAAGCGCGGGATGCGGCAAATTCCGCAAAGGATCGGCGGTGCGGATGATGAAGATGACCAGAATTTGCGTCGCGAGCGATTCGACGAACCATCCGGTGTGAAACATATGGTCGTTGGCGCGAAACGTCCAAAGCAGAAGGCCGAAGGTCATAAAGTCGAAGACCGAACTCAAAGGCCCGAAGACGAGCATGAATTTCCGCACCGTATCGAGATTCCAGCGCCGCGGCTGCGCCAGCATGGCCTCATCGACATTGTCGAGCGGGATTGTCGTTTCGGAGAGATCGTAAAGCAGATTGTTCAGAAGAATCTGAATCGGCAGCATCGGCAGAAAGGGCAGGAAGAGAACGCCGCCCGCCATCGAAAACATATTGCCGAAATTCGAACTCGTTCCCATCATCATATATTTGAGGATGTTCGCGAAGGTGCGGCGCCCTTCGCGCACGCCCTCGGCGAGCACGCCGAGATCCTTGCGCAAGAGGATCATCGCAGCCGCCTCTTTGGCGACATCGACCGCCGTATCGACCGAGAAGCCGACATCCGCCGCATGAAGCGACGGCGCGTCATTGATTCCATCGCCGAGATAGCCGACGACATGACCCTTGAGCCGAAGCGTTCTAATGATGCGCGACTTCAATGGCGGCGTGACCCGGCAGAAGAGATTGGTGTCGTCGAGCTTTGCCAACAACGCTTCATCGCTCAGCTTCGCGACCTCCGCGCCGTTGAGAACGCCAGTGACCGGCAATCCAAGTTCTCCGCAGATATGCCGTGTCACTTGTTCGTTGTCGCCGGTCAAAATTTTCACGGCGATTCCGAGGCGGCCAAGTTTCATCAGCGCGTCATAGGCGCCGGCCTTGGGCGGATCGAGAAAAGCGAGATAACCTCCGAAGACGAGTTCTTTTTCGTCAGAAACATCGGCGCGCTGGCGATCCGCTTCGACATCGCGCCAAGCGACGCCGAGGAGCCGATAGCCGTCCGCACTCAGTTTTTGGAAGGTTGCGTCCGCCGCCGCGCGCGCCGCCGCATCGAGCGGGGCGGCAGGAGTGCCGTCTTGAATATAAGAAGAAGCGTGGCTGAGCACGTCTTCCGGCGCGCCCTTCACAATGAGAACGCGGCGGCCTTCGCCTTCGACGAGAATCGAGACACGGCGGCGTTCGAAATCGAATGGGACTTCGTCGATCTTGCGCCATGCGGAGATATCGGTCTTGCACGCCGACAAGATCGCTTCATCCAGTGGGCTCGTAATGCCCGTCTCGAAAGCAGCGTTGATCTGCGCCATGCGCATCACCACGCTGCTGTCTTTCCCATTCAAATCCAATTCGCGGATCAGTTGAATATGCGCATCGGTCAGCGTTCCCGTCTTGTCGCTGCAGAGAACATCCATGCTGCCGAGATCGTCGATGGCCGAGAGGCGTTTCACGATCACCTGCTTCGCAGCCATCCGGATGGCACCATGCGACAGCGTGACCGTCACGATCATCGGCAAGAGTTCGGGCGTCAAGCCAACGGCAAGCGCGAGCGCGAAAAGAAAGGATTCGAGCAACGGCCGGTGGAAGAGAAGATTGAAGAGCAGAACGAAGAGAACGAGGAAGATCGTCGCCTGGAGTATCATCAGGCCGAACTTCTGAATGCCGAGCGCAAATGAAGTCGGCGGCGGCGCCTTCTGCAAGGCACTGGCGATGGAGCCGAGCTGCGCCTTGCGGCCTGTCGCCCAGACAAGGGCTTTCGCCGTTCCGCTGACGACGGAACTTCCCATGAAGACAAGATTGCACGGCAGCGCGCTGTCGCTCGGTCCAGTGGCGGCAGCCGCCTCCTTCTCCGCCGGATAGGCTTCGCCTGTCAGAAGTGCTTCATCGACATAAAGATCGCGCGCCTCCAACAGGCGGCAATCGGCAGGAATGAGATCGCCCGCCGCCAGCAGAACGACATCGCCGGGCACGGCTTCGACCGAGGGAATGTCCAGCTCTTTCCCGTCGCGCAAAACTTTGATGGAAAGCGACACCCGCGCGCGCAAACTCTCGGCTGCATGTTGCGCCTGACGTTCCTGCGTCACGTCGAGAATGATCGAGACCAAAACGATGACGGCAATCACGACGAAGCTCGCAACGTCGCCGGTCAGCGCCGAGATTCCCGCAGCGAAGAGAAGAATGGCGACCAGCGGGTTGGCCAGACGCTCCAAAATGGCAATGAGCAGATGTTTCCGCTTCGTCGTATCGATCTGGTTTGGGCCGACCGTCTTAAGGATAGCAGCGGCATCGGCCGCGCCCAGGCCGATGTCGGTGGAATGCAGCTGTTGAAGGAGATCGGGGAGCGGAACGACGGCCGGCCCCGATATTCCCGGCGCCGCTTGCCCAGCTGCGCCTTTGGTCGCGCGCCCCCCTGCGGGTTGCGGGGATGCTGCGTCGGGCGCGAGGGAAGGCGGTTGGCTCATGTCTCCTCCAGACGCAGCACAAGTGGGGGGCGTAGGCAGAAGCTTTTACGACGTTAACTGAGGTAGACGCAGTAAGCCATTTGCCGCGAACAAACGTCTCTTCCGCGAAGCTGCGCCAATGGGCATCAGCATCATATGGCTGTCACACGCTGTCACTGACGCGGATCTATGTGTGCTTGCCATCGGGAGCTTTTGGGTTTTTACCTCAGGGCTGACACAGTCATTTTTGAAGCCTCGCGTGTCGGTGCAGCTTCCGCCTTGAGCTATCTCAATGCCACTCGCCGACGTCGAGTTCATCTCACGGCAGGCGACAAAGGGTGGCGTCGTGCAGCATCGAACGGAATTTTACAGATACGGCGTTTTCGCGCGGCGCATGTTGTCCTGGCGCGATCTCGTCGCAGCCCTCGTCGTGTTTGCTCTCCTTGTTCTTCTCGGCCTCGGATTGCGCCAGATGATGGCGCCTGTCGCCTCCGCAATGCCGCAGAACATATCGCTGTCGCCCTGGGCTCTGCCCGCCTATACCCTGCGCACGACTTTGCGCATGTTCATCGCGCTTTTCGCCTCGCTTCTCTTCACATTCACTTATGCGACTTTGGCCGCGAAGAGCCGGCGCGCGGAAATGGTCCTCATTCCGCTGCTCGACGTCCTGCAATCCGTACCGGTTCTCGGCTATCTCTCCTTCACCGTCGTCTTTTTCGTGTCGCTGTTTCCGGGCTCCGTCCTTGGGCCGGAATTCGCCGCAATCTTTGCCATTTTCACGAGCCAGGCCTGGAACATGGCCTTCAGCTTCTATCAGACGCTCCGCACCGTTCCTCTCGATATCGACGAGGCGACGCGCGCTTTCCGCTTTTCCACCTGGCAGAGATTTTGGCGGCTCGAAGTGCCGTTCGCCATGCCCGGCCTCATCTGGAACATGATGATGTCCATGTCGGGGGGCTGGTTCTTCGTCGTCGCCTCAGAAGCGATTTCCGTCGGCAACATCAGTTACACCTTACCAGGGGTCGGCTCCTATGTCGCCAAGGCCATTGCCGAGCGCGACCTTCATGCGGTGTTCTATGCCATTGCGGCGATGACGATCGCCATCGTCGCTTACGACCAGCTTCTATTCCGGCCGCTCGTCGCCTGGGGCGACAAGTTTCGGGCCGAGCAGACCGCAGCGCAGACAGTTCCAAAAAGCCTGGTGCTCGATCTCTTTCAGCACTCCGCGTTCATGCACCGCCTCGGTGCGCCGATAGGCTCTGGACTGGATTTCCTCGCGCGGCAACGTTTCACGCCCTTTGCGTGGGTCCCACGCTTGAGCCATCCCCTTGTGCCGCAGCGTGCTGGGGATATAATTTGGTTTGCATGCATCGCTGCTGCCGCAATCTATATCGCTTTGCTGCTGGTGCATTTCATGGCGCCGACATTGACTTGGCATGATGTCCAAGTTGTTGTCGGCAATGGATTCTTGACGCTGCTTCGGGTGGTGGTTCTCATCATCCTTGCGACCTTGATCTGGGTGCCGATCGGCGTGCACGTGGGCCTTCGGCCGAAGCTGGCAGAAAAAATCCAACCTGTGGCGCAATTTCTTGCCGCCTTCCCGGCGAATCTCCTCTTCCCAGTAGCTGTCGTCCTCATCGTGCATTTCGCTGCCAACCCGGCGATCTGGCTGCCGCCGCTGATGATCCTCGGCACGCAATGGTACATTCTCTTCAATGTGATTGCCGGCACCACCGCCTATCCGAACGATTTCAAGGAAGCCGCGGCGACCTTTCGCATTCACGGTTGGCGCTGGTGGCGCGATGTGATGCTGCCCGGCATATTTCCTTATTATGTAACCGGAGCCATCACCGCGTCGGGCGGTTCCTGGAATGCAAGCATCGTGGCCGAAGTCGTAAGTTGGGGTGATAAGCGGCTCGATGCCGGCGGGTTGGGCTCCTACATCGCGCATATGACGACGGCCGGGGATTTTCCGCGCATCGCGCTCGGCATTGCGATCATGTCCGCCATGATCGTCACGATGAACCGGCTCATCTGGCGGCCGCTTTATGCTTATGCCGAACGCCGCACGCGGCTCGATTGAGAGGCCATGATGGATAAAGCCGCGACAACTCCCGTCCTCGATCTCCATAATGTCAGCAAGGATTTCGCGAAACCTTCCGGCGAACCCCTGACTGTGCTCGCGGACATCAATGTTTCGCTGCGCGAAGGCGAAATCCTCGGGCTTCTCGGTCGCTCAGGCTCAGGCAAATCGACACTGTTGCGGATTGCGGCGGGCCTCATCGCGCCGAGCAGCGGCGACGTCACCTATCGCGGCCAAAGGCTCGGAGGGCCGACCGAGGGAATCGCAGTGGTTTTTCAGACCTTCGCCCTTTTCCCCTGGCTCACCGTACTCGAAAATGTCGAAGCGAGCCTCGATGCGCTCGGGATCGATCGGCAGGAGACGCAGCGCCGGGCGCTGGCCGCGATCGATCTCATCGGCCTCGACGGTTTCCAGTCAGCCTATCCGCGCGAACTTTCGGGTGGCATGCGCCAGCGCGTCGGCTTTGCCCGCGCGCTCGTCATCGATCCGAATGTCCTGTTGATGGACGAGCCCTTTTCCGCCCTCGACGTGCTGACGGCCGAGACGCTGCGGACGGATTTGCTCGACCTGTGGACGAGCCATCGGCTGCCGACGAAAGCGATCCTGATCGTGACGCATAATATCGAGGAGGCCGTTCTGCTCTGCGATCGAATCCTTGTGCTCTCCGGCAGCCCAGGACAAGTGACCGCCGAAATCCCCGTCGATCTGCCGCAACCGCGCAATCGTCTCGACCAAGAATTTCGAGCCATTGCCGACGAAATCTACGAGATTTTGACCTCGCGCTCGCTCGCCGCCATCAAGGCGCACAAAGAGTCGCATGGCGGCATTATTCATCCTTTGCCACGGGTCTTCACCAACCGGATGTCGGGGCTCATCGAGAGATTGGCGCGGCCGCCATGCGAAGCGGGCGCGGACCTCGCCACGCTCAGTCACATACTCAATATGCAGCTCGACGATCTCCTCCCTGCGGCAGAGGCGCTGCACATTCTGGAATTCGCGGAATTGATGGGCGATAGGCTCAGCCTGACGGCCGCTGGCCGCAGTTTCGCCGATGCCGATATCGAAGAGCGCAAACGCCTGTTCCGCGAACATCTCTTGTGCTTCGTCCCGCTCGCCGCCCATATCAAGCACGTGCTCGACGAGCGCGCGCTCCATCGTGCCCCGAAATTACGCTTCGAGACCGAACTCGAAGACACTTTTACCCGCGGCGATGCCGAGAAAACATTGCGTACCATCATCGATTGGGGTCGCTACGCAGAGCTCTTCACCTATGACGATCGGGCGCGCAGTTTCGTCGCGCTGCAGGGTTGATCCGCAACGGCTCTCGCCGCAGTGTCGCGTTTCTCCTCCGATGGCGAACCTACGGCCGACATTTCCTCCATGACTGCGCCCCTGCTCTTTCCTGTCAGAATTTATTACGAGGACACGGATTTCACCGGCGTCGTCTATCACGCGTCCTATCTGCGCTTTCTCGAACGCGGCCGGACCGAGTTTCTGCGCGCCCACGGCATCAAACATACCGAACTTGTCGACGATGAAACCGGCGGCCCGCTTGCCTTCGCCGTCCGCAGCATGAGCATCGAATTCATCAAACCAGCGCGAATGGACGATGAACTCGCCGTCGAAACCGCTATTGCCAAAGTGGGCCGCGCCTCGATCGAAATGGCGCAGCAGATCCTGCGCGGCGAGGAGGTGCTGGTGAGCGCCAAAGTGCGCATCGCGGCGGTCGCCGAGGGCAAGGCGCGCCGGCTGCCGAAGATGGTACTTAAAAGGCTTGACGGAGCCGGCTGACGCTGGAGGGAGCCGGCGGCGGCTGGCCTTTCGCCGGCCGATCCGAATCGGGTCCAGAACCGGCCGACCCTCCCCAATAAGAGGCGCTTTCGCGCCGACCTGCGCCAAGAGATCGCGCTGAGATCGCGCACCCGCAACGGATTGAAATTGCGGTCCAGAAGCCGCCCCGCTAACTTTGTGTTAAGCTGAAAGACGCCTTAACTCGAAGGTCTGGATTAAAGCCTTGAGTCTGGCCGAAAAGCCCAAGAAATGACGGAATTACGGGACAGGTGTTCGCATCCCGTTCATCCGGTAGGAACGCCAGATTTGGCCTTCCCTTTGCCTGGACGGGGCACGATCGCGCCGGAGACGGGTTTCGCGCCAGCCGCCTGGGCTGCGAGTTCTTTCGCGAGGCCTCCCGTCAATGAAGCGGCGGCAAGTTGGGGCATTTCTTTCGTAACATAGCCAAATGCGGCAAGTTCGGCCGCCTGAGTAGCTAAGGACAAATGACATGATTGTTGCCCAGATCGCGACGTCGGGGTTGGCTTCGCCGGAGGCGGAAGTCTCTTTGTTCAGCATGTTCATGAGCGCGCATATCGTCGTGAAGTTTGTCATGCTGGGCCTCCTCGGTGCGTCGATCTGGTGTTGGGCGATCATCGTCAACAAGGCGATCCTGTTCACCCGGTTTCAGAAGGCGCTCGACCGGTTCGAGGAAGTGTTCTGGTCGGGCACGTCGCTCGAGGAACTTTACACCGCGCTGTCGTCGCACCCGACGAGCGGCATGGCGAGCCTCTTCGTCGCCGCGATGCATGAATGGAAACGCTCCGTTCAAACCGCGAGCGGCTCGTTCATGGGCCTTCAGGCGCGCATCGAGAAAGTGCTCGATGTCTCGATTGCCCGCGAAGTCGAAAAACTCGAATCCAATCTTCTCGTGCTCGCGACCGTCGCCTCGGCCGGCCCCTTCATCGGCCTCTTCGGCACGGTGTGGGGCATCATGACCGCGTTCCGCTCGATCGCGGCGTCGAAAAACACATCGCTCGCGGTCGTCGCGCCCGGCATCGCGGAGGCGTTGTTCGCGACCGCGATCGGCCTTTTCGCCGCCATTCCGGCGCTGATTGCCTACAACAAGCTGCAAGGCGACGTCGCCAAGAAGCAGGCGCGGCTCGAAGGCTTTGCCGATGAATTCTCGTCGATCCTGTCGCGGCAGATCGACCAGCATGCGGTGCGCGAACGCGCCGCATAAGCGAAAGGAAGCGATTTGACTGACGTTCGGAGGACGACGGCATGGGAATGAGCGCGGCGGGGGCACGCAAGGGCGGCGGAAGACGCGGCGGACGCCGCGGCGTGCCGCGCTATGCAGCCATGGCCGATATCAACATGACACCCTTTATCGACGTCATGCTCGTTCTCTTGATCATATTCATGGTCGCGGCACCCTTGCTCGCAACCGGCGTTCCAATCGATCTGCCGCACACCAAAGCGTCGGCGCTCAATATCGAACAGAAGCCGTTGTCAGTGGCGATCAATGAAAAGGGCGAAATCTTCGTCATGGACGACCAGGTGCCGCTCGATAAGCTCGCCGACAAACTCCAACAGGTGGCGAAGGACGGCTTCGATCAGCGCATCTATGTGCGCGGCTCCAATGACGTGAATTACGGGAAAATTGCGGAAGTCATGTCGATCATTACGACGGCCGGCTACAAGAAGGTCGCTCTTGTCACCGAGCCGGCAAAGAATTGAGCCGGCGGACAGTGCTTGAGAATTGAGCAAGGATGTCGCTTTCGGAAAGACCCGGCCTCATTGTTTCCAGCGCGGTCCATGTGGGCCTGCTCGCGGCCATGCTGCTGTCGTTTTCCTTCGATCCCAAATTTCAGGACGCGCAGGAGACCATTCCGGTCGAGATCATGACCTCGTCCGATCTCAACCAAATCATGCACGGCGAGAAGACGGCGAAACAGGTTCAGCCGAAGCCGCGCGTCGATAAGGTTTCCGACACGACCGAGGACCGGCCGAAGCCGCCGCTCAATGAGGCCAAAAAGGACGTTCTGAGCCCGCCGTCGCCGGATAAAAAACTCGACCAGCCCGGCCAAGCCGATAAGCCGGCGCCGAAACCAGACGACACGGCACAGCCCCAGAAAGCCGCCCAGCTTCCCGACAAAGTGCCGCCGAAGCCGACGATTGAATTGCCGCCGAAGCCCGATCAAGACGCGACCGATCCCGTGCCCGTGCCGCGACCCAAGGTCGAGCAAAAAGAAGCGAAAAAAGACGAGCCGAAAAAGCCGGATACACCCAAGCTCAAGCTCGATCAGGTCGCCAAATTGCTCCAAGACCAGAAAGTCACGACGCCGCCCAAGCCAGCCAGGGAAAAGTCGGGAGACGAAAACCCCGATAAGCCGCGCAAATTCGACCCCAATGATATCAGCCGCTTGCTGAGCCACGAGGACCCGCAACGCCGCGCTTCGACCGGCCGCGAACTGCAACAGCTGGCGTCGCTCGGTACCGAAACGGCGAACGCGCCAAAAATGTCGCCTTCGCTCATGGCGCAGATGGAAGGCTGGTTCCAGGACCGGTTCCAGGGTTGCTGGATTCAGCCGATTACGGCCCCACCCGGGCCGAAATACGTCCCGGAAATCCGGGTTCCCTTGAATATCGACGGCTCGCTTGCGGACGAGCCGACGCTCCTCAACCCGCCGAACGACCCAGCTTGGCGGCCGCTGGCGGAAAGTGCGCTCAGGGCGATCCGCAAATGCGATCCTCTCCCGGTTCCCGCCCAATTCAAGCCCTACTATGACGAATGGCGAGGCCGAATCGTTCGTTTCAACGACGACATTTTGTAGCCCCCATGCGGCGCGAATTTCTCACTATGGTGTGACGCCGGCAGGCGAGACTGCCGATTTCTTCGATTCGAGCGGACGTGACCCCCATGCTTCCAATCCTTAATCGCCGGTCCGCCTGCGGGCTCCTTCTCGGTGCATCCTCAAGCGTCATTATAAGCAGCCTGCCGTTGGGGCCGGCCCTGGCGCTGGACGATCGCTATTTCGACGTGCGCCCCGGCGGCAATTTCCAACCCGTCAGCATCGCGGTGACGCAATTTGGCGGCGGCCCCGATGGCGATCAGCTCACACAGATCATCAGCAATAATTTCAGCCGGTCGGTTTTTCTGGCGCCCATCGACCCAAACACCTTCGTCGATCATCCGCAGAATCCGGATGCGCCGATTCAGGCGGCGTCGTGGAAGCAGATCAATGCCCAATTCGTCGTGACTGGCCGCACCGCGGTCGCCGACAATGGACGATTGCAGAGCGAGTTTCGGCTCTGGGACGTCTCGACCGGCCAGCAGGTGGCGGGACAGCAATATGTGACCGATCCGAACAATTCGCGCCGCGTCGCCCATATCATCTCCGACGCGATCTTTTCCCGCATCACCGGTGAGAAGGGCTTTTTCGACACGCGCATCGTCTTTGTGGATGAGACCGGCCCCGCAACGCAGCGGCGCAAGCGGCTCGCGATCATGGATCAGGACGGCTTCAATGTGCGCTATCTGACGCGCGGCGACGACCTTGTGGTGACCCCGCGTTTCTCGCCCTCCTCGCAGGACGTCACCTATATGGCCTTCGGCAGCACGGGCGATCCGAAAGTGCTGCTGCTCAATATCGAATCAGGCCAGCGTGAAGTCGTTGGCAATTTCCCGGGCATGACTTTCGCGCCGCGCTTTTCGCCGGACGGGCAGAAGATTGTCATGTCGCTGTCGGAGGGCGCGACGTCCAATCTCTACGCGATGGATCTCCGCTCGCACACAACGACACGCCTTTCGAACTCGAACGCCATCGACACCTCGCCGTCCTATTCTCCGGACGGATCGCAGATCGTCTTCGATTCCGACCGCGGCGGCACGCAGCAGCTTTATGTGATGGCGGGAACGGGCGGCGACGCCAATCGTATTTCCTTCGGCGACGGCAATTATTCGACGCCGGTCTGGTCGCCGCGCGGCGATTTCATCGCCTTCACCAAGCAGACGCAGGGTCAGTTCGCCATCGGCGTGATGAAGCCCGACGGCTCTGGCGAGCGCATTTTGACCGAGGGCTTCCACAATGAAGGCCCGACCTGGGCGCCCAACGGCCTCTTCCTGATGTTCTTCCGCGATCCGGGCGGCGATTCTGGCGCGCATATTTTCATGCGCGATCTCTTCGGCCGTGCCGAATTCCAGGTTCCGACGCCGTCTTATGCGTCCGATCCCGCCTGGGGCCCGCTGCTGGGGTGATCCCTCACATCGCCGGTTTCAGCGCCTCAAGCACCGCATCGCCCATTTGCGTAGTCGAGACGGTCGATTTCGCATCGCCCTTGATATCGGCCGTGCGCAGACCCTTCGCCAGAACGGCGGCGATCGCCGTCTCGATCTTGTCGGCGAGCGCGCCGAGGCCGAAGGAATAGCGCAGCGCCATGCCGAAGGAGCCGATCATCGCGATCGGATTGGCAAGCCCTTTGCCCGCGATGTCGGGCGCCGAGCCGTGCACAGGCTCATAGAGCGCCTTTCTGCGACCGGTCTTCGGATCGACCGCCCCGAGCGAGGCCGAGGGCAACATGCCGAGCGAGCCAGTCAACATCGCCGCGACATCGGAAAGAACATCGCCGAAGAGATTGTCGGTGACGATCACGTCGAACTGTTTCGGCCGGCGCACCAGCTGCATGGCGCAGGCATCTGCCAGCTGATGTTCCAGCTCGACATCGGCAAATTCGCGCCGATGCAGATCGATGATGACATCGCGCCACAGCACGCCCGACTTCATCACATTGTGCTTTTCGCAGGACGTCACTTTGTTGCGGCGCTGGCGCGCCAATTCGAACGCGACGCGGCCGATGCGTTCGATCTCATAAGTGTCATAGACCTGCGTATCGATGGCGCGCTTCTGGCCTTTGCCGAGATCGATGATCTGCTTCGGCTCGCCGAAATAAACGCCGCCAGTCAATTCGCGCACGATCATCATGTCGAGCCCGTCGACGAGTTCGCGCTTGAGCGACGAGGCATCGGCGAGCGCCGGATAGCAGATGGCGGGACGCAGATTGGCGAAGAGCGCCAGATCCTTGCGCAGGCGCAGAAGGCCCGCTTCGGGGCGCACGTCATAAGGTACGCCATCCCATTTCGGGCCGCCGACGGCGCCGAGCAAAACCGCGTCCGCCGCATCGGCGCGCTTCATGTCGTCTTCCGAGATCGCGACTTTATGGACGTCGTAAGCCGAGCCGCCGACGAGACCGCGCTCGAACTCGAAACTCGCGGCGCCTTGTCTGGTGAAAAAGGCCGCGATTTTCTCGACCTCGGCCATGACTTCCGGCCCGATGCCGTCGCCGGGAAGAACTAAAATTTTGTAGGTGGGCATGTGTGCTCCTGCGTTTCGCAGGTCTTTAAGCAGGTCGGAGGAAAGGGGGCAAGATGCGCCCCTGAGGGCCATGTTGCTTTAGGTCAAGGAAGTCGCAGCGAAATTCCCTACGGTCATGGGCCATCGAAACAGTCTGGAAGCAACACCATGCAAAGTTTAGCCGGACGCCCCCGCCTCTTGCTCGTTCTTTTTTTTGCGGTGCTCTTATTACCCGGCGCAGCGCGCGCCGCGAGCCCATGCGCCATCGACATCAGCAAGCCGGAAACACTAAAACTCTCCGGGATGCTCTCGCATAAAATTTTTCCCGGCCCACCCAATTATGAAAACATCAGCAAGGGCGACAAACCGGAGCCAGCCTATATCCTCACTCTCGACAAGCCTGTCTGCGCGAGCGGGATCAGCGTCGGCAAGGACAAGCCGCTTATTTCGACCGAGCCCTTTTCGACGATTCATTTGCTCTTCGACGGAAACAAAGACATCGCCAGAGAGCTTCGGCGTCTCGTCGGCAAGCGCGTGACCGTGCAAGGCGAAAATGGCGACGAGGCATTCACGGGCCACCACCATGCGCCCTTCATCATGGATGTGAAGGCGATTTGGGCGGAGGGGAAAACGCGTTGAACGCGAGCCGCGCGTTCAAAGACCCACGACCGTCATGGCCGGGCTTGTCCCGGCCATCCACGCGGTTCCACTGCTTCAACATTTAAGATGCTGCGCGGCGTGGATGGCCGGCCTAAAACCGGCCATGGCGCGCGCCTTACGCCGCCAACTGCCGCAGCACGTAAGGCAGAATGCCGCCATTCTTGAAATATTCGAGCTCGTCCTCCGTCGCGATGCGGCAGAGGAGCGGCACGCGCTTCACATGGCCGTCGGCGAATTTGATCTCGGCTTCCATCTTCTGACGAGGCTTGAGGCCTTGGCTCAGACCATGGATCGTCACCTGCTCGTCGCCCTTGAGCTGAAGCGTCTTCCAGCTCGTGCCGGCCTCGAAGGTCAAAGGCAGCACGCCCATGCCGACGAGATTGGAGCGATGGATGCGCTCGAAAGATTCAGCGATGACGGCGCGCACGCCGAGGAGCTTTGTGCCCTTCGCCGCCCAGTCGCGCGAGGAGCCATTGCCATATTCATTGCCGGCGAAGACGACAAGCGGCACGCCTTCATGCTGATATTTCATTGCCGCATCATAGATCGACATTTCCTGGCCGTCTGGCCAATGCCGCGTCATGCCGCCTTCCGGCACCGTGCCGTCGGGCTTGGCAAGAATGTGATTCTTGATGCGGATATTGGCGAAGGTGCCGCGCATCATGATCTCATGATTGCCGCGGCGCGTGCCATACTGATTGAAGTTCGCCTGCGAGACCTGCCGCTCGAGCAGAAATTGCCCGGCGGGTGAAGTCGCCTTGATGGAACCTGCCGGCGAAATATGGTCGGTCGTGATCTTATCGCCGAAGAGCGCGAGAATGCGCGCGTTGACGATATCGGTCACGGGCTCGGGCTTCTTCTTGATGCCTTCGAAATAGGGCGGGTTCTGCACATAGGTCGAGCCCATGTCCCAGCGATAGGTTCCGCCTTCCGGCACGCGCACCTTTTTCCAATGCGCATCGCCTTCGAAGACATTGGCGTAGCGTCTCTTGAAAATCATCTTGGTCACGAATTTCGAAATGACGGCGTCGATTTCCTCATTCGTCGGCCAAATGTCGCGGAGATAAACAGGCTTACCTTTCTTATCCAAGCCGAGCGGCTCGGATGAGAGATCCTTCGTCACAGTGCCGGCGATCGCATGGGCGACGACGAGCGGCGGCGAAGCCAAGTAATTCGCCTGCACATCGGGGCTGACGCGGCCCTCGAAGTTGCGATTGCCTGAGAGCACTGCGGCGGCGACAAGGCCATGATCGTTGATCGTCTTTGAAATCTCAGTCGGCAGCGGACCGGAATTGCCGATGCACGTCGTGCAGCCGAAGCCGACGAGGTTGAATCCCAATTTGTCGAGATCCTTCTGCAGGCCCGAATTCGTCAGATATTCGGCGACGACCTGGCTGCCGGGCGCAAGCGACGTCTTGACCCACGGTTTCACCGAGAGACCTTTGGCGACCGCATTGCGGGCAAGCAGCCCCGCGCCGATCAGCACATTGGGATTCGACGTATTGGTGCAGGAGGTGATCGCCGCGATGACGACATCGCCATGGCCGAGATCGAAGTTCTTGCCTTCGACCGCATAGCGTTTGTCGGCGTCCTTCGTTTTCTTGTACTCGCTCGCAAGCGCGGTCTTGAATCCTTGCCCGACGGCCGGCAGCGAAATCCGTCCTTCCGGCCGCTTCGGCCCAGCCATCGAAGGCGTCACCGTCGAAAGATCGAGATCGAGCGTCTCGGTGAAGACGGGATCAGGCGTCTTCTCGGTGCGGAACATGTCCTGCGCCTTGGCATATTTCTCAACAAGTTCGATCCGTCCCGGCGCACGGCCGGAGGTCGAGAGATAATGCAGCGTCTCAGTGTCGACGGGGAAGAAGCCGCAGGTCGCGCCATATTCGGGCGCCATATTGGCAATCGTCGCGCGGTCGGCGAGCGAGAGATGCGTGAGGCCCGGCCCGTAGAATTCGACGAATTTGCCGACGACGCCAAGTTTGCGGAGCATTTGCGTCACGGTCAGCACGAGATCGGTGGCGGTCACGCCTTCTTTCAGCGCGCCGGTCAATTTGAAGCCGACGACTTCCGGCAGCAGCATGGAGAGCGGCTGGCCGAGCATGCAGGCTTCGGCCTCGATGCCGCCGACGCCCCAGCCGAGGACGGAAAGGCCATTGACCATTGTCGTGTGCGAATCCGTGCCGACGAGAGAATCGGGATAGGCGATCTCGACCGTCTCCTCCTTGCCGCGCGCGGGCTTGAATTTCTCTTTGCGCGTCCAGACGGTCTGGGCGAGGAATTCGAGATTGACCTGATGGCAGATGCCGGTATCGGGCGGCACGACGCGGAAATTATCGAAGGCCGATTGGCCCCATTTCAAGAAACGATAGCGCTCACCGTTGCGCTCATATTCGAGATCGACATTGGTCTTGAACGCCTTGGAACTGCCGAAGGCATCGACGATCACCGAATGATCGATGACGAGATCGACGGGAACGAGCGGATTGATTTTTTGCGGATCGCCGCCGAGTGTCGTCATCGCATCGCGCATCGCGGCGAGATCGACGACGGCGGGAACGCCGGTGAAATCCTGCATCAGCACGCGTGTCGGACGAAAGGCGATCTCGCGCTCGGCGTTGCCCTTGTTCACGAGCCATTCGGCGAGTGATTGAATGTCGCTTTTCGTGACGGAGCGGCCATCCTCGAAGCGCAGAAGATTTTCGAGCAGAACCTTCATCGAGAAGGGCAGCTGCGAAATGCCTTTAAGCCCATTCTTCTCCGCCGTCTTCAGCGAGAAATAATGATAGGTTTTGGCGCCGACGGTGAGTTTTTTTCGGCTTTTGAAACTGTCGAGCGACTGCATGGCCAACCCTGGTCGTGAGGTCTTGGAAAGGGATGCCGGCTTATAGTGAATTTAACCGCGCCCCGCTACTCGTCTAAAAGACGCAACTGTCATGCCGTCTCCGCTGCCGCCCCGCGGGCTCCCGCTTTCGCCGGCGTGCGGCCTGGGCTAGAGCATGGTGAGCCGCAGAAGAGCCGATGGTGAGGAATCCATGGAGATCGAGGCCGAGGCTCTCGCTGTCGAACGCGGCGGCCGCATCGTCGTCACCAATATAAGCTTTTGGCTTGGTGCCGGTGAGGCCTTGGCGATCACGGGGCCGAACGGCGCCGGCAAATCGAGCCTTTTGCGCGCGCTTGCTGGCCTTCTGCCCTTTGCTGGAGGCGCCATTCGGACGGACCCCGAGCGCGAGCGGCTGGCGGAACTCTGCCATTACGTCGGCCACGCCGACGCGCTGAAGCCGAGCCTGACGATCTTCGAAAATCTCGAATTCTGGGCGGCACTGCTGGCCGGCACCGAAATCGAAAAGCGGCCCGATAAGATCGAGGCGGCGCTCGCGAAACTCGGCCTCGCCCGCATCGCCGATCTGCCTTGCGCCTATCTCTCCGCCGGACAGAGGCGCCGCGCCGCGCTCGCGCGCCTTGCCGCCATCGAACGCCCGCTTTGGCTGCTTGATGAACCTTCGACCGCGCTCGATGCGGCCTCGCAAGCCGCGCTCGGCGAGATGATGAAATCGCATCTTTCATCAGGCGGCATGATCATCGCCGCAACCCATGCGCCTCTTCCGGTGCCGGCGCGCGAACTCGCGTTGGGCCTGACGCAATGACGGGACCACTGGCCGCTCTGCTTATCCGCGAATTGCGCATCGGCCGCCGCATCGGCGGCGCGGCGAGCATGGGCGTCGTCTTCTTTCTGTGTCTTGTCACGATCACGCCCTTTGCGGTTGGACCCGATCTCAAACTACTCGCGCGGATCGCGCCGGCGATCCTCTGGATCGCGGCGCTGCTGGCGACTCTGCTCGGGCTCGACCGGCTGTTTCAGGCCGACGCCGACGACGGCTCGCTCGATCTTTTCTTTCTTTCCGATACGCCGCTGGAGCTGATCGTCCTCGTCAAATGTCTGGCGCATTGGCTTTTGACCGGCCTGCCGCTTGTCGCGGCAAGCCCCGTCTTCGGCCTGATGCTGGGTCTGCCGCCGCAAGCGCTGGGCCCGGTCGCGCTCTCGCTTCTGATCGGCACGCCCGCCTTGACCCTGCTCGGCGCGATCGGCGCGGGCTTGACCGTGAGCCTCCGCCGCGGCGGCCTTTTGCTGTCGATCCTGGTGCTACCGCTCAGCGTGCCGGTCCTCATTTTTGGGGTCAGCGCGGCCTCGGCGGGGACGGAAACTCCCATGCCGGTCGCGACGCCCTTTTTGATCCTGGGCGGACTGACGCTCGGCGCCATCGCGTTGGCGCCTTTCGCCGTCGCGCTGGCGCTGCGCAATGCGGCGGAATAAGCCGAGCAAATTGACCCTAAAGACGGGATTTGGGCTCGAAAATGCGCAGGAAGCGGCCAATGTGCCGAGAGTCGAGCGCGAAGAGATTGAAGCCGCCGCATTAGGAGATTAGAGGAGCGCCATGCTCAATCCCGCCAATCCGTCGGATTTTCTGCGCCTCGCCAAACCGGTGATCCCGGCGCTCGCCCTTCTGACGGCGGCGCTTCTGGCCTTGGGACTCTATCTCGCCTTCTTCGTCGCGCCGCCCGATTATCAGCAGGGCGATAGCGTCAAGATCATGTATCTGCATGTGCCCGCCGCGTGGTTGTCGATGTTCATCTATGTCGTGATCACGGCATCCGCCTTCGGCACGCTGGTGTTTCGCCATCCGCTCGCGGACGCTGCGCAAAAGGCCGCGGCACCGCTGGGCGCAGGCTTCACCTTCATCTGCCTCGCCACGGGCTCGCTCTGGGGCAAGCCGATGTGGGGCACATGGTGGGTGTGGGATGCTCGGCTAACCTCCGTGCTCGTGCTGTTTCTGATCTATCTCGGCCTCGTCGCCATTTGGCAAGTGATCGAAGACCCGGGCAAAGCGGCGCGCATCGCCGCCGTCTTCACGCTCGTCGGCGCCGTCAACATTCCGATCATCCATTTCTCCGTCGTCTGGTGGAATACGCTGCATCAGGCGGCGTCCGTATTCCGCCTCGGCGGCCCGACGATCGCGCCGGCCCTGCTCTGGCCTCTGCTCGTGATGGCCCTCGCCTTCACCTTCCTGTTCCTCACGCTGCATCTGATGGGGATTCGCAACGAAATCCTGCGCCGTCGCATCCGCCGGCTCTCGATGCTCGCGGCAAGCGCCGGCGAAGGGCAGATCGCCGGCGGCACTCTGGAGCCGGCGCAATGAACAGCCCCTATTTCGGCTTCATCTTCGCGGCCTATGCGATTGGATTTACCGTCATCGCGGTCATGATCGGCGCGACGCTCGTCGATTATAGCAACCTGAAACGCCAGCTCGCGAAACTCACGGCCCGCACGGGCCGCACCATCGATGATTGATCCTCATAGCATGAGCGAGTCGAGCGAACCTTCGCTATCGGCAGAGACCGACGCACCCGCGCCCTCGCGCCGCCCGCGCCTGATCCTCGTGCCACTCATCGTCTTTGCGGCGATCGCGGCGTTGCTGCTCGTTCGGCTCTTTGCCGGTGACGATTCCCGCCTGCCCTCCGCGCTCATCGGCAAGGACGTGCCGCATTTCACTTTGCCGCCGCTTGCGGCGGGTCATCCGGGTCTGTCAGATTCAGATTTGAGGCAAGGCCATGTGACGCTCGTGAATGTCTTCGCGTCCTGGTGCGTGCCGTGCCATGTCGAGCACCCCGCGCTTCTTTCGCTGTCGCAGAACCCGACGCTCGCCAAAGAGGGCGTGAGCCTTGTCGGCATAGCCTATAAGGACAATTCCGAAAACGTGCGCCGTTTTCTCAACGCGGCAGGCGATCCCTTCGCGCGTGTCGGTGCCGATACCTCGGGCGATACGGGAATCCAATTCGGCGTCTATGGCGTGCCGGAGACCTATATCGTCAAGGGAGACGGCACGGTGGCGTATAAATTTGTCGGCCCCATGGACGACGATGCGATCGCGAGCGTGATCCTGCCAGAGATCGAGAAAGCGCGCCGCTAACGCGCGGCGTTGACCCTTCCTCACATCTTGTCTTGCGATGCGAGCGGGGCGATCTGCCGGCGCAACTCTTTCTCTTTCGCGATTCGATGCGCAAAAGGGACGCGGATCAGCGTCTCTTCATCGCCAATATCAAGACCGTCCGGATCGAAACCGACAAGCCGCCATTGATTGCCGCTCTCGCCGAGCGCTGCGGCAAGAGTGTTCGCAAGCCTCGCATGCTCGCTCTCGATCTCCGCGATTAGTTTTTTTTCATCGGCGATGAGATCGGTTGAACCTTCGAGCGACGTCAAGAGGCTCTCTGCGGACAGATTGGCGGCGCGGCCGAAGCCGCCGTTCAGATGGCCGGCTTCAATCGTCACTTTGAAAAAGGAGAAATCCGCGAAATCGGCATAAAGGCGCGATTTAGGATGGCGTGCCAGAAAGCGGGCTCGCGCTGCGGCACGGATCGCGCCCTCCTCGATGAGTTGAGCGGTGCCGACAATCGTCAAACGCGCATGGGTTAAAGGATCGCCGCCGTTCGGGCGGTTGAGCGCCGAATAATATAAAAGTGATAAACGCGGGTCGGCTTCGAGATGACGCGTATGCGCGGCGAGACGCGACAGCAAAAGGAGTGGACTCCCATCGGGCGCACTCGCGACATTGACGAGCGAGGCGAAGGGAGAGGCCGCGGGCGCCGCTAAAGTCGCAAGTGCCGCAGCCCGCGTCGTGCGCAAAAGCTGCTTGGCTTCCGCGACCGCATCGAATTTTCCACCGACAGGCTCAATTTTATTTGTCAAGTCAGTTTCCATTCGATTTATACATGCTGTGATAAACGGGTGACATTTGATTTTTTTCCGGTTATTTAAAGCCCATCGCGTCGATTTCGCTCGGCATGTGGCGAGTCGCAACTGACGTGATGTCGAGTAACGCGCAATGGGCGGCCTCGTCCATGGCCGTGAAGCCCCCATGTGGGGCACAGAAAAGTCGATTTTGAGTGTGCGGCGACGCGCTGTGCAATCGGGAAAAAAGTCGGCTCGTTTTGAGAATTGCGCCGTGTTCGATGGGGAGAGGACATCCGCTTTTCCCCGGACATGAATGCGCGCGAAAAGGGGAGCGACGCGATTGTCCTTGTGGATCTCATCTCGCCGATCTCGCCGCCTCCACACAGATGATGAGGCAAGTCGAAGCCCGACTCGAGCCTAGTTTTGGGACATCCAGATCATCCTCGAAGATTAAGGACTGTGAATGCCGACGATTGCTTTGGTCGATGACGACCGCAACATCCTCACATCCGTGTCGATCGCCCTCGAAGGCGAGGGCTATCGGGTTCAGACCTATGCGGACGGTTCCACTGCGCTCGACGGATTGAAGACCAATCCGCCGGATCTAGCGATTTTCGATATCAAGATGCCGCGCATGGACGGCATGGAACTGCTGCGGCGCCTGCGTCAAAAATCCGATCTGCCGGTGATCTTTCTGACGTCGAAAGACGACGAGATCGACGAATTGTTCGGCCTCAAAATGGGTGCCGACGATTTCATTCGCAAACCGTTTTCGCAGCGTCTCTTGGTCGAGCGCGTCCGCGCCATTCTGCGCCGTGCCAACCCCAAGGAAGCGGCGACGCAAAAGGAAACAGAGGCCAAGCTCCTTGAGCGCGGCCAGCTCAAAATGGACCCTGAGCGTCATACCTGCACCTGGAAGAACGAGGCGGTGACGCTGACTGTCACCGAATTTCTCATTCTTCAGGCGCTGGCGACGCGGCCGGGCGTGGTTAAGAGCCGCAATGCGCTGATGGACGCGGCCTATGACGATCAGGTCTATGTCGACGACCGCACCATCGACAGCCACATCAAGCGGCTGCGCAAGAAGTTCAAGGCGGTTGACGACGAATTCGAAATGATCGAGACGCTGTATGGCGTCGGCTATCGCTTTAAGGAGTGCGGCTGAGACCCGCGGCGGGGGATTCCTCGCTTCTGAGTGACGCTGAGCCTCATGCGAGCTTGAGCCCTGCACCAAAGCGCAGGCTCAGCCGCTCAGGCCAAAGGTCCGAATAAGATGAGCGTCGAAGCGCGAGACGATACAGAGATCCGCAAGGAGATCGTTGCGCAGCGCCAAATCGGGCGAGCAAGACGCAACGTCATTACGCGCGCTCTGCTGCGCGCCCGCGCCATCGAGCGAGCGATCGCCAGTCGATTCTCCTCTTCGCTGACGCGCCGCATCGTCGTCCTCAATCTCGGCGGTCTTGTCGCGCTGCTCGTCGGATTCCTCTATCTCAATCAGTTTCGCGAAGGCCTGATCGACGCCCGCGTGCAAAGTCTGCAGACGCAGGGCGAAATCATTGCCGCGGCCATTGCCGCCTCGGCGACGCTCGATACGGATTCGATCACCGTCGATCCGGAAAAGCTGCTGCAGCTCGCGCCAGGGCAAAGCTATGGCGTGAACGACGAGAGCCGCCCGTCGCTCGATTTCTCGATCAATCCCGAGCGTATCGGCCCTGTGCTGCGCCGCCTCGTTTCGCCGACGAAGACACGCGCCCGCATCTACGACCGCGATGGCGATCTCCTGCTCGATTCGCGCGCCTTGACCGACCGCGCCAATATTTTGCGCTCCGATCTTCCGCCGCCGGCGCCCGAAGATTCCATCACGTTCTGGGAACGTGTCCGAGATGTCGTGAAGGGCTTTTTCGGCAATTCCAATCTGCCGATCTACAAAGACATCGGCATCGCCAACGGCAGAGCCTATCCCGAAGTGGGCCATGCGCTGACAGGCGCCCCGGAATCGGTCGTCCGCGTCAATCTCAAGGGCGAAACCATCGTCTCGGTGGCGGTGCCGATCCAGCTCTTCCGCACCGTGCGTGGCGCGCTGCTGCTCTCGACGCGCGGCGGCGACATCGATGCGATCATCGCATCCGAGCGTTGGGCGATCTTCCGCATCTTCCTCGTTTCCGCCTTCGTCATGGTGCTGCTCTCCTTCTTCCTTGCCGGAACGATTGCGGAGCCGATGCATCGGCTCGCCGAAGCCGCCGAAAGAGTCCGCCGCGGCATCAAGTCACGTCAGGAAATTCCGGATTATACGGCGCGCAGCGATGAGATCGGTCATCTCTCCGGCGCGCTGAGAGATATGACCGGCGCGCTCTATAACCGCATCGACGCCATCGAGAGCTTCGCCGCCGATGTCGCGCATGAACTTAAAAATCCGCTGACCTCACTGCGCAGCGCCGTCGAGACGCTCCCCAATGCGCGCAGCGAAGAGTCGAGCCAGAGACTGCTTGCCATCATCAAACACGATGTGCGCCGGCTCGATCGCCTCATCAGCGATATTTCGGACGCTTCGCGTCTCGATGCGGAACTCGCCCGCGCGGATATGGCGCCCGTCGATCTCGGCCGGATTCTGACGACGGTCGTCGCTATGGCGAACCAGCTCAACGGCACGGAGGATGCCCGCGTCAGCCTCGACATTGTGCGCCCGGCGGCGGGCGAGGACGCACGCCGGCCGAACTTCATCGTATTCGGCCATGATTCGCGCCTCGGTCAGGTGTTCAACAATCTGATCGACAATGCGAAGTCCTTCTCGGACCCCGGCGGCATCGTGCGCATCACGCTGCGTCCGGCCAGAGGCGCGGCCGAGACAGGCCTGCCAGGCGACGGATTTGAGATCATCGTCGATGACGATGGGCCCGGCATTCCCGCCGACGCCTTCGAGCGCATTTTCGAGCGCTTCTATACGGATCGTCCCTCTCACGGATTCGGCCAGAATTCCGGCCTCGGCCTCTCCATTTCCCGCCAGATCATCGAGGCGCATGGTGGCCGCATCCGCGCCATGAACCGCTACGCCGCCAATAAGGGCGAAGCCGCCCCTGTCGTTCTGGGCGCCCGCTTCGTCGTCTGGCTGCGCGCGGCGGCAGGCTAAAGAAAGCCACCCAGTGACGGACACGCAGTGAGCCAAAGCGCCGGGGCAAAACAGAGCCTGCACGCCAATGCCGTCGTCTTCGAGAAGGCGGGGATCCTCATCCGCGGCGAGGCCCGCGCGGGCAAAAGCAGCCTCTCTTTTGCGCTGATGAAGCTGGCAGAAGAGACCGGCCGCTTCTGCCGCCTCGTCGGCGACGACCGTATCCTCGTCGAGCGCGAGGGCGACCGGCTGATCGCCCGCGGCCATCCCGCGATCCAGGGCATGATCGAACGGCGCGGCGAAGGGATCATCCGTGTTCCCTTCGAACCGGCCGTCGTTTTGCGCCTCGTTGTCGATCTCGTGCCGGCGGACGACCCGCCCCGCGCCCCGACGGCCGAGGGAAGCCATGCGGAAATTTGCGGTGTAAAACTGCCACGCTTGGCTCTGGCGGCAGGGCGAAGCAGCTATGACTGCGCTCTCGCGGTTCTGGCCCGGCTGCACCGGAGCGAGGCAATCTGACAGGACTGTCTGTCATTTCACTTGCCAAGGCCATCGCAACGCACAAAATGACGCCGCCCACGGGGCCAGATAAGAAACCTTTGAAGGGACGCCTTGTTTTCTCACGCGCTCCAGAGCTGTCCCGCTGCTGCGGTCCCTACCAGATGGTGCCAATTCGCATGCTGAACCAAGGCCGCACGCCCCGAATCGGATCGGGAAACGGGAGCGTAGCCGCGCGGGGAGGCGGCCTATGAGCCGGTGGCGTCGATGATCGGAATGGTCCTCGTGGCCCATGGCAAGCTCGCCGCCGAGTTCCGCGCCGCGCTGGAACATGTCGTCGGTCCGCAGAAGCAAATCGCCAGCATCTCGATCGGCGCCGAAGACGATATGGAGCAGCGGCGCAAGGACATCATCGAGGCCGTGAAAACCGTCGATACGGGCGATGGCGTCGTCGTGTTGACCGATATGTTTGGCGGCACGCCGTCCAATCTGGCGATTTCGGTCATGAATGGCGGCCAGATCGAAGTTGTCGCCGGCGTCAATCTGCCGATGCTCATCAAGCTGACCTCGATCCGCGATACGACGAGCCTCGAACAGGCCGTGGTTCAGGCGCAGGACGCGGGGCGCAAATATATCTACATCGCAAGCCGGGTGCTGGGCGGCAAATGAGCAACGACGGCTCCGACGCCGACACCGACGATTGCCGCCCGGAAGATCCGGTACCGGAGGGCTTCAAATCCTGCGAACTCACGATCGTCAACCGCAAGGGGCTGCATGCCCGCGCGACGGCGAAGCTCGTTCAATGCATCGAAGAATTCGATGCGCAGGTGCTCGTCAGCCGCTGCGGCGAAACCGTGGGCGGCACATCGATCATGGGCATTCTGACGCTGGGCGCCGGCCCCGGTTCGACCATTCGCATTGCCGCTAAAGGCGCCGACGCCGACGATGTGCTCGCCGCCGTCGCCAAGCTCGTCGCCAGCCGTTTCGGCGAGGACGAGTGATGCGGCAGACGCTCGGGCGTCTGACCGTCGAGACGCACGGCAACGGTCTCGTCGAGATTACGGAGCAAGTGGCTGAATGGCTCGCCGCGCAAAAGATCGCAAGCGGCCTGCTGACGCTTTTTTGCCGGCACACCTCGGCGTCGCTCCTCATTCAGGAAAATGCCGATCCCGATGTGCGAAAAGATCTTGAGGATTTCTTCGCCCGTCTCGTGCCGGAAGGCCGCGGCCTTTATGTGCATGACGCCGAAGGGCCGGACGACATGCCGGCGCATATTCGCGCCGCGCTGACGCAGACGCAGCTTTCCATTCCGGTTGAGAATGGACGCATGCTGCTCGGCACCTGGCAGGGGATTTATCTCTTCGAGCATCGCAGCGCTGGCAGCCGCAGGGAGATCGTGCTGTCGCTCATGGGAGAATAGAGATGAATCGGCGCCGTTCTTCCCGCTTCGCGGCGAGCCGTTCATCGCTGAAGCGGCACTATCTTCGGCAGGCGCCTCTTCCATCGGAAGGCAAGGATGAATTTCGCGACGTTAAACGCCATCCTCCTCAGCCAGCTGGACTGGCGCGCCTTTTTAGCGAGCACGCTCATCGTCCTTCGGAGACTGCGGAGACTCCATACCTTATCGGCGAAGGCATCGAAGTTCAGAACGATATGTTCGAGCGCACAATAGGCGGCAAAGGAGCCGAAGTCCCGCCGTGGATCGAAAGTGCGCAGATTTGCAAGGTGCGCCGATTGGACGAAATAGTTGCCCCGGTGGATGTGATAGACGCCAAAGCTCTGATCGATCAGCCGGCTGCCGCACAGCGAATTGATCGCGAAGTTGAGATAGGCGTCCGTCGCATATTTCAGTTTGGCGAGCCGATCGTTGTCGAAGAAGAGCGCGACCGCATCCTTCCGATACACGTTGCCTGAAGTCGGCGCCCAGACCCAGTTTAACATCTTCTGGCGAACTTCGCGGACTTTGAAGGGCCTTAGCTTTTCGAATTGCGGCGCGATCCGCGACGGGAGCGGTCTCAAATCGTCGTCTGGCACCGGCGTGGTAAGTTTGCGAAAGCCAAATTCCTCAAAAAGCGTCGCCAGCACGATCTGCCCATCGACGCTGGTGACGAGATCGCAGGAGCTGAAGCCGATAGGCCGGCGCGAAGTAAGATGCGTCCAGAGATGGGCAAGGACATAATCGGGATCGAGCTCGTCATCGGCATCGATGAACGAGATATATTCGCCGCGCGACAGGCGATAGCCTTCAATGCAGGAGCGCGTCTGGCCGAGATTGGTCTCGTTGAAGACGCTCTCGCATCTGATGCCAGCAGGGAAAGAAGTTTCGCGCAGAATACGAGCCGAATCGTCGGTCGAGGCATCGTCAATCACGATGCATTCGATGTTCTCATAAGATTGGGCGAAAATGGAATTAAGGCAGCGCGACAGAAAGGCGCCGTAATTGTGATTGGTGACGATGAAGGAGACGGTCGGCAAGGCCGGAGCCGCCATGGCGTCTCCATCTTGCAGAGGTGCACTGCCTAAAGCGGCGCGGCTAAAAGGGAAATTGCCGGCGTCCATTTTTTCTTTCACTGAAAGGTCGCGCGCTGAGGCGACGCGCGCGCTTCGACGAGAAATTATCATCCGGCAACGAGGTAGGACGTGCCGTGCCGATCTTTTAAAGCAGAAACAGCCTTGATCGAAAAGCCCCGCGGGAGCAAATCGCGGCCCTAAAAGAGCGGCGTCACTTTTTATTTTGGCCCTCCAAAAGATCCGGCCTTCGCTCCTTCGTGAGCCGCAGCGCTTCGGCCTTCCGCCATTCCGCGATCTTGGCGTGATCGCCGGAGAGAAGAATGTCCGGAATCGCGCGGCCTTCGAAATCGCGCGGCTTGGTGAAATGCGGATATTCGAGGAGGCCCTGCTCGAAACTCTCGTCGGTACCTGATTCTTCCTTGCCCATCACGCCAGGAAGCAGCCGCACGATCGCATCAAGCATCACCATCGCAGCGACCTCGCCGCCCGAGAGAACATAATCGCCGATTGAAAGCTCTTCGAGCTGTCGCGCTTCGATCACGCGTTCATCGACGCCTTCGAAACGGCCGCAGACGAAGATCGCACCTTCTCCGCAACTCAATGCGCGCACGCGCGCCTGCGTCAGCTTTTGTCCGCGCGGCGACAGAAGAAAGCGCGGGCGCCGGTCGTCGCGTGCAAGACTCGCATCGAGGCTCGCGGCCAGAACATCGGCGCGCAGCACCATGCCGGCGCCGCCGCCCGCCGGCGTATCGTCCACGGCGCGGTGGCGCCCGAGACCTTGCTCGCGAATGTCATGCGTCTCAAGGCTCCAGACGCCGCGCGCCAGTGCGTCGCCCGCCAAGGACAGGCCGAGCGGGCCCGGAAACATCTCGGGGAATAGCGTGAAGAGTGTCGCGCGCCAGGCCATCAGGCGGCGTCATTGTCTTCGCCACGAGGAGACGTGGCTTCTTCAATTTCAATCGGCGGCACGACAATGACATGGCCTTGCGCCACATCGACGACGGGCACCGTCGCTTTGGTGAAAGGCAGAAGCAGAGTCTCGCCTTTCACCACGGGCGCGATTTCAAGAATATCGCCGCCGCCGAAATTCAATACAGCGACGATCGTGCCGATCGCCTCGCTGGTCTCGCTCTTCGCAATAAGCCCGATGAGATCGGCGTGATAGAATTCCTCGTCTTCCGCCATGGGGAGTTTTTCGCGCGCGACATAGAGCGCGGTGTTCGTCAGCGCTTCGGCGGCCTCGCGCGTTTCGATGCCTTTGACGCGCGCGACAAAGAGATCGTCCTTCAACGGCCGCAGCGCCGCGATCTCGAAATGCCGCGTGCCGCTCGCGTCCGACAGCGCGCCATAGCGCGCAATCGCCGCTTTGTCCTGCGTATAGGATTTGAGCCGCAACTCGCCCTTGACGCCATGCGCGGCGCCAAATTGTCCGACGAGAATGCGGTCCTTCGCCATCAGGCGGCGGGCGCTTCGGCTGCGGGTGCCGCTGCGGCAGCCTCAGCCGCCTTAGCGTCGGCCCCGGAACGCTCCTGCGCCTTCTTCTTCGGCAGCGCCTTTTGCGGATTGTTCCGCGCCTCGCGCTTCATCAGGCCGAGACCGTCAAGAAGACGCGCGACGCGATCCGTAGGCTGCGCACCCTTCTGCATCCAGGCCTTCGCCTTTTCGACATCGAGCACGAGACGATCCGTGGCATCCTTCGCCTTCAACGGATCGAAAATGCCGATCCTCTCGATGAAGCGGCCATCGCGCGGAAAACGGGAATCGGCGACGACGACGCGATAGAAGGGACGCTTCTTAGCGCCGCCGCGCGACAGACGAATTTTCAGGGACATTGTTTTTCCTTTCTGAGTTTAATTTTGCTTGGATGGTTGAGACATTTTCATTTCTTCTTCCCTGGCAAAGCACCGCCGCCGAGGCCCGGCAGTTTCCCGCCACCCAATCCCGGCAATGCGCCCGGAAGACCCGGCGCTTTTCCACCCAAAAGGCCCGAGGGAATCGACGGCGCCTTCGCGCCCGTCGACGGCGGCGCGCCGCCCGTCTGCGCTTGCATCGCCGCGACCTCTTCCGCGCTCGGCATGCCGCCGCCCATCCCAAGCATCGAGGCCATGCGGCCCATCGGCCCGCGCTTGGCGCCGCCCATTTGCTTCATCATGTCGGCGATCTGGCGATGCTGTTTCAGCATGCGGTTGATCTCTTCGACCTTGGTGCCGGAGCCCGCCGCGATGCGCTTCTTGCGCGAGGCTTTGAGAATATCGGGATTGCGCCGCTCGGAGGGCGTCATGGAAAGAATGATCGCGCGTTGGCGCTTGAAGACTTTTTCATCGAGATGGGCGGAAGCGATCTGATCTTTCATCTTGGCGACGCCGGGCATCATGCCCATGATGCCGCCGAGACCGCCGATCTTTTCCATCTGCGCCAATTGATCGGCAAAATCTTCGAGATCGAATTTGCCCTTGCGCATCCTCTCGGCGAGCTTTTGCGCTTTGGCCGCATCGATCGACTCCGCCGCCTTCTCGACGAGCGAAACAATATCGCCCATGCCGAGAATGCGATTGGCGATGCGGTCGGGATGAAAATCCTCAAGCGCATCCATTTTTTCGCCGGTACCCAGAAGCTTGATCGGCTTGCCGGTGACGGCGCGCATCGAGAGCGCGGCGCCGCCGCGGCCGTCGCCATCGACGCGCGTCAGCACAATGCCGGTGAGGCCGACGCGTTGATCGAAATTCTTGGCGAGGTTGACGGCATCCTGGCCGGTGAGGCTGTCGGCGACGAGCAGGATCTCATGAGGGTTCGAGGCCCGCTTGATCGCGACCATCTCTTCCATCAGCTCGTCGTCGATATGCGTGCGGCCGGCGGTATCGAGAAGGACGACGTCATAGCCCTGAAGCCGCGCCGCCTGTTCGGCGCGCTTGGCGATCTGCACGGGCGTCTGGCCGGCGACGATCGGCAACGTGTCGATCGAGACCTGGCGGCCAAGAACGGCGAGCTGTTCTTGCGCGGCCGGGCGCTTCACGTCGAGCGAGGCCATGAGCACTTTGCGCTTCATCCGCTCGGAAAGCCGCTTGGCGATCTTCGCCGTCGTCGTCGTTTTGCCGGCGCCTTGCAGACCGATCATCATAATGGCGACAGGCGGTGGCGCATCGAGATCGATCGTCTGCGCATCGGCGCCAAGCGTTTCCATCAGAACGTCATTGACGATCTTGATGACCATCTGGCCAGGCGTCACGGATTTGACGACATCGGCGCCGATGGCGCGGGCGCGCACTTTGTCGATGAAAGAGCGCACGACATCGAGCGCGACATCGGCCTCAAGCAGAGCCCGGCGCACTTCGCGTAGCGCGACGTCGACGTCGGCTTCGCTGAGCGTGCCGCGCCGCGTCAGCCCGTCGAGAATATTTGAGAGCTTTTCCGAAAGCCCTTCGAACATGTCATCTTCCTTTGGCGTGAGGCGAACCCCAACGCAAAACGCGCCCGGGGGCGCAACGCGCTGCCGGACGGGAACTGCCTTGCCTCTTGGCCTTAGCCTTTGGGCCGGTCAGTTAAAACAAGTCATCCCTTGCGAGATTGGTTTTCCTTCTACGGGCCGGAGGAACCGGCGTCAAGAAACGCCGAATCGAGGTCAATTCCCGATATGGGGTGTCAAAACACTGGCCGCATGGCTCGCCGCGGCGATGGCCGCGAAGACCGCCGCGGCCGCGTTGAATTGGCTTTGCCGGACCAAGGCACTTCCCAACAGCTCCAGCTCCTTGCTCGTCCCATAACCCTCGCTGACGACCGAAGTGCCCATGACGCCCTCCGCCTCGAAGAGATGAGCGCTGATCACCTGGACCGTAAAGTCGCGCGGCATCCTGACGAAACAGGAGGCGATCCATAAGATCGCCGCGAGAACGGCTGAAACTGCACTGATGATTTCAAGAAAATTCGCTGCCATTACGCCCCACCGCTTCGCCTACGTCTCGTCAGCAAAGTTTTGGCGGGCGGCGGGCGCAATATCAAGGAGACTTTTCAAGCGCCAAGCTTCGTTCGAATCTCAGCCGCGCCATTTCTTCGCGGCCGCATCGTCTTCGGCCTTGGCTTCGACCCAGGCTCCGGCCTTATCGCCATGCTGTTTCTTCCAGAAAGGCGCGGAGGTCTTGAGATAATCCATCAGGAATTCCGCGGCGGCGAAAGCTTCGCTGCGATGCCGGCTCACGGTCGCAACAAGGACGATCGGCTCACCGGGTCGAATGACCCCGAAGCGATGAATGACGAGCGCAGCTTCGAGCGGCCAGCGCGCGGCTGCTTGCGTGATGACGCGGCCGATCTCCTTTTCTGCCATGCCGGGATAATGTTCGATCTCGAGCGCGGACAAGGCGCCCTGCTCGTCGCGGCAAAGACCAGTGAAGGTCACGAGTGCGCCGATGTCGCTTCGCCCCGCCGTCAAGGGCGCGATCTCGGTTGCGAGATCGAAAGGCTCCTTCTGCACGCGCAGAACGGTCAGCATGATTTCTAGCCGCCCGTCATCGGCGGGAAGAAGGCGACTTCTTTCGCGGGGCCGATCGCCGCATCGGGCTTCACATGCACGCGATCGAGCGCGGCGCGAATTTGACGCCCATTGCCGAAGGCCGCTTCGTAATTTTCACCGCGCGCTTTGAGCCACGCCACAAGATCGGCGATGGTTTTCACATGAGGCGGCGGCGCGATCGTCTCTTCGGCAAGGCCGATCTGCTCGCGCACCCACGCGAAATAAAGCGCTTTCATTCGCCCGCGGCTCCGCTCATCGTGTGCCTCACCCCCGCCTTCATATAGTCCCAACCGGTGTAAAGCGTCAGAAGCGCGGCGATCCATAACAGCACGAGGCCGATGCGGGTCGTCCCCGGCAGGATCACCTCGCCAGCGGGCCCGGCGATGAGAAAGCCGAGCGCGACGAGCTGCAGGACCGTTTTCCATTTGGCGAGACTGCTGACCGGCACCGACACCTTGAGCTCGGCCAAGAATTCGCGCAGGCCCGAGACCAGAATTTCACGGCAGAGAATGACGATCGCCGCCCAGAGCGAATAGCCCTTAATCGAATGATCGGCGACCAGCATCATGAGCACCGCCGCGACCAGCAGCTTGTCGGCGATCGGATCGAGCATACGGCCGAGCGAAGATTGTTGCGAGAGCGCGCGGGCGAGATAACCGTCCAGAAAATCGGTGACGCCCGCGGCGGTGAAGACACCGAGTGCCGCCCAGCGCATGGCGAATTGATCCGGCCAGAAAAGACAGCCGACGACGACCGGCACCGCCAGCACGCGGCCGTAGGTCAAAAGGTTCGGCAGATTGAAGCGGTGATCGAGATCGCGCGAGATAAGAAAAGCCATGGCTGAAGGAACATTTCCGAGGGCGAAAGGTCAAGGGCGGGCCGCCGATTTTGGCAACACGAACCCGCGCTTTAGTGGTCAGGAACCGCCCTGCCCGTGAAAAAAATCATAGACCAGCTTGGCGGTGGCCGCGTTGATGCCCGGGACTTTCTCAAGATCGCCGAGCGCCGCCCGCGAAATCGCCTTGGCCGACCCAAACGCATGGAGCAGCGCGCGTTTGCGCGCGGGGCCGACGCCATTGATTTCATCGAGGGGACTTTTGGTGAATTCCCGTTTTCGCCTCGCACGATGCGTGCCGATGGCAAAGCGATGCGCCTCGTCGCGCAGGCGCTCGACGAAATAAAGCGCCGGATCGCGCGGCGGCAAGGTAAAGGGCTCCCGGCCGACCACATGGAATGTCTCCCGCCCGGCGTTGCGGTCCGGCCCTTTGGCGATCGCGGCAATCGCAACATCGGTGACGCCTAATTCGTCGAGAACGGCTTTCGCCGCTTCGAACTGCCCGGCCCCGCCATCGATGAGGATAAGATCGGGCCGCTGCGGAGAAGCCGTCTCATCGGCCTTATCGCTTTCCCCCTGACGCTCTTCCTTCAACAGCCGCGAAAAGCGGCGGCGCAACACTTCGCGCATCATGCCAAAATCGTCGCCCGGCGAGAGGTCTTCACTCTTGATGTTGAAGGTGCGGTAATGCAGCTTCATGAAGCCCGCGGGCCCGGCGACGATCATCGCGCCGACCGCATTCGTGCCCATGATGTGCGAATTGTCGTAGACTTCAATGCGCCGCGGCGGCTTTTCGATGCCGAAGGCCGCCGCAAGCGCTCCCAGCAATCTTTCTTGCGTCGCGCCCTCCGAGAGTTTTCGCGCAATTGTCTCGCGCGCATTCTGCGCGGCATGATCGACGAGATCCTTCTTCTCGCCCCGCTGCGGCACGGCGATCTCAACCCTGTGGCCCATGCGTTCGCAAAGCGCCCGCTCCAAAATCTCGCGATCCTCGATGTCATGCGAAAGAAGAATGAGCCGCGCCGACGGCATGTCCGCATAGAACTGCGCGAGAAAGGCGTCGAGCACTTCCGACTGCGAGAGGCTCTTATCGGCGCGCGGAAAATAGGCGCGGTTGCCCCAGTTCTGATAGGTGCGGAAAAAGAAAACTTCGACGCAAAATTGTCCCGCCTCTTCCGCAATCGCGAAAACGTCCGCCTCTTCCACCGTCTTTGGATTGATGCCTTGCGTCGACTGAATGGTGGAGAGCGCGGAGATACGGTCGCGCAGCCGCGCGGCACGCTCGAATTCGAGCGCCTCGGAGGCTTCCGTCATTTCCTTCGCCAAAAGATCGCGCACGGCGTGGCTCTTGCCGGAGAGAAAATCGCGGCCCTCCTGCACCAGTTCGGCATAGTCTTTGGCGCTGATCTCGCCCGTGCAGGGCGCGGAACAGCGCTTGATCTGATAGAGCAGACAAGGCCGTGTGCGGTTCTCGAAATAGCTGTCGGAACAGGAGCGCAGAAGAAAGGCGCGCTCCAGCGCATTCAGGGTGCGATTGACCGCCCAGACGCTGGCGAATGGCCCAAAATAATCGCCCTTGCGCGTTCGCGCGCCGCGATGTTTCGAAATCTGCGGCGCCCAGTGATCCCCTGTAATAAAAATGAACGGAAACGACTTGTCGTCACGCATCAGAACATTGAAGCGCGGCTTCATCTGCTTGATGTAATTCGTCTCAAGCAGAAGCGCCTCGGTCTCCGTCGCGGTCGAGACGAAGACCATCGAGGCCGTCAGCGCGATCATGCGCACGATGCGATTGGTGTGGCCCGCTGTGCGCAGATAGCTTGCGACGCGCTTCTTCACGCTCTTCGCTTTGCCGACATAGAGAACTTCGCCGTCGGCGCCGATCATGCGATAGACGCCGGGGCCGATCGGCGCATGTTGGCAATAGGCCTTGATCGCGGCGACACCGCGCGCAAGCGAGGCGGGCGCACCCTCCAAATCGTCGAGGCTCATCGCCTCAATTGTGGCGTCGTTCGGCGTGCGCGCATCATCGTTCGCCGTGTCGGCGGCATCATTCTGATTGGTGCAAATGGGCGGACGAGGCGGACTCATGGGCAAGATTTAGGCGCGCCTTTCGTGCGGCGAAAGTGCGGAAGTGGGATTGAGAGGAAAAATCCCGCCGAATTGGCCCTGGGCGCCCTCTCTGGACCTCGCGGCGGATTCGGTTTAGCTCTTGCCCTGCTATGGCGCCGCGGAACGAGAGCGAAACTTTGGCCGGCGCATTCGCCCCGGAAGGTCCTAGGAAGCATCGAGGGGACATGCATCGTCGTTCCTTTGAGAACACCGGAGATCGGCCGCTGCATGCGCGACATGGGCAGCAGAGCTTGGATTTTCATCCCGGCCTGCGCCTTTTGCATCGATTGGGGTTCTGCGGATTGGCACTCGTGTCTTTTTGTTTGCTCGCCGGATGCGTCGACAGCATCACGGACTCGCAAGCGCCGCAAACGGGGGTGCCTGATCCCAATGCCATTGCGCGCCGGCCCGGCATCAATCCGGGCGGAGCGACTGTCGCGGTCGCAAGTTTCATTGGCGGCCCGGATGGCGTAAAACAACGATTCATGGCCGCATTCGACAATGCCGCGCGCGCTCAGGACATCGTGATGGCCACACCCGATGCAGCGGATTATCTTGTGCGCGGTTATCTCAATGCGACGCAAGAGGGCAATGGCACCGCGGTCACTTATGTCCTCGACGTCTTCGACGCTAAGAAACACCGCACGGAACGGCTGCAGGATGAAATTGTTTTGAACGCGACAGCGCCCGATCCCTGGTCTGTCGTCGACGACAGCGCGCTTTCGGCCGTCGCGGCAAAAAGTGCCGCGGGGCTTGCCGCCGTGCTGACCAACACGCCGCAAGCGATTGCGGCGTCTCAGACCCAACCCGCCACCAACACGGCACAGGGCCAACAGCCCGATCCGACAATTGTCGCCTCAAGTCCAACTGTCGGACCGCCCGGAAATCCGGGGAGCGCCCTTCTCCACTAGCAATTTCGCTTGCCAGGCTGCATCAATCGCCCCCAGATTCCGCCGCAGTTTCACGGCAGGCAGACACTCTGACCTTCAATACTCCCCCTCGGCCTTAACGGAGACAAACGATGAAATTTTCGCCGATCGCCGCCGTCACCGGCGTCCTCGCACTGCTCGGTCTTTCGACCGCGGCGCTTGCCGACCCCGTCGGGGAGTGGCGCGTTGGGGACGGTACCGCCACGGTTCGCGTGAAACATTGCGGCTCGGATTTGTGCGGCTTTGTCGCGACGACCAAGGGAGACCCGGGCAAAGACGACAAAAATCCCGATCCCGCCAAGCGCAATCGCTCGGTACTTGGCATGGAAGTTCTGATCAATTTGAAACCCGACGGAAAAAATTACTGGACGGGCACGAGCTACAATGCCGAAGACGGGTTGACCTACTCGGCGACCGTCTGGTTGACGGACGAAAGCAGCCTCAACATCAAAGGCTGTGCGCCCGGCGGCGGCGTCTGCGGACAGGAGCTCTGGACGCGCGTCCATTAATGGCTGGCCCATAAGTCTGAACGGCACCGCGATGAAGATTCTCTCCGGCAATTCCAACCGGCCCCTGACCGAGGCAATCGCCGCCTATATCGGCGTGCCTTTGACGAAGTGTCAGGTACGCCGCTTTGCCGACATGGAGGTCTTTGTCGAGATTCAGGAGAATGTCCGCGGTCAGGATACATTCGTCGTTCAATCGACGTCCTACCCGGCCAACGATCATCTGATGGAACTCCTGATCATGGTTGACGCATTGCGGCGGGCTTCGGCCCGCCGCATCACCGCGGTCCTCCCCTATTTTGGCTATGCGCGGCAGGATCGAAAGCCCGGTCCGCGCACGCCGATCTCGGCGAAGCTCGTCGCCAATCTGATCACCCATGCGGGCGCCGATCGCGTGCTGACCGTCGATCTTCACGCCGGCCAGATTCAGGGCTTCTTCGATATTCCGACCGATAATCTTTTTGCCGCGCCGGTGATGGTGAGCGACATCAAGGCGAGCATGTCACTCGACAATCTCATGGTCGTCTCGCCGGATGTCGGCGGCGTTGTTCGCGCGCGCGCCTTCGCCAAAAGGATCGAGGCGCCGCTCGCCATTATCGACAAGCGGCGTGAGCGGGCGGGCGAATCCGAGGTTATGAATGTCATCGGTGATGTCGCCGGCAAGACCTGCGTGCTGGTTGACGATATTGTCGATTCCGGCGGCACGCTCTGCAATGCCGCCGATGCGCTGATGCGGGAAGGCGCCAAAGATGTACGCGCCTATATCACCCATGGCGTTCTCTCGGGCGGTGCGGTGGCGCGCATCGCCGCCTCGCATCTGAAGGAACTCGTGTTGACGGATACGATCGAGCCGACCGAAGCGGTGCGCACGTCGAGCAATATCCGTGTCGTTCCGATCGCGCCCTTGATCGGCGAAGCGATTGCGCGCACAGCCAAGGAAGAGAGCGTCTCGAGCTTGTTCGATTGAAGCCCGCTTACTCTGCCGCAGCAGGACGCAGACGCGCCGCGGATGGCTTTTGTCTCAGTGCAAAGAGCGGCCGCAGCACCCGGGCGACAACAAGCACAAGGCCGGCGCCGAGGACGTACCAGGCAGGCCGCACCGCATAGGAGAAATTGAGATTGGCCGCGACGATCATCAGCATCGGCGCGCCTGTCTTGAAGCTATACCAGCCGGCTTCGCCGAAGGCGGTCGCGGTGGCTGCGACAGCGCTGACGGCAGCGAGCGCAAAGACATTGAGATCGCCAAAGAGGCGGCGCGCGATGCGCTCAAGAAAGAGCAGCGCAAAAATTCCGCCCATGATGATCGGCTGGGTCACATCGAGCTTCGACTGCATGAAGAAATGCACCGTGCCGAGGATCGCGATTCCATAGACGATCTTGTGCAGCTGCCCCCAACGCTTTGCGCCGAGGCGGCGGATCATCCCATTGGTCGAGGTGATGCCGAGCGCCAGTAACCCGCAGAGGGCGACGAAGCCGATCGTCAGATAGATGCGGCGCAGAATCTCGGAGGCGATATGCGGCAGATTGCCGTGCTGATCGAACGCGTAAAGGCTGAGATGCAGCAACGCATAAAAGAGCACGGCGAGGCCGACCATTCGCCGGACTGCCGCGAGCCGCGCAAAACGCGTCGCATTGCGTAAAGGAGTGATGGCGAGCGTCACGGCCAGAAAACGGATGGCCCAGAGCCCCGTTTGGTGAATGGCCTCGGTGGTGGGGCGGGGCCCCAACCAATGCGCGAAGGCCTGGACGAGGATCCACAGAAGGGGCGCTACAAGAGCCACGAATACGCCGAAGCGCAGCAGCGAAAATTGCCCCGTCCGATCATTCCAAGGCCAAATCGAAGCCTGCATTGTGTTCTCCGAATCCCCGTTCACTTTCCCTTACGAAGTCACACTGGCATTTGTTTCTCGCAGCGACGCGGCGGTTTGTCACGAGGACAGGGCCCTGGGCTTCAAGCGCCTCTTTTCCCGGTCTTCCCTTTGCGGCCAAGCCTGACGGGCGCCGTTGACCATGACCTCTGCCCAATTCTTGACTTGCCCAGCCAAAATAGAGAGGGTCCCCGCCAACCCGCCCGAGCCCCAGCCTTCATGCGCAGCTATCTAGACTTCGAAAAGCCGGTCGCCGAGATCGAATCCCGAATCGAAGACCTCCGGTCCTTCGCCAATGGCGAGAGTTCCGAAGCCCTTGGCGAGGAACTGACGAAGCTCGAAATCCGCGCCGCTAAAACTCTGGGCGAACTCTATGCCAATTTGAGCCCCTGGCAGAAGACCCTTGTCGCGCGCCATCCGCAGCGACCGCATTTTGGCGACTACGTCACCAATCTCTTCACCGATTTCACGCCGCTGTCGGGCGATCGCCTCTTTGGCGAGGACGCGGCGATCGTCGGCGGCTTCGCGCGCTTTCGCGGTTCGGCCATTTGCGTCATCGGCCAAGAGAAGGGCTCGGATACGGAATCGCGGCTGAAGCATAATTTCGGCATGGCGCGGCCCGAAGGCTACCGCAAGGCGGTGCGGTTGATGGATCTCGCCGACCGTTTTGCTCTGCCCGTGATCTCGCTGGTCGATACGGCCGGCGCCTTTCCGGGCGTGGATGCCGAAGAGCGCGGCCAGGCCGAAGCGATTGCGCGTTCGACCGACAAAGCCCTCTCGCTCGGCGTCGCCAATGTGGCGGTCATTCTGGGCGAAGGCGGCTCGGGCGGCGCGATTGCGATTGCAAGCTGCAATCGCGTGCTGATGCTGGAACATGCAATCTATACGGTCGCTTCGCCAGAAGCATCGGCTTCCATCCTCTGGCGGGACACGTCGAAGGCGCAAGAAGCCGCGACCAATATGAAAATCACAGCCCAGGACTTGCTGCGCTTCGGCATCATCGACACGATCATCGAAGAGCCTTTGGGCGGCGCGCATCGCGAACCGATGGCCGCCGTGAAGTCGGTCGGCGAGGCCATCGCAAATGCGCTTCAGGGTCTAGGCAATCTCTCGCCTGAAGGCCTGCGCGAGGCGCGCGCCGACAAATTTCTCGCCATGGGCCGCAAAATCTGAGTGGTGCGTCTCAAGCGGCCGGCATGACGCGGCCGCTCACGCCGTCGAAGGCGCCCTCGACCAATTCGCAGTAAAGCAGACGCTCCGGATCGACCGGACCGATGAAGGTCAAGCGGCCTTGCGGCACGGGTTTGAAGCCCATGCGCGCATAATAGGCCGTGTCGCCGACGAGCAGCACGAGCCGGTGTCCCGCCTCGCGCGCGGCAGCGAGCGATTTCATCACCAGAGCTTCGCCGATGCCGCCCGAGCGAAACGCCGGCTCGACGCTGAGCGGGCCGAGCAGCAGCGCCGGCTTGCCGCCGCAAAAGATCGGCGTCATCCGGTTGGCACCGACAAGCAGCGTGCCGACACGGGCGACATAAGAGAGTTCGTAATCCGGCGCCACGCCTTCGCGCAGCCGATAGGCCGAGCGCGCAAAGCGGCCTGGACCGAACGCCCGCTCGTCGAGCTTTTCGATCGCGGCATAATCCGCCGGCACTTGCGGCACGAGAACAAGGGAAAGATCGGCCATGATGGGCGGTGCCTAACATTCTCAAGGATCGCTGCGCAACAGGCGGCGACTACCAAAGTTCCGAGACCGGCGCGCCGCGCAAAACCTCGTCGATCCGCGCCCGCGTCGCGCGCGTCGCATCGGCCGGCAGCGCGTCGATGGGGAAAAAGCGCGCCTCGGCGATCTCAAGGTCGGGCGGATGGACCGGGCGGCAGTGAAACTCTTCGACGACGTAGCAAACGACATGGTCGCGCTTGGAATCGATCGGATTGAGATAAATGCCATGGAGCCGCGGCTGCGCACGCAGTTCAATGCCCGCTTCCTCCAGAAGCTCGCGGGCGAGCGCTGAGGCGGCGGTTTCGCCCGGATCGACGCCGCCACCTGGCAGATACCAGCCTGCGACGTAAGTGTGACGTACGAGAAGGACATGATCGCCTGCGGGACGCCGGTCGATGACGAGGCCGCGCACGCCGAGCCGCAGCTGACTCCCAAGCGATTTTGCCTGCTGGAAAACCCTTCTGAGCCAATGCGCAGCCATAGCGTCCCCTCAGCCGATCGCCGGCTTGCCTTATTTATACGGATTCAAAAACACTGGAACGGCCTCCCCGCTTTGGCTACAGGATGGGCCCCAATCAAAGAAGTTTGTCGCTCAGCGAGGAGAGCATCTTGAAGCGTTTTTCCGACCTCACCGAGCAGGAGGTTCTCGCCGTCGCCATCGATTCCGAAGATGACGATCGCCGCGTCTATCTCACCTTTGCCGACGATCTGCGCGAAAATTATCCGGCGACGGCCGAGCTGTTCGAGAGCATGGCGAAAGTCGAAGGCACGCACCACGACGCTCTGCTGCATCTCTATCAGAGCAAGTTCGGCCCCAATGTTCTGCCGATCCGCCGTACCGATGTGCGCGGCTTCATCACGCGGCGTCCCATCTGGCTGATCCGCAATTTGCCGATTGCGTCGATCCGCAGGGAAGTCGAAGTGCGAGAAGCCGAAGCCTATGGCTTCTATCACAAGGCGGCGGAGCGCACGAAAGATCCCGAGATCCGCAAGCTGCTCAACGATCTCGCCGCGGTCGAACAAGGCCATGAAGCGCTCGCCGGCGAAATCGAGACGCAGAAACTGCCGGAATCCGAACAGGCTCGAGAAAGCGAAGTCAGCCGCCGGATGATTGTGCTGCAATATGTGCAGCCGGGTCTCGCCGGGCTGATGGACGGTTCGGTCTCGACGCTTGCGCCACTGTTCGCGGCAGCCTTTGCGACGCATAACACTTGGGCGACGTTTCTCGTCGGCATGGCCGCCTCGATTGGCGCCGGCATCAGCATGGGATTCGCCGAAGCGCTCTCCGACGACGGCACGATCAGCGGCCGCGGCTCGCCCTTGCTGCGCGGCCTAATCTGCGGCGCCATGACGTCGCTCGGCGGCATGGGCCATACTTTGCCCTATCTTGTGCCGAACACGCTGACACACGCCTTCCTGATCGCGACGGGCTTGTCGGGCGTCGTGGTCTTCATCGAACTTTGGGTCATCGCCTGGATCAGGGCGCATTATATGGATACGCCGCTCTTGCAGGCGATCTTTCAGATCGTGATCGGCGGTGTCATTGTGCTCGCCGTCGGCATTCTGATTGGTGCCGCCTGATCCTGACTTGAGCCCAAGAGTTTCCAATTGAGCTTCCTTCTCGCGCATTTGTCGGATGCTCATATCGGCCCGTTGCCGCGGCCGCGCCGGCGCGAACTCATGGGCAAAAGGCTCACTGGCTATTTGAATTGGACACGCGGGCGCGCGCATGTCCACGACATGGATCTGCTCGCCGCGCTCGTCGCCGACATGAAAGCGCAGAAGCCCGACCATATCGCCATGACCGGCGATATTCTGAACATCGGGCTCAAGGCCGAATATCCGCTCGCTAAGCAATGGCTTGAGACGCTCGGCGAGCCGCGTGATGTGAGCTTCGTCCCCGGCAATCACGATGCCTATGTCAAAGGCACGATGGGCGATCTCGCTTCGACCTTCGCGCCCTGGACGAAAAGCGACGCGGGCGAAAGCGCCTATCCCTATCTGCGGCTGCGCGGCAATGTGGCCTTGATCGGCCTTTCGTCCGGCGTGCCGACGGCGCCGTTCGTCGCGTCAGGCCGGCTCGGCCAGAGGCAATGCGACGCGGCGGCAAAACTCCTCGCCGAGACCGGTCGCGCCGGCCATATCCGCATCGTGCTCATCCATCATCCTCCGCAACGGGATGGAGCGAGCTTCGGCCGGGCCTTAAGCGACGCCGACGCCTTCGAGGCGGTGATCCGCCGGATCGGGGCCGAGCTGATCCTGCATGGCCATAACCACCGGCTGATGGTGAATCACATGGAGGGGCCCGAGCGGCCCGTGCCCGTCGTGGGCGTCGGCTCAGCCTCAGCGCTGCGCGGCACCGCCAGCCATCGCGCGAGCTATCATCTCTTTGAAATCGAAGGCGATTCGAAAGCGCCGCGAATCAAGGGCCGGGTCCGGGGCATCGCGCCTTTCGGCCGGCCGGAGATCGTCGATCTGGGGGCGATTGGGCTCTAACTTAGCCCGAAAGCTTCGCCTTCACTGCGGCGCTGGCAGCGCCAAAATCCATCCGGCCGGCATATTTGCTCTTGAGCGCGCCGATCACCTTCCCCATGTCCTTAACGGACGAGGCGCCCGTCTCGGCGATGGCCGCCGCGATGGCAGCCTCGGCCTCCGCCGGGCTCAGCGCCTTAGGCAGAAAGCTCTGGATGATCGCGATTTCCTCGCGTTCTTGCGTCGAGAGATCGGTGCGGCCGGCCTTTTCATAGATCTCGGCCGATTCCTGCCGGCTTTTGATGAGCTTCTGCAGCAAGGCGAGGATGTCGTCGTCGGAGACGGTTTTGCCCTGGCCCCGCGCCTCGATGTCTTTGTCTTTGAGCGCGGCGTTGACCATGCGGAGCGTATCGACGCGGCGCTTGTCGCCAGCCTTCATCGCCGTCTTGAGCTGGGTGTTGAACTCTTCGCGCATAAGCGTCTCCTTGGGCGTCTCTAGAGGCCCGCGGGCGAGGGCAAAAATCTCGCGGGATTGACCCTGCTGCCGCATCTGCCTAGAGCTGTCCTCGTGGACAGCCCCGGCCAGAGCGGCATTCGTCCTTGCGTCGCGGCTGTGCGACGACCATTTCCGAAACGTGCCTCCCATTCGCCTTGCGGCAATGACGCGGCGCGGGCCAAATCAGCGAGGCAGGTGTAAAGCGCGAATGATAGAGGATCAAGCGCAAGACGGCGAGCACGGCTGGACGAAACCCGTGACCACGGCACTGCTCGTTTTGGCCGACGGCACGGTGATCGAAGGCTTTGGCCTCGGCGCCGTGGGCGAAGCCGTTGGCGAAGTCTGCTTCAACACGGCGATGACGGGCTATGAGGAAATCCTCACCGATCCTTCCTATGCCGGCCAGATCGTCACCTTCACCTTTCCGCACATCGGCAATGTCGGAACGAATGAAGAGGATATCGAGACCGTCAATCTCTCGGCTTCCTCCGGCGTGCGCGGCACCGTCGTTCATGCGCCGATCACCGATCCTTCGAACCATCGCGCGACGCGCCATCTCGACCAATGGCTGAAAAGCCGCGGCATCATCGGGCTTTGCGGCGTCGATACGCGCGCGCTGACGATCCGCATCCGCGAGAAGGGCATGCCCAATGCCGTCATTGCCCATTCGCCCGACGGCACATTCGACATTCCGGCGCTCAAGGCAAAAGCCGCGCAATGGCCGGGGCTCGAAGGCATGGACCTCGTGCCGATGGTCACCTGCGCCCAGCGCTTCACCTGGGACGAGACGGCCTGGGACCCGGAGCATGGCTATGGGCGGCAGACCAATCCCAAATATCATGTCGTCGCCATCGACTATGGCGTGAAGCGCAACATTCTGCGGTTGCTTGCTGAGGCGGGTTGCGCGGTCACGGTCGTTCCGGCAACGACGTCGGCCGCGGACATTCTCGCGCTCGCGCCGGACGGCGTGTTTCTTTCAAACGGGCCTGGCGATCCCGCCGCAACGGGTGAATATGCGGTGCCTGTGATCAAGGATCTGATCGACCGTAAAATTCCGACCTTCGGCATCTGTCTCGGCCATCAGATGCTGGCGATCGCCATCGGCGCCAGGACGATGAAGATGCGCCAGGGCCATCATGGCGCCAATCATCCGGTGATGGAGTATACGACCGAGAAGGTCGAGATCGTCTCGATGAACCACGGCTTTGCCGTCGACCGCGACACGCTGCCCGCTTTCGCCGAAGAGACGCATCGCTCGCTCTTCGACGGCTCGAACTGCGGCATCGCGCTGAAAGATCGGCCGGCCTTTTCCGTGCAACATCATCCCGAGGCGTCGCCCGGCCCGCGCGACAGCCATTATCTTTTCAAGCGCTTCGTCGACATGATGGAGAAGGGGAAGCAGTGATGAAAAGCCCAAAGGGTTTTTTCGATCCGCTGCAGGCCCAAGTCTTGAAATGGACGCTCGTCAGCCTCGTCGTGATGATCGCGGCGGCGCTCACCGCGTCACTCATCTATGTCATCATTCACAACCAGGATTCGCTGCGCGGCGATGCCGCGCATCATCTGACGGCGATTCTTTTTGTCGCCGGCGCCGCAATCGCCGCGCTGCTGCTCGTCGTCTTTTTTCGCCGCGACGGCAACGCGATGGACGTCGAAGCCTTTACGATCAATTTCAGGGGCGGCGCGGGCGCCGTCCTCTTGTGGATTCTGGCTTTCTTTGCAATGATCGCGGCGCTTAGAATCCTTTGGCCGATTACGAACTAATCGTTCCGCCGCCTAATCCAGCGGCGGTGCTTGAATCGCGCCATATTCATAGCGTGTCGAAATATGCTGGTGGATCTCCCCGCCCGGCGTATCGCCGATCTCGATATCCGTTTCTGTCCGAGCCGGCACGCCTTTCGGCGACACCCACACTTTTGTTTGGACGGAATGGTTTTGCGGTTTGGATGAGCCGACATAGACCGAGGTCTTTTCGCCGTTCACTGTGTCGTCGGGAAGATGCGCGCAATTCGTGAGGCCGGTCACGCTTTCGCGCACGCTATCCTGGAATTGAGTAAGCGAGCCGGGCAGCGGCTGCCATTTGCGCGGCTGCAAGCGGAAGAACGCCGCTTGACCGGTGAAGATCGTTTCGCTGTCCTGTGCAAGGGGCAGGTGCATCTTGCGGCGCGCCTCATCGACTGTTGGGGCATAGCCGAACGTAATCGTCGCATAGCTGTGATAGGGCGTCTTGAGATTGGCAATCATCGCGTCGGCGAGCGCCTTGCAGGCCGCCGCATCCTCGGCATGGGCGCTCCCGCTCAACGCGGCAACACAAGTGAAGACGGACGCGAAAGCAAGACGACGCTTGCTGTGAGCAAGTCTAGCCAAAATGGGCGCACGCATACCGATGATCTCCTCCGAAATATTGGCGGCGGATTAGCGTCCGCTCATGGCATGATGAAGGCAAAGCTGAATGGTGCGGGCGGTCGGAATCGAACCGACACTCTGTTACCAGAACCAGATTTTGAGTCTGGCGCGTCTACCAGTTCCGCCACGCCCGCTGGAATGCGGCCCTCGCCGCTTGGCAGGACCATCCCCCTATAAGATCGAGGCCATGCCCGCAAGCCCGAGAGGCTTAATGCCAATCGCGAATATCGACGAAATGGCCGGCGATCGCCGCTGCCGCCGCCATGGTGGGTGAGACGAGGTGGGTGCGGCCCTTAAAACCCTGCCGGCCTTCGAAATTGCGGTTCGACGTCGAGGCGCAGCGTTCGCCCGGCTCCAGCTTATCCGGATTCATGGCAAGGCACATGGAGCAGCCGGGTTCGCGCCATTCGAATCCCGCCGCCTTGAAGATCAAATCGAGACCTTCCGCCTCGGCCTGTTCTTTGACGAGGCCGGAGCCCGGCACCACCATCGCATTGACGCGGCTCGACACCGTCTTGCCTTTGACCACGGAGGCGGCGGCGCGCAAATCCTCGATGCGGCCATTGGTGCAGGAGCCGATGAAGACGCGGTCGATTTCGACGTCGGTGATCTTCTCGCCGCCGGCGAGGCCCATATAGTCGAGCGAGCGGCGCACCGCGGCGCGCTTGGCCTCGCTCTTCACCTCTTCGGGATGCGGCACGCGCCCCGTGATCGCGATCACATCTTCGGGACTTGTGCCCCAGGTGACGAGCGGCGGCAGATTGCCGGCCTCGATGCGGATTTCTTTGTCGAAATGCGCCCCCTCATCGGACCGCAGCGTATCCCAATAGCGCCGCGCCTGTTCCCAGGCAGCGCCCTTCGGCGTGCGCGGACGGCCCATCAGATAGGCGAAGGTCTTTTCGTCTGGCGCGATCATGCCCGCGCGCGCGCCGCCTTCGATCGTCATGTTGCAGACGGTCATTCGGCCTTCCATCGAAAGTGCGCGGATCGCTTCGCCAGCGAATTCGACGACGTAGCCCGTGCCACCGGCCGTGCCGATCTCGCCGATGATGGCGAGCACGATGTCCTTCGCGGTCACGGCATCCTTGAGCTTGCCCTCGACATTGACCCGCATGTTCTTGGCTTTTTCTTGGATCAGAGTCTGGGTCGCGAGCACATGCTCGACTTCCGACGTGCCGATACCATGCGCCAGCGCGCCGAAGGCACCATGCGTCGAGGTGTGGCTGTCGCCGCAGACGATGGTCGTGCCGGGCAGAGTAAAGCCCTGCTCTGGGCCGATGATGTGGACGATGCCTTGGCGCACATCCATGGCGTCGAAATAGTCGATGCCGAAATCACGCGCGTTGGTCGCTAATTGTTCGACCTGCACGCGGCTTTCCGGATCGTCGATGCCATGCGAGCGGTCAGTCGTTGGCACATTGTGATCGACGACGGCGAGCGTCTTCTGCGGCGCGCGCACCTTGCGGCCTGTGAGCCGCAGCCCTTCGAAAGCCTGCGGGCTTGTGACTTCGTGCACGAGGTGACGATCGATGTAGAGAAGACAGGTGCCGTCTTCCTGACGATCAATCACATGATCTTCGAAGATTTTATCGTAGAGCGTTTGCGGTGCGGCCATGGCTGTCTTTATCATCGGTGGCGAGCGGCTGCGACGCTTTGGTCGGCGCCCGAGGTGAAACTTGTTCTAGGTACTTAATCGCAACAAGGCTAAGGGAAAAGTCCCCCGGAAAGCCAAAGAGCCCCCTTGATGAGCCAAGAAGCCGCCCCGCGTCCGCCCGTTGCACCCTATCTGACCGTTTCTCCGGCGATGGCCGCCATTGCCTTTTATACGACGGTCTTCGGCGCGGAGCAGAAGGCGCTGATGCCGGCACTCGACGGCATGCGCATCATGCATTGCGAGCTTCTGGTTAACGGCGGCTCGATCATGCTCGCCGACGCTTTTCCGGAGTTCGGCAATACGCGCATACCCATCCCTGGCGAGCCGGTGTTCATGTCGGTCAGCCTCGAATTCGCCGAGCCGGGGAAAGTCGACGAGACCTACGAGCGCGCGCTCAATCTCGGCGCAAAATCCGAGGCGCGGCCTATGAACTCCTTTTGGGGCACAAGGCTCGCGACCTTCCGCGATCCCTTCGGGCATCGCTGGATTTTGAACGCGCCGCTGACGTAAAGCTTACTTCTTGGCTGCGGCCTTTTTCGGCGCGGCCTTTTTGGGCGCGGTTTTGGCAGCCTTCGGGGCTCTGGCTTCCTTCGGCTCTTTCGGGGCCGCCGCGCGCGCGACCTTGCGCTCCTCGGCCTCGGCCTCAACCCGCGCCGCCTTGGCCGCCGGAGCTTCCATCTTTTCGGCGATACGCGCCGACTTGCCGCGGCGGTCGCGCAGATAATAGAGCTTCGCGCGGCGGACCTTGCCGCGGCGGATCACCTTGATCGAGTCGATCATCGGCGAATAGATCGGGAAGACGCGCTCGACGCCCTCGCCATAGGAAATCTTGCGGACCGTGAAGCTTTCGTTCAGGCCGCCGCCTGTGCGCGCGATGCAGACGCCTTCATAGGCCTGGACGCGGCTGCGCTCGCCTTCCTTCACTTTGACATTGACGACGACGGTGTCGCCCGGCTGGAACTCCGGAATCGGACGTTCCGCGGCGAGTTTGGCGGCCTGGGCCGCCTCGAGTTGCTGAATGATGTTCATGACTGACCTGCCGTTCCGCCAAAAGTCCGGCCGGGCCGGTTGAGGCGAGCGTTTCGGGACGCTGTTGTGAGTTGAAGCGGCGCTTATAAGGGAAGGCCGCCGGCCTGTCGAGAGGCGGCCTTAAGCCGCCTGCCGGGCGGAGCCGTTGATCTTCGCCCCTTTGTCTGAGACAAACCTCTGCCCCGGGGCAAGCCCTTGGGCCGCGACATCCGGGGGGACGGCGAATCCATGGCAACTGCGTGCACTCAGGGGCTCGATACCGGCTTCGTCGCGCTCGGCTATGCCAAAGTCGGCACGCTCGGCGTCCTGCAAGGCATCACCGAACTTCTGCCGATTTCCTCGACTGCCCATATGCGCGTCGTCCCGGCCCTTCTCGGCTGGCAGGATCCTGGCTCGGCCTTTTCCGCCGCCATGCAGATCGCGGCGCTCGCCGCCGTCGTCTCTTATTTCTGGCGGGATGTTGAGACGCTGCTGTTCGGCTCGCTCGGCGCCATTGCGCGCGGCGATTTCCGCGATTGGAATCTCCGCTTCAGCATCTGGATCTTGCTCGCGACCATCCCGATCATCGTCGCCGGCGTTCTACTCTCGCCCATTCTCAATGCCTGCAATTCGCCGCTGCGCACGTTGAGCGTCATCGGTATCTCCTGCGTCGTGATGGGCGGCCTTCTGGCGCTCGCCGAATTGTATTCGCTGCATAAGCGGACGCTCGATCATGTCGGGCTGAGCGATGCTTTGATCGTCGGCTTCGCGCAGATCGGCGCGCTCATTCCCGGCGTCTCGCGTTCCGGCTCGACACTGACGGCGGCTCTCTTTCTCGATCTCCAACGCGCGGAGGCGGCGCGCTTCTCCTTTCTCCTCGGCATTCCGGCGATCGCCGCCGCGGGCCTCAAGGAAATCTGGGAGCTGCACAAGGCGCATCTCGGCTTTCACGGCTGGACGGTACTGGCTTTCGGCCTCGTCATCGCCTCGATCTCGTCCTTTGTCGCCATCTGGGGACTGCTGCGAATCCTTGAGAGATTCTCGGCGTGGCCCTTCGTGGTCTATCGTCTGCTTCTGGGCGTCTTTTTGCTCGTCGGCGTCTATATGGGCTTTCTGCCGAACTGACCTCTCATCCGTGAGTGATCGATGGCCGAAACCGCGCCACGATTTCTACCTGCCGGCGAAGCGGCGCTCACCGTCGAATTCGGCACGACCATCGATCCGCTGCTCAACGCGCGCGTCCGCGGCCTCGATGCGGCGCTCGCCGCCTCGCCCATCGCGGGCGTGATCGAGACGGTGCCGACCTATCGCTCATTGATGATTCATTTCGATCCGCGCCTTCTCTCGACAAGCGCCTTGATCGAGAAGGTCGCGCGTCTTCCGTCAGAGCCGCTTGCAACGGAGAGCGCGAAACATTGGCTCATTCCCGTCTGCTATGAGACGACGCATGCGGAAGATCTCGCCGAATTGGCGAACGCGCTTGCCATGACGCAAGATGAGATCATCGCGCTGCATCAAGGTGCGGACTATCAGGTTTATATGTATGGCTTCGCGTCAGGCTATGTGTTTCTCGGCGGCTTGCCTGCAGCGCTCACTATTTCGCGCCGCGCGAAACCGCGTCCGCCCATTCCGCGCGGATCGCTGCTTATTGCCGGCGGACAAGCGCTGATCGGCCACGATCCGATGCCGACCGGCTGGTATCATATCGGCCGGACGCCTGTTGCAACCTTCGATCCCGAGCGCGAGCCGCCATGCTTCATCGAAGTCGGCGACCGTCTCAATTTTGAAGCGATCGACTCGACAAGTTTCGAGGCTCTGGAACACGCCGCGCGCGAGGGCGCGCCCGTCGCGCCGCGTCCCGCCTGATGCCGGCGCTGCGCGTTCTGCGCGCCGGACCGGGCACGACGATCCAAGACGGCGGACGCTTTCTCTATCGCCGCTACGGCGTGACGCCCGCAGGCCCGATGGATTGGCAGGCATTCCGCACGGCCAATTATGCGCTCGGCAATGCGCACGATGCCGCGGCAATCGAAATCGCGCTGGGCGGGATCGAACTTTGTTGCCAAGGGAATGCCCTGCCGCTCGCCTTCTGCGGCGGCGCTTTTCAATGGCAGCGAAACGGCAAGCCTCTGCCTTGCGCGATGCGATTGACTCTGCAACCCGGCGAAACGCTGAGCGCCAAGCCCGGCCCATCAGGCGCTTTTGCTTATCTCGCGGTCGCAGGCGGTATTGCGACAAAGCCCGTTCTCGGCGGCCGCGCAACTCAAACCCGCGCGCATCTGGGCGGACTCGATGGCCGCATGCTGCAGGCGGGCGATGTTCTGCCCGCCGCTTCTCCATCTCATGCGCCACAAATAGAAGCGGAAATCGCGGCGCCCTGGCTTTCGCGCGATGATACGCCGTTTCGCGTCATGCTCGGACCGCAGCAGGATTATTTCACCGACGACGCGCTTGCGACGTTTTTCAGCGCCGAATTCCGGCTGACGCATGAAGCCGATCGCATGGCCTATCGCTTCGACGGGCCAAAGATTGCGCATGCGCATGACTTCAACATTGTCTCCGACGGGATCGCGCTTGGCGCGATCCAAGTAGCGGGCGACGGCAAGCCGCTGGTGTTGATGGCAGATCATCAGCCTACCGGCGGCTATCCCAAGCTCGGGCATGTGGCGCGCGCCGATCTCGGTCGGCTCGCGCAGATGCGGCCGGGCGAGACTTGCCGCTTCTCGCGGATCAGTGTCGACGAGGCGCGCAACGCGTGGCTTCAATGCGAAGACGCAATCGCCGAGACGCAGCGCTTCTTGCGGCCGCTGCGGCGCGAACCGACGAATGAAGATCTGCTGCGGATCAATCTCTCAAGCGGCGTCATCGACGTTGATGAGTCTTGAGGCGATGATATTTCAACGCATGGTCTTATCCGAAAAGTCTGCAACTTTTCGGGACCATGCTTTCAGCCGAAATGCGCGCGCAGCTTGTCGGTGAGATCCGTCTTTTCCCAAGAAAATCCGCCTTCCGCATCGGGCTTGCGGCCGAAATGGCCATAGGCCGAGGTGCGCGCATAAATCGGCCGGTTCAGTTGGAGATGATCTCTGATGCCGCGCGGCGTGAGCCGCATGACTTGCGGCAGCACGATTTCGATCTTCTCTTCCGGCACTTTTCCTGTGCCATGCGTGTCGATGTAGATCGCGAGCGGTTCCGGAAAGCCGATTGCATAAGCGAGCTGAATCGTGCAGCGATCGGCAAGGCCCGCGGCCACGATATTTTTAGCGAGATAGCGTGCGGCATAAGCAGCCGAGCGATCAACCTTAGTCGGATCCTTGCCGGAGAATGCGCCGCCGCCGTGGGGCGCCGCGCCGCCATAAGTATCGACGATGATCTTGCGGCCGGTGAGACCGCAGTCGCCATCAGGACCACCGATGACGAATTTGCCGGTCGGATTGACGTGCCAGACCGTGTCCTTGGTGATCCAGCCTTCCGGCAATGTCGCGCGGATATAGGGCTCGACGATCGCGCGCACATCCGCCGAAGTCAGCGTCTCGTCGAGATGCTGCGTGGACAGAACGATCTGCGTCGCGGCGATGGGTTTGCCATCGACATATTTGATCGTCACCTGGCTCTTCGCATCGGGGCCGAGCTTCGCAGCATCGCCTTTGCGGGCGCGGCGCGCCTGCGACAGGTTTTCAAGAATCTTATGCGCGTAATAGAGCGGCGCCGGCATGAGTTCAGGTGTTTCGCGGCAGGCATAGCCGAACATGATGCCCTGGTCGCCCGCGCCTTCGTCCTTATTGCCCGCGGCATCGACGCCTTGCGCAATATCCGCCGACTGCGCGTGCAGAAGCACTTCGATATTGGCATTCTGCCAATGGAAGCCCGCCTGTTCGTAGCCGATATCTTTGATCGCTTGCCGCGCCGTGTCTTCGATGGTGGCGACGGAAATCGCCGGGCCGCGCACTTCGCCGGCAATGACGACGCGGTTTGTCGTCGCCAAAGTCTCGGCGGCGACGCGAATTTGGTAGGGATCGAGCCCCGCCTTCGCGCCTTCTCGAAAAAAGAGATCGACGATCTCGTCGGAGACTCGGTCGCAGACTTTGTCCGGATGACCTTCGGACACGGATTCACTGGTGAAAAGATAGTTTTGGCGCGGCACTAGAGGGGCTCCGAGACTGATCGGTAAGAGGAAACGGGCCTCATGCGGCTAGGAAAACCGCAAGACGGACCAAAGCTCATTTGGGGAGTTTTGGGATAGATCGTTCGTTTGGTCAAGCCGAATGGCCCGATACGTTCGATATATAGAACGAGCCGTGGGGTGCAGGCCTCAGCCTGACGAGTTTTCGTTGCCGCCATTTTTGACTGGTGCGCTGCTGGCGTCGTCGCCCGCGGCGAGCGAATTGACGAGTTCGATGATGCGTTTGCGGACCTTCGGGTCCTGGATGCGCGCAAAGGCCTTGTTGAGCGCGAGGCCTTCCGCCGTCGCGATGAAATCGAAAACAAAACTTCCTGACGTCGAATCCTCGGCGACGCCGGTCGCGCCGGTCGCGCCATTGGCGTCATCAAGCGCCGGCGCGCCGTCGAAGAAAAAGGCCGGCGGCACATTCAACGTCTTCGAGATTTGCTGAAGCCGACTCGCGCCGATGCGATTGGTGCCTTTTTCGTATTTCTGCACCTGTTGGAACGTCAGACCCAGAGCCTCGCCGAGTTTTTCTTGGCTCATTCCGAGCAGGATGCGACGCATCCGGACGCGGCTGCCCACATGCCGATCGATCGGGTTGGGAACCTTTTTCACCGACACTTTTTCTCCCTTGGCCTACCCATTTGGCGGACCTGTTCACGGCACCGGCACGGCACGACGATGCGACACGAACCGGGCTGCCCCGCCTCGATCACGATGCCCCTTTGCGATTTTCAATGAGACCGATCGAACCTCAACGTGCGCGTTTTCCAGCCCCCGGTCCGTTCTGATCGACCGAATGTGCAGTTTTTTTTATATAAATCCGGCTTGCCCGAATAAGTCAAACAAACCATCGAATGATAAGGGCGAGCAGGAACGCGCAAAGCCAGGAGAGAATACCGGCCAACACGGGCGCGCGCGTAAAAGGCGGCGGCGGAATGGTCCGCGGCAATGATCCGTCGACCACGCCCTCCTCGCCCAAGCCCAATTCGGTCTCGATCCGGCCGTAGGGATCGATGATCGCGGAGATTCCGGTATTGCCGGCGCGCACCATCGGCAGGCCTTCCTCGATCGTCCGCAAGCGCGCCTCGGCCAGATGCTGGTGCGGCCCGACGGTGCGGCCAAACCAGGCGTCGTTCGTCACATTGAGAAGAAAACCGGGACGCGTCGCCGCGGCTTTGACCGCCTCGGCAACCTCTTCTGGAAAAATCGCCTCATAGCAGATGAGCGGCAGGGCAACGGGCAGACCCGGGAGCGCGAGCGTGCTGTGCGTCGTGCCGGCCTCGAAGCCGCCGGGCACATCGACAAATTGGCGGATCTGCAGCCGGTCGAAGAATTCGGCAAAGGGCAGATATTCGCCGAACGGCACGAGATGGACCTTGTCATAAGTATCGAGGATCAGGCCGCCGCGCGTGACGACATGCATCGAGTTAAAGAAGCTCGCGTAATCGCCGCGCCGCCGGGCAACGTCATCGATCCGCGCCGCGCCCGTCACCAACACTGTGTTTTGCGGCAAAGCATTGCCGATCTTGGCCAGCGCATCGGGCTCCTGCGCGAGCAAAAACGGAAAGGCCGATTCCGGCCAGACGAGGAGACGCACGTCGGCGAGCCCCGTATGTCCAGGACCCGTCGAACGATCGGAAAGACTGAGGTAGCGGTCAAGAATGGCGACCTTGTTCTCCGGGCTGAACTTATCGTCCTGCGCGAGATTGGGCTGCATGATCCGAACCGTGTCGGCCGCAATCGAACCGGCATGGCCGCTCGCTAGTCGTAATGCGCCGAAGACGCCGAAGCCCGCGAGGACAACGACGGCGACGAAGACCCCGCCGGGGATTCTCTCGCGCCATGAATGCCCGCGATCGAATCGCCGGTCGGCGAACAGAGCCGGCGCGGCAAAGATCGCAACCGCCAGAACCGTCAATCCATAAAGGCCGCCGATCGCGGCGAACTGCGCGAAGACGAGATGATCGCCGAGCGCCATGCCATAGGCGTTCCACGGAAAGCCAGTGAACAGATGCCCGCGCAGCCATTCGGTGAAACCGAGCGCGGCAGCGAGCACCAGAATGCGGCTCGGCCCGGGCGACCAGAAGAGCCGCGCGAGCGCAAAGCCGATCGCGGGATAGAAAGCCATTCCCGCCGGCAAACCAAAGACGCCGAGCGGCAGCGCCCAGGCGAAATCGTCGGGCTTGACGAGAAAGGCCGCGCCCAGCCACCAAAGCCCGGCGACGAAATAGCCGAAGCCCCACCACCAGCCGGTGGCAAAGGCGTTGATCAGCGTTTTCAATCGAAAGCCGCGGCCGCCCATCGCGCCGGCTTTCGACTCCGCCATGCCATCGATCAGCCAGACCGCGATGGTCATCGGCACGATCATGGCGGGAATGAAGTCGAAAGGAGCGAGCGCCAGCGCTCCGACCGCGCCGCTGACGAAGGCAATGAGGAGGCGGCGCCAGCCACCCGAGAGAATCACAAAATCCGCGAGTGACGACATCGAGGCTCACTGTCGGCCGGCTGGCGAGCAGACGCAGGGCGCGTGTCCCCAGCTGGGAAGGTTCGGATGAGCTACCCCGTTTAAGAGGGCCTGCTCTTCTCGCATATCTCTATAGCGGGATGGGAGTGAATCGGCGGGCGCGTGAAGCATGAAGTGTGGTTTGCCCAAGCCCTGCTCATTTCGCAAATACGTTTTTCGTCACAGGGCTGGCCGACCGCCGCCTTAGGACATGACCGACTTATCTTCTGAGTTCTCTTGAGACTCGGCTTCTTCCGCGTCGTTCTCTTCGCCTTTGGGCGAAGCCAGAAGGCGGATACGGATCCGCTTGGCACGGCGCGGATCGGCGTCGAGCACATCGAATTGCAGTCCCGCTTCGGAAATCACCTCGCCGCGCAAGGGAACATGGCCGGCAAGACTGGTGATGAGGCCGCCAAGCGTGTCGATGTCCTCGGCATCCGTGGTGCCGGTGAGGTCGCGATCGATCGCTTGTGACACATCCTCGAGGCTCGCGCGCGCATCGACGATGAAGGTGCCGTCGTCCTGGGGTTCGATTTTCGGACTTTCTTCTTCGTCATGCTCGTCTTCGATGTCACCGACGATCATCTCGACAATGTCTTCGATCGAGGCAAGCCCGTCCGTACCGCCATATTCGTCGATGACAAGCGCCATATGGGTGCGCGTCGCTTGCATTTTGACGAGAAGATCGAGCGCCGCCATGGACGGCGGCACGAAAAGCACGGGCCGCACGATGCCGGCTTGCGCGAGAGTCATTTTATCGAGACGCAGATGATCGGGCTGCGCCTCGACACCGCGTTTGAAATTATCCGACGCCGCGGCGATAAAATCGAGAAAGTCGCGGATGTGAACCATGCCGCGCGGATCATCGAGCGTATCGGCCTGCACCGGCAAACGCGAATGGCCGGCGGAGCGGAAAGTCGCGAGTACCTCGGCGAGCGTCGAATGATAGCCGACGGAGATGATGTCGGCGCGCGGCACCATGACGTCGCCGACCTGCACTTCATGCAGCGACAACACATTCTTCAGCATCGCCCGTTCAAGCGGCGAAAAATCCGGATCGGCCTCGGTGTCTTCGAGCGCTTCCTGAATATCGTCGCGCACCGAGGCGCCGCCGAGACCAAACAGCGAGCGCAGCCGATCGATCAGCCGCGGCCTCTGTTTGTCTTGACCGTTTTCGCTGTCAGCGGCTCGATCGCTCATGGGGCTCCGGCAGTGTCGGCGATGGCAAGCCGATAGGGATCGTCGATCCCAAGATCGGCAAGGATCCGGCGTTCGGTCTCTTCCATCGCTTCGGCCTCGTCATCCGTCTCGTGATCGTAGCCGAGAAGATGCAGCAGGCCGTGGACGGTGAGATGAAGAAAATGCGCGGCGAGAGGTTTGCCTTCCTCAGTCGCTTCCCGCGCCATCGTCTCAAACGCTATGGCGATATCGCCGAGGCTCAATGCTTCGCCGATTGCGGCGCCGGAAGGAAAGGAGAGAACATTCGTCGGCTTGTCTTGGCCGCGCCAGCGCCGGTTCAAATCGTGAATTGTCGCATCGTCGCAGAAGAGAAGGCTCAGCTCCACGCCGGGACGAATGTGAGCCGAGACACGCGCGAGAACGGCGCCGACCGCTTGTCGCGCCAAATCCTCCGCCTCGCCGAAAGTCTCCCACAACGGACTTTCGACGGCGAAGTCGATAACGATGCCGCAACTAGAGGCAGGGTCGTTCATCGGCGCGTACCGCCGTTCGGCAGGCTGGCGGTCTCTCGCGCGCGCTCTTCATAGCGCGAGACGATGCGCTGCACGAGATCGTGGCGCACGACATCGCCTTCGCTGAAGCGCACATGGCCGATGCCTTCGACGCCGCGCAAAAGACCGATGGCTTCGTTCAAGCCGGAGATTTGTCCTGGGGGCAGATCGATTTGCGATGGGTCGCCGTTTACGATCATGCGCGAACCTTCGCCCAAGCGGGTCAAAAACATCTTCATCTGCATTGGGGTCGTGTTCTGCGCCTCATCGAGCAGAACGCAAGCCTTCGTCAGCGTGCGCCCGCGCATGAAGGCCAAGGGCGCGACTTCGATCATGCCGGTCTGCATACCGCGTTCGACCATGCGCGGATCCATGAAATCATTGAGCGCATCGAAGATCGGCCGCAGATAGGGATCGACTTTTTCACGCATGTCGCCCGGCAGAAAGCCGAGACGTTCGCCGGCTTCGACGGCGGGCCGCGAGAGAATGAGACGCTCCACCATGCCTTGTTCGAGGAGCGAAACCGCATAGCCGACAGCGAGCCAAGTCTTGCCGGTGCCGGCCGGCCCTTCGGCGAAGCAGAGTTCATGTCTCTTGAGCGCACGGAGATAGAGATCTTGCGCGGCATTGCGGGCGCGCACGGCGCCGCGGCGGCGCGTGCCGATCTGTTCGAAAGCGACGCGGCCGATCTCCGAATTGGGAAACAGACTGCCTTGCAAAGCCCCTTCCTGAATGGCGCCGTCAACTTCGCCAAGCCCGATCGTCTGCCCGAGCTTCACTCGTTCATAGAGATTTTCGAGGACTTTGCGCGCTTGTTCACAGGCTTCGGGCGGACCCTTCAGCGTGACATGATTGCCGTTGGCATTGGCGAGCACGCCGAGGCGGCGCTCGACCTTGGCAAGGTTCTGATCATATTGGCCGAAAAGCAGCGAGGCATGACGGTTGTCGTCGAACGCCAAGGTGATCTCGAAAGGGTCGCTCTTGTCGAGCAGCCGCGGATCGCCGTCGGGCGGCATCACTGGCGTTAGCGTACGATGGTCAGTCGGTCTCAAGCCCTGTCCTTTTCCGCGACATCGGCGCGGCGTCCAAACAATGAATTCGTGCTCAATCCAATGATCTCGACCGGGACAATGCTGCCGATCAGCCGCTCCGGCGCATCAATCTGCACAGGCTGAAGATAGGGAGTCTTGCCGGCAATTTGACCAGCATGGCGGCCTTTTTTTTCAAACAAAACATCGACCGTCCGGCCAAGGAGGCTGCGATGACAGGCCTGGCGTTGCGCCTCAAGCAGAACCTGGAGACGGGCGAGGCGCTCGCGCTTGGCCTCCTCGCTCACTTGGGCCTCGGCATCCGCTGCCGGCGTTCCCGGGCGCGGGGAATATTTGAATGAAAAAGAGGCGGAAAATTCCACGTCGCGGATGAGATCGAGCGTCGCTTCGAAATCCGCGTCGCTTTCACCGGGAAAGCCGACGATGAAATCGGACGTGAGCGCAATGTCGCCGCGCGCCTTGCGGACGCGTTCGATGAGCGCGAGATAATCGCCGCGCCGGTGTTTGCGGCCCATGGCGGCAAGAACGCTATCCGACCCCGACTGCACGGGCAGATGCAGGCAGGGCATGAGCTGCGGCAGATCGCGATGCGCAGCGATCAAATCGTCGCTCATATCATTCGGGTGGCTTGTCGTGTAACGCAACCGCGCAATGCCCGGCACATCGGCCAGACGTTCGAGCAATCGCGCCAGCGACCAGGCGCGCCCGTCCGGCCCCTCGCCATGATAGGCGTTCACATTCTGGCCGAGCACAGTGATCTCTCTGACACCGGCATCGGCGAGATCTTCCGCTTCCGCGACAATCGCCGCGACGGGACGCGAGACTTCTGCGCCGCGCGTGTAAGGCACAACGCAGAAGGTGCAGAATTTATCGCAGCCTTCCTGCACGGTGAGAAAGGCCGTGGGCCCGCGCTGGCGCGTCGCCTCGGGCGAAGGCTTTGCGAGATGATCGAATTTGTCTTCGATCGGAAAGTCGGTATCGACCACGCCGATCGCGCCAGCGCCCTTGCGCAAGAGGGCCGGCAGATGATGATAGTTCTGCGGGCCGATGACGAGATCGACCGCCTTCTGCCGGCGCAGAATCTCGCCGCCTTCCGCCTGCGCGACACAGCCCGCGACGACGAAGGTCGTCTCGATCCCCTTAGCGCGGCGCGCGTCCTTCGTCTCGCGGAATAGGCCGAGCTCGGAAAAGATCTTTTCCGCCGCCCGTTCGCGAATGTGACAGGTGTTCAGGATCACTAGGTCCGCATCATCGACGCAAGACGTCTCGTCGAAGCCTTCCGGCGCGAGGAGATCGACCATCCTCCGCGCATCGTAGGCATTCATCTGACAGCCGTATGACTTGATGAACAATTTTCCGCGTTGGGAGCCGCCGGGGGCGGGATTGTCCTCAGAAGCGGATTGCACCTCGGCGGTGTTTGCAAACGTCTGCAAAAGGTCGGTCATGATCCTCGTAGGCCGGGGCGCGGCCGGCACTCTTCTCGAAAATCAGTCTAGCGCGGATTCGGGGACGTTTCCATGCCTGCCCTTGGGAAGCCGCCGAGCTCAGCGGAAATCCCGGCGCATCACAATCGCGGCGGCGGCCTGCCCGTCGCCTTTGCGGTAGTAAGCTTTACGGTCCCCCACCGGATAGAAGCCAAAATGCGCATAAAGCGCCAAAGCGGCATCGTTACCGGCCTCGACCTCCAAAAACAGTGCTTTTTTGGCGCCGGCTGCCGCAAGGGCGGCGAGATGGGTCGAGAGCAGCGCGCTTGCGACGCCGCGGCGACGGTATTTTGGGGCGACGGCGAGTGTCAGTATCTCCGCCTCGTCGAGCACCCGACGGGAGAGCACAAACCCCGCGAGACTTCGCCGTGTTCGCAAAAGCCGGCCGAACCAGCTCTGCGCCATGCTCCCCTCGGCGATGACATCGCGGGCGGCGAGAAGCGCCTCGAATTCGTCCACGCTCCAGGGATGGGCGAAGGATTGCGCGTGAATCTTGGCGCAGGCCTGCGCCCATTGCGGCCCGATGCGGCGCACGTGGGGCACGAGCTTGCGATCGAAAAGGCTGGACATGCTCAGGGCGTGAAAATGACAGGTTGGCGGGCCGGCGTCTTGACGTCGGGTGCTTTTAAATAGAGCGGACGCGCTGGCGAATTTTGCGGGTCCGCGAGGAGGCCGAGCTTGGCGACCCAGAAGATATCGGGCGCAATCGCTTCGTCAATCAATCTGACTTCGCGGCCGGCGGCCGCCGCCTCGATCGCGAGCATCGGCGCGCCGGAGCCGACGAGCCGGAGCGGACCCGCGTCCAAAATACGCATGGCATCGCGGAGAGCCACGAGACGCGGCAGAACGAGCGTGTGGCCGTCGGCCCCGAAAGCGGCGAGATAGATATTGCCGTGATGCGCATCGATCGCGGCGACGACCAGCCCCGGCTGCTTCTCTATAATGAGGGGTGCGGCCAAGGCAGCCAAGGTCGAGACGCCGACAACCGGAATCTGCCAGGCGAGACCAATGGCGCGCGCCGCCGCGATCCCAATCCTCAATCCCGTGAACGAACCCGGCCCAACGGTGACAGCCACTCGCGACAGGCGCGAAAAGCCCCCTTCGGCTTCCGCCATCACGCGCGCGATCAGCGGCAGCAGCGCTTCGGAATGGCCGCGCTCCATCGCGATCGAGTCCGCCGCCTCCGGCGCCTCGGCGCCGGCTTCAAAGACGCAAGCCGAAGTCGCCGCGAGGGCGGTATCGATCGCTAGGATTCTCATGGCCTATATATGAAGACGCTTCGCCGGCCCGCGCAATCGACACGCTGGGGCCGGGAAGTCTCGCCTCAAATCTGCTCGACCGTATGGACCGTCGGCACATAATGGCGCAGCAAATTCTGGATGCCGTGCTTCAAGGTCGCGGTGGACGAGGGACAGCCCGCGCAAGAGCCTTTCATCGCCAGATAGACGATGCCGTCGCGAAAGCCGCGGAATTTGATGTCACCGCCGTCACTCGCCACGGAGGGCCGCACGCGCGTATCGATCAGCTCCTTGATGGTGGCGACCGTCTCCGCATCTTCCGGCGCGAAAAACTCTTCGTTCTCCGTCTGCGGATCGGGCGCGGCACCTTCGACGAGAATCGGCGCGCCGGAGACGAAATGCTCCATGATCGTGCCAAGAACGGCGGGCTTGATCTCCTGCCAATCGCCATCGGCCTTGGTCACGGAGATGAAATCCGAGCCGAAAAAGACGCCCGCGACTCCCGGCACGCCGAAGAGAGCCTGGGCGAGCGGCGACTTCGCGGCCGTCTGCGGATCGCGGATGTCGAGAGTGCCGTCCGACAAGACGGGCCGACCGGGCAGAAACTTCAAGGTTGCAGGATTAGGCGTGGATTCGGTTTCAATGAACATGATCTTCTCCCAAGCGCCGGTTCAAGGCCGGAGTTGGATGGTCTCAGGGGTCGAGATACACCTTAGATAGGATGCGGAGGGGGCTAGGGGCAAGGGCTTTCGGCCACGCCGGCGCTCACGGCACGTTGATCGGGCAAGCGTCGCGGCTAGCGGCTCATAGACCCGGCTTCGATCACATGGTGAACGAGCGCGATGATCGATCCTCGATCGTCGACAACCGCCCAATTGGTCGGATGCCAATAGCGCGCTGCCCATGCGCCGTCCGGTTGATGGACGTCGTAGCGTTGAAGCGGAACGACATCCCGCTGCCCTGTTGTCAGCACGCGCCGGAAGGAGGCCGAGATGTTCTTCACGCCCGATGCATTGGGGTCGTTGGGATTATCGGGAAAAACATCAAAAAGGAAGAAGCCTTTGAGTTCGTCCGGCTTCTTCTTCAATGTCTGAAGATAGGCTGCATTCGCCCCGGCCATGCGCAAATCCGGCGAGAGGATGAGATGCGGCTCAGGTGCGAATTCGAAGGCGCGGAGAAAAACACTTTCGGCAAGCAAGAGGTTTGCGCGCGCGGATCGAAAGTTCGGCGGGGTGCCTGTCGTCCCGCGGCCTGGAGAGCGAACGCGTTCGGTAAACGGAATCTGAAACAGAACGCGGTTCCTTTCGTCGGCGATCTCGAAGGCAGCCGCCATAGGATCGTGGCCCTTCTCCAACATATCCGCGGCTATGGCCGGAATTGTTCGATAGGCCTCGAGATAGGCGGCCTCTGCGTCCACGAAATCGAAACCGATATCGTCGCGTTGCCGACCGTCTGTCGAAAGAAGATGAAAGAAGAAACGCGGCATGATAATAAAGTCGGCCGTAGCGTAATTAAGTCAAGGTTAAATCCGACGGCGAACGCATCTTAGCACTTCGCTCAAGTTTGATGCTAACATATGTTTAGCGGGCCGAGATTGCGAAAGCACATATATTAATGACTCAGAATAATGAGACCGTCTGCGCCAATCCCTTCGTCATAAGGCTTGAGCATGGCGCCGAGTTGACCGACGACGATCGGCAAAAACTGCTCGCGCTCACCGTCAATCCGCGGCGCGTTGCGGCCCGCACCGATCTGATCCGGGAAAATGAAAAGCCGAACGACGTGCATTTGGTGCTGCAGGGCTTCGCCTGCCGCTATAAAGTTCTGGCGGACGGCGCGCGCTCCATCATGGCCTTTCTTGTGCCCGGCGATTTCAGCCATTTCCAGAAGCCGCTTCTCGACGCGATGGATCACTCCATCGGCACGCTGACGCCTTCGCTCATTGTCGATATTCCGAAAGGTGAGATCGACAGTTTGATAGCCGGCAATCCACGCATCGCCCAAGCGCTTTGGTGGGCGAACCTTGTCGACGCGGCGATCATGCGAGAGTGGCTCGCAAGCATGGGGCGCCGCTCCGCCGACAGACAGCTTGCGCATCTTTTCTGCGAGCTGCTTGTGCGTTTGAAGACTGTCGGCTTCGCAACGGACTCAAGTTTCGAGCTGCCGCTTACGCAGGAAGAGATCGGCGATACGATCGGCATCTCCTCCGTTCACGTCAATCGCATCCTGCAGCAACTGCGCGACGACGGCCTCATTGCGCAACGGACCAAAATGCTGAGGATCGTCGACCTGCCGCGTATGATGAGCTTTGCCGGCTTCAATCCAAATTATCTGCATTTATCGGCGCGCGTGCAGTCGTGACGTTAGCAGACGGCGAAAAGCTACCGGCCGCATAATAACCGCACAAGTAAGAGCGGATTTCTGAATTTCTCCTGACTACCGCGTTACACAGCAGAATCATCGCATCTCTTCGGTAGTTCCGCGTCCGCGTGCGTTATCCTCGACCAATGGCCGAGCTTTGGCTATTGACGGGATTGAGCCTCGTTGAACCCGTCAGTTGCTCGCTGCGCCGGCAAGCCGCCTCTCACGACAAAGCAAGCTTTGCTGATCATGCTGAACGAGCGGCCCGCTCTTTCGATTGGTACGTCACGCACCTGAAAATGCCGATCGAATCACAGAGCATCTGTTGAAACGTCTCCAAGCGTGGCACCGCTTACTTCCATTCGGAAAGCGGATTGCGGAACGCGCATAACGGTTACGCTCGCGCGATCGAGCGGCCCTTTTTTGAATGAGACGAAAAAGTTTCGCGTTCGCCCCCGCTAAGCGACATGCTGTCTTCCCTACCGTCATGTCCAACAGGTGTTTTAGCATACAAAACATGTTTCTGGTTTCGACACTTTTTAGTTGCGGTCGCGTGACATTAGAGTAATAACATTTGTTAGATATAAATGAAGCGCGTCGCAGTCACCGACTAACTGCAGGTGTAACGTTTCAGCAGGTTTTCGCGCCAGGCTGGTTTCATTGCTGACGACGAGCTGCAAGAGTTAGGTGCAAGAGTTAGCTGCAAGAGAAAGTGAGCCGGCCATGATGGCAAGGCCCGGAAAGGCAGCTCAACAATGACGAAAAAAAATCATGCACCTCCCAGCGATAGCGAGATTCGCACCGCGCTTTCACGTGTGATTTCCAGTCCTGGTTTTCGTAGCTCCCCGCGTTTGAGTTCGTTCCTGAGCTTCGTCGTCGAGACGACGCTGAATGGCCATGCCGAGCGCATCAAGGGCTATACGATTGCCGTCGAAGCACTTGGCCGCGAGAAGGATTTCGATCCGCAAGGCAATTCGCTCGTGCGGGTGGAGGCCATTCGGCTGCGACGCGTGCTTGAAGATTATTACGCGGGGGCCGGCCAGCACGATCCACTGATGATCAAAATGCCCAGTGGAAGTTACGTCCCGAGGTTCGATCGTAGCGGATTGCTAGACCGCCTGAGGGCAGGCTTCAAAGCTGTTCTCAGTGCCTCGCGACAACGATTTCTCCCTCTCACCTACGCCGCGCTTATGGCGGGTGTGACCGTCGCGCTTGGGACCGCGCTCATCATGAAGAATTACGGTGGCCAGGCGCCGGCTTGTCCACCATCGCTCAATGCTAGCAATACGCCCGGCAACATCCCCACCACTGTGCATTGAGCGCGACTCGCAGCGTGATTCGGCGAAGGACGGTACTCGTGCTGTAATCGCGCTCAATCCTCGCAGCGGCGATTCGATCAGACTTCTGACGCGCCGTCAGTTCCTTCGCTCCGCTATTAAGACGCATCAGACTAACCGCTAAGGCAACCGCAAGGTAGCCGTTAGGCATTCTGCGTTCTTGTGCGAATCAGCGCAGTCTTGCGTAGGTAAGCGATCTGACATTCGGCGCGGACTCGCGCCAAGACTTTAAAAGAGCGCTGGGGAGCGTTTGACATGCGCAGGCACCAGCACCGCAGCGAGATCTTCATCGTCGACGATGATGCCTCTGTGCGCGAGGCATTGGCGTTTGTCTTCAGAATCGAAGGCTTCGAAGTGACCGGCTTCGATGAGGGGACGTCGCTTCTCGCCGCGGCACGCATGCGCGTCCCGACCTGCATCCTTCTTGACGTCGACATGCCTGGGCGATCCGGCCTCGATGTCCTCAAGGAGCTAAACGCCCAGGACTATCCCGCGCCCGTCATTATGATTTCAGGCAAATGCCAGATTCCGATCGCTGTTGACGCGATCAGGCATCGGGCCCTGGATTTCATCGAAAAGCCATTCGAACCGCAGGCGGTGGCGCTTCGCGTGCGAGAAGCCATTGATGGCTTGGCCTGGCGTACCGAGCGCGGAGCCGGCTTCGGCATCCTGCCGTCGCGATTTCCCGGAATTGAATTGCTGACGCGACGGGAGTGCGAAATTCTGGCACGGATCGCCGCCGGTGAAACAAGCAAGGCTGCTGGCCGTATCCTCGGCATCAGCTCACGCACGGTCGATGTGCATCGCGCGCGCATCATGCAGAAACTGCGTGCCCGCAATGCCGCAGATCTGATGCGAATCGTCATGAGCGAGAACCACCACCATTGAAGTGACCTTGCTCGCTCAACACATGCGGGCGTGTTTGTACGTATAACCCAGTACGTATTTAAACACGGCGAATGTATAGGCCACTCTACAGAAATAATTAGCGAATATCACGTTGATTGAGTGCGCGCGGCGTCTGTTGCATCTCCGCGAGTGATTAGATTTTGCCGCGTGTGCCGTTTGCATTTTGAAAAAGACTCGTCCGGCAATCGCCATGAGTTAGGACTGAGCCCGCGAACAGAACATGACCCGATGAGGATGCGGGCGCCGCCATTAGACATCAGGGGACCAGCTTGACGCTTTCGTTCCAAAAGGCGGCTGACAATTCGACGAGCGAGAGACCAGCCTTCCTATCAACGGAAGCGGCCGAGCCTCGCACCTATCGGCTCGCTAAAACTGTTGCGTTGATCACGCTGCTCGTTTTCATCGCCGCCGTTCCCTTTGTTCGCATCCCCTTGTCCGAGTCGCGGCCCTTCATCGCATCTTATGAATCAACCCTTGCCATCAATGATCTCGTCACCGCGAGCCTGCTCGCCGCGCAATTCGCCATCATGCGCTCGCGCGCTCTTCTCGTGCTGGCCTGCGGATATCTGTTCACCGCCGCGATCGTCATTCCTCATGCGCTTTCGTTCCCTGGATTGTTCGCGCCGGGTGGCCTGATCGGCGCCGGTTCGCAGGCTACGCCTTGGCTCTACATAATTTGGCACGCAGGCTTTCCGCTTTTCGTCATGGCCTATGCGCTGCTGAAGAAGAGCGAGAACCAGGCGCCGGGCGTCTCCAGCCGCTTCATGATCTTCTCCGCCGTCATCGCGGTTCTGGCGACGGTCTGCGTGCTGACGCTGATTGTCATCGACGGCGGTCATTTCCTTCCGGTCGTCGTCGTCGATGAACGCTTCACGCTGGCATTTTCGGTAATCGCAGGCTGCGCCTGGGTGCTCAGCCTCGCCGCGCTCATCCTGCTGCTGTCGCGCAAGCCCTACAGTGTGCTCGACGTTTGGCTTGCGGTCACGATGTGCGCCTGGCTCTGCGATATCGCTCTCGGTGCCGTCTTTAACGCAGGTCGCTTCGATCTTGGCTACTATGCGGGCCAGCTCTTCGGCCTTCTGGCCTCGACCTTCGTTCTCCTGATGCTGTTGCGCGAAACGGTCGTTCTCTATGCCCGTGTTGTCTGCCTACTCGAGGCGGAACAACATGAGCGCCGGCGCGACATCGCCGAGCGCCGGCGCTTGTTCGAGACCTCTCTCGACCTGATCCTGGTCGTTGATTGCAAGGGAGTCATCGGCCGGGTAAACCCGAGCTGCATGCCGATCCTGGGCTACACGCCCGAAGAAATGATGGGCCGTCGCGCGGTCGAATTTCTCTTCGCAGCCGACCGCGACGCCACGAGGGCGGAAATGCTCAAAGTACGCAGCGGCGAAATCATGCGAAATTTCCTTTGCCGCTACGTCCGCAAAGATTGCGTCATAGTCACCATCGCCTGGACGGGGCTGTGGTCTGAGCCCGACCAAATGTATTTCTTTTTCGGGCGCGACATGACCGAGCAGAAGCTGACCGAGAAGAAATTTCAGCTCGCTGTCGAATCCTGTCCGAACGGGATGCTCATGAGCGACGCGGATGGGACCATCCGGTTGGTCAATGCCGAGACTGAGTTGATGTTCGGCTACAGCCGTGAGGAACTCATCGGAAAGTCGGTCGACATCCTGGTCCCGCCGGCATTGCGCGGTAAGCAAACGCAGTACCGCATCGGATATATGGCCCATTCGGAACCTGGATTGTCGCGCAAGGAATATGAGCTGATCGGCCTGCGCAAGGACGGTACTGAGTTTCCGATCGAGGTCGCTCTCAATTCCATTCAGACGCCGGAGGGGCTCCTCGTTCTCACCGTCGTGATCGACGTGACCGAGCGAAAGCGCATAGAGCGTCTGAAGGACGAGTTCGTCTCGACGGTGAGCCACGAATTGCGGACGCCGCTGACCTCCATCGGAGCCTCGCTCAGTCTGCTCGCGAGGAATGCCAATACACAGCTGCCCGACAGTGTGGTTCGCCTGATCACGATCGCGCATTCCAACAGCCAGCGGCTGGTCCGTCTCGTCAACGACATTCTCGACATCGAGAAGATCGAATCCGGCAAGATGGTCTTCAATTTGGCGCGCATCGACGTCCGCTGTCTCGTCGAACACGCGATCGACGCCAGCCAGGGGTTTGCCCAGGACCATGGGGTGAGCCTACGTCTCGACCCCCGCTCCACGACCGGCGAGGTGGCCGCGGATTCCGATCGCCTGACGCAGATCCTCACCAATTTGATCTCCAACGCCGTCAAATTTTCGCCGAGGGGCGAGGAAGTCGTGGTCGCCATCAAGGTACGTGACGGGAATGTTCGCGTCAGCGTGCGCGACCACGGCTCAGGAATACCGGACGAATTCAAATCGCGCATCTTCGAGAAATTCGCGCAGGCCGACGCCTCGGATTCACGCCAAAAGGGGGGCACGGGACTCGGTCTCAGCATTGTAAAGCAGCTCGCTGTCAAGCTCGGCGGGGAGGTCGGCTTTAAGGATGCGCCAGGCGGCGGCACGATTTTCTATTTGGATCTGCCGCGGCTGGAGCCGCAAGTCGCGCGCGATTTTCCGCAAGACATTCCGCACGGCCAGGCATCAGAAAAAAAATCGGCGCTCCGTAAATAAAGAGGATTGATATGACTGGGGTTCGCATCCTTCATGTTGACGACGAGCCGGACATCCGCGAAGTCGTGGAACTGTCGCTCGAACTCAACCCCGCCTTCACGGTCAAGAGCTGTGCCTCGGGCAGTGACGCGCTTGCCGTCGCCGCCGATTGGTCTCCCGACCTCATTCTCTGCGATGTTATGATGCCCGTGATGGACGGCCCGGCGACGCTCGCCCGTTTGCGGCAGCAGCCGGAAACGGCTAAAATTCCCGTTGTCTTCATGACGGCCCGGGCGCAACCGCACGAGTTCGAACAGTTCAAGGCGCTCGGTGCCACTGGCGTCATCGCCAAGCCCTTCGATCCGCTTTCGCTCGCTCTCTCGGTGCGCGACCATCTTTATTCGGCTGGTCTCGCCTCGCTACGCGAGAACTTTCTCAAACGTCTGCGCGGCGATGCGGAAGCGCTCGTGAGATGTCGAGCGGCTCTTGAGGATGATCCAGCATCGCCGATCGTACTCCAGCAGATCAGGGCTTTCGCCCATGCGCTCTCGGGCGCTGCTGGCATTTTCGGCTTTCCCCAGATCAGCCACGATGCGGCAGCGCTCGAAAATATGCTGGTCGAAAGAACTGTTCCCCCCGAAGCCATCGATCGCGCTCTCGATGGTCTTCTCGCCACCGTCGAACGCGAATAGATATCTCTTTGCGTCTTTCTGCGGCGGCGCATCGTATGACACTGCGGCGACCGATGTTCGACAAAGCATGGATCAGGATACTTTGCGTCTCGACGCTCGCGATTGCGTTTTCCACGCAAGCATCGGCTTTGCGCCTCGACGGCTTCAACATCATTGCCGTGCCGGGTCATCCGTTCGGCAGCACATCCGCCCAGACTGAGCTCGAAGCCACGAAACAGCTTGGCGCGACCGCCGTCGCGATCATTCCATTTTTGTGGCAAGCGGATCCATCGAGCACAAAAATCATTCGCGGCTCCGACATGTCGGATGACGATTTGCGCAAGGCGATTCGCCAAGCGCACGCACTCGGCCTCTATGTGATCGTCAAGCCGCATGTCTGGGTTCCGAAAAGCTGGGCAGGCGCGGTCGAGCCAAAATCCGAAGCCACATGGCACGCTTGGTTCGCCGACTATCGTCGTGAGATCGAACGCATCGCCAAGATCGCCGACGCGGAAGGCGCCGACGCTCTCGTCATCGGAACCGAACTCACCAAGACATCGAAGCGGCCGGAATGGATCGGCCTCATCGACGATATCCGCTCGATTTTTCCACGCACGCTGATCTATGTTGCGCACAACATCGAGGAAGCCGAGGCGGTTCCGTTCTGGAACTTGCTCGACGTCATCGGCGTGAGCCTCTATCCGCCACTGGGTTCAGATACGGACCGCGCCGATCGTCTCGAGACCATGCGCGCGATCACAAATCGTATTGAGAAACTGGCCGATCAATCCGGCAAGCCCGTGCTCGTGGCGGAGATCGGACTGCGCTCCGCAACAGGCGCTGCCGCGCGGCCGTGGGAAAGTGCCGAAGAGCGCATGGCTAGCGCCGATCCAGCGCTGCAAGCCGAAGTGCTTGGCGACTGGCTCAAGACGCTTCGCGCACCGAAGATCGAAGGCATATTGGTCTGGCGCTGGCTGACCGATCCTTCAGCCGGGGGCCCTGACGACACCGACTTCACCGTGCAGGGCAAGCCCGCGGAAGCCGTGTTGGAATGTGCCTGGAAGTCTATCTGCCCGCGGCGCTGACTGCGGCGTGAGATTTAGAATCGAAACCAGAGTGCCGCGACGATCCCCTTCTCCTCCAACGCATTATGTTCCTCATACGTCGTGAAGGCGCCCGCCTGCACCGACCATTGTTTCGAGAGATCGTAGACCAGGCTCAACTGTGCTTTCGAATAATTGTAGCTCGAAAAGACCGGCAGATGATTGCCTTCGGAGATGACGCTGAAGGATTGGCCGAGAGCCAGCAGTCGTGGAAGGACCCTCACGCCTAGCGTCAAATCGCCGTGAACTTCGCTTGGTGGGCCGGAATCGCTGTAGCGCTCCGCCAATTGGCCATCGACGAAAGCCGGCATCGGACCGATATTGAAGCTGTACCCCACAAGGCCGCGCATATCGACCTGAACGCTGGTGTAACCGATCGCGGCAGGGTTCAAATAGTCGGACGTGCCTGGTGCACGCAGCGTGGCCTGCGCCGAGACAACCCAATTGTCGATCGCTAAAAAATTATAGCGACCGCCGAATTCCGTATAGCCGAGACCCGTGCGCGAGGCATTCGTCGGTGCACCGATATGGATGTCGTCAAGGCTCGGTGAAAAGATCAGGGTCAATTTGTCCGTGAGACCGTATTCGACCAGAGCCTGGGCTTCGATCTTGCCATAGGTCGGCGACAGACTTTTCGAGCCGATGAAAGCCTCGGGTGCCGTGCTCGGCGTGACGCTGACGATCAGAATCCCATCCCCGTCGCGAAGCGTCCACGCTCCGGCAAGAGCGCAGGCAGGCGTAGCGACGAGGCCAAGGCCGATCAACAGCCGAATCGTCTTAAGGGTGACCCACATGTCGGGCTCCACAATTGACGTGGGGACGCGACATCAACGGATCGAAACATCAAGGGCGAGAACCCTGTTTCCTCCACTCGTGACTGCACTCTTGATGGTCGAGATGGCGCGGGTCAAAAGTTGCGCGCGCTCGACTCCGCGCCGGGCACGCCCACTCGCGACGACGACGCTCGCAGTGACATGCTCGGCAGCGATTGCTTCGGAATTCCTGATGCGCAGATTTGCGATGGCGGCGCGAAGCGCTTCGCCGAGCTTGCCGGCCGCGACCGCGTCATAGTCCGGCGCGATCACGATGATGATGCCGTTGCGATAAGCAGCACCCACCGCGCCGATGGTCGCCAAAGTGCGTCGCACCGCAGTGCCGACCCGGGCAAGGATGTCGCGCGCGGCGCCGTCACCCTGCGCCGAGCGATAGTTGTCGAAACGATCGATCGCAAGCGCGATGAGCGAGACCGTCTCATCCGTTTGATGCCCGCTTGTTGCGGTGAGATAGGCCTCGGCCACTTCACCCACAAACAGGCCCGTAACCTCATCGATCCACACCGATGCGCGACGGTCGCCCCAGGTCGATAGAAAGTTCAGGAGTTCCTGTTCGCGCGCGCGGCGACGATCGAGTTCCGCTTTGAGTTTGAGCGCGGAGCGCACGCGCGCGAGCAGCTCGATTCTGTTCAAGGGCTTGCTAATATAGTCGTTCGCTCCAGCGACGAAGGCGTTGGCCAGGCTATGAATGTCGGCCAAGGACGTGACCATGATGATCGGCACGTCGGAATAGCATTCGTGGCTGCGAATGCGCGCGCATGCCTCGATCCCATCGATCTGGGGCATCACGATGTCCAGGATCACGAGATCGAAAATCGCGTCCTCGATAGTCGATCGCTTTTCGACTCCTAAGAGTTCATAGGCTTCAAGAGCCGACCCTGCTGTACTGACGTCCGCGTAGCCGGCGCTGACTAGCGCAGCCTCCGCAATATCACGAGAATCTTCCGTATCGTCGACGACGAGAATGCGCATGTCGGCCTCCACCGAATTGTGAGCGTCTCCGCACTGAACTCGAGAAGCAACAGACGCTTACTTGCGCCCAAAGAGGCGCCAACTTTCATTCTGGTAGGCAAGCCGATAGCCAGGCGGGCCGTCGGCGAAAAGTTGAGGGAACGCGCGGTTCAGACGATCTTGCGTTCCGGTGATCGTTCGCGGATCGGGAACCGCGACGAACGGCGTGTCGATGCGGGAGAACATTGTCGCGAGCGAGAATGTTTCGTCCGATGGAATGAACAAGCCGCGCGCGTTTCCCCGCCCGAGGACAACCGCCGGCGCGTTGAACGTATCGACCAACACGCCGCTTCGTCCGATCGTCGCGCCACCCAGCGCGATCGCGTCGAGCGTTTCCCGGTCGCCATGACTTTCGAAGAGGCCGACAACTTGGTCCATGCTGCGCGGATCGGCGATGGCGATGGCGCTCAAACCGCCGATCCAGCCGACGGCGAGCAGTGGCACGACGATCATGAGCCGTTCGCGAACGACCGGCACACGGGCGATGACGATCGCGGCAAGGATCGGCGCCGCAATGGCGAGCGGCGCGGGGTCGCCGAAAAATCCCGTGCCGATCGAGACGACTGTCGCCGCGATGATAGCCGCGAAAAAGACCATCGCCGGAGCGACCAAAGGACGCCGCCGCATGATCCAGCCGATGGCGACCGGCACAAGCGGCGCGCCGACGCAGAGCGCGATCGCCGTGGCAACGGCGCCTGTCAGAATCGGCCAGCTCTTCAAACCGACGTTCGACATGCCGGCGAGCCACACTGAGAGGCTTTCCGCCGGCGCGGCAAAAAAGCTCCAGCCGCTTCCGGGAAAGACCCATGAGACATAGACAAAAGCGGCGACGGCGAAGGCCGTTGGAAACACGAGCACAAGCACGACGTTGAGCGCGGAGCGCGCAACGAGGACAGGCTGAACGGCGTAGATCAGAAAAGGCGTTGCAGAAAAGGCGACCGCTGCGCCCATCGGATGCGAGAAGGCGAGGCCGAGAAGAGCGAGACCCGTCTTCATCACCTCCGGCACGCCGCTTCGGGCGCGCAGATCGTAAAGCGCCGTTCCGAACAGATACACGAAAATGGCGAGAAACATCTCGGCCGAGCCGCCGATGGCGGCGTGCAGCAGTGTGGGGTGAAAGATCAGCAACAGAGTCGCGAGGCCGGCGAACGCGAGCGGCAGACCGGCTTCGAGAAACGAAAGAAGCCAGTGACCAGCTAAGAGGCCCGCGAGCCCCGCCGCGACGACGAGCGGCGCCGGCGTCGCAAAGGGCGTTATCGCCGCGAAAAGCGCGGTGACAAGAAACGGAAGTGTGGGATAGGCGGCAACAATGCGATCAATCGACATCTTGCCGTCGCCCGCGGTGATGGCTCCCGCCCACAACATGACGGCATCATCGGATACAAGCCCGAATTTTACCGCAGCGGCAATGAGGGCGAGGATCGCGATAAAGACGAAGAGCGCTACGGTCGCGGCCGCGGCTATCCTGCTCATGATGGCGACCCCGCGCGCGCAAGATCCTTCAGATGATGTTTCGAGACACCGTGATGCGTCTTCTCCCAATAGAAAGGATTGCGGATGAGCTGCCAGAGCGCCTTGTAGGCGGCGATCGACATCAAAAGCCAATAGCCGGCCTGGGTAAGGCTGTAGGGAATGAGATCGAGCCAGCCGCGCCTGATCGGCGCGAGCATCGAGAGATAGGTGAAGGCCCCATTGCCGGCGAGGAGATTGAACAGGCTGATGAAGAGAAGAAACTGCGGAAACGCCGGATCGAAGCCGGTCGTCAACGCGACGAGCCACACAATGTAGAGAACCCAGGCCACGGGATTGAGAAGGCCCGACACGACCGTGCCGCCGATGAAGAAGACGAACCCCAGGAGGCCGAGCACGCCGGTCGTGCGGATCAGATGTCCGGGCCGTCGCAGATGGACCAAGACGGTTTGCATATAGCCTTTGATCCAGCGCGAACGCTGACGGATCCAGCTGCCCATGCGGCAGCTCGCCTCTTCGAAAGTCGTCGAGTCGACGACGGCGACGCGGTAGCCCTTCTGAGACAGCCGAATCCCGAGATCCGCATCCTCCGTGACGTTGAACGGATCCCAGGCATGGAGTTCGCGCAGCACATCGATCTTGAAATGGTTCGACGTGCCGCCGAGCGGGATCGGCACATTGAGTTTTTCCAATCCCGGCAGCATCTGATCGAACCAGAGCGCATAATCGAGCGCGAACATTCGCGTCAGCCAGTTTTCGTCGGCGTTGTAATAGTTGAGACGGCATTGCAGACAGGCGACCTCGGGCGGCGACATGCGGAAGGTTGCGACCACCTTGCGCAATTGATCGGGCTCTGGCCTGTCCTCGGCATCATAAACAACGAGGAACTCGCCGCGTGCGAAGCGGAGCGCAAAATTGCAAGCCTTAGGTTTCGTTTGCGGCTGCGACGGCGGTACGCGGATGACTTCGAAGATACCTTCGAGGCCGAGCGTGCGCGCGATTTCGATTGTCTCGGTGTCGCCCGCTTCGAGCACGATCTTGATGTCGAGCTTGCCGAGGGGATAGTCGAGGTTGCGCAGAGACTGCGCCAGGACCGGCAGCATCTTCGCTTCGCGAAACATCGGCACGAGAATGGTGAAGACCGGCAGATCCTCCTCGCGCAGCGCACGCGCGGCGATGGCGATAGCATCGTCTCCATCCGCGGTACGCCCGCCGCCGACCCAAACCAGGAGTCCTTTGAACGCAAAGTTGCCAAGATAAAACAGGCTCAGGATCACGTTCAGTGTGATCAGCGTCAGGATCGGCGCCAGAGCGAGACCCGCTAGCAACGCCGTGATCAGTCCGTAGCAGACAAAAATCTGGATCGGCGTCAGCACCTGCCGCGCCGACATTTCCGGGTCGCATTCGGCAAGCTCGAAGACGGCATGATGCGAGAGCACATCGTCGAACGCCGCCTGCACGGCCCAGATGATGTCGAACTTGGAGGCCACGACAAATTCGATTCCTGCGCCCCATTGGCCGCGAGCAAACAGGAGGGCTTCAGGTCCCGGTTCGGCGGTCGCAATCACGATGCGCTCTTCGTTGCGCGACCAAGGGATCATCAGGCGCCGGGCATAGACGTCGGCATCGGCAGCGCTGAGTAAGGATGCGTCCGGCGCGTTATGCACCAGGTCAACGAGCGGCAATTGGAAGTGATAGGCGATGCCCTGATAATAGGCCGCCGGCTCGATCCAATTGCGCGAGAGAATGACGTCGCCAAGGCGCACATTCCATGCTTCCGCAATCGCCGCCGCCTCATCGAGCTGCGCGAGCGACAGGATCTGGCGGTCAACAAGCATGTCTCCGAGCGCGCGATCGGGCGGCGAGAGCGGCATGGGCTATTTGCTCGACGGGCTGGGCCGGCGGCGCAGGGCGCGCTGCAGAACCATGAGGAAGACGATCGTCGCAAGCAGCCAGAGGCCGCCGACGATCCAGGCGCGGAACTGCTCGGCAATCGAGAGCCAGGAGATCTGATCGGGATAGGTGATCCGCGCCAGCGCTTCATGCTCGGTCGACATCGCGAGCGTCACGCCCGTCTGGTCGATGAAGGCGACATTGCCGCGATCGAGGCTGAGTACATCGGGTGACGGCAGCGCGCCGTCGCTGGCGAGGGGATGGACCCAGAGTCCCGACTCGTCGCTGTCAGAGACAATTTGCGCGACCGCGCCGCCAGTGAAGCCGCCCAGATTGAGCAATGTGTGCCCGGCCTGATCGGCCACGACCACGCGGCCGCGATCGAAAAGAACCTGCGGGATGAGGCCTTGCGGCGGCAGCTGGCTGATTGCGATGAAAGGCCCAGCGGGCGCGGGCGCCGTATCGTCGGCAATGAATTTCACCGTGATCGGCGCGGTTTGCCCCGAGAGGTCGCTCAAAATGCCGTTCAGGAACGCGACGAGAGCGTCGGGATGATCAAGAGCCTGCTGCACGATCAGCACTTCGACGCCGTTCGCCCAACGCGGCGTCAGATCCGAGAAATTATGCGCCGCGCCGGTTGTGGCTTTCAGCAGCACTTGGCTCGACGGAAGAATCTGTGCCGGGTAGCCCTGAACCTGGAATCGGCAATCGCCCTGCTCGCTGCGGCGCTGAACCACGGCGAGAACATTGGCGATCTTGCCCATGAGACCGTCGGGTAGCGCGATGTTGAGACGCGTCGGCTCGTCGGTTGCCGCGACTGTGCTGGCAAGCAGGCGATCGTTGACATAAGCACTCACGACGGCTTTTTCGCCGGTCGGATTGGGCGCGACCATGAGTTCGAGAAGGATGCTCGTCGCCTGCGTCTGCGGCGGCAAAGTGCGCGCGGCGATGGCGAGCGAAAGATCGGCGCGGCCAAAAACTTCAACGGCAGCGGGCCGAAGGCCGAGCTGATCGAAGCTCACATTGTCGGTCGGCTCGCTCGGCGCGGCAAAACTGCCGACGCTCACCTCGGTCACCCCGCGCGTCGCAGAAAGATCAGGGCTGCCGAAGAGCCGCGCGGCGCGCCCGGAATCGAGGTCGGAGACGACGAGGGCCGGAAATCCGCCGATGCGCACGGCCGTGAGCGTGCCAAAGGATGGCATCGTTCCCGCGACCGTCGCAAGTGGCGCCTCAAGGAGCCCCGAAACTTCGTCGATCTGCCCGAGGAAAATCAGCCCATGGTTCCAGACGCGCTGCGACTCGTCCTGGGCCACATCATGCGGCTTCTCATAACCGACTTGGAAGAGAACATGCCGTCCCGATCCCGTCAGTGCACGCGCGAGCGTTAAGGCCGTCTCGATATCTGATGGCGCAAGAGCACGATGGGGAAGCACGAGCGTCACGTCTCGCGGAAGCAAAGCGGCCGTGGTGCCGACGTCGGGGGCCGTGGGAAAATCGACATTGAGGGCGAGTTTTGTTTCCGGATGGATCATTAGACTGTCGCCGACATACCGCACATCGATGCAGCGGTCGGGCGTCGCGGCGCCGGAATAGATGAAGGTGAGTTTGAAATAACCTTGTTGCGGTTTGGCGTTGGCAAGTGGGATATGCACGACGCGGCCGGTCGAGTGGCCGTCGAGCGGGATCGAGGCGACTGTCCCGTCATTGACCAGAACTTCGAGGCTGCGCTTCGCCTCATAGGCCGTGACATCATCGAAGGTCAGCACAAGTTCGTCTGCGGTAATGTCCGCGCCTTCCGGCATGGCGACGAAGAGGTCGCGGCGTTCGCCCAGATTTGCGAGCCGAAATCCGGAGGCAAATCCAAAATCCGCGAGCATCACCGTGCTGACGAATTCGTTTTGATTGACATGCGTCACAGGCTCCTGCCCAAACGCGGGAGCAAGCCGCGCAGCGGGTCCGGTGGCTTGGTTTTCAGATCGTGACAACCCGTGTTGGGGTTTGCTTTGAACTGGGGTTGCGATCATCGCGACAGCGCACAGCAGCAAGAGGAGATGAATGGGACGCAACATGGGACGCTACTCGGTCGGTGTGATCGTCAGCTGTTGGCGCGAAGTTCGAGCGCTGCCGCGCCGCGCACAGCAGGAAGAGCGTTCTTGAAGTCCGTCAGCTCATCGGGTCGCAATCCGCGCTGTTCGCGATAGGCGGGAATCAGAGCCGCTTCGGCCTGACGCGCGGCAACACCCGTTGAACCAAAGCCAACCGTCGGGCCGGTGCCCGCGATGCCATGCATAAGGCGGTAGATTTCGGCGACGGCTTCGATGGCCGTAGGCGCGTCGCCCACCATCCGCGCCAAGGCGGCCTCGGTCTCATCCAGCTTTCCCGGGAGGGCAGCGGCGAACCGGTCGCGGATTTTTGACAGGCGTTCTTCGAATAAATCCGCGCTCATCCCGGGTCCCCTGAAAGTGGATGTCCCGAGAATCGCATTGAGAAGTTAACAATTGCAGTATAGGTGAGGCTTTCGTGCAGTATACAATTCTAGTAAGCAAGTATAACTACGTATAGCTTAAATCGTACGCCATTTTATCTACGTAATTATGCTTATAATGACTGGCGCCTGATCACCGATTTTCGATGGATGGATGATGAAAGCGCGTGGTGGGCCGGGCAGGACTCGAACCTGCAACCAGACCGTTATGAGCGGCCGGCTCTAACCATTGAGCTACCGGCCCGGTAGCGACCCGGGGTGTGCCAGATGGCGATGGCCAAGGCAAGAAACCGGCAGAGGCGCTTTACCTCTCGGTCAGCTTCAACTCGATGCGCCGGTTCTTGCTGTAGGCATCGTCGCTGTCGCCTGGATCGATCGGTTGGAATTCGCCGAAGCCGGCGGCGGCGAGGCGCTGCGGATCGACGCCCTTGCTGATGAGATATTGCACGACCGCAACCGCGCGCGCCGTGGACAACTGCCAGTTCGACGGAAATTGCGCCGATTGAATCGGCCGCTTGTCGGTATGGCCATCGACGCGCAGGATCCAAGGGATCTCCGGTGGAATTTCATGTTCGAGTTCGACAATGGCGGAGGCGAGCTTATCGAGTTCCGCGTCGCCGGCGGGATTGACCGTTGCCTGACCCGAATCGAACAAGACTTCCGACTGGAAGACGAAGCGATCGCCGACAACACGAATGTCAGGACGATCGCCGAGAATCTGGCGAAGCCTGCCGAAGAAGTCGGACCGATAGCGCGTGAGTTCCTGCACCTTCTGCGCCAGCGCGACATTCAAACGCGCACCGAGATCGGCGATCTTCGCTTGCGACTCTTGATCCTTCGCTTCCGAAGCCGAGAGCGCATCTTCGATGGCCGCGAGTTGTTTGCGCAGCGCTGCGATCTGCTGATTCAAAATGTCGATCTGCGCCAAGGCGCGCGCGGAAACCTGCTTTTCCGCCGCGAGCTGCTGATCGAGGCCGCCCGTAGGCGCCGTGCCGCCCTTCGCCGCGGCAAGCGCCGCTTCGAGCTGATCCTTGTCTTTCTTGGTCGCATCGAGCGTCGCGGCCAATGCGGCGAGCTGATTGTCGGTATCCGATTTGCCGGCACGTTCCAAAGCGAGGAGCGAGGTCAGTTCATCGATCTGCTTATGCAGTTGCGCCAGCACCGTATCCTTGCCCGTCACTTCGCGGGCGAGAAAGAACTGCGCCATCATGAAAACGGACAAAAGAAAGGTGATGGCGAGCAGCATCGTCGACAACGCATCGACGAAGCCCGGCCAATAATCGATCTGTCGTGGTTGCCGTCTTGATCGCGCGAGCGCCATCAACGCCGCTCCGGCTCAGAGGCGAGACGTTTCAAGATTGCCTTGAGTTCCTTGCCCTGATCCGCCTGCGACTCGACCCAATCGCGGATCATCTGCTGTTCCGAGCGCATATGCTGGACGAGACTCTGGATTCCGTCGGCGAGATTGGCAATGGCAATCGAGTTTGCGCGGGCGTGGCTTTGATCGCCGGTCGCCGCGATCTTTTCGAGCGCGGCGCGGACATCGCGCGGCAGGCCTTCAAGCGAGCGGCCGCCTTCGAGCAGCGTGTCGCTGGTGCTTGCCGTCAGGCTCTCTTCGATCTCATTATAGAATCGGTTCTGCGCTTGGCCGGCCTGCAGATCGAGAAAACCGAGGATCAGCGAGCCCGCGAGACCGAAGAGCGATGCGGTGAAAGAAATGCCCATGCCGGCAAGAGGCGAAGCAAGGCCATTTTTGAGATCGTCAAACATCACGCCGGCGTCATTGCCGATCTGCATCGATTTGATGACAGTGCTGAGCGAACCGACCGTGGCGATGAGGCCCCAGAATGTGCCGAGCAGGCCGAGGAAGATCAGCAATCCCGTCAGATAGCGCGAGACTTCGCGCGCCTCGTCAAGCCGCGTGCCGATCGAATCGAGAATCGCCCGCAAGGTGAGCGTCGAGATCATCGAGCCCGGCGGACGGTCGGCGAGTAGAACCGCCATGGGCGCGAGCAGGATCGGCGCCTTGACATGATCCGCCTCGCCGCGCGCCAGCGCATTCACCCAACGCACTTCACGAAAGAGCCGCACGACCTGACGCAGCGCTAAGAGAATGCCGAATGCGAGGACAAACACGATCAACCCGTTGAGACCGGGATTGGCCATGAAAGCAGTGATGATCTGCTTTTGCAGAATGAAAGCGATGAAGCCCGCGAGAATGAGAAAGATCAGCATCCGCACGAGAAAGATGCGCGGCGATGAAACTTTATAAAGATCGACGTCGCTCGCCATGGGCAGGTCCACTGCTTGCAGTTCCGCCGCGCGCTGCGCAGCATTCGGCGTAATTTTTTGCGAAAGCTTCGGAGGCTGCTTCACGTTAGTGCACTTCGCGAAAGGGTGAAAGCGCAAAGCCGCGCTTCTCGACAGCCAGACGTCTCCCCATGAGACGGCCGTCACCGTCCTTTTTTAATTGGCCGCACGGATGAGCGCCAATAGTTGCGAATGTATGGCCTCGTTTCCGGCGCAGATGGAGCCTTTGTCGAGAAAATCATGGCCGCCGTCGGCATCGGTGACGAAGCCGCCCGCTTCCCGAATGATCACCGCGCCGGCCGCCATATCCCAGGGTTTGAGGCCCCGCTCCCAAAAACCATCGTAACTTCCGGCTGCAACGAAGCAGAGATCGAGCGCGGCGGCGCCCAAGCGGCGCAGATTGCTCGCTCGCTCCATCACCAGGGCGAATTCCTTCTTGAACCGGGCGTGATGTTCGGCAGCCTTACCGAGATGGGGGATGCCACAGCCGATCAGAGAGTTGCCCATGTCGTGGCGCGCCGCGACGCGCAAGCGGCGGTTGTTGTGATAGGCGCCTTGGCCTTTTTCGGCGACATACATGTCATCGGTTGCCGGGTTGTAAACGAGACCGGCCACGATCTGCCCTTCGCGGGCAAGCCCGATCGAAATCGCAAAGAGCGGCAGGCCGTGCAGAAAATTGGTCGTGCCGTCGAGCGGATCGATGTACCAGACATGGCTCTTGTCCGTGCCTTCGATCGTGCCGCCTTCTTCGAGCACGAAGCCGTAGCCGGGACGCGCCTTCGCCAATTCATCATAAAGCGTCTTCTCGGCGCGCTTGTCGGCAGCGGTGACGAAATCGCCCGGCCCCTTGATCGACACCTGCAAATTCTCGACTTCGCCGAAGTCGCGCTTCAAGCCCCGCCCGGCCTTGAGCGCCGCCGCTGTCATCACATTCATCAGGGCGGAACGGATCATTCGCTCAATCCGCGCGCCGCAGATACGTCACTTGGGTCGTATCGACGATGATGCGCTCGCCTGGTTCGATGAAAGGCGGCACCAGAACGCGCAGGCCGTTTTCGAGCTTCGCCGGCTTGTAAGAAGACGCCGCCGTTTGCCCGCGCACGACGGGATCGGCTTCCGTCACCTGCAACGTCACTTGCGCCGGGAAGCGGATGCTGATCGGCCGGCCTTCATGCATCTGCAATGTGACCTTCATGCCTTCCTGCAAAAAGGCGGCGCGCTCGCCGACGAAATCGGCAGCCAAATCGATCTGCTCGTAATTCTCGAGATCCATGAACACGAGCGACTCGCCTTCCTTATAAAGGAAGCTGAAATCCTTCAGTTCGAGCTCGATCTCCTCGACCGTCTCATCGGCGCGGAAGCGCTCGTTGAGCTTGCGCCCATCGATGAGATTTTTGAGCTCGACTTGATTGAAGGCGCCGCCTTTGCCGGGTTTCACCGCCGTCGATTTCACCGCGACCCAAAGGCCGCCCTGGTGTTCGATGACAGTGCCGGGGCTGATTTGACTTCCGTTGAGTTTGGGCATGGGGGCAGGGGCTCGAAGAGGACTGCGCTCATCTGCCCGCATGACGCTTGAGCGTCAAGCCGATTGGCCCTCTTTGAGGCGCGAAAGCGCCAAAGCCACCGTTTGCCTAGAGGAAATTGCAGGTGTGGCGGACGACGATCGCCCGCTGGCCGGGAAGGCCCTGATTCACCGTATCGGGCGCGCAACGCTTGACGCGCGTGACGGACATGCAGCCCGTCGCGCCGCAAAAGACCGAGCTGGGGGTGAGCGGCAGGGCAGATGACACGTGAGAGAGAGCGCGTGGCATCGCTTGCGCAGAGCCAAGGCTCACCGCCGCGAAAAGAAGAGCCGCTGCGAGTTTCGATCCTGTCATGGGGCGCACTCCGGCTGCGTTGTGCGCAGAACTATGAAGAGCCTCCCTTTTCCAGACCTGACCTCGTTCAAACTCCGCCCATCTTGCAGATCAGTGCCCATTCCGCGTCGCTCACCGGCTGCACCGAAAGCCGCGAATTGTTGATGAGCACCATGTCTTTCAGCTTCGGTTCGGCTTTGATCGCCTCGAGCGTCACCGGCGTCTTCAAGGGCTTCACCGCCGCGAAATCGCACATGCCGAATTTGTCGGAAGGGTCGGTGTCGTCGGGATAATAAGTCTTGATGACCTTGACGATGCCGACGATCTCTTTGCCTTCGTTCGAATGATAGAAGAACACCTCTTCACCCTTCTTCATTGCCATCAAATGGAGCTTGGCGGAATGGTTGCGGACGCCGTTCCAGGGCGTGCCTTTCGCGCCGGCCTTGACCTGCATGTCCCAGGACCACGTGCTGGGCTCGCTTTTGATCAGCCAATGCGCCATCGTGGCCTCTGACTTATCGCTTCGCCAAATGCGCTGAAGCGAGTTCGGGCTTCGCCGGACGATTGAGCAAGGCTTCGATCGCCGCATCGATCGTCATGTGCCCGCCGATCACCGCTTCGACCGCGCCGCAGATCGGCATATCGACGGATCTTTGCCGCGCGAGATCCATGAGAATGCCGCACGTATGCATGCCCTCGACAAGCTTGCCGTCGGCGAGCGCGGCATCGACATGAACGCCGCGCCCCAAAGCAAGACCGAAAGAAAAATTGCGCGATTGTTCGGAGCTGCAGGTCAAGACGAGATCGCCGAGACCTGAAAGGCCCATCAACGTCGCGGGATCGGCGCCGAACGCCTGGCCAAAACGCATCAGCTCGGCAAAGCCGCGCGCGATCAAGGCAGCGCCGGCGCTCGCGCCAAGTTTTTTGCCGGCGGCGATTCCGCTGGCGATCGCCAAAACATTCTTCGCCGCGCCGCCGATCTCGACGCCGACCAGATCGTCCGAGTGATAAAGTCGGAACCACGGCGCCGCGAGCGCCTGCGCCAATTCGGCGGCATAGGCGCAATCCGCGGCGGCGAGTGTCACCGCCGTCGGCAGGCCGCGCGCGACATCGGCAGCGAAACTCGGGCCGGACAGAACGGCCGCCGGATTACGCGGCAGAGCGGATGAAAGAATCTGACTCGGGAAAAGACCGCTGCCGCGTTCGATGCCTTTCGCGCAAAGAATGATCGGAATGTTGCGCGGCACGAGAGGCGCGAGCGCTTCAATCGCGCTGCGCAGAGCCTGGGTCGGCACGGCGACGAGAATGATGGCGGCACTTGCAGCGACTGCAAGATCGGCGGTCGGGGCAACATTCGGGGCGAGCGGCACGCCCGGCAGGCGGCGCGCATTGACCCCGGTCGCGGCCATTTCTGCGACGTGGTCGGGCTCGCGCGACCAGAGCGCAACCTGCGCCCCGGCGCGGGCCGCAAGATTCGCGAGCGCCGTGCCCCAGGCGCCGGCTCCGACGACAGCAATCTGACGCATACGCTTGCGATCCTTGTCCGACGCTTAGGCCTTGCCGTGATGGGCGGCTTCGCCATCGGCGTCAAGCGGCCAGCGCGGCCGCGCCGGAAAACTCAAGTCATCGGTGAGGCCGAGCCGCAAGCGTTCGATCCCCGCCCAGGCGATCATCGCGCCGTTGTCCGTGCAAAGCGCCGGCGGTGGAACGCTGAGCTTCAGGCCCGATTCGGCGCAAAAGCGCTGCAGGGCACGGCGGATCGCACCATTGGCGGCAACGCCGCCCGCAACGACGAGCGAAGAGCAGGGGCCGATCTCTTCGCTGAAGCGGCGGAGCCCCGCGCGCAATCGATCGACCAATGTGTCGACGACCGCCGCCTGAAAGGACGCGCAGAGATCCGTCACATCGGTGCCGCTCAAAGGTGCCAGCCGATCGGCCTCAAGCCGCACCGCCGTCTTGAGCCCCGAGAAAGAAAAATCGGGCTTCGCTCGCCCCGCCATCGGCCGGGGAAAATTGTAGCGAGACGGATTGCCCTTCGCCGCCTCGCGTTCGACGCGCGGGCCGCCGGGATAACCGAGGCCGAGCATTTTCGCGACCTTGTCGAAGGCTTCGCCGACCGCATCATCGACCGTCGAGCCGAGCCGGCGATAATCGCCGACGCCTTTGACGGCGACGAGCTGCGTGTGTCCACCGGAGACGAGCAACAGCAGATAGGGAAAAGCGAGATTGTCGGTGAGCCGCGCCGTCAGCGCATGGCCTTCGAGATGGTTGACCGCGATGAAGGGTTTGCCGGACGCGAGCGCCAGCGCCTTCGCCATGGTTAGACCGACGATGACGCCGCCAATGAGGCCCGGACCCGCGGCGCCCGCGATCCCGTCCAGATCGTTGAGCGAAAGCTTGGAATCTTCGAGTGCCCTTGCGATCAGCCGATCCAGCACATCGATGTGGGCGCGGGCCGCGATCTCCGGCACGACGCCGCCGAAGGATTCATGCTCGGCGATCTGGCTCATCACCTCATTGGCGAGAATGTCGCCGCCACCCGTCGGGCGGAGCGCGACAATGGCCGCCGCCGTCTCATCACAGGTGGTCTCAATTCCCAAAACGCGCATCGGTCTCACTCTACTTTTCTAATTTCCGTGACGATTGACCATGGCCGCGGCTTCCGAAAATGGCCCATTTACAGACGGCTCGCGACTATTTAAGGCCGCGCCAAGGATCTTTCCGCAGCAACAGGCTAAGCTCCATCGCTTCCCGTCCCGAAATCGCTCTCCCGCCTCTCAAGATCGGCAGCCGCGGCAGTCCTTTGGCTCTGACGCAGACCCATGAGCTGCGCCGCATCCTTGCCGCGGCCCATGGCGTCGATGAGGCGTCGTTTCCGATCCATATCATCAAAACCACGGGCGACGTCATTCAAGACCGCTCGCTTGCGGAGGCCGGCGGCAAGGGCCTTTTCACGAAAGAGCTCGATGCGGCATTGCTCGCAGGCACGATCGATTGCGCGGTCCATTCGGCCAAAGACCTACCGACGATTTTGCCGGATGGCATCGCCATCCTCGGCTATCTGCCGCGCGAGGACATGAGAGACGCGTGGATTTCGCCGAAGGCGGCGGGCCCCATGAGCTTGCCGAAGGGTGCCGTCGTCGGCACGGCATCGCCGCGCCGCGCGGCAATGGTGAAGCGGCTGCGGCCTGATCTCAATGTCACGCTGTTGCGCGGCAATGTCGAGACACGGCTCGACAAAGTCCGGCGCGGCGATGTCGATGCGACGCTCTTGGCGCTCGCCGGCTTGAAAAGGCTCGGCCTTGCCGATCGCGCCACAAGCATTCTCGACAGCGAGGACTTCGTGCCCGCCGCCGGTCAAGGCGCGATCGCGGTGACGGCAAGACAAGGTGACGCTCAACTCGCCGCCGCCTTCGCGCCGATTCTCGATCCGGCGACCGAAACGGCGCTTCGCTGCGAGCGCGCGCTGCTCCGCGTTCTCGACGGCTCCTGCCGGACGCCGATCGGCGGATTGGCGCAGATCCAAGCCGGCGAGCTTTCTCTTCACGCCATCATTCTGCGGCCTGACGGCTCGCAATTTTTCGAAGCTAGGCGGCGCGGGCATCCCGCCGAGGCGGAAGCCATCGGTGAAGCGGCAGCTGAGGCGCTGCTAGCCCAAGCGCCAAAAGGATTTTTCGAAGCTTAACCAAGCGCCTGGAAGCCCAGGCTGAGATTCAGCTTGGATGAGCTTATACTATGCGGTTATTTTGCAAAAAGGTCTTTGGGAGACGACATGCGCATCCTGCTGACACGCGCGCCGGAGGACGCTGCGCGTACGGCTGAAAAGCTCAAGGCGCAGGGGCATCAGGTTTTGATCTCGCCCGTCTTCGAAATCCAGCCGCGCGAGGCCGAATGGCCGAAAGGCGTCATCGACGGCGTCGTTGCGACAAGCGCGCAGGCATTCGAGCAAGCGCAATTCGCCGACGACTCGCCGCTGCCCGAAGCCAGACGTCTCTTTCGCCTCTTTATAGTCGGCTCTAAAACGGCGGAAGCGGCGAAGAAATGCGGCTTCACCGGCGAGCCCTTCGTCGCGCAGGAAGCGAAAGAACTCGCCGACGCGCTCATCGCCAAATTGCCGCCCTTTGCGCGGCTTGCCTATCTCGCCGGGCGCGACCGCAAAAGCGAACTCGAAACACGCTGCAAGGAAGCGCGCCTCGAGATCATTCCCGTCGAAATCTACGAAGCACGCGCCGCCGAGAGCTTGAGCAAGGAAGTCGTCGCCGCCTTCAAAGCGAACGAGGTCGATGCGGTCATGCATTTTTCCAGGCGCAGCACGGAAACATTCCTGAAGCTCGCTGAGGCGGCGGGCGTCGATGCAAAACCCATCCGCCATATCGCCATCTCGAACGACGCTGCCACGCCCTTGCATGCTGCCGGTGCGACGCTCATTGTCACCGCCTTCGAGCCGAAGGAAGCGGCAATGTTAGCTTTGCTGGCAGAGAAGCCTGCGCCAAAAGCCAAGAGCGACGCCACGACAGAAGCGGTCGCCGCTGCGCTGGCTGCTGCAATACAAGAGGCCGCGCCACAAGCGCCAGCGCAAGAGACGCCAGAGCCTCCTCCGCCGCCACCGCCGCCGAAGAGCAAGGAAAAATCCTGACGCAATTTGTAACGATTGTGTCAGTTCCGATGGCGGCGAGCAGCATCGCGGCGCGTGAGCGAAAAGTTTTCTAAACCAAGTTTAACCTCTGCGCGGCTTGATAAGATCGGCGCTTGCGGTCATCCTGATGCGCTGCCGATCTCTCCCGCCTCGTTGTCGCGTGCTCATGACCACTCAAATGTCCCGCCGGCTTCCAAAGGCTTCGCTGTTTTCGGGAGCTCTCTTGCTCTTCGGCGCCTCTTTCGCGCTGTCGCTCGCCTCGACCACGATGATCCGCGCGCAGACGCCGGCGCCTTTGGTCGTGAAAGTCGGCTTTCTGCGTCAGGCGCATTCGAAAGACACCGTTTCCATTCTCGACGTTCCGGCGCCCGATGACGGCTTTGCCGGCGCAAAGCTCGCGGCGACCGACGACAACACGACCGGCAGCTTTCTCAATCAGAGCTACACGGTCGAAGACGTCGCGCTGAAACCGGGCGACGATCCCGTCGCGGCCTTGAAGACTCTCGTCGAACATGGCGTCACACTTGTTCTGGCCGATCTCTCCGCCCCCGATCTCCTGAAAATCGCCGATGCCGAACACGGCAAGGATGTGCTGATCTTCAACACATCGGCTCCGGACGATTCGCTGCGTCAGGAGAATTGCCGCCGCAACATCATCCATGTCGCGCCGTCGCGCGCGATGCTAACCGATGGGCTCGCCGAATATCTCATCTGGAAACAATGGCCGCGCTGGCTGTTGATGAAAGGCTCGCATCCGGCGGACGATCTTCTCGCGCAAGCCTATGAGCGGTCGGCCAAGAAATTCGGCGCCAAGATTGTCGACACCCGCACCTATGTTGACACCGGCGGCACGCGCCGCTCGGACTCGGGCAGCGTGCAGACGCAGACGATCGTCCCCGTCACCACGCAGAATGCGCCAGCCTATGATGTGCTGATCGCCGCCGACGAAAGCGAAGTTTTTGCCGGCTATCTTCCCTATGAGACATGGGACCCGCGCCTCGTTGCCGGCTCGGCCGGGCTTGTACCGACAAGCTGGTCGCCCGATCACGAACAATGGGGCGCCGCACAACTGCAGAACCGCTTTTTTGCGCTCTTCCGTCGTGGCATGAATGCGCGCGACAACAATGCCTGGGTTGCGATGCGCATGATCGGCGATGCGGTGACAAGGACGAACACCAACGATCCGCAGAAGATCCACGACTATATGATCTCGCCGAAATTCACCGTTGCCGCCTTCAAGGGCGAGCAGCTGACGATTCGGACCTGGGATCAGCAGCTGCGCCAACCCATTCTGCTGAGCGATGGGCGAAGGGTCGTTTCTGTGTCCCCCCAAGCAGGTTTTCTGCACCAAATCTCGACGCTCGATACGCTCGGCTATGATAAGCCGGAAACCAAATGTAATCTGCAATAAAGCCTGCCAATAGTATAAAGCCAACCAGGGAGAGACGAAGGCCCATGCATTTTCATTGGTCGTTGCGAGCCGCAGCAATTCCTTTTCTTGCGTTGCCTTTCGCCGTGCCGCGCCCGGCGCTCGCCTACACTGCCTATGTGACAAACGAAAAAGGCAATTCCGTTTCACTCATCGACACGGACAAACTCACCGTGACGAAGACGATTCCCGTCGGCCAGCGGCCGCGCGGCATCGCGATCTCGCCCGACGGCAGCGAAGTCTTTCTCTGCGCCAGCGATGACGACACGATTCAGATCATTGATACAAAAACGCATCAGGTCACCGGCAGTCTCGATTCGGGACCGGACCCGGAGCTGCTGATCGTCAGCCATGACGGCAAATATGTCTTCACTTCGAACGAGAACGACAATCTCGTCACCGTCATCGATGTGAAGACGCATCAACGCGTGTTCGACGTGCCTGTCGGCGTCGAGCCGGAAGGCATGGCCATTTCGCCTGACGACAAAACGCTCGTCAATACGTCCGAGACGACGAACATGGCGCATATCATCGACCTCGCCAGCCGCAAGCTCGTCGCCAACATCCTGGTCGATCCGCGCCCCCGCTTTGCGCTGTTTACGCCGGATGGGTCCGAGCTCTGGGTCTCATCCGAAGTCGGCGGCACGGTTTCCGTCATCGATGCAGCCAAACACACGATCAAGCAGAAGATCACTTTCGAGGTTCCGGGCCTCGCGAAGGAAGAGATCCAGCCCGTCGGCATCAATTTCACCGCCGACGGCAAGACAGCCTTTGTGGCGCTCGGGCCCGCCAATCGCGTGGCGGTCATCGATGTGGCGACGAAGGAAGTGAAGAAATATCTGCTCGTCGGCCAGCGTGTCTGGCACATGGCCTTCACGCCCGATGGGAAATTCCTCTACACCGCCAATGGCGTTTCGAACGATGTGTCGGTGATCGACGTTGACGGGCTGAAGGTCCTCAAATCGATCCAGGTCGGATCCTTCCCGTGGGGAGTCGCAATCGGCAAATGAGCACCGCGCAAGGAAGGCTCTTGTCCATCGAGCCGGAAGGGAAAAACGCCTCGATGCAAGAAAAAGGTGAGTCGAAGGTGGAGTCCGGCGCACGACCGGCGCTTCAGGTGAGCCATGTCAGCCACTTCTATGGCAAGCGCAAGGCGCTCGATGATGTCTCCTTCGTTATCGAGCCCGGCAGTTTCAGTGTGCTCTTGGGCCTCAATGGGGCTGGCAAGAGCACGCTGTTCTCGCTCATCACGCGGCTTTACGCGACGAGCAGCGGCAGCATTCGCATTTTCGGCTACGATGTCGCGCGCGACAGCGGCGAGGCGCTGCGCCGGCTCGGCGTCGTCTTTCAAGCCCGCACGCTCGATCCCGATCTCTCCGTCATGCAGAATCTCGCCTATCATGCCGCTCTGCACGGCATTGGCGCGAAGGACGCGAAGCGGCGCGCGCAAAGCGTTCTCGAGCAAGTCTCGCTCGCCGATCGCGTCAACGAAAAAGTGCGCAATCTTTCCGGCGGCCAGATGCGCCGCGTCGAGATCGCGCGGGCGCTGTTGCACAATCCGCAAATTCTTTTGCTCGATGAGCCGACCGTCGGCCTCGACGTCAAGGCGCGCGCCGACATTGTCGCGCACGTGCGTAGCCTCGTCGCCAATCAGGGCATCGGCGTGCTCTGGACCACCCATCTGATCGACGAGATCGCGATGACCGATGACGTCATCGTCCTTCACGAAGGACGGGTTCTGGCGAATGGCGTCGCGGCCGATGTCATCGCCTCGACGGGCGCGCCGACGATGCGGCTCGCCTTCGCGAAATTGACGGCAACAGAACTCGGCGATTGAACCGAAAAAATTCACGGCGCTGCCGAGGCGGCGCGACGGAACAGAGAGCATGACAGCGATCACCAGCGATCAAGCCGCAATCAAACCGCGCCGAGGCTTCACGCTCGGACAATATTGGATCTGTCTCAGCGGCATCGTCTGGCGCGAGGCGCTGCGCTTTCTGCATCAGCGCGAACGCTTCGTCTCGGCGCTGGTCCGTCCCTTGGTCTGGCTCTTCATCTTCGCCGCCGGTTTCCGCTCGGTGCTCGGCGTTTCGATCATTCCGCCTTACGAGACTTATATTCTTTATCCCGTCTATATCACGCCGGGGCTGATGGCGATGATCCAGCTCTTCAACGGCATGCAGTCGTCGCTGTCGATGGTCTATGACCGCGAGACGGGCAATATGCGCACGCTGCTTGTGAGCCCCTTCCCGCGCTGGTTCCTGCTCACCTCGAAGCTGCTTGCCGGCACGGCAGTCTCCATTCTGCAGGTCTATGCCTATCTCATCATCGCTTATTTCTGGGAGATCACGCCGCCGTCGCCTTGGGGCTATCTCACAGTTCTGCCGGCGCTTGCGCTGTCGGGTCTGATGCTCGGCGCGCTCGGCATGCTGCTCTCCTCGCTGATCAAGCAATTGGAAAATTTCGCCGGGGTCATGAACTTTGTGATCTTTCCGATGTTTTTTGCCTCCTCGGCGCTCTATCCACTCTGGCGCGTGGAAGAGGGCAGCCCCTGGCTTGCGACGCTCTGCTGGATCAATCCATTCACCCATGCGGTGGAACTGATCCGCTTTGCGTTCTACGAGCAGATCACGCCGATTTCACTTGCCGTCGTGGTCGGCTGCACGATCGTCTTCCTCGCCGGCGCCATCATCGCCTACGATCCGTCGCGCGGAATGTTGATCAGACGCGGCGCGCCGAGCGAATGAATCGAAAGGTCAGATTTTCGTAAGGAATCCAGACGCCACCGCTTTGCAAAGTGACTCCCCTTCCCCTCTGACCTAAGACAGATCGCGATTAGTCGCGAGCACGTCTTCAACGATTCATCATGCGCGAAACTCAAAAACGAAAAAGCGCCCCGACGGAAATCGGAGCGCTTGGATTCAATCGGCGTTGCGAATTCGATTCCCGCCTGGAACCGAACCCTGCAAGCTTACTTCGACCCGTCGGCCTTGAACTGCGAGATATAGGCCCAGATGTCGTCGCGGTCAGATTCTTTCGACAGGCCGGGGAAAATCATCTTCGTGCCGGGGATAGTTCCCTGCGGATTGGTGATGTAGGTCTTGAAGTTGGCCTCAGTCCAAGTCCAGCCGGTCTTGTTCTCCGCCTTGTCGGCGTCGGAATAATCGTAGCCGGCCTCGGTCGCGATCGGACGGCCGTTAATGCCGTTGAGATCCGGACCGACGAAGTTGGCGGCACCGGGGCCGATCTTATGGCAGACGCCGCATTTGTGTTTGAAGAGGGTTTCTCCGGCCGCGGGATCGCCTGCGGCGAAGCTCTGCTGCGCTGTCCCAATCATTCCGATGAGGCCGGCAGCCGCGACAAAGAGCATATTTCTTGGTGTCATGTTCTTCCTTCCCCTGGCAAAGAACGCGTCGGTGACCCCCGTCCCCAAAACGCCTCGGCGAGCAGCGATGTCGGTCGCGCCGCAACCATGTATCCCGAATGTCGGGTGTAAGACAATGTCCCGCTCCCCCTTGATCCGTTTTTTTGGAATTTCGCCATGCCCTGCCCGCCGCTAAACTCAAGACTGCTTTTCCGTCCTCAAAAAGGCTCGGCCCGCGCCGCGCTCGCGCACGCGCTTGCGGCGTTTTGCCTCGTACTTTCAGCCAGCCTGAGCCCGGCCATGGCCGCAGATACGCTTCGTATCGCAGCGCAAAAGACCGGGACCTTCGGCTGGGAATTGCAGGTCATCAAGGATCACGGCCTGGCGGAAAAAGCCGGGCTTGACCTTGAGGTGACGGAGCTCGCCTCAACCGATGCCGGCAAGATCGCGATGATGGGCAATTCCGCCGACATCATTGTCTCCGATTGGCTTTGGGTGGCGCGCGAGCGGAGCCTCGGAACGGATCTGACTTTCTCTCCCTATTCGAGCACGCTCGGCGCCGTGATGGTGCCGCAGCAATCGCCGATCAAATCAATCGCCGACCTGAAGGGCAAGAAGCTCGGCGTCGCGGGCGGCCCGCTCGACAAAAGCTGGCTTCTCCTCCAGGCGCTCGCCAAACAACAGTCCTCGCTCGATCTCGAATCCAACGCCACCATTCTTTATGGCGCGCCGAGCCTGTTGTTTGAAAAGGCTCTGCAGGGCGAAAGCGACGCGACCCTCAATTTTTGGAATTTCTGCGCCGATTTGGAAGCGCATGGCTTTCGCCGACTCGTCGGCATGGACGAAGTTGAAAAAGGCCTTGGCGCCACGGCGCCTGTCGCCATGGTCGGCTATGTCTTCCACGACCATTATGCCGCTAGCCACGCTGATGTGTTGAAGCGCTTCTTCGCCGTGACGCGGCAGGCGATGGACATCCTCGCCAATTCGCAAGACGAATGGACAAAGCTCGCGCCGCGTATCGGCACAAGCGATCCGGCGGCTCTCGCCATTTACCGCAAGCGTTATCTTGAAGGCCTACCGCGCCGGCCTGCGGCGGCGGAAGAAGCGGACGCCGCCAAGCTCTACGACGTCCTCGCCAAAGCCGGCGGCGAAAAACTCGTCGGCTCCGGCAAGACGCTCGATCCGGGCACCTTCTACAAAGCAGCGACGGAACCATGACTTGCTGAGGCTCGCATCGCTTCTGCTTCTCATTGCGATCTGGCAAATCGCCGCGATCTGCGTGCATAGCCATGTGCTGCCGCCGCCGCTCGCCGTCGTCACGACAATGGCGAAGGAAGCTCAATCCGGTGCGCTATTTTTCAATCTTGGCATAACGCTGCTGCGGGTCATCGTCTCATTCCTGCTTGCCATGATCGGCGGCATGATCCTCGGCGTCTTCATGGGCCGCAACAAAACCTTCGACCGGCTCGCCGATCCCTGGCTTGTAGTGCTGTTGAACCTGCCAGCGCTCGTCATCATCGTGCTCGCCTATATCTGGATTGGGCTCACGGAGCCCGCGGCGATCGTCGCTGTGGCGCTGAACAAGTTGCCGAATACGACGGCGACCATCAGGGAAGGCGCGCGCGCGCTCGACAATGGTCTTGAAGAAATGGCCAGCGTCTTCGCCATGCCTCTGCGCACGCGCGTGCAGCATGTGCTGCTGCCGCAGCTTGCGCCCTATATCGCGGCGGCGACGCGCTCCGGCCTGTCGCTTGTCTGGAAAATCGTTCTGGTCGTCGAACTGCTAGGCCGCCCGAACGGCGTCGGATTCGAGATCTATACGGCCTTTCAACTCTTCGATGTGAAGCTGCTGCTCGCTTACGCGCTTCCCTTCATCGTCATCATGCTCGGGATCGAGACTTTTGTTGTACAACCTTTCGAGCGACATGTGTCCCGCTGGCGACCAAAAGCCGCTTGAACTTGTCGTCAAGCGCAAGGCCTTCCGCACCGCATCGGGTAAGCGGCGCGAGGTGCTGCGCGACTTTGCGATGACGATGGACCTGGGCAAAGTCTATGCGCTCGTCGGCCCCTCCGGCGCGGGCAAGACAACACTGCTGCGGATCCTGATCGGTCTCGACAAGGATTTCGAAGGCAGCACGAACGTTCCGCAATACGCACGGATCGGCATGGTGTTTCAGGAGCCGCGGCTTCTGCCTTGGCGCAGCGTTTTCGATAATCTGCGGCTCGCCGCGCCGCAGACAAGCGACGACGATATCAAAAAGATCGCGGGCGATCTCGGCCTCGGCGACCATCTCAGCCATTATCCAGGCGAGTTGTCGCTCGGGCTTGCGCGCCGCGTCGCGCTCGCCCGCGCCTTTGCCGTGCGGCCCGATCTTCTTGTGCTCGATGAGCCTTTCGTTTCTCTCGACATGGCGCTTGCGACGCGGTTGCGCGAAGAGCTTGCAGCGCTCGTCGATCGAACGAGGGTGACGACTCTGCTCGTCACTCATAGTCTCGACGAAGCGATCCATCTTGCCGATCACATCATCCTCTTGGGCGGAGAACCGACCGCCATCATCGGCGAAGTCGATATCGCTTCGCCGCGCAGCGCGATGACCGATTCCGCTGCGGTAGAGGCCAAGGCGAAAATCGCCTCCATCCTCGCCCAATCGGCCGCCCGCTGACTGCGGCCAATCGCGCGCGGGCATTCCTCTTCCGCCAAAACTGCCTTAAGGCTTTCGCGTGACCCTGCTCATCTTCGATTGCGACGGCGTTCTCGTCGATTCCGAAATCATCGCGCTCACCATGCTGGCCTTGGGCCTGACCGATCTCGGCCTGCCGCAGAGCTTCGAGGAATGCCGCCGGCTTTTCATGGGCAAGAGTGTCAAGGATGTGCTGATCGGGATCGAGACCATGCTGGGTCATCCGCTTCCTCCCGAATGGGGATACACGATGAACGCGGCTCTGCTCGATCGGCTGAAGAATGAATTGCAGCCAGTCGCAGGGGTGGCCAAAGCGATTGCGGCGCTTCCCTATCCGCGCTGCGTTGCGTCCTCATCGCAGCCCGAACGCATTCGTCTGTCGCTCGCGGTCACCGGTCTTGCGCCGCTCTTCGGCGATCGGGTCTTCAGCGCGACGCAAGTCGAACACGGCAAGCCGGCGCCCGATCTTTTTCTCTATGCGGCGAAGGCATGCGGGGCGCCTCCCGCGCAAACGATCGTCATTGAGGATTCGCCCGCGGGCATCGTCGCCGCGCGCCGCGCCGGCATGAAAGCGATCGGCTTTACCGGCGCAAGTCACGCCGATGCACGGCTCGCGCAAGCGCTTGAACTTGCCGGCGCCGATACTGTGATCGACACAATGGTGGACCTGCCGCGCGCCGTCGAAAGTCTGCTCGCCGCGACGACGCAGCGAAAGCACGCGCCATGAAGCTTCTGCTTGTCGTCGCCGCGGCCTTAATCGATGCGGACCATCGCGCGCTGATCTCGCAGCGGCCTGAGGGCAAAGCGCTTGCCGGTCTCTGGGAATTTCCCGGCGGCAAGGTCGATGCCAGTGAACGGCCCGAAGCCGCGCTCATTCGCGAACTCGATGAGGAGCTTGGCATCAAAGTGGAGGAGGCCTGTCTCGCGCCGCTAACGTTCGCGAGCCACGCCTATCCTGACTTCCACCTGCTGATGCCGCTTTATGTCTGCCGGCGTTGGCAGGGCATCGTCACGCCGCGCGAAGGACAGGCGTTGAAATGGGCGCGGCCTGCCGATCTTCGCGCCTATCCCATGCCGCCGGCCGATTCGCCGCTCATTCCCGCCCTGATCGATCTTCTCGGTTGAGGTCGCGCGCGAGTTTTACCGCATGTGGTGGTGGCGCGTCGTCGGAACCGTGGGATCGGACTGGATCATAAATCCGAAAATATCGGTCTGTTGCGATTCCGGGGCCGGCGCGCCGCTGCTGCGTTCGCTCGCGGCATAGATCGTCGCCGGAGGCGTTCCCGTAATGCTGATCCTGGCGCCTTCTTCTTGGACGAGATGATAGAGCGTCTCGGCATTTTCGGGGGAGAGTCTCACGCAGCCATGCGAGGCGGGCTGGCCCAGATAGGCCGTCTCATAACTGCCATGAATGGCAAAGCCGCCGAGGAAGAAGATGGAAAAGGGCATCGGCGACATGTGATATTTCTTGGAATAGTGCATTCGCTCCAGGCGCTCGGGCGCGAATTCTCCGTCCGGCGTAATGTATCCCGAGCGCGCCGAGGAGATCGGCCACGAATAATTGCCGTGGTCGGATTCGACTTCCATTTGCTGCGCACTGAGATCGATATGAATGTGGACCAGCGCCTGCGCCGACGACAGCCAAAAAACCCCACAAAACAGACTGATCAAAAAGGGCAATTTTGAAAAAATCGCGTGACGCATGGGATCCCCCTCCGCAAGCCCAGAATCAGGCCGCGCCAGGCTCAAGATACATCGGGCTGGCGGCGCGTAAATCGCAAAATTCGAGTAAGGTGATCCAATATCGAAGCGGCATGAGAAAGGCAAAGTGTTGCAGGATGGACTCAGGGAGCAAGCAATGAGAAGCCAAATCTGGGGCACGCTTGCAAGCGCCTGGCGCATCGAGCTTCGCGCCGCGCTGTTGATGGCTTGCCTCCTGTCACAACACTGTGTGGCACAAGATTTAGGCAGTCTGGAGCCACAGCAGCCACTGCCTCTTCCCGATCACATCACGCCTTCCATGCCGGCAAAGCAGCTCTTTGGCAGCGAAACGGCACCCGCTGACCTTGCGACACGCACCATCGGCTTCTATTCGCGCGGCTGTCTCGCGGGCGGCGTTGCGCTGCCTGTCGACGGTCCCGATTGGCAGGTGATGCGCGTGTCGCGCAATCGCTATTGGGGCACCCCCCAGCTCGTCCATTTTTTGGAGCGTTTCGCGAAGGAGGTTCCCAAGGTCAGCCATTGGCCCGGCATTCTCGTCGGCGACATGTCGCAGCCGCGCGGCGGCCCCATGCTCACGGGCCACGCCTCACATCAGATCGGGCTCGATGTCGATATTTGGCTGAAGCCGATGCCGCCACGCGAACTTTCGCGCGACGAACGCGAAGAGATGATGTCGACCAATGTCGTGCGCCCCGACGGCCTCGATGTCGATCCCAAGGTCTGGACCTATGACGATTTGGAAGTCATCCGAGCGGCGGCGGAAGATCCCGAAGTGCAGCGCATGTTCGTCAATGCGGCGATCAAGAAAGCGCTCTGCCGCGATGCGCGCGGCGACCGCAGCTGGCTTAACAAGGTGCGGCCCTTCTACGGTCACGACTATCATTTCCATGTGCGGCTCGCCTGTCCGAAAGACCAGCCGGCCTGCCAGGCGCAAGACCCAGTGCCGCCGGGCGACGGCTGCGACAACGCCTCGCTCGCCTTCTGGTTCTCGCCCGGCGTGCTCCATTGGCGCCCGCCGCCGAATGCGAAGCCGCGCCCGGCGTTGACGCTTGCCGAACTTCCCGCTGCCTGTCGGACGGTGCTGCTCGCGAGGTGATGGGGAGCGCCATGAAAATCTATCGTCTCGATCCCATCAAGCCCGGCGATCCGTCCTGGCAAAACTCGATCGAAAAGGACAGCGTCTGGGCAAGCGCGGCCTCACCGAAAGAGGCGCGTGATTTGGTAGCCGAGAAGACGAAAGTCGCCGCGCAAGCTGGCGCAAAATCGCCTTGGCAAGATGTGACAGTCACATCTTGCGTGTTCGAACCATCGATGAGTCATATTCCGGCTGGATCAGTCGTCCGCGCAGACGGCAGCCACGTCGGCGACTGAGGCCGACCATCAGCGGCTCAATTCGGCGATCGGCGGATCGAGCTTGCCGTCTTGGTCGAGCGCATAGAGCTCGTCGCAGCCACCGATATGTGTGTCGCCGAAGAAAATCTGCGGCACGGTCGAGCCGCCATGCGCGCGCTCCCGCATCTTGGCGCGCGCTTCATAATCGCCATCGACGCTGATTTCGTGAAAAGCGAGGTTCTTCTTTTTGAGGAGGTCCTTGGCGCGCCGGCAATAGGGGCAGGACTGGGTCGTATAGATCGTGATCTCAACCGGCGGGGCCATTCATCGTCTCTCGAACTGCGGGATTGTTCGGTCCTCAATATGGGGATTCAGGCGGCGGTCACAACCCGGGCGAAGACGAGCACATCGACGCGCTCGGCGCCAGCCCGCAGCAACGCGCGTGCCGCGGCGTTGATCGTCGCCCCCGTCGTCAAAACATCGTCGACGAGAACGATGCGGCGGCCTTCGACCATGGGCTTCGCCTCCTCCGGCAAGGCGAAAGCGCCTTGCACATTCTCGGCCCGCTGGGCGCGCGTGAGGCCGATCTGCGGCGCGGTGCGTTTCACCCTGTGCAAAAGAATCGGCTCGACCTTCTTGCCGCAGGCGTGGCCGATGGCGACGGCAAGCGCCTGCGCCTGATTGAACTGGCGCCACATTAGCCGCGCGCGATGCAGCGGCACCGGCACGAGAAAATCGGCGTCCGGCAAAATGTCTTCACCGGCGCGCGCCATCCAGGCGCCCATCGGCTCGGCGAGTTCCATCCGGTCGTGAAATTTCAAGCGATGGACAAGCTGGCGCGCTGGCCCATCCTCGAAACGGACGACCGCCCGGGCCCGCGTATAGACCGGCGGATTGGCGATCGCGTCCGGCGACAGAAGGCCGGCGATGCCGAGATCATAGGCGAAGGGCGTGCCGAGCCTGTCGCAATAAGGCTTGTCGATGAAGGTCATCGCCGCCCAACAGCGCGGGCAGAGCGCGCCGTGATTTCCGATCGCGGCCTGGCAGCAAAGAACAGGACGGCGGATAGACGAGATCGAGCGCGAAACGGCCGAGCGTGCCGAGGAGGCGAGAGCCTTGGACAAGCATCTCCGCCCAGCGGCGGCCAGCGGCAGGGGCTTCGGCCGCTGAGGCGGCGGCATCTTCATAGGGCGCGGAAAAGATCCCGGTATCCATCGGCGAAGCTTAGGATAGGCTCGCCGCTTCCGCCAGCGCCTGCGCGGAGCCATTTGCATCCGTCGAACGACATGAGTAATGGCGGGCGATGACGCAAATTCCCCCGCCGATCTTCGATCGCGCCCTCCAGCGGAAGAGACAGGCGCGCGCGCTCAAGAGCGGCCCGGCGGATTTTCTGCTGCAATGGACGGCGGACGAAGTCGTCGAGCGTCTCTCTGCGGTCAAGCGCGCGTTCTCGCGCATCGCCGATGTCGGAACACCGGGGCCGGCGCTGGCAGGGCGGCTTCTTGCGAGCAATTCCGCTGCGCTGATCGTACGGCTCTCGCCCACCCTTTCAGGCCTCGGCGATCCGCCCCTGCTTCGCGTCGTCGGTGATGAAGAGATTCTGCCATTTCGCAACGAAAGTTTCGATCTCGTCGTCTCGGCTCTCGCGCTTCATCTGGTCAATGATCTCCCCGGCGCGCTGATCCAATTGCGCCGCGCGCTGAAGCCGGACGGTCTCTTTCTCGGCGCTGTGCTCGGTGGCGCGAGCCTTCAGGAATTGCGCGAGGCTTTGGCGATTGCGGAGACGGAGATTGCGGGTGGCGTATCGCCGCGCGTTGCGCCTTTCGCCGATATTCGCGACATGGGCGCGCTGCTTCAGCGCGCCGGCTTCGCGCTGCCTGTCACCGACAGCGAAAGTCTCACCGTCCGCTACGACACTCTCTTTGCGCTGATGAAGGATCTCCGCGCCATGGGCGCCGGCAATACTCTCCATGAGCGAGCGCGGAAGCCAACGTCGCGACGGCTCTTTTTGCGCGCGGCGGAGATTTATGCCGAGCGTTTCGCCGATGCCGATCGCCGTATCCGCGCGACGTTCGAAATCCTCTTTCTCTCCGGCTGGGCGCCGCATGAGAGCCAGCAGAAGCCGCTCAAGCCGGGCTCGGCGCAAGTTCGCCTCGCCGATGTCTTGACCCGTAAGGACGCGGACCCGACATGATCGGGTAAGCGCGCTAGGGCGTCAGTTCCCAGACGACTTGCACCTGCGCCTCAAGCGTGATCGTCCCCGGCTCGATTGGAATGTCGGTGGGTGCGGCGGCACCCGAGCCAACGCCGCCATCGAGCGCATAGCGTGCAATCTTCTCGCGCTCCGTGTCGAGCGGCGTGATTTCGAGAACGTGCGCAAGACGTAAGCCCACGGGCGCGATATAGGCTTTCGCCTGCGTCAATGCATCCTGCATGGCCTCTCCGCGCAGCTTCGCATAGGCCGTGTCTTTTTCGTCGGAGTCGAAACTGATGTCCTGGAACTCGTTCGCGCCTTTATCGAGAAGTTTGCGGGCGAGCGCGCCTGCCCTGTCGAGTGCGCGGACGCGGATCGCGAGGAGATTGCTCGCCTGATAGCCGCGGAGCGTCCGCTTGAGTACCGCGCCATTGACGTCATGCGTTTCGTCATAGACGGGCGACAGCGTGATCGAGACGGTGCTGATGTCCTTGGCGTCGATGTCTTCAGCCTTGATCTCGTCGATCATCGCCTGCGCGGCACGGGCGTTGTCTTCGGCGGCCGCTGCCGCGCGCGGACGCTCCGTCACCACCGCGACCGAAAGAACGGCGATATCAGGCACGATTTCGGTCTTCGCGCTGCCGGTGACCGTAATCGTAGGGACGCTGTCCTTCAATGCCGTCTCGGCGCGCGCCGGCAGGATGGAAAAAGCGAAAGCCAGCAGGACAAGGCCCGCGGCGAGGCGGCGTGAGGCGGCAAGCATGGGCTCCCTCTCTCTTGGGATAAACGATCCTGCTTAAAGACGGACAGAGAGGCGCATTTCAGCCCCGTGCCGCGCTGGAGACCAGGCGCGAAGAGTGTTAGAGAGACGCCATGTCATCTGAGGATCAAATCCAGACGGCCTTGCTTGCGGAGCAGGGCGGCGCGGCGCTATCGGCGCGCGGGAAGCAGCCCGAAAAACCGTCGCTCGTCGGGGCGACGCGGGCGGAGCTTGCCGACGTCTTCCGAGGCCTCGGCGTTGCCGAGCGCGACATCAAAATGCGCACCGCCCAGCTCTGGCATTGGATCTATTTCCAGGGCGCGACCTCTTTCGATGTCATGCTCAATCTCGGCAAACCGTTGCGCGCAGCGCTCGACGAAAATTTCACGCTAGCGCGGCCCGAGGTCGTCACCGAGCAGGTCTCGCAAGACGGCACGCGCAAATGGCTGATGCGCTTTCCGCCGGTCGGCGAGACCGATCGCGGCGCCGAAATCGAATGCGTCTATATTCCCGAAAGCGATCGCGGCACGCTTTGCATTTCAAGTCAGGTCGGCTGCACGCTCACCTGCAGCTTCTGCCACACCGGCACGCAGCGCCTCGTGCGCAATCTTTCAACCCGCGAGATCGTCGCGCAGCTCATCGTCGCACGGGAAAAGCTCGGCGACTTTCCGGGGCTCACGCCTCCGACGGACGGACTGCTGCCGAGCGGCCCCGATGCCCGCGCCGTGTCGAACATCGTCTTTATGGGCATGGGTGAGCCGCTTTATAATTTTGAGAATGTGCGCGATGCTGTCTCCGTCATCGCCGACGGCGATGGGCTGGCTCTGTCAAAGCGGAGGATCACCGTCTCGACGGCGGGTGTCGTCCCGCAGATCGAACGTCTCGGGCTGGAGGCCTCGCCCATGCTCGCGATCTCGCTCCACGCCGTCACCGACGAGTTGCGCAACAGGCTCGTGCCGCTCAACAAGAAATATCCGTTGAAGGATTTGCTCGCGGCTTGTCGCGCCTATCCTGGCGCCTCGAATGCGCGCCGGATTACGTTCGAATATGTGATGCTGAAAGACATCAACGACACGCCGGCGGAAGCGCGCGCGCTGGTGCGCCTCCTCAGAGGCATTCCAGCAAAGATCAACTTGATTCCCTTCAATCCCTGGCCCGGCGCGCCTTATGAATGTTCGGACTGGGAGAGGATCGAAGCTTTTTCCGACATCGTCTTCAATGCGGGCTACGCAAGCCCGGTGCGCACGCCGCGCGGCCGCGACATTCTCGCCGCCTGCGGCCAATTGAAGAGTGAGACGGAGAAATTGCGCGCGCGAGCGCAGCTCATCGCGCAAGATTAGATCAGCGGGCCGGGCGCCCTTGCAAACCGACGTATGCCCAGGCCGCGAGCGCGATCGAAATCACCGCATTCCAGCCGGCAAGCGACAGGCCCATGATGCGCAGCGCGGCCTCATCACAGCGTACCACCCTGATGTTTTCCAGCTGTCTCAGGAATTCGGCGGGGGAACTCGCTTTTTCAAACGAACCCGTGCAATCGGTCGGGCCCGGCCAAAAGCCCCATTCGACGCCGGCGTGGTAGGCGCCGAACACCGCGCTGACGAGAAAGATGAGGCAGAGCGCGGCAAGCGAAAGTTTCAGCAGTTCGCGTTGACGGCCGAGGGCGAAGACAATCGCCAACGCGGCTACGATGATGCCGATATAATAAGGGATGCGCTCCTTGAGGCAGAGTTCGCACGGCGTATAGCCGTTGGCCTGAAAAATCCAGGCGCCGCCGACGGTCGCGCCAGCAAGGAGAAAGATCGCGAGCGCCGCGGTGAGCGGCGGATTTTTCTTGAGAGCTTTCACGCGCCGCCTCACACCATGTGACCGGCAATCCAGAAGCCAAGAATGGTCACGCCTGCAAGCGCGGCGAGAAAAAAGCCGAAATATTTTTCGAGCAGAATATGGATCGTCCCGCCGAAACGGTTCAGCACCGCGGCGACGAAGAAGAAGCGCGCGGCGCGCGTGATGATCGAGAGAAGAATGAACAGCGGCAGGCTATAGGCCAGAAGGCCGCTCGTGATGGTGATGATCTTGAACGGAATGGGCGTGAAGCCCTTGATCAGAATGACGGCCCAGCCCCAATGCGCATAAAGCGCGCGGATCTGTTCGACGCGGTCGCCATAGCCATAGACCGAGATCAGCCATTTGCCGACGGTCTGGAACAGAACCGCGCCGATCGCATAGCCGAGAATGCCGCCCAAGACCGAGGCGACCGTGCAGATGAGCGCGTAGAGCAAGGCACGATTGGGCCGCGCAAGCGACATCGGCACTAGAATCGTATCGGGCGGAATCGGAAAGAATGAACTCTCGGCAAAAGCGACAAGGCCGAGCGCAACGGGCGCGTGGCGGCTCTGCGCCATGGACAATGTCCACGAATAGAGTTTTTTGAACATAAATCCCCGAGCGCGGTCCGCCCAAACGGCGCACCATCTCTCCTCGATAAAGGCCAGCGTGGGCCTTAACAAGGCTCTAAAATGGCGAAGATTTGCGAGAATTTGCGCGATTGCACCACTTTGCTGCACTGCTTTTCGCGGGAACGCCCCAATCAAACCGCCATTTCAACGATTTGGATCAAGATCGATCGAAGTTTATGCGTCTTGCAATGGATTTCGCGCGGCGTCTCAAGGCCCGAAATCCACACAACGCGCTGTGCACGGCGACAATGCTGTGGCGCAATGAGCGATCACAAAGCTTTGCAGAAAGGACAGAGAGCGCGTGCGGGCGCCAGGCTGGCGCGGCCGGCCGCGATCTTCTATGCCGATCCGCGACAATGCGCGGATGCAGTCATCCAGCATTCGAGGATCGGCGCCAGCATGAAGGCCACGACGATTGGGATCATCAGTTTTCTTTTGCTGCTGGCTCCCGCAGACGGAGCCCGCGCCGGCGAGCACAGGCAATGGCCGGACAATTTCCAGTCGCGGCTTGAGGTTCTGGCGCTGATCGAAACATTGAACGGAGATCTCCTCGCAAGCCGCAGCGCGACCGAGACTCTGACCGAATGGTGCGCCGCACATCATATGAGCGCGGAGCCGAAGATCGTCGCCCAGCGCGAAAAAGATGCGACAAAGCCACTTTCCGCCGAACAGAGGCAAGAGCTCGCGATCGGCCCCGACGAGCCTGTCGTCTATCGCCGCGTGAACCTCGCCTGCGGCGACCATGTCCTGTCTGAAGCCGACAATTGGTATGTGCCGTCGCGGCTGACGCCCGAGATGAATGCGGCGCTGACCTCGAGCGACATTCCCTTCGGTCGTGTCGTGCGTCCGCTTAATCCGCGCCGGCAGACAATCGCCGTCACCATTCTGTGGCAGCCGCTCCCACGGGGATGGGAGATAAAGCCGCAGCCGCCCGGAACTGCGAACCAACATTTGATAATCCCGCCGCTCCTCTTCGAACATCGCGCCGTGGTGTACCGCGCCGACGGCAAGCCGATCGCGGATGTCGATGAGAATTACCGAGCGGATATCTTAGATTTTTCGTCAGCCCACTAAGGCGTTGGCGCGCAGCATTGTCCTAGACGGAATCCCCCTTCCGCGCGGCAATCTTATCCGTACCCGAGAGAACGGAATTTTCTTCTGATATCCGTGAACCTTCCACCGCGCAGCTTCGACAGATGGGGGTTGCGGCACGTGTGAGAATAGGCAAAGCATGAAGATGCGCCGCCGAGTTCCGTCATGGTGCTCGAGAGTGCGACCCGGCTTTCGCCCGTCGCGGGAACCTGGATCGAAGAAATGCGTGAGGTCTGCGTCAGTCACGAGCTGCAGGAACTCGACTACCTTGTCGGACTGGGAGAGGTGAAAGCGCAGATTGGTCGTCTTGCGCTGCGTCTCTCCGCCGAACAGAGCTATCGCGCGCAAGGCGCGGCCATCCTGCCGGCGCACCGCCATCTCGTTTTCAGCGGACCGATCGGCGTCGGCAAGCGCAGGGTCGCGCAGGCCTTTGGCGAAATCTGCGCGCGGCTCGGCGCCTTGCGCAAAGGCCATCTCGTCACCCTCGATCTCTGCGATCGCGACGTCTGCAATCCCGACAAAAAAACCGCTCTGATGCTGGAGAAGTGCGAGGAGGCTCTCGACGGCATCCTCTATGTCTCGAACGAGGCCTTTCTTCCCACCGGCATTCTGCGGTCGCGCGGCGATCTGCGACTCGATCCAGTCGATGTGATGATCGGTTTCATGGCGCGCTATCGCGGCCGCATCGTCGTGGTGTTGGACAGCCGTCACCAACAGTTCGACTGCATTTCCTTTCATTCGGGTCTCGCACGCCTGTTCAGCGAGACGATCTCATTCGATGCCCTTGAGCCCTCCGAGCTGCTCCAGATCCTCACCGCCAAGGCGCGGGACCAAGGGCTCGATCTACCCGACGGCATCGAATGCGATGTGATGCCGTGGATCGCCGCCCATTGCCTGCGCGGCGATTGGCGCAATGCGCGGGAAATGTCGGATCTTCTCTCAAGAGCGCTTGCGCTGCGCACGAAGCGTGCGGTTCGGCAACGCTGCGCTTCGTTCGGCGGACTCGATCTGCATGATTTCAGGCAGGCTTTGGCCGCCATGCAGACTCAAAATGCCGCGAATTTCGACCGGCCGAATGAGTTTCCCGCGCGGCTCTCGTCCTTCGTGGCCTCCCTCATCCGGCCCGTGGATCGCTGATCTCCCCCGCTCTATCCTTCGATCTCCTCGCGCCGAATGGCGAGGTCCAGCCATTCTTCTTCGGCCTTGGCGAGAGCGACCTCGGTCGCCGCCAAGGACTCTGAAATTTGGGCGAAGCGCTGCGGATCGCTTCTGTAGAGATCGGGATCGGCGAGAGCGTTTTTCAATTTTTGCGCGGTGGCTTCCAATTCCGCGATGCGGCTTGGCAAGGTCTCAAGCGCATGTTTCTCGTTGAAGGAGAGTTTGCGCTTGCTCTTCGATTCTTTCGCCATTGCCTGTTTCGGTTTTGGCGCCGGCATCGGCGACACTTTGGCGCCGATGCCGCCGCGCTGCGCCACCATGTCCGAGTAGCCGCCGGCATAATCCATCCATTTGCCGTCGCCCTCGGCCACAAGAACGGAGCTCGCGATGCGGTCGATGAAATCGCGGTCGTGGCTCACGAGAATGAGTGTGCCCGGATAATCGGCGAGCATTTCCTGCAAGAGATCGAGCGTTTCGAGATCGAGATCGTTCGTCGGCTCGTCAAGCACCAAGAGATTCGAGGGCTGGGCCAACGCGCGCGCCAGCATCAACCGGCCGCGTTCGCCGCCTGAAAGCCGGCCGATGGGCGTCCCGGCCTGCTCGGGCGCGAAAAGAAAATCCTTCATATAGCCGACGACATGCTGCCTTCCGCCAGCGACCTCGACATAATCGCTGCCGCCCCCGGTCAAGGCGTCTCTGAGAGTTGTCTGTGGCGAAAGGCTCGCGCGATTCTGGTCGAGGCTCGCCATCGCGAGATTGGCGCCGAGGCGGAGCGTGCCGCTGTCGGGCGTAAGGACGCCCGTCAGAAGATTGATGAGCGTCGTCTTGCCCGCGCCATTGGCGCCGACAATCGAAAGCCGATCGCCGCGCAGAACGCGAATGGAAAAATCCTTGACGATCGGCCGCTCGCCAAAAGACTTGGACAATCCTTTCGCCTCGATCACGAGCTTGCCCGAAATCTCCGCTTCGCCGGCAGTCAATTTCACCGTGCTCGTCGCGCGGCCATGCGCGCGCGCGTCGGCGCCATGTTGCTGGCGGAGCGAGAGGAGACCGGCGAGCCGTTTCTGATTGCGCTTGCGCCGCGCGGTCACGCCATAGCGCAGCCAATCTTCCTCCATCGCGATCTTGCGTTCGAGCTTATGCGTCTTCTCCGCTTCCTCATCGAGCATACGATCACGCCAGGCTTCGAATTCGGCAAAGCCGCGATCAAAATCGCGCGTCACACCACGATCGAGCCAGACGGTGCGGCGCGACAGATTTTGCAGAAAACGACGGTCATGGCTGATGAGAACCAGCGCCGAGCGCATTCCAGAGAGCTCCGACTCAAGCCATTCGATCGCCGGCAGATCGAGATGGTTTGTCGGCTCATCGAGAAGCAGAATGTCGGGCTCCGGTGCCAGCACGCGAGCAAGCGCGACGCGCCGGCCTTCGCCGCCCGACAATCGCGCCGGATTTTCTTCGCCGGACAGGCCGAGATCGTTCAACAAGAGACGCGCGCGATGCGCATCGTCGTTCGGCCCGAGCCCCGCTTCGACATAGGAAATTGCCGTCTCGAAGCCGGAAAAATCCGGCTCTTGCGGCAGATAGGCGACGCGAGCGTCGGGCTGCAAAAAGCGGCGGCCGGAATCCGACGCCACAAGCCCGGCGGCGATTTTAAGCAGCGTCGATTTTCCGGAACCGTTGCGACCGACAAGGCAGAGCCGCTCGCTTTGCGAGACGGACAGAGCGGCATCGGTGAGCAGAGGCGTGCCGCCGAAGCTCAAGGAAATCTGCTGCAGAGTGAGAAGCGGCGGCGGCATTTCGCGAGCACCTTAGCACAATGAAAAAGGGCCGCGACGCGGCCCTTCATCGAGAACATTCATCTATGAGAAAGCGCTCAGATCTTCAGCGCGGCACGCAGCTCTTTCAGCTGGTCGCGCTTCTCGGTTGCGCGGCGGCGCGTTTCATCGTCGCGCGTCGCGGCGATTTCTTCTTCGGCACCTTGAATATCGGCATCGAGCTGCGCCGCATTTAAATCTTCAAGCGGGATCGCTTGTTCGGCGAGAATGGTGAGGCCCTTCGGTGACACGTCGGCAAAACCGCCGCGAACGAAGAGCCGCCTTTTCGCAGAGGAGCCGCCGTCGATCTCCACGATCCCCGGCTTCATGCCCGACATGACCGGCGCATGATCCTTCAACACCGTAAATTCGCCTTCCGTGCCCGGCACGACGACAGCCTCCACCTCTCCGGTGAAGAGAAGTTTTTCGGGCGAAACGAGTTCGAAGGGGAAGGTGGGCATGCTCTCTCCGAAACCTTACGCCGCCTGCGCGGCGAGCTTCTGCGCCTTCTCAACCGCCTCTTCGATCGAGCCGACCATATAGAAGGCCGCTTCCGGCAGATGATCGTATTTGCCTTCGATCAGGCCCTTGAAGCCCTTGATCGTATCGGCGAGCGAGACGAGCTTGCCCGGCGAGCCGGTGAAGACTTCGGCGACATGGAAGGGCTGCGACAGGAAGCGCTCAATCTTGCGCGCGCGAGCCACCGTGATTTTGTCTTCTTCCGAAAGCTCGTCCATACCGAGAATGGCGATGATATCTTGTAGCGCCTTATAGCGCTGAAGCACCTGCTGGACTTTGCGGGCGACACCGTAATGTTCTTCGCCGACAACGAGCGGAGAGAGCATGCGCGACGTCGAATCGAGCGGATCGACCGCCGGATAAATGCCTTTTTCCGCGATGGCGCGCGACAACACGGTTGTCGCATCGAGATGGGCGAAGGATGTGGCGGGCGCCGGATCGGTCAAATCGTCGGCGGGAACGTAAATCGCCTGCACCGATGTGATCGAACCTTTGGTCGTCGTCGTGATGCGTTCTTGCAGCGCGCCCATGTCGGTCGCGAGCGTCGGCTGATAGCCGACGGCGGAGGGAATGCGGCCGAGCAACGCGGAGACTTCGGAGCCCGCTTGCGTGAAGCGGAAGATGTTGTCGACGAAGAACAGCACGTCCTGGCCCTTGTCGCGGAAATATTCGGCGACTGTGAGGCCCGTGAGGCCGACGCGGGCGCGCGCGCCCGGCGGCTCATTCATCTGGCCATAGACCAGCGCGCATTTCGAACCTTCGGTCGAGCCGCCATGTTCCTTCGGGTCGAGATTGACCTTGGACTCGATCATCTCGTGATAGAGATCGTTGCCCTCGCGGGTGCGCTCGCCGACGCCGGCGAACACGGAATAGCCGCCGTGCGCCTTGGCGATGTTGTTGATGAGTTCCATGATGAGCACGGTCTTGCCGACGCCCGCGCCGCCGAAGAGGCCGATCTTGCCGCCCTTCGCATAAGGCGCGAGGAGATCGACGACCTTGATGCCGGTCTCCAAGATCTGCGCTTCGGTCGATTGTTCGGAATAGCTCGGCGCCGGCTGATGAATGGCGCGGCGCAGCTTCGTCTTGACGGGGCCTGCTTCGTCCACCGGCTCGCCGATGACATTGATGATGCGGCCGAGGCATTCCTCGCCGACCGGCACGGAGATCGGCGCGCCGGTATCATGCACTTCCTGGCCGCGCACAAGACCTTCGGAAACGTCCATGGCGATGCAACGGACGGCGCTCTCGCCCAAATGCTGCGCGACTTCCAACACCAGACGGTTGCCGCCATTGGTCGTCTCAAGCGCGTTTAGAATCTCCGGCAGATGGCCTTCGAATTTCACGTCGATCACCGGACCGATGACCTGGGTGATATGTCCAACCTGATTGGCTTGGTTCGCCATGTTCGCCTCTTACAAAATAGCCGGAGTTCAGAGCGCTTCCGCGCCGGAAATAATTTCGATGAGTTCCTTGGTGATCATCGCCTGACGCGTGCGGTTGTAGCGCAAGGTCTGCTTCTTGATCATGTCGCCAGCATTGCGGGTCGCGTTGTCCATGGCGCTCATCCGAGCGCCCTGTTCGGACGCGGCGTTCTCCAGCAGCGCACGGAACACCTGAACCGAGATGTTGCGCGGCAGAAGCGCCGAGAGCAGCTCGTCCGGATCGGGTTCGAAGTCGTAGACGGATTCGCTCGCCGTCCCTTCCGGCACTTCGACGGGGATGATTTGCGAGGCCGTCGGGATCTGCGCGATGACTGAGCGGAAGCGCGAGTAGAACAGCACGCCGATTGAAAATTCGCCGCGCTCGAAAAGTTCGATGATCTTGCGGCCAATCGCGTCGGCGTGGTCGTAGCCGATCTGGCGCACGCCGCGCAATTCGATGACCTCGATGATTTGGGAGCCGAATTGGCGCCTCAGAAGATCATTGCCCTTCTTGCCGACCAAGAGGAATTTCACCGTCTTGCCCTGCGCCATCAGCGCGGTGGCACGATCGCGCGCAAGCCGAGCGATCGAAGAATTGAAGGCGCCGCAGAGGCCGCGCTCGGCCGTACAAACGATGAAGAGATAGACGCCGTTATGCCCCGTTCCGCGCAGCAGCGCGGGTGCGGGCGCGCCGGCGCCGAGCCCCGAAGCGATGCTGGCGATCACCTGGCTCATGCGTTCGGCATAAGGACGCGCGGCTTCCGCCGCCGTCTGCGCGCGGCGCAGTTTCGCCGCGGCCACCATCTGCATGGCCTTGGTGATCTTCTGCGTCGCCTTGACCGAGGCGATGCGGTTTCGCAGATCCTTCAGAGAGGACATGTCAGCGCTTTCGGCTCAGGCGAAGGACTTGGCGTATTTTTCGACGATGGCCTTGAGGCTCGCGGCCGAGCCGTCCGACAGATCCTTCGAGGCGCGGATCGTTTCCAAGAGATCGGCGTGGTTCTTGCGCAGAAGCGCCAAGAGACCGTCTTCGAAAGGTTTGATGCGCTCAAGCGGCAGCGGATCGAGATAGCCGTTGACGCCGGCGTAGATCACGCACACCTGCTCTTCGAGCTTCAGAGGCGAGAACTGCGCCTGCTTCAAAAGTTCCGTCAGGCGCGAGCCGCGCGCCAAGAGACGCTGCGTCGTCGCGTCGAGATCGGAGCCGAACTGCGCGAACGCCGCCATTTCGCGATATTGCGCGAGCTCACCCTTGATCTTGCCCGCGACCTTTTTCATCGACTTGGTCTGCGCCGAAGAGCCGACTCGCGACACGGAGAGGCCGACGTTCACTGCCGGGCGAATGCCTTGATAGAAGAGATCGGTCTCAAGGAAGATCTGACCGTCGGTGATCGAAATGACGTTGGTCGGAATATAGGCCGAGACGTCGTTCGCTTGGGTTTCGATGATCGGCAGAGCGGTCAAGGAGCCGTTGCCGTTCTCGTCGTTCAGCTTCGCGGCGCGCTCCAACAGGCGCGAATGGAGATAAAAGACGTCGCCCGGATAGGCTTCGCGGCCCGGCGGGCGGCGCAGCAGCAGCGACATCTGACGATAGGACACGGCCTGCTTCGAGAGATCATCATAGATGATCAGCGCATGCATCGCGTTGTCGCGGAAATATTCGCCCATCGCGCAACCCGAGAAGGGCGCGAGAAACTGCATCGGCGCCGGATCGGAAGCGGTGGCGGCAACGACGATCGTATAGTCGAGCGCGCCGTGTTCTTCCAAGACTTTCACGAATTGCGCGACGGTCGAGCGCTTCTGGCCGACAGCCACATAGATGCAATAGAGCTTGGCGCTCTCGTCCGTGCCCTGGTTGACCGACTTTTGGTTGAGGATCGCGTCGAGCGCGACAGCCGTCTTACCGGTCTGGCGATCGCCGATGATCAGTTCGCGCTGGCCGCGGCCGATCGGGATCAACGCATCGATCGCCTTGAGGCCGGTCGCCATCGGCTCATGCACGGATTTGCGCGGAATGATGCCGGGCGCCTTCACGTCCACGCGGGCACGCCGCGTCGTCTTGATCGGGCCCTTGCCGTCGATCGGATTGCCGAGCGCATCGACGACGCGGCCGAGCAGCTCCTTGCCGACAGGTACGTCGACGATGGCGCCGGTGCGCTTGACGGTCTGGCCTTCTTTGATTTCACGGTCGGTGCCGAAAATCACGACGCCGACATTGTCGACTTCGAGGTTGAGCGCCATGCCGCGGACGCCCGACTCGAATTCGACCATTTCGCCGGCCTGCACATTGTCGAGGCCATAGACGCGGGCAATGCCGTCGCCGACGGACAGAACCTGCCCGACTTCGGTGACCTGGGCCTCATTGCCGAAATTGGCGATCTCATTCTTGAGGATCGCCGAAATCTCTGCGGCTCGGATATCCATCAACCGACCTCTTTCATACGTGTGCGGAGCGAATTGAGTTTCGTCTTAAGCGAACTGTCGACCATGCGCGAGCCGAGCCGAACGATGAGTCCGCCGAGAATGGTCGGATCGACCTTGATGGTGACCTCGATGTTCTTGCTGCCGGTGATCTCGGCGAGCGCCGCCTTGAGCGCTTTGACATGCTCGTCCTTCAGCGGCTCGGCGACGGTGACGTCGGCGCGCGACAGGCCCTTTTGCAGATCATGCAGCTTGCGAAAATCGGCGATGATGTCGGAGATCACAAAAAGCCGCCTTTTGGCGGCCACGAGTTTCAGAAAATTGCCGGCGATGCCGACGATATTGGCGCGGGCGAGAATCGCCGCAAGCGCTTTTTCCTGTTCATCGGCTGAAAACACCGGGCTCTTGATGAAACGCTGCAAGTCGGCGCTCTCGCCGATCATCACCGAAAAAGCATCAAGATCGGCGGCGACTTTGTCCAAGGCCTTCTGCTCTTGCGCCAATTCAAACAGCGCTTGGGCGTAGCGGCCGGCAACGCCAGAGACGATCGTCGTTTCGTGAGAGACTGCTTGCGCCAAGGCGATCGACCCTAATGAGCGAAGAATCCAGGAGTCCGAAAGGCCGGCCTCTTCTAGGATTCAGATCGGCTCATGCGATCGCGGCAAAACCCAAAAGCGCAGGCTGCGGAGAAACGGAGGGAAAGCCCCGAAAGAGCGTCCAGCTTGACCCCCAGAAGCGGGCGTGAACTATCATAGCCCCCCTCCCTGCGCAAGCCCTGCGCCTTCTGATCGCGGTGTCCCTGCGGCCGGTTCGCGGCAAAGCGCTCGCGTCAAATGAACGCAAGAGCGGCGCGCGCGTGCAACGCCGAAATGCGCGCATCTCGTCGGATTTCCCCGGACTGCGGCGGTCTTCTTCGCTAAATCTCCGTCCGCTTTGCGCCGGCCTCGAACGCCACGCAGACCAAAATTTTCACGTGCAACACAATAGGCGATGACTGAGGCGACCCCGGCCCACGGCACTGGAAAGACGGCGAAAATCGCCGTCGTCGGCACCGGGCCCACCGGCTTGATGGCGGCCGAGGTTTTGGCGGAGCGCGGCATGGAGGTGACGCTTCATGATGCCATGCGTTCGCCCGCCCGCAAATTCCTGCTCGCCGGGCGAGGTGGCCTCAATCTCACCCATTCCGAAGATTTCGAGACGCTTCTTGGCCGCTATGGGGCGGCCTCGGCGCGGCTGCGGCCAGCCCTTGAAGCCTTTTCGCCGGAAGCGCTGCGCGAATGGTGCGCGGCGCTCGGCGAGCCGACGTTTATCGGCACGAGCGGACGCGTTTTTCCCGCCTCGTTCAGGGCCACGCCCTTGCTCCGTGCCTGGCTGAAAAGGCTCAGCGATCTGGGCGTGCGCTTCGCCACGCGCCATCGCTGGCAGGGCTGGGATGCCAAAGGCAATCCGATCTTTGCAACAGCGGACGGCCCTATCGAGCCGGAAGTCGATGCGCTGATCTTGGCACTCGGCGGGGCGAGCTGGCCGCGCCTCGGCTCGGACGGTAGCTGGACCGACATTTTGGCAAGAGAAGGGATCGGCCTCGCGCCGCTGCGACCGGCGAATTGCGGCTTTTGCGTTCCTTGGTCCGAAAATTTCCGCAGCCGCTTTGCGGGCGAGCCGATCAAAGGCGCAATGTTTTCCCACGGCGCGCTTAGTCAGCGCGGCGAGGCGGTCGTAACAGAGAGAGGCATTGAAGGCGGCGCGATCTATGCGCTCTCTGCGTCATTGCGCGAAGCAATCCTGAAAAACGGCGAGACGACGCTCCACATTGCGCTCCGACCAGATCTCTCGCCTGAAGAAATCGAAGAGAGGCTCCGCAAATCCAGCGAGGGACGAAAGCCGACGCTCTCCAATCTGCTGCGCAAAGCTCTGAAACTCGCGCCCGTCGCAATCGGCCTGCTTTATGAATCACGCTTGGGCGCCGCGACGCCGCTCTCAGCCTTGTCGCATCGCGAACTCGCGGAACTTGTGAATTCCATCTCGATCCGGCTCACCGGCATCGCGCCCATCGCGCGCGCCATCTCGACCGCCGGCGGAATTCTCTTCGACGAGATTGACGACAATTTCATGCTGCGAAAAAAGCCAGGTGTCTTCGTCGCCGGCGAAATGCTCGATTGGGAAGCGCCGACCGGCGGCTATCTTTTGCAGGCGTGTTTTTCGACGGGTGTTGCGGCGGCACGAGGCGCGCTGCGATGGGTGGAAAGCAAACGATAGGGCTCTCCCCTTCACGCTGTGCGCACCGCCCCTTCCCGCATTTTCTCGCCGGCCAGCATCGCCTCGATCCGCTTCGTGCATTCGAGTGCGATTGCCTTGCGATCCGTTGTGCGATCGAAGAGGATCGGTGGCGAAAACAAAAGTTCGCACGTCACCGGGCCGCCTTTGGCCAGCGCCCAGACATGCGGCAAGAGAAGATCGTCGCCGAGCCAGGGCGCGTGGGCGGCGGAATAGCGGATCGCGACCGCATGCACATGCACCGCTTCGACCTCCGGCGCGATCTCAAGCAGATCGCGCGCGGCGGCGAAATGCGAAGAGTGAAAGCGGCCGACCATGCTGCCGTCTGTCGTCGTTCCTTCCGGAAAAAGCGCGACCCAGCCGCGAACGAGCATGCGCCGCGCCATCGCGGCATTGGCGTCGCGGATCGACTTGCGGCTCTCGCGCTCGACGAAGATCGTGCGTTGCAGGCGCGCGAAGGTCCCGATGATCGGCCAGCGCGAAACTTCGCGTTTGGAGAGAAACGAAATCGTATTGAGCGTACCGAGCGCGGGAACATCGCTCCAGGAAACATGATTGGAGACGAGCAATTGCGGCGGCGCGTCAGGACCGCGCTTTGGGCTTTCGCCACGCACGACCACTTTGATTTGCAAGAGCGACAGAAGCAGATGATTAAAGAGAACAGGGAGCGCCGCCGATTTCTTCGGCGCAAAGTGCAGGATCACCCATTGCAGCGGTGCGCCGACAATGAAGGAGACCATAATCAAAGAGAAGACGCCAGCAGCGCGCAGAGTGGCCATCGGATTCAGGGAATCTGTCTCGATTGCGATTTTATGACTCATTTTCGGCGCAGCATACAATCGCAAGGCGCAATCGCGGCAATTCGTCCGTCATCAAATTTTCGCCTCGCCGACTTACTGTTATCATCTTGTCTGAAACCTTGGTGATTCGTCCCATGTGGCCGCTTAACACCGCTTTCGATTTCGGCCCCATCATTGAATTTCCGCGCAAGCCGCGCGCGCATCCGCCGCGTCGCGCGAAGCGCGATCTTGCCGGCCTGCCGCGCGTGCTCGGCCGTTTCGGTTCCTTCGAAATCAGGCTCGCAGCGACAAAGAAGGATGTGCGCAAGGCGCAAAAGCTTCGCTACAAGGTCTTTTACGAAGAAGGCGGCGCGAGTGCGCAAGCCCATGTCGCTCTGGTGCGCCGCGACCTCTGTCCCTTCGACAAGTTCTGCGATCATCTCCTCGTCTATGACATGGACAATCGCAATTCCTTCGGCCGCGTCAAGGCGAAGCTCGTCGGAACCTACAGGCTCTTGCGCCGCGCGGTCGCCGAACAGCACGGTGGATTCTACAGCGCCGGCGAATTCGACATTGGCTCGCTCCTCGCGCGCCACAAAGACATGAACTTTCTCGAACTCGGCCGCTCCTGCGTCCACGCGAAGTATCGTTCGAAGCGCGTTATCGAACTCCTTTGGCGCGGTCTCTGGATTTACGCGAAGCATCATCATGTCGATGTGCTGATCGGCTGCGCAAGTCTGCCCGGCACCAATCCGCTGGCGCTCGCTCTGCCGCTCAGCTTTTTGCATCATCGGGCTTCCGCCGAGGACGATTGGCAGGTTGCGCCGCTCAAAGGCCGCGCGGTGCCGATGGGGATTCTCGAAGCGGGCGGAGTCGATGCGCGCAAAGGCATCGCGGCGCTGCCACCGCTCGTCAAAGCCTATCTGCGCGTCGGCGCGAAGTTCGGCAATGGCGCGGTGATCGACAAACAGTTCGGCACGATCGATGTCTTCACCATCATGCAGATTGCCGAAATCGAAGACCGCTACATCGCCCATTTCGGCGGCCCTGAGGATGTGAAGGAGCGCGCGGCGGCGTAAGTATCTTCAATACCCCGCCGCCAACCCATCGTGCTGGCGCGGGTCTGACGCCCCTTCCCAATGATCGCCCTGCCGGATGATCGTCTGCGCCGAGCCCCAGGGCGGATATTCTTTAATCTTATGCCCCATGGCGGTGAGCTTCTGCAGTGTCGCTTGCGGAAATCCCGGTTCGACCTGCAATTCATCCGGCAACCATTGATCGTGGATGCGGCGCGTCGCTTCCGCCTCGGCGACATTCATATCGAAGTCGAGACAATCGAGAAGAATCTCCGCGACAATGGTGATGATGCGCGAGCCGCCGGGTGAGCCGGTGACAAGCTGCAGTTTTCCGTCGCGAAACACCATCGCCGGCGTCATCGAGGACAAGGGCCGCTTACCGCCGGCCGGCGCATTGGCCGCGCCACCAACAAGCCCATAGGCATTGGGCGCGCCGGGCTTCGCCGCGAAATCGTCGAGCTCGTTGTTGAGCAGAATGCCAGTGCCTTGTGCGACAAGGCCGACGCCAAAAGCAAAGTTCAGCGTATAAGTGTTCGAGACCGCATTGCCCTCGCTATCGACAATCGAGAAATGCGTCGTCTGCGGGTCTTCATAAGGCAATGGATTGCCCGGCTTGATGTCAGTGGCGGCCCGCGCCTTGTCGGGCGAGATTTCCGCGCGCAAGCGTGCTGCATAGAGTTTGCTGGTGAGGCCGCTCACCGGAATCTTAATGCGATCCGGATCGCCGAGATAGGTCGCGCGATCGGCATAGACGGGCTTCATCGCCTCCGCCATCAGATGCAAGGTCTCCGGCGACTGCGGGTCGGCCTTGTCGAGCGGATAACCTTCGAGAATGTTCAACAGTTCGATGAGCGCAATGCCGCCGGAAGAGGGCGGCGGCATGGCGATGATGTCATAGCCGCGATAGCTGCCATGGACGGCCATGCGTTCGAGCGCGCGATAGTTTTCCATATCGGCGCGGGTCATATGGCCGCCGGCGGAATTGACCGCCGCGACGATCTCTTGCGCCGTCTCGCCCATATAAAAAGAGCGCGCGCCATTCTTGGCGATGTCTTCGAGCGAGTGCGCGAGATCGCCCTGCACGAGTTTCTCGCCGCGTTTCAGCAGCGTGCCATCCTTGTGCAGAAAGATCGCCGCGGTTGATGGCCAGTGGGCGAGCCTCTTCTGCGCTTCCGCGAGCGAGGCGGCGAAGTCATCGTCAACGACAATGCCGTCACGCGCCAGCGGAATGGCCGGTGCGATCAGATCGGCAAGGCTGAATTTGCCGGAGCCATAATGCTCCAGCGCATAGAAAAGCCCCGCGACCGTGCTCGGCACGCCGACGCCAAGCCCGCTGTCGCGCGATTTGGCCGGCACTGCATTGCCATGCTCATCGAGAAAGACTGTCTGCGGCGTGTCGGCGGGAGCGGTCTCACGATAGTCGATGGCGATCGTCTTGTTCTGTTGCGCGAGATGGACGAGCATAAAGCCGCCGCCGCCGAGATTGCCGGCCTCAGGCAGGGTGACGGCGAGCGCAAAGCCGACAGCGACCGCGGCATCGACCGCATTGCCGCCGCGGCGGAGGATATCGACGCCGATCCCGGTTGCCTGTTTCTCCTGCGTCGCGACCATGCCGTGTGGAGCCGTAGCCGGCCCAAGTGCGACACTGAGCGCTGGCCCGCGGGCTTCGGAGGGCGGGAGGGGCGCGAAACAGCAGAAAACAGCGAGCGCGAACAGGCTCTTAAGCTTGGCTTTGGACATCGAGGCTCCAGGGCAGCGCCGCTCTGATAGGCAGGCAATCAAGAGCCTGTCCACCCGTCCCTTCGGGGAGGTTACACGGTAAAACTGCCGGTTATTCACCAAACAGCGGCAAATTTTGCCTGTCTATCCAATTGATTAAGGAAAAGCGCCCATGATCCCGCCCAACGCATGAGGCGGTCGCGTTCCGTTGCCGCGCCATGTCGACTCTTAGACGCGTATCGGCGTGAGTGTGTCATGTCACTGATAGTCATTGTCGACGACCGGATCAGCAACCGTAATATTTTCGCCCAGCTCGCGAAATCGATCGAAAAAGGGATTACGGTCTCAACCTTCGGCGATCCGACCGATGCGTTGAAATGGCTTGAGACCAACACGCCCGATCTCATCATCACTGACTATAAAATGCCGCCGATGGACGCCTCCGAGTTCATCCGCCGCTTCCGGATGATGCCCACGGCGCGCGATATCCCGGTGATCGTCATAACGGTCTTCGAAGAGCGCTCCTACCGTCTGCAGGCGCTGGAGGCAGGCGCGACGGATTTCTTGAACTCGCCCGTCGATCACCACGAATTTCTGACGCGAGCGCGCAATCTTCTGAGCCTGCGCAAACATCAATTGCTGCTCGCCAACCGTGCCCATCTGCTCGAACGGGAGCTTGAGGTCAGCGAACGCTCGCGCGAACAGGCGCTGCGCGATTCCCGCGAGCGCCTCGCGCAAGTGATCGACACTCTGCCGGTGATGATCAGCGCCGCCGATCGCGACGGCCGCATTCTCTTCGCCAACACTTATGGCGCGGCGTTTTTCGACGTCGATCAAACACGCATCGTCGGCGCCCCAGCGGCAGGACTCTTCGGCGAAGACGCCGCGGGCCGGTCCATCGCGCTTGATCGCCGCGTCTTCGAGACCGGCAAGCCTCTGCCCTCTTATGAAGAGGAGATGACCGATCGCAACGGCGAGGCGCATGTGTTTCTCTCGACCAAGGCGCCGTTGAAGGACGACGTGAACGGTGTCACGGGCGTCTTGACTACCTCCGTCGATATTTCCGCACGCAAGCGTGACGAGGAGCGCCTGCGCTATCTCGCCCATCATGACGTGTTGACCGATCTGCCAAACAGGCATCTCCTCGGCGAGAGGCTGCGCACCGCGGTCACCAAGGCGCGGCGCGGCTCAGGCAATTTCGCCATCCATCTCGTCGATCTCGACCGCTTCAAATTCATCAACGATCTGCTCGGTCATACCGGCGGCGACCGGTTTCTGTGCGCGCTTGCACGCCATCTCGTTACCTCACTTCCAGAAGCCGACATGATCGCGCGCCTCGGTGGCGACGAATTCGCGATCCTGCAAAGCAATGTGCGCGGCGGCGAAGACGCGGCGATTTTCGCCAAGCGCATCGTCGATGTGATCGGCACTTATGTCGATGTGCGCGATCCGCGCCCGGCAACGACGGCGAGCGTCGGCGTCGCGCTTTATCCCTCCGATGGCACGGACGCGGAAGAGCTTTTGAAGAACGCCGATCTCGCCATGTACAAGGCGAAGAATGAGGGCGGAAATCTCTGCTGCTTCTTCGCCGCCGATTTGCAATCGCGCGCCAAACAGGCGGCGCAGCTCGATCGCGATTTGCGCGAAGCGCTCGCCAACAATGAATTCCGGCTTTATTATCAGCCGCAAATCGATCTCTCGACTGGCCAGGTCATCGGCGCCGAGGCGCTCCTCCGCTGGGATCGTGGGCCGGAGGGTATTCTGACGCCCGGCTCCTTTCTCTATCGCGCCGAAGAGAACGGCCTCATTCTGCCAATCAGCGAATGGGTGTTGCGCGAGGCCTGCCGCGAGGCGAAGGGCTGGCAACGCGCCGGCCTGCCGGCGCTGCGCGTCGCGGTCAATCTCTCGCCGCTCCAGTTCCGGCGCCGGACATTGCCGCTCCTCATCGCCAAGGTTTTGGGCGACACGGGTCTCGATCCCCTCTGCCTCGAACTCGAACTGACCGAGAGCATCGTCATGCATGACATCGATGCCGTCGCGGACGATCTGACGGAACTGACCGAACTCGGCGTCCACATCGCGGTCGACGATTTCGGCACCGGCTATTCGTCTTTCGGCTACGTTAAGCGTTTCCCGATCAGCCGGGTCAAGATCGATCAGAGCTTCATCCGCGACATGACGGAGGATTCGAACGACGAGGCGATCGTCCGCGCCATCATCATGCTCGGCCACAGCCTCAACATCGCCGTTCTCGCCGAAGGCGTCGAAACCGAAGACCAGCTTTCACGCCTGCGCAGCGAAGGCTGCGACGAAGTCCAGGGCTATCTGTTCGGCCGGCCGATGCCCGCCGCCAAATTCATCGAATTCATGCGCGGCGAGAGTGCTCTCGCCAAGACCGCGTGAGGTTGCCCATCATGTCGAACGACTCCGAAGGGCATCCCGCCCTCGCGCCGGAAGGCGGCTGCGCCATTCTTCTCGGCGAGGATAACCGCACGGTCGCGCGGGTCATCGGCAAGATTCTGGAGAAGGAAGGCCACCGCGTTCATGCGGTGAACACGGGCCCGACGGCGCTCGAGGCGCTGTTTGAGCAGCCTTTCGACCTTGCGCTGCTTTCCGCCAATCTTCCTGAGATGGACGTGATGGAGGTGACGAATCTCTATCGTTTCGGCTCCGTCGGGCGGCAGCGGATTCCAATCCTCGGCCTCATCGGCGATGTCAGCGCAAAAAAACTCTCGGCCTGGCTCGAAGCAGGACTCGACGGCTGTATCGGCAAGCCGATCGAGCCGATTGAACTCGTCGGAGCGGTCAACGCCTATCTCGGGCGTGAAGCAACGCCGGCGGCGCCCGCCAACCGCCCCGCGCCGGCAGACCCTGCTCAGAGCGCGGCGATCGACATGCGCGTGCTCCGCGACCTTGAAAAGCTCGGTGGCGAAGATTTTGTCGAAAGCGTCGTCACCCAATTCGTTGCCGATGCCTCGCGCCTTCTGCCGGAACTCTCGTCGTGCGGGCAGGCCGAAGACACGAGCCTCTTCCGCGATCACATTCATGCCTTGCGCAGCTGTGCTGGCAATGTCGGGGCGGTGGCGCTCTATAAACTCTGTCTCGCCTCGCAAACCTTGGCGCCACATGAACTCATCGATGGCGGTTCTTATGTCGCGCGGCTGAAATCGGAATTCGAACGCGCCGTCTCGGCGCTCGGCGAACGCGAATGGCGCGATACCGCCGTCTTTGCTCAGGCTGGCTGATCAGGCCGCGGCGGCGGGAAAGCCCCTCCGGCCGATTTGATCTTGCCGAAAAGCCGCTCTTGCTCATCCGGCGTCGAGGCATAATAGCTGCCTCGCGCGTAAATGCGGTCCCGGTCCTTCTCGTAATCGACGAGCATCAGGCACAGCTGTTTCGTCAGCCCTGGATAAAGGCGCGGCTCTGCCGCCTGCGTCGCGAAGAAAGCACGCCGGTAAAAGGCCTGATGTTCGGGCCGCACCGAAACAGTCGTCAGATGTGTATCGTAGAACGCGCTGGCGATGACCGAGAGGCGTACCGTGACATAGGCCAGATGCGGAAATTCGCGCGCCGTGTCGTAATCGACGATGAAGCGGTTCGGATCTACGATTCTTTTGCCGGCTTCGAGATGCGGCCGCAGAATATCCGGGAAGGCGAAATAGGTCGGCGACACATCGTCGGGCTTCGACAAGAAGTGAAACCGCTTGGCCGCGACCAGCCTTTCGTCATGAAAGACGCCGATATTGACCGTATTCTCGAGCGCGTCGAAGCGATCCTCGAGACGGCCGGTCTCGTTCGGGCCGATGGCGCCTTCTTTCAGATAGGCAGCGTAGCGCAGCCGCATGACGCGATCGAGATCCTCATCCGACTCGATCGGCCGACACTCAATCTTCTGCAACAGATGGTTAACGTTGAGAGCGAAGCTCGACGGCGCCGCGATAGTCGAAGAACGCATTGAACACCATTCAGTGGCCTACAGGGTTAATAACCTGATAATGAAACCTCTCAAAGTTTATGCTTTGATCAAGGTTAATAATTATCGCTGTATTTTAAGGCGCCGCAATTGACGCGCGTCAGCTTGACTATACGGAATGAGATTTTTGAGCGGCTTTGTTTACGTGTCTTTGGCGCATCGCGGATAGCGTCTTACTGAAGCGGCTCGTCCCGCGAGAGCGGGATCGGCGCGATATTTACGATTCGATGACAATCCGCATGATCTGGCCCGCAGCGCGAACCGCCTTCAGAGCTTGCCGCAACGCTTTGGCTTCGCGTTGGCCGCTGCTGCGTCAAAAGGCGTCGCCGCCCGCGGTGGTGTCGCGCGAAGCGATGTATATCGACAACTTCCCTCTGCTCGAGCTTACGCTCGACTATCTCAACCAAGGCCTGGTGATGGTGAGCCCCGAAGGGCAGATCCTCATCTTCAACAAGCGCGCGCTCGAATATTCCGGCGTCGATAAGAGCAAATTCCCGCTGCCGGCCCCGGCGAAAGACGTCTTCCGCTGGCAATTCGAAAATGGCGAATTCGGCCCCGACGGTTCGCTGATGCCGGAGGACGTGCGCAATTATTTCTTCAAAGGGATTGGCACACTCAATCGCTCCTATATTCGGCGCCGGCCGAACGGCACCATTCTCGAAGTGCGCACCGAGCCGCTGCCTAACGGCGGCTATGTGCAGACCTACGCGGACATCAGCGACATCGCCCGCGCCAAGGAAGCGGCGGAGGAAGCGGCGCGCGCCAAATCAGCCTTCTTGGCGATGATGAGCCATGAAATCAGAACGCCGCTCAACGGCGTTCTCGGCATTGCGACTCTGCTCCGCCAATCGCCCTTGACCGCCGAGCAACGCAATTGGGTGCGGATCATCCTCGACAGCGGCGATGCGCTGATGAGCATCATCAACGACGTCTTGGATTTCTCGAAGTTCGAATCAGGCGCGATCGAATTCGATGCGACGCCGGTTCTCCTGCCCGAGCTCGTCCACTCCGCACTCGACGTGATCGAAGTGCAGGCGCGCCACAAGGGCTTGGCGTTCAAGGCTGAGACCGGCGAGGGCGCACCGCTTTGCGTCAAGGCCGATGTGAAACGGCTCCGCCAGGTTCTCATCAATCTTCTCGGCAACGCGGTGAAATTCACGGACAAGGGTTCGGTGACTCTCGTTGTCTCCGGCGAGACAATCGGCGAGACGTCGCATCTGCGCTTCGAGGTCAGGGACACGGGCATCGGGATTCCAGACGAAGCGCGAAAGAAGCTCTTTCGCGAATTCTCGCAGGTCGATGCCAGCATCAACCGGCGCTTCGGCGGCACCGGGCTTGGCCTTGCGATCTGCAAGAAGATCGTCACCGCCATGGGCGGCACAATCGGCGTCGAGAGCGTCGAAGGCGAGGGCAGCTGTTTCTGGTTCGAAATCGAGGCACCGCTCGCCCAGGTGCCGGCCGAAAATCTCTCCTTGCGCGGCAAGACTCAGAACGCGGGCGGCGCCTATCACATCCTTCTCGTCGAAGACATGCCGGTCAATCGCATCGTCGGGCGCGGCATGCTGACTTCGCTCGGCCATAAGGTCGATCTCGCCTGCGACGGCGAAGAAGCGCTCGAAATGCTCAAGACGACGAACTACGATCTCGTCCTCATGGATATGCAGATGCCGCGGCTTAACGGTCTTGCCGCGACGCGCGCGATCAGAGCCTGGGGTGGGGCATATGCGAACCTGCCTATCGTGGCGATGACAGCCAATGCGTTCCATTCCGACCGCGTCGAATGTCTTGCCGCAGGCATGAATGATTTCGTGACCAAGCCGATTGAAGTGAAGGAACTCGAAGCGGCAATCCGGCGCGCGATGCCGTCTTCCGCCGAGCGGCCTGCAGCCCCCGTCGCGCCGCGAGCCCTGTGCAATCGGCGAAAACTCACCGATCTCGTCAATTTCATCGGCGTTAACGCTCTTGCCGAGATTTTGGAAGAATTCGGAGCCGATGCCGAGCGCCTGCTCGCGGAATTGAACTCCGCCGGTCATGCCGGTGCGCAGGCGCGCTCTGCGGCCTCGATCGATGCGTTGGCCGAGTCGGCGACAACGCTTGGCCTCGTTGCAGCTGCCACGGCGGCCGGCCTATGGCGCGAAAAGGCGGCCCAATCTGCTTTAACGGCCGATGAGATCGCCGGTCTCCATGAGACGATTAACCAGTCTATCGCCGAAGCGCGCGCCTGGCTCGTCGAGACGGGCAGCGTGGAAGACAACGCGGGCGCCGCGCTTTCGAGCTGCGCTGCTTAACGATCCACTAATGTCAGACGTCAAAGTTGAGCGCTGCGGGCCACGCGGCCTTAGACTCTCGCGCGTAGCATCCTCTTGTTGCGTTTTGCGTTTGGTTCGGTCGGCCGCCCGACCCCCAAGGGGAGCAGTTCATGCCGCAAGGGTTTCGATCCCTTCAGCAAGTGGAGGAAGGTCCTGAGTCGCAGGAAAAGGAGCGTGCGGCCGGGAATATTCGCGCCTTCGACGTTCTTTGCGAAGACCTCGATGTCTTCTGCGAGAATCATATCGATCTTGCGAGTTATGCGGCCATTCGCCGGAAGCAACAGACGCAGAAGCGCTTGGCCTTTGTGCAGGATCTCTGGAACGACGCCGAGCGCTTCGACAAGATCGTCTCGAGTGGCCGTTATCTCAAGCTCTGCCATCTCACCGAATGGATCAGCGATTGCGACGAGCAAGCCTGGACACGGGTGAAAAGTGAAATCCTCGCCGCGCGGCGGGCACTGCGCGCGCGCAGCGCCTGAGATAAGCCTCAGCTTCGATAATCGCCGTTGATCGCGATATATTCTTTCGTGAGATCGCAGGTCCACACGGTGGCGCTGCCTTTGCCGATGCCGAGAGCGACGCGGATCGCGATCTTGGGCTGGCGCATCAGCGCCGAGACTTTCGCTTCGTCATAGGCCGGATCGCGTAGCCCCTTATGCGCCACGCGAATATCGCCGAACCAGATCGCCAAGCGGTCGCGGTCGGCCGGCTCGCCAGCCTTGCCCACCGCCATCACGATGCGCCCCCAATTGGCGTCTTCGCCCGCAATCGCTGTCTTCACCAAGGGCGAATTGGCGATCGAGAAAGCAATTGTCTTCGCGGATTTTTTTGAGGCCGCGCCTTCGACTGTGATCTCGACGAATTTGCGCGCGCCTTCGCCATCCTTCACCACCTGATGGGCGAGATCGAGAAGCACGCCGTCGAGCGCTCTCTTGAAGGCTTTGAGCCGCCGGTCGTTCGCCTCGTCGATCTTCGGCGCGCCGCGAGCCGCCGCGGCGCCTGTCGCAAAGAGCAGCAGCGTGTCCGAGGTCGAAGTGTCGCCATCAACCGTGATCGCGTTGAACGAGGGCTCGACGCCCTTCGCGAGAAGCGTCTGCAACGCTTTGGCTTCGATCGGCGCATCGGTGAAGACGAAGGAAAGCATGGTCGCCATGTCGGGCGCGATCATGCCTGCGCCCTTCGCGATGCCGGCGATCGTCACCTCGACGCCGCCGATCTCGGTCTTCGCGAAGGCGACCTTCGGATAGGTATCGGTCGTCATGATCGCCTTGGCGGCGGTGAGAAGCCCCTCGCCTTTGGCGACAGCCACCAATTTCTCGAACTGGCCCTCGAATTTCGTGGCATCGAGCGGCTCGCCGATGACGCCGGTCGAAGCGAGAAAGATTTCATTGGCGCGAATACCCGCGGCTGCCGCGGCGAGCGACGCCGTGAAGGCTGCCTGCTCGGCGCCCGTCTTGCCGGTAAAGGCATTGGCATTGCCGGAATTGGCGACGAGCGCACGCGCCTTGCCGGATTTGAGCCGCGCGCGGCACCATTCGACCGGAGCGGAGGCGCATTTGGATTTGGTGAAGACGCCCGCGACCTTCGTGCCTTTGTCAAAAAGCGCGATGAGAACGTCAGTTCGGCCCCGGTAGCGGACGCCGACAGCGCCGGTCGCAAAGCGCACGCCGTCGATGACTGGAAGCTCCGGAAAGCTCTTTGGCGCGAAAGGAGAGGGCGCGGATGTTTGCGAAGTGGCCATGGCAGCTCGAAGCGAAGAGGATCGCGCAGCCATAGCTGATTGGACGATCCGGGTCGATCCGTCTCGGCTATAAATCTCACCCATGTCGTCGCAATGAAAAAGGCCGCCGGATCGCCGGCGGCCTTAAAATCTCGAAGAAGACGCGAGACGTTATTTCAAGACTTTATTTCGCTGCCGGCTTGTTGGGATCGGCCGTCGTGGCGTCGGCCGGCTGGTCCATGCGCTCTATTTTGGCGGTTTTCCGCAAATCGGAGATCATTTCCGCCTGCGCCTTTTGCACGACATAACGCGCGACCTGGTCCTTCACCTGATCGAAAGGCGGGAAGGTCGTCTGCCTTTTGCCTTCGACCTTAATAATATGCCAGCCGAACTGGGTATGGACGGGATCGGACACCTGCCCGACGTCGAGCTTGAACGCCGCGTCGGCAAATTCAGGGATCATGCGATCTTTGGTAAACCAGCCGAGATCGCCGCCGTCGCTGCCCGGATCTTTCGAGACGTCTTTGGCGACCTTGGCGAAATCTTCGCCGGCCTTGACGCGCTTCAGCGCCGCGTCAGCCTCTTCCTTGGTGGCGACCAGAATGTGCCGCGCATGAATTTCGGTCTGCGGCTGCTGCTGCTTGGCCGCTTCGTCATAGGCCTTTTTCAACGCCTCATCGGTCGTCGCAGCCTTGGCGACATCGCTGAGAAGCGACTCCATCAGCAGTTTTTCGCGGTAATAGGCGAGTTTCGCCGGAAAATCCGGCGCCTGGTCGAGCTTATCGGCCTCAGCCTTTTGCGCCACGAGCTGGCCGTCGATCAGATAGTCGAGAACATAGGACTCCCGCGCCTTGCCGGTGAGCTCGCGGGGAATATTCGGACCGAGATCCTCCTCCGCGCGCTTCATATCCTCGTCGGTAATCTCTTTGCCGTTCACTTTGGCAAGAACGGTCGCGCCGGACGCCATGACGATAAAATTCGGCAATACAGAACTCACCGCGAAGGCAAGGCCGAAGGCGCAAAGGCGCAAGGTTTTGGACTGCAACATGCGGGCTGGGCTCCGAACAAAAAAGCGGCAATGGAGGGCGGCAGCCGCCTCCTGCGCGGGAATTCAGGCTTAAATGTGCTGGCCCCCAGGTCAAGCCGCGAATTTGGCGAAAAAGCCAGCGGCCTCGCTCGATTGACAAGGCCCCACCCCCCTCTTATCTCTCCGGCAGCCCGGGCTCGATTTGGCTTGTGCGGCATCGCAAAATTTTGGGCGAGTGCGTAATAGCCCTAAGTTGATGACACACAATCCAAATCGGCGCGGACCGAGTGGCCGCGGTGGCGAAATTAAGCGCTCAAGCGGCTGCATTGTCTTCGGCGGCGCGGGTCTCGTTTTTCTCAGGCTTTGTTCTGATTAAGGGAATGCCGCGCGGCAACGCGGCATTCGCCAATGGCGAATTCGATGGGCGAGTAGGCCGGTCGACCAAAACTGCCATGGAGATGAAATGATCTTCATCGAGAACCAGTCTCCTGTGTCCGATCCTTGCATTTCGCGTCCGGCAGCGATCGGATGAGAAAGGTTTTCTGAATGTTCGTCACCGTCGCCAAGAAAATCTTTGGAACCGCCAATGACAGGCGGCTGAAGACCTATCGGCCGAAGGTCGCGGCCATTAACGAACTCGAACCCGAAGTACGCCGCCTGTCCGATGCGGAACTGCGCGCTCGGACCGATGAGTTCCGCACCGCGCTCGCCGAGGGCCAGACGCTTGAGGATATTCTCGTCCCGGCCTTTGCGACGGTGCGCGAAGCCGCGCGGCGCGTATTGGGCCAGCGCCATTTCGATGTTCAGCTCATCGGCGGCATGGTGCTGCATGAAGGCGCCATCGCCGAGATGCGAACCGGCGAAGGCAAGACGCTCGTCGCGACGCTCGCCGCCTATCTCAACGCGCTTGCGGGCAACGGCGTCCATGTCGTCACCGTCAACGATTATCTCGCCCGCCGCGACGCCGAATGGATGGGGCGCATCTATAGTTTTCTCGGGCTGACCGTCGGCACCATCGTGCACGGCAAAGAGGATGCCGAGCGCCGCGCCGCCTATGCCGCCGACATCACCTATGGCACGAACAACGAGTTCGGCTTCGACTATCTGCGCGACAATATGAAATATGAGCTGGGCCAGATGGTCCAGCGCGGCCATGCGTTCGGCATTGTCGACGAAGTCGATTCCATTCTGGTCGATGAGGCGCGCACGCCGCTCATCATCTCAGGCCCCTCCGACGACAAGTCCGATCTCTACAATACGATCGACAAACTCGTTCCGCATCTGCTCCCCGAAGATTACGACGTCGATGAAAAGCAGCGCACCGTCAATCTGACGGAAGGCGGCAATGAGCACATTGAAGAATTGCTCGTCGTCGCCGGCCTGATCGACGAAGACGCCTCGCTCTACGATGCGGTCAATGTGACGATCGTTCATCATGTCAACCAGGCGATGCGCGCGCACAAACTCTTCCAGCGCGACAAGGACTATATCGTCCGCAACGACGAAGTTGTCATCATCGACGAATTCACTGGCCGCATGATGCCGGGCCGGCGCTATTCGGAAGGGCTGCATCAGGCGCTCGAAGCCAAAGAGCATGTCACGGTGCAGCCGGAGAATGTGACGCTGGCCTCCATCACCTTCCAGAATTATTTCCGTCTTTATAAGAAGCTCGCCGGCATGACCGGCACGGCGGCGACGGAAGCCGACGAATTCGCCGAGATTTATAAGCTCGACGTCGTCGAGATCCCGACGAATGTGCCGGTGCAGCGCCTTGACGAGGACGACGAGGTCTATCGTACCTACGAAGAAAAGCTTGCCGCGATCGTTACCGAGATCGAAGCCGCCAATTCGAAGCTGCAGCCGATGCTCGTCGGCACGACGTCGATCGAAAAATCAGAACAGCTCGCCGATTATCTCATCTCGAAGGGCTATCGGCAGATCGACTTCACTGAGCCGAAGGCGCTGACGAAACTTTATGCCGCCGCGCGCTCGGGCAAGCCGTCAAAGCTCTTCGCCGTGCTGAACGCGCGCTTCCACGAACAGGAAGCCTATATCGTCGCCGAAGCGGGCGTACCGGGCGCGATCACGGTCGCGACCAACATGGCGGGCCGCGGCACCGACATTCAGCTCGGCGGCAATGTTGAGATGCGCGTGCAACAGGAATGCGCGGACCTGCCGGAAGGCCCCGCACGCGACGCCAAGGAAGCGGAAATCCGCGCCGAAGTCGCCGCCTTCAAGGAACGCACGAAGGATGCGGGCGGCCTCTATATCATCGGCACAGAGCGGCATGAGAGCCGCCGCATCGACAATCAGCTGCGCGGCCGTGCTGGCCGCCAAGGCGATCCGGGCCGCTCGAAATTCTTCTTGTCGCTCAGAGACGATCTGATGCGCATCTTCGGCTCCGACCGCATGGATTCCATGCTGGTCAAGCTCGGCCTCCAGGAAGGCGAGGCGATCGTCCATCCCTGGATCAACAAGGCGCTGGAAAAAGCGCAGCAGAAGGTCGAGGCGCGCAACTTCGACATGCGCAAGAACATTCTGAAATACGACAACGTGATGAACGACCAGCGCAAGGTCGTCTTCGAACAGCGCCGCGAAATGATGGCGGAAGAGTCGCTCGAAGACATGGTGGCCGATATGCGCCACGACGTTGCCGAGGAACTCATCGCGCGTTGCGCTCCGCCCGATACCTATCCCGAGGCCTGGGACATCGAAGGGCTCACGAACGGTGCGCAGGAAGCGTTCAATGTCACGCTGCCTTTCGAGGAATGGTCGAAGGAAGAGGGCGTCACCGACGATATGGTCCGCAACCGCCTGATCGAGGCGGCGGATGCCTCCTATGCGGCGCGCGTCGAAAAAAACGGCGCGCCGCTGATGCGCTACATCGAAAAGCAGGTCGTTCTGCAAACGCTCGATCATCTCTGGCGCGAGCATCTCGTCACGCTCGATCATCTGCGCCAGGTCATCGGCTGGCGCGGCATGGCGCAGCGCGATCCGCTGAACGAATATAAGTCCGAGGCCTTCGAACTCTTCGGCGAGCTGATCCAGCATTTGCGCGAGCAGACGACGGCACAGCTCAATCATGTCGAAGTCAATTTCGAGGAGCCGCCACCGCCCTTGCAGACGGCGCAATTCGAAGCCCTGCATCCGCCGGCGGAAGCGCTCGCGGGTCTTGTCCCAGATTTCGACAATGAGGCGCCGCGCCCCTATGCGCCCGTGCCGGCCGCCATGCCCAACAATGTGCCGCGCGGCGAGCGCCAGGCGAACGATCCTTCGACCTGGGGCAAGATCGGCCGCAACGAGCCCTGCCCCTGCGGCTCGGGCAAGAAATATAAGCACTGCCACGGCGCGATCGGGTAGCTTCCTTCTCCCGTTTACGGGAGAAGGTGGCCGGCGAAGCCGAGTAATTTTGAGAGGCCCTGGCGAAAGCACAGGGCCTTTCGATTCTGCAGCGTGAGCGCTATGCCTCATCCATGAAAGCCTACAAGACGAAAGCGAAAGACGAATCGGCCGCACTCATCGCCGATGTGCTGATCCCTGTCGCGATCGATCAAGCCTATAGCTATCGCATCCCGAAAGGCTGCGCGCTCAAGGAAGGCGATCTCGTCGAAGTGCCGCTGCGCACAGGCGAAACGCTCGGTGCCGTCTGGGAACTGCGGCAAGGCACAGGCGGCAATCTCAAATCGATCACCGAGCGCATTGATTGCGCGCCGCTTGGCGAGAATCTCCGCCATTTCATCGATTGGGTGGCGCGCTGGACCTTGGCGCCGCGCGGCATGGTGTTGCGCATGGCGATGCGCGCGCCCTTCGCCGCAAGCCCCGAACCCATTCGCATCGGCATCCGCCGCGCGGGGCCCGAGCCGGCGCGCATGACACCGGCGCGATCGCGCGTGCTGGCCGCGCTCGAAGGCGGATTGGCGCTGCAGAAATCCGCGCTCGCCGAAGCCGCAAGCTGTTCCGCCTCCGTCATCGATACGCTTGTCGATGAAGGCACGTGCGAGGCCGTCGCTTTGCCGGCTGAGCCTGTCGCTTTGCCCTGCGATCCCGATTTCGCGCCGCCGGCTTTGGAGCCCGATCAGGCGCGCGCCGCCGCGGCGCTCACCGTCGTTCTCGCCGAGCATGATTTTTCCGTCACGCTGCTTGAAGGCGTCACGGGCTCGGGCAAAACGGAAGTCTATTTCGAAGCCGTCGCCGCCGCGTTGCGCGAAGGACGGCAGACGCTGATCCTGATGCCGGAAATCGCGCTCACCGCGCAATTCTTGAATCGCTTTGCCGCGCGTTTCGGGACACGGCCAGCGGAATGGCACTCATCAGTCAGCCCGCGCAAACGCGCGCGCATCTGGGCGGGACTCGCCTCAGGCGAGATCAAAGTCGTCGCCGGTGCGCGCTCGGCGCTGTTTCTGCCTTTCGCCGATCTCGCGCTCATCGTCGTCGATGAGGAACATGAATCGGCTTACAAACAAGACGATGGCGTCGCCTACCATGCGCGCGACATGGCGGTCGTGCGCGGCCAGATCGAAAAGGCGGCCGTCGTGCTTGCTTCCGCGACGCCCTCGCTCGAATCGCGCGTCAATGCTGAACAGGGGCGCTACGGCCATGTGAAACTGCCGGCGCGCTATGGCGGCCAGCCGATGCCGGTGATCACCGCGATCGATCTGAAGCGCACGCCCGCGCCGCGCGGCAAATGGATCGCGCCGCCGCTCGCCGCCGCGATCAGTGAGACTTTGGCAAAAAGCGAACAGGCGCTGCTCTATCTCAATCGGCGCGGCTATGCGCCGCTCACTCTATGCCGCCACTGCGGTCATCGCTTCCAATGTCCGAATTGCACGGCGTGGCTCGTCGAACATCGCTTTCGCCGGGCGCTCGTCTGCCATCATTGTGGCCACATCGAAAAGCGGCCGGAACAATGTCCCGAATGCGGTGAATCCGACCTCACGGCTTGCGGGCCGGGAGTCGAGCGGCTGATGGAAGAAGTCGCGCAACTTTGGCCCGACGCACGATGTCTCACTCTGTCATCGGATTTTCCCGGCGGCACGGAACGGCTGCGGCAAGAACTCGATGCGGTGGCGGACGGCGCCTGCGATATCGTCATCGGCACGCAGCTCGTCGCCAAGGGGCATAATTTTCCGCTGCTGTCGCTCGTCGGCGTGATCGATGCGGATGTGTCGCTTTCGACCGGCGATCCGCGCGCCGGCGAGCGCACCTTTCAACTGCTGCAACAGGTGACGGGCCGCGCCGGCCGCTTCGGCTCGTCGGGCCGTGCCTTCGTGCAGACTTGGCAGCCGGATCATCCGGTGATCCGCGCCATTCTTTCGGGCGATGCCGAAAAATTCTATCGCGAGGAAACGGAGCAGCGCCGCCGCGCGGGGCTGCCGCCGTTCGGCCGGCTCGCGGCACTCATTGTTTCGGCGAAAGATCGCGCCGCGGCGGAAGAGCATGCGCGCGCGCTCGTCAGAACGGCCTTCGCGCTGCCGCCCAATCCGAAATGGAAACTCGCTGCAGGGGGCGGCCTGCCGCAAGAAGATGAGATTTCTCTGCTCGGCCCAGCGGAAGCGCCGATTGCCGTTATCCGCGGCCGGCATCGCTTCCGGCTTTTGGTGCGCGCGCCGCGCAATACGGATCTGCAAGCGTTTTTGCGCGCAGTGCTTTCGACCGCACCGAAAGAGCGGGGCTCCGTGCGCGTTGCCGTCGATGTCGATCCGCAGAATTTTATGTGATCGCACCTTCGTCATGGCCGGGCTTGACCCGGCCATCCACGTCTATGCGGCATCACCTTTTAGCCCGCGCTTCTTCAGCAGCGGCTCGGCTGAGGGCGCGCGGCCGCGAAAACCGAGATAGGCCCGATCCGCTTCTTGTCTGTTGCCCGCGGCATAGACATGCTCTTTGAGCTTTTGCGCGACATCGGGCGCAAAAATGTCGCCAGCCTCGACGAAGGCCTGAAAGCCGTCGGCATCGAGCACTTCCGACCACAAATAAGAATAATAGCCGGCGGCATAGGAATCGCCCGCGAAGATATGGGAGAAATGCGGCGTGCGATGGCGCATGGCGATCGCCTCCGGCATTCCGATTGCGTCGAGGATTTCTTTCTCGCGCGCGACAACGTCGTCTGTCGAGTCTTGCGCATGAAGCGCGAGATCGACAAGGGCTGACGCCGTATATTCGACCGTCGCAAAACCCTGATTGAATTTTCGCGCCGCGAGCAATCGCTCGATCAACGCCTCCGGCATCGGCGCGCCCGTGCGATAATGCAAAGCGAAGCGGCGCAGAATCTCTTTCTGCTCCAGCCAATGCTCATAGAGCTGCGAGGGAAATTCGACGAAGTCACGCGCGACATTGGTGCCGGACAAGAGCGGATAGGTGACGTCCGACAAGAGCCCATGCAGCGCGTGGCCGAATTCATGGAAAAGCGTGCGCGCATCGTCAAAGCTCAGGAGACAGGCTTCACCTTCAGCCGGCTTCATGAAATTCAGAGTGTTGACGATGATCGGAAGCACCTCGCCATCGAGCTTTTCCTGCTCGCGGAAATCGCTCATCCAAGCGCCGCCGCGTTTCGACGGCCGCGCAAAATAATCGCCGATGAAAAGCGCGATCGCGTTGCCGTCCGGCCCGAGCACATCGAAGGCGCGGGCATCCGCGTGAAAGAGCTTGAGATCGAAGCGTTCGCGAAACGAAAGCCCGAAGAGCTCATGCGCGGCGAAGAAGGCCGCTTCGATCATGCGTTCGAGCTGGAGATAAGGCTTGATCTCGGATTCATCGAGATCGAATTCGGCCTTGCGCCGGCGCTCGGCGTAATAGCGCCAATCCCACGGCGCGAGTTTGAAATTGCCGCCCTCTTTGGCAATTGCGTCTTGTAAGGCGGCCTCTTCGCGCAGCGCGCGGGCCCGCGCCGGCGCCCAGACATTTTCAAGAAGCGCCTGTGCCGCATCGGGCGCTTTCGCCATCGTATCGGCGAGACGGTAATGCGCGAAGCTTTCAAAGCCGAGAAGTTTGGCGCGTTCGGCGCGCAGCTTCAGCATTTCGGCGGCAAGCGCGCGGTTGTCGCTCGCGCCGCCCGATTCGCCGCGCGCGACCCAAGCGCGCCAGGCTTTTTCGCGCAGATCCCGCCGCGCCGAGAGCGCGAGAAAAGGCTCGATGCTGGAACGATTGAGCGTGATGACATAATGGCCGGGAAAGCCGCGCTCGCGCGCCGTCTCCGCCGCCTCGCTGACGAGCCAATCGGGGAGACCTGCGAGATCATCACCGTCATCGAGCACGAGCGTGAAGGATTTTTCATCGGCGAGCACATTCTGCGAAAATTGCGTGCCGAGCGCCGCGAGTCTCTCACCGATCGCCGCAAGCCGCGCTTTGACGTCCGGCGCAAGACCCGCGCCGGCGCGACGGAATTCGAGATGATGGCGTTCCAACACGCGGCGCTGTTCGGAAGTCAGCGGCAGCGCATCGCGTTGTCGATAGAGCGCATCGATCCGCGCGAAGAGCGCATCGTTCAGATGAATCGCGACACCGTGGCGGGCAAAGAGCGGCGCGATCTCGCGCTCGACCGCTTCGATCGCGTCATTCGTATGCGAATGGGCGAGATTGAAGAACAGCGCCGAGATGCGGCGCAGCCTGCGGCCCGAGCGTTCCAGCGCCGCCATCGTATTCTCGAAACTGGCCGGCGCGGGATTTTTCGCAATAGCATCGATTTCCGCGTCGTGCTCGGCGAAAGCCGCCGCAAAACCCGCCGGAAAATGCTCGGGCGCGATGCGTTCGAAAGGCGGCAAGCCATAAGGCGTCGTCCAGTCTTCGAGGAGAGGATTGGGCGTTTGCGGATGGGGCATCGAGACGGTCATCGGCGATCCGGCGAGAGAGTGTCCCAATGAATATGGGAAGAGGCATCAACGCCTTCCACCGCTTGGCGCGCGGAGAGTCAAGCGCGTCAGCCTTGGGTCAGCCCTGGGCAAGCCTTTCGCCCGCATGATGCCTCTGCGGTCATCCTCGCCCGGCGTCTGTGCCGCTCGCGCCGCCCTCATCCGGACATTCTTCATGGCCTGGTCGAATTCTCCCGCAGCGGCGCCCGTCAGCCCGCTGCCGCCCGTCACGGACGCCGCGATCGACGCCGCGCTCAACGAGGCGGCCAATGCGCTCCGCTTCGGCAATCAAGCCGGCGCGGCGGCTCGACTCGCGGACCTCATTCCCGATCTTGTGACGAGCGCGGAGCGTTGCGATCTCGCGGGCCTCATTCTGCTCGGCGCGAAAAAGCCAATCGAAGCGCTCGTCTGGTTCGATCGCGCGCGCCGCCTGCAGCCCAAATATTGGCAGGCCCAGTCGCATGCGGGAGCGGCGCTCCTCGCACTTGGCCGGCTCGATGAGGCGGAGACCGCACTTGCCGCCGCCGTGTCGCAAGGCTTCGTCAATGCGGTCACCTATTATCATTATGGCGTGGTGCTGCGAGGGCTCGGCCACCGCGACGAGGCGATCGCCGCGCTCGACCAAGCCTTGCGCATCGAGCCGGATTATCCCGAAGCGCTGCGCGCCGGCGGGTTGATTTTAAGCGAGGCTGGCCGCCACGAACACGCGCTCGCCTTTTTCGGACGCGCGCTTCGTGCAAGACCCGATTTCTTCGAGGCCCTTCTCGATCTTGCCAATCTTCTGCGGCTGCTCGAACGCCGTAAGGAGGCGCTTGTGGCCTTCTCCGAAGCGCTGGCGCTTTATCCCGGCAATCCGGAATTGCTCAACAATCGGGGCGTCGTGCTCATCGATCTCGGCGAGCCTGCCGCGGCTTTAGCCGATTTCGACGCGGCGCTCGCGGCGCGCCCCGATTTTCCCGAGGCGCATTTCAATCGCGGCACGGTGCTGATGCGCCTTGCCGGCCCCGAGGCCGCGCTCGCCGCTTTCGACCGCGCGATTGCGCTGAAGCCTGTCTATCCCGACGCCCATGTCGGGCGTGGCGTCGCACTCAAAGAATTGCGCCGCATGGAGGAAGCGCTGGTGAGTTTCGATCAGGCGATCGCGCAAAATCCCGACTCCGCCCATGCACATAACAACAAAGGCGCGCTTCAGCTTCTGCAAGGCGATTTCGAACATGGGCTCGTCGGCTATGAGTACCGTTGGATCATCGGCGAGACGCATAAGTTCAAACTAGAGTTTCCCATTCCTGAATGGCGCGGCGCGATGCGCCCGGGCGAAAAGCTCATCGTCTTCGACGAACAGGGCATCGGCGACACGATTCAATTCTGCCGCTATCTGCCGGCGCTCGCGGAAGCCGGGCTCGACATCACCTTCTTCTGCCGCAGCCATGCGCTGCGCCTCATGCGCAGCCTGCCGAAGACAATCCGCTGCCTCGACACATTCGGCCCCGAGGAACAGTTCGACAGCGAAATCGCGCTCTCGAGCCTGCCTTTTGCGCTCGGAACGAGGCTTTCGACCATTCCGGCTCCCGTTCCTTATCTTTCGGCGGAACCGGACCTCGTTGCCCTTTGGGCCGAGCGTTTGGCGCAGATGGGTTCGATGGTGGATTTCAAGATCGGGCTTTGTTGGGCGGGCAATCCGAATGTGAAGGCCGATCCCGACCGCTCGATTCCGCTCGCCGCTTTTCTGCCGCTCATGGCGCTGCCCGGCGTGCGCGTCATCAGCATTCAGAAACATCACGGGCTCGATGAGATCGCGGCTCTACCGAAGCATGTGCGGCTCGAGACGCTCGGCGAGGATTTCGACGGAGGCGGGGATGCCTTCATCGACAGTGCCGCCGTGATGCAGTCGCTCGATCTCGTCGTTTCCTGCGACACCTCCGTCGCGCATTTGGCCGGCGCGCTAGCGCGGCCCACCTTTCTGCTGCTGAAAGAGGTTCCGGATTGGCGCTGGCTGCTCGATCGGCCGGATTCGCCCTGGTATCCGACGATGCGGCTCTTCCGTCAGCGCAAGCGAGGCTGCTGGGAGTCGGTTGTTGCCGATGTGGTCGAAGCGGTGGAAGAGATGAAGAGCGCGCGTTAGCCGCGCCGCTCCGCCGCCATCATATAATTGACGCCCATATCGGAACTCTCGCGCCATTTGCCTGAAATCGGATCGAAGACAACGCCGGTCTCGTCGATGGCGTGCAGATCGGCGGCGCGCAAAGCGGTGCCGAGTTCGCGCGGCGTGACGAATTTTGCCCAATCATGCGTGCCCTTCGGCACCCAACCCAATAGATATTCGGCGCCCAGAATCGCGAGCGCATAGCTCTTCATCGTGCGGTTGAGCGTCGCCGCAACAAGAAGCCCATGGGGCTCAAGCATGCTCGCCGCGAGCGCAATAAAACTCTTCGGATCGCGGACATGTTCGATCACTTCCATCGCCAGGACGACATCGAAACGCGCCCCTTCCGCGGCAAGCGCCTCGGCTGATGTGCATTGATAGTCGATCGAAAGGCCCGATTCCCCGGCATGGCGGCGCGCGATTTCGATGCTGGTCGGCGCCGGATCGATCGCCGTCATTGTCGCGCCAAGACCGGCGAGCGACTCCGACAAAAGGCCGCCACCGCAACCGATATCGAGAACGGTGACCCCCGTCAGCGGCCGGTCGGAGGGCGCCGTTCGCCGGCCTTCCAAGCGGGCGCGCCGATGCGAAATGAGCCGGCGCAGATAATCGACCCGCACCGGATTGAACTGATGCAGAGCCCGCATCGGCCCCTCGGGGTTCCACCAGTCCTCGCCCAGCCGATCAAAGCGGGCCACTTCGTCCAAACTGACGCTCGACCGCCCCAGGTCTTCCGGCTCCATCGCTTCTCCTTAACCTGACGGGCCGAAAGGGCTTTCGCCGCCACCCATCGTCATGTATATGCGCCTGACCGCGAAGGCGAGCACGACGCCCCTTCGGCCCCCATCAACGATCGAGACGAGAGAGCTTCACCGGACGCTATGGCCCGCCTTGTCATGAAATTCGGCGGCACCTCGGTGGCCGATCTGGAGCGCATTGAAAACGTCGCCCGGCATGTCGCCCGCGAAGCCAAAGCGGGCCATTCGCTGGCGGTCGTCGTCTCGGCGATGGCCGGCAAGACCAATGAGCTTGTCTCTTGGTGCAAAGAAGCCTCGCCTCATTACGATCAGCGCGAATATGACACCGTCGTCGCCTCCGGCGAGCAGGTGACCGCCGGCCTTCTCGCCATCGCCTTGCAGCAGAAGGGTCTGGCGGCGCGCTCCTGGCTCGGCTGGCAAATCCCTATCCTGACGAGCGATGCGCATGGCGCCGCGCGGATTGTCGGCATCGACGGCAGCGCGATTGTCGATGGCTTTTCGCGCAACGAGATTGCCGTCATCGCCGGCTTTCAGGGCATACACAAGGAATCGGGCCGCATCACGACGCTGGGGCGCGGCGGTTCCGACACGAGCGCGGTGGCGATTGCCGCCGCCATTCACGCGGATCGTTGCGACATTTATACGGATGTCGATGGCGTCTATACGACCGATCCCCGAATCGTGCCCAAGGCACGCAGGCTCGATCGCGTCGCCTTCGAGGAAATGCTTGAAATGGCGTCGCTCGGCGCCAAAGTCATGCAGGTGCGCTCGGTCGAATTGGCGATGGTTCACAAGGTCAAGACCTTCGTGCGATCGTCCTTCGACGATCCGGCCAATCCGCAGCCCGGCACTCTGATTTGCGATGAGGAGGATATCGTGGAGCAGCAGGTCGTCACCGGCATCGCTTTCTCGCGCGACGAGGCGCAGATTACCTTGCGGCGCGTCGCCGATCGGCCAGGTGTCGCCGCGGCGATCTTCATGCCGCTCGCCGATGCTAACATCAACGTCGATATGATCGTCCAGGTCGCCTCGGATGATTCCGCGACGGACATTACCTTTACTGTGCCGACGGCGGATTTTGACCGCGCCCGTCTCATTCTTGAAAAACAAAAGCCGCAGATCGGTTATGCTGCATTGCAGGGTGCCAATGATGTCGTGAAGATTTCAGCCATTGGCATCGGCATGCGCAGCCATGCCGGCGTTGCCGCCCGCGCCTTCAAGGCGCTCTCCGAAAAGGGCATCAACATCCGAGCCATCACCACGTCGGAGATCAAATTTTCGGTGTTGATCGACGCGGCCTACACCGAACTCGCCGTTCGCACGCTGCACGCCATCTATGGGCTCGATAAAACCTAGCGCGAAAGACTGATCTGGCCCAGTTGCCGCTTGCGGTCCACAGCTTGCATTGGCTATTAGACCTTATGAGTGGCAATCGTAGTGCGGGGCGAAGCATCCTTCCTTTCTCGAAGGAATGCGGGCCTCGAAGTTGGCAGTCGCGACAGAGCGCCTAAGGACCTTTTTCAGGCGCCCCACGTCTCACGCGAGAGTGGCCCGATCCGACGCAGAGCTGCGGCATCGGCTTCGCAGTTGATAGGCCGAGCGGGCGGCAAACTCGAAGAGAGAGCGGCGGCCGGACAATTCGATTTGCCGGACGACATCATGAGGCCAGACGGCCCGAGAAGGAAATAGCCATGCTTGGCCCTCTCGGCGGACCACGACTGCTGCTGCGCCGCCTGCGCGAAGTCATGGCGGAGCCGATCAGCGCTCAGGAACGCCTTGACAAGATCGTGATCCAGATTGCCGCCAACATGGTTGCGGAAGTCTGCTCGGTCTATGTCTTGCGCGCCGACGGCAGGCTCGAACTCTTCGCTACCGAAGGTCTGAATCGCGAAGCCGTCCATTTGACCACCATGCGCGCGGGCGAAGGCCTTGTCGGCTTGATCGCCGAGACGGCCGAGCCCTTGGCGCTGGCCGACGCGCAGCATCATCCCTCCTTCAGCTATCGGCCGGAAACGGGCGAAGAAATCTATTCGTCTTTCTTGGGCGTGCCGATCCTGCGCGGCGGCAATACTCTCGGCGTTCTCGTCGTGCAGAACCGCGCGCGGCGGCTTTATTCGGAAGAAGAAGTCGAGGCGCTGCAAACGACGGCGATGCTGCTCGCCGAAATGATTGCCTCGGGCGAGCTGCAATCGATCGGCCTGCCCGACGACGACACCGCGCTGCGACGGCCCTTGGCACTCGAAGGCACGCCGATCGCCGATGGAGTCGGGCTCGGCCATGTCGTGCTGCATGAGCCCCGCATCATCGTCAAACACATCGTCGCGGAAGATGCGAAGAAGGAAGTCGAGCGGCTCGAGACGGCGATTAGCGCGCTGCGCGAATCGATCGATCATCTGATCGAAGAAGGTGATGTCGGTCCCGGGGAACATCGCGAGGTGCTCGAAGCGTTCCGCATGTTCGCGCATGACCGCGGCTGGATCAGACGGCTGCGCGAGGCGGTTGCGACAGGTCTCACCGCAGAGGCCGCTGTCGAGCGCGTACAGAACGACGCGCGCGCCAAACTTCAGCGCCAGACTGATCCTTATCTGCGCGAGCGGTTGCACGATCTCGACGATCTCGCCAACCGGCTGCTGCATCAGTTGACCGGCCAACGTTTCGTCACCGCCCATGCCGATCTGCCCGACAATTCGATCATCGTCGCGCGCACCATGGGGCCGGCCGCGCTGCTCGATTACGACCGCTCCAAACTGCGCGGCCTCATCCTCGAAGATGCGGGCGCATCGAGCCATGTGGCGATCGTCGCCCGCGCGCTTGGCATCGCCGCCGTCGGCGACGTCGCCAATATCATCGACTTCGTCGAGCCGGGCGACGCTGTGATCGTCGATGGCGCCTCAGGTTCCGTCCATGTCCGCCCGTCGCCCGATGTCGAACATGCCTATGCCGAAAAAGTCCGGCTGCGCGCGCGTCGACAAGAGCAATACCGCAAGCTCCGCGACGTTCCCGCCGTGACCAAGGATGGCGTCGGCATCGAACTCCATATGAACGCCGGCCTTCTCGTCGATCTTCAGCATGTCGCGGAGACGGGCGCGAAGTCGATCGGCCTGTTCCGCACCGAAATCCAGTTCATGGTCGTCTCGAAATTTCCGCGCATGCGCGAACAGGAGGCGTTTTACAAAGCCGCCTTCGCCGCCGCCGAAGGCCATCCGATCACCTTCCGCACACTCGACATCGGCTCGGATAAGGTTCTGCCTTACATGACCAAGCTCGAGGAAGATAATCCTGCCTTGGGCTGGCGCGCGATTCGCATCGGCCTCGACCGGCCGGCGCTTCTGCGCATGCAGATCCGCGCGCTATTGCGTGCAGCGGAAGGCCGTGATTTGCGCATCATGTTTCCGATGGTTGCGACGGTGCATGAATTCGACCAGGCGAAAGTGCTCGTTACCCGCGAAGTCGCCTATCTGAAGCGGCACAAACAACCGTTGCCCGCGAGCCTTATGCTGGGCGTGATGGTCGAAGTCCCGTCCATGCTCTGGCAGCTCGATGAACTTTGCCGGCATGTCGATTTTCTGTCTGTCGGCACCAACGATCTCGTGCAATATCTTTTCGCCGCGGATCGCGACAACAAGCGGGTCGCGGCGCGTTACGATCCGCTCTCGATGCCCGTGCTGCGCGCCTTGAAGCGCATCGCCGATCAGGCGAAGCAACATAATGTGCCGCTGAGCCTTTGCGGCGAAATGGGCGGCCATCCGCTCGAAGCCATGGCGCTCATCGGCATCGGCTTCCGCTCGCTGTCCATGTCGCCCGCTTCGATCGGGCCGGTGAAGGCCATGGTGCTGGCGATGGACCTTTCGCGTGTCGAAGGCTTTCTTCTGCCGCTGCTCGAAGGCCATGACGAAGGCCCTTCGATCCGGGCGAAATTGCACCACTTCGCCGAATCGCACCATATTCCGGTTTAGTATCGCTCGACGACGCGCGATGGATGCCACCGCATCCAAAGCCTCATCGCCGATTGCCTGAAGCGTTCCGAAATCCCATTTTAAAACCATGCTGCCGCAAGACAAACTCGATCTCATCCTCCGCCGTCACGCCGAAATTTCGGACAGGCTTTCGGCTGGCCCGGATTCGGCGACCTATGTCGCGCTGTCGCGCGAATTGGCCGAGATCGACGATGCCGCACAGGCGATCCGCGCCTATCGCGACGAAGCCCGCGAGATCGCCGGCATCAAGACGCTGCTCGAAGACCCGAGCCTCGATCCTGAGATGCGGGGGCTCGCCGAAGCGGAACGGACGGAGGCGGAGGCGCGGCTCGCTGCGCTCGAAGAAAAATTGCGCCTCGCACTTCTGCCCAAGGATGCCGCCGACGAAAAAAGCGCCATTCTCGAAATTCGCGCCGGCACGGGCGGCGACGAAGCCTCGCTCTTCGCCGGCGATCTCTTCCGCATGTATCAGCGCTATGCGGAACTGCACGGCTGGCGTGTCGAAGTGATCTCGGCGAGCGAAGGCACGATGGGCGGCTTCAAGGAAATCGTCGCCGAGATCCAAGGCCGCGGCGTCTTTGCCAAGCTCAAATTCGAATCGGGCGTGCATCGCGTGCAACGCGTGCCCGACACCGAAACGCAAGGCCGCATTCATACGTCGGCCGCGACCGTCGCCGTTCTGCCGGAAGCAGAAGATGTCGATGTCGACATCAATGAAAAAGATCTGAAGATCGATCTGATGCGCGCGCAAGGCGCGGGCGGCCAGCATGTCAACAAAACGGAATCGGCGATCCGCATCACCCATCTGCCGACGAATACGATCGTCTTCGTTCAGGACGAGCGCTCGCAGCATAAGAACCGGGCGCGAGCCATGGCGCTGCTGCGGTCCAAACTCTATGAGGCGCAGCGGCAGAAATTGGATGCCGAACGCGCCGCGGACCGCCGCTCACAGGTGGGTTCGGGCGACCGCTCGGAGCGCATCCGGACCTATAATTTCCCGCAAGGCCGCGTCACCGATCACCGCATCAATCTGACTTTATACAAACTCGACAAGGTCATCAGCGGCGAGGCGCTCGATGAGATCATCGACGCGCTGATTACGGAACATCAAGCGAGTCTTCTGGCGGCGAGCGAGAAATAATCTCGCCCTCGGAAGATTCTTCCGCATAAGGCGCTTCCGCGGGCGGCTCTTCGGCGGGCGCTTCTTCCGCATAAGCCGGCGCCTCGAAGGCCTCGACAGCGGAAGCCTCCTCCGGCATCGGCGCAACCTCTTGCTCCGCCACGACAGGAGTGGGCTGCGCAGGCGCAAGTTCGTGCGGCGTCCATTTCGGCAAGAACGCGATGAAGAGCGCCACGACAAATCCATCGGCAGCGGCGAAGACAGCATCGGTTGCGAATTCGGCGAGGTGCAGCGGCGCTTTATACATTGCGAAGAAATGCAGCATCACGAAGCTCGCGACGCAGAGCGACGCGAGCGCGCCGAGCGACGTCGCGCGCGGCATGAAGGCCAAAGCGAGCAGCGGCGCGAGCAGCCCCGCCGAGAGCATCACGGGAAGAACCAGGAGGAAGCGCGCATCGACGCTCTGCCAGCCCAAGCGAAGGCCGGCGATGACGACGAAGCCGATCGCCAACGCGCGCGCCACCGCGAGCCGTTGGCTCACGGGGCCCAGCTGCCTTCGCGACGGATGGGCGAGATCACGGCCGAGGCTGGTGATGAAGGATTGAAGGCCCGCGGCTGCCAGTCCAATGCCGAGAAGAATCGCGAAGGCGGAGGCCAAGCGTGCAAGCGTCGGCTCGGAGCCGCGCAGCGCCGGCAGGCTTGAGAGAAGATCGTCGCCCCGGATAGCAATATCAGAAAGCCGCAGGCCTTTTCCCGAACCGGTTCTGAGCGCGCAGGCTTCGGTCAAGATCGTGCGGTTGGCCGTGTTTTGCCCGCAAATCGTCAGGCTTCCGTCCTCGGCGGCGTTCAAGAGAAAGCTCGGCAGATTGGCGGGCAATTTGCCGACCGCGTCATGCTCCAGCGTCAGCGCCGCGCTGCCGAGCGTCGCGGCGAGAAGAATGCCGCCGCCGACAAGCCAGAAGGCGCCGGTGAGGCCGGACCGCCAGGCGCTCGCCGCGCTGCGCGTTGCAATCATTCCATTGAAGAGCGGCGCCAGCACTGGAACGCCGAGCGCAAAGGCGATGACGACTGCGATTTGAAGCCCAAGCCCCGTGTCGGCCCCCGTCACTGTCGCGATGTCAGAAACCGCATGCGCCCAGTGGTGGGCATTGCCGAGCACGGGAATGGTTTGCGGTTGACCTGTGATGAGGCCCATGAGCAGCGGCAAAGCCGTGGCGGCAACCGTCACGATGATCGCGGCGACGCACGCCCAAATGACCCCCGAAAGACCAGCCGGCACGAGAAGAACGACAAGCATGAGACCGATGAGGCCCGCACTCGTCCCGCGATCGAGCGAGAGCGCGATCGAGAGATGATGGACGGCGATCTCGAAGCCCGCGAGCGCGACGCAGGCTGAGCAGAACGCCACGAGCAGAACCATCGGAACGCGGATGATGGGGAGCGGAAAGCGCGTGCCGATCACATCGGCGAAGGAATAAAAGCGGCTTTGCCGCAACAAAGGCCCGTTGACGAAAAGCAGCCAAAGCAGCCCAAGACCGACGCCGATGAAGATCGAAAAGAAGCCGAGGCCGCCGAGGGGTGGCAGCAGCGGCAGGAAAAGAGCGAATCCCAGCCCCGCCGCGACCATGCCGGCATAGACGGAGGGGATTATTCGGTCGGCCGTGTAAAATGCGGCGAGCCGCATGGTCCGCAGCCAGATGGACACCACGACGAGGCCGCAGAAGAGCAGGGCCAGCAGCCCCGCCCGCAGCATGTCGTCCGGCATGCCGACCCGGTCCAAAACGGCAAGCAAACCGATTCCGAGGAGGAAAGCGGCAAGAGCGAAGCTGAACCCGCCATCGATTCGTGTGCGGTCGATGTGGGCGTCCGAAAACGGGTGCTCGGTCACGCAAAACCCAAAAGCTGATCGCCGCGCTTGCCAGGGGCGGCATCCCGAAGGAAAATAGCCGCTTGCCAAAGGCGGGAGGATCGCGGCAGGTCCTCGAACAAGCATAGGGAGGCGGCGTGGGGCGGACAAGAAGCGATATCGTCATTGCCGACGACCATCCGCTCGTCCGCGGCGCGCTTCGCCAGGCGGTCGAGGGCGCGTTCAAGGATGTGACGGTCACGGAGACGAGCGACTTCGACCAGCTCATCCTAGTGCTTGCGGCGCAGCCCGAGACGGACCTTGTGCTGCTCGATCTCGCCATGCCGGGCATGCACGGCTTCTCCGGCCTCATTTATCTGCGCGCCCAATATGCGAATATCCCCGTCGTCGTCGTCTCAGCCAATGACAATCGCTCCGTCATGCGCCGTTGCATCGAAATCGGCGCCGCGGGCTTTATCCCCAAGACGATGGACCTCGACGCCATGCGGGCCGCGATCGCGACCGTTTTGGCCGGCGGCCTGTGGCTCCCGCCCGATCTCGGCCCTGCCACATCCTCCGATCCCGAATCGGCCGACATCATCAGACGCCTCGCCTCGCTCACGCCGCAGCAGATGCGGGTGCTGATGATGCTGTCGGAAGGACTTCTGAATAAGCAGATCGCTTTTGAGCTTTCGGTATCGGAAGCCACAATCAAGGCGCATGTGTCGGCGATCCTGCAAAAGCTGCGAGTCGAAAGCCGTACCCAGGCGGTGATCGCCGCGGCGAAAATTGCGCAGGACCAGCTTCTGCCCGTCGGCGGCTAGAACGCGGGCCGCAAGAGGTTTTCATGAGCGACGAAAAGCAGACCGAGAGCGCCTCTCTCTGGAACAGGGGCGGCGAATCACCCGCCTGGCGCTGGCGCCGGAAGGAAACGCCGCTAACGCGCTTTCTGGGCGGCAGCCCGCTCGGCGTCGCGCTGCGGCTCTTCTTCGTGTCGCTCGTCGTGGGCGCGCTGCTCATGTGGCTCGACATCAGCCCCGCCGATGTCGTCAACGGCGTCATCCATTTCTTCCAGCGGATCTGGGACATGGGCTTCGATGCAATCCGTCAGATCGGCAATTATCTGATTGCCGGCGCGGTGATCGTGGTTCCGATCTGGTTGGTGTTGCGGCTGCTGAGCATGCGCGGGCCGCGCTAGGATTCTATCAAATCGGCGGCGGACGTTTTTCCCGACGCCCAATCACCCGCTCTTGTGCCGACATAATCCGCAAGTGGGCCTTTGCCCTCCGCGAGCCGCGCGACAATGCCGTCTTTGATCGCGCGGACCAGCCCTGGGCCTTTGAAGACGAGCGCTGAATAAAGCTCGATGAGGCTCGCGCCGGCGTCAATCTTGGCCATCGCGCGTGACGGACCGTCGATGCCGCCGATGCCGATCAAAGGAAACTGCTTTTCGACGCGCAGATAAGCCTGCGCGAGGAGCTGCGTCGAACAATCGAAAAGCGGCCGGCCGGAAAGGCCGCCTGTTTCCTTGGCGAGCCTGGTATCACGCAGGAAAGCCGGCCGCGCAATCGTCGTGTTCGAAATCGCAAGTCCGTCGATTTTTCGCGCGCGGCAGATGCGGACGATGGCGTCGAGTTCATCGAGCGAAAGATCGGGCGCGATTTTAAGAACGATCGCCTTGCGGCCGAACTCACTCGATTGCTCATCGCGCGCTTCCTGCACACGCGCGATCAGATCGTCGAGCGCTTGCGCCTCCTGCAGATCGCGCAGGCCCGGCGTATTGGGCGAAGAAACATTGACGACGAAGAAACTGACCAGTGGCGCAAAGGCCTTGATGCCTTCGACATAATCGGCAGCACGATCCTGCGTCTCTTTATTGGCGCCGAGATTGACCGCGACAACGCCGCCGCGCGCCTTGCGCCGTTCAAGCCGTCTCACCGCGGCCTCATGACCCTCGCTGTTGAAGCCGTAGCGGTTGATGACGGCTTCATCCGCGCTCAGCCGAAAGAGGCGCGGGCGCGGATTGCCCGATTGAGGTTTCGGCGTCACCGTGCCGACTTCGACAAAGCCAAAGCCAAGGGCCAGCATCGCATCGACGACTTCGCCATGCTTGTCGAGACCGGCTGCAAGGCCGAGCGGATTAGGGAAGGGGAGGCCGAAGGCCGAGACCGCGAGACGCGGATCGTCGCGTGGCGGCGAAAATGCCGGGAGACAGGCGAGCGCTTTGACCGTCAGGCGATGCGCCATCTCCGGATCGAGGTTTTGCAGGACGGCATCGAGAATTTCGATCACGCGACCTCATCCGGAAAGAGATGCTGCCCATCCTTGCCGCGCGCCAGCGGCTTCACCCAGAGGACAGCTTTGAGCGGCAGCGGCGCATAGAGATGGGGAAACAAAGCGCCGCCGCGCGAGGGCTCATACCGCAGCGCATCACCAAGTTTCTCCGCATCGATTGCGGCGATCACAAGATCGTCCTGTCCGGAAAAATGTTTCGCCGCCGTCTCGCGCGCTTGCACGGCGGTCGAGAAATGAATGAAGCCGTCGGCGAGATCGATGGCTGAGCCGTCGAAGATGCCTTTTGCTTCGGCGTCGCGCCAGAGTGTTGCGGGGACGATTTTGAAGAGGATCGCCCTCACGCCGCGTCGTCCATGAAAATCGACAGCTCGTCTTCCGCCATGTGAAAGACGTTGGCTTCCGCCGGAAAGTGGCCTTCGCGCACGTCGCGCACATAATCCGCGCTCGCTTTCGTCACGAGCGGCCCGACATCCTGATAGCGCTTGTTGTGGCGGAAGTTTCTCGGCGGAAAGCCGATGACGTCACAGATGACGAGAACCTGCCCGTCGGTCAGGCGCCCCGCGCCGATACCGATCGTCGGCGCTTTGATCGCGCGCGTCACTTTCTCCGCCACTTCTTCAGGGATCAATTCGAGCACGAGCATGGAAATGCCGGCTTCATCGAGCGCGGTCGCCGCCGTAACAAGGCTCTTTGCTTCTTCAGCGGAACGGCCTTTGAGGCGCTTCTCATGATGATGCTGCGGCTCGAGGCCGAGATGGCCGCAGACTTCGAAGCCCGCTTTGACGAGCGCCGATGCAATCGCCGGATGCGGCCCTTCGAATTTCACGATGTCGGCGCCGGCTTCCCGCAGCACGCGCGCATTGGCGAGGGCCATCGCCGGCGTCTCATAAGTGCGATAGGGCAGATCGGCGAGGATCGCGACATCGGGCGCGCCGCGCCGCACGGCGCGGACATGATGGGCGATATCAGAGAGCGTGACTTCTTTTTCGCTCTGATAGCCCAAGATATTCGTGCCGAGACTGTCGCCGACGAGCAGAATGTCGACGCAGGCCTCGACCTCCGCCTTGGCGGTCGGCGCGTCATAGGCGGTCAGCATCGCGATTTTCTGGCCGTCGCGCTTCATCGCGAAAAAACGGCTGGTTTTGCTCATTTCAGGCTCATCTTCATCGATTTCGCGTGTCTCAGAGGCGAATGAGGGGGCCAACCCTGTGAATCGCGGGAATAAGCTCCTCGACGCCCGTCTGCTTATTTATAATGCGCGAGGCCCAACAAGAAGATGCCGATGCGATTCGCACCCTCATTTCTCGAAGAACTGAAGGCGAGACTACCCGTCTCCGAGGTGGTGCGGCGAAAGGTGAAGCTCGTGAAGGCGGGCCGAGAGTGGCGCGGCCTGTCGCCCTTCACCTCGGAAAAGACGCCCTCTTTCTTCGTCAATGACCAGAAAATGGCCTGGTTCGATTTCTCCTCGGGGAAGAACGGCAACATCTTCGATTTCCTGATGGCGACCGAGGGGATTTCCTTTCCTGAAGCGGTCGAGCGGCTCGCGGCCGACGCGGGCCTCCCGCTCCCCAAGATGACGGCGGAAACGGAAGCGCAGGAAAAGCGCCGCGCCGGCCTGCATGAAGTGCTGGACCTTGCGGCGCAATTCTTCGAGGCCGAACTCACTTCAAGCCGCGGCGCCAAGGCGCGCGCCTATCTTGCCGGGCGCGGCCTCGGTCCGGAGATCCAAAAACGCTTCCGCATCGGCTATGCGCCGGCGGATAAATTCGCGCTGCGCGATGCGCTCGCCGCGAAGGGCGCAACGCCCGAGACGATGATCGAGGCCGGGCTCTTGATCTCGGGCGACGACATCGCCGTGCCGTATGACCGCTTCCGCGATCGCGTCATGTTTCCCATCGCCGATCGCTCCGGCCGCATCATCGCCTTCGGCGGCCGCGCGCTGGAGAAGGACGCACAGGCGAAATATCTGAATTCGCCGGAGACGCCGCTCTTTCACAAAGGCTCGCTTCTCTACAATCACCACAATGCGCGCCAAGCAGCGCATGAGAAAGGCACGGTCATCGCCGTCGAAGGCTATGTCGATGTCATCTCGATGAGCGTCGCGGGCTTTGCAAATACGGTCGCGCCACTCGGCACGGCGCTGACGGAAGCGCAATGCGCGCTGCTGTGGAAAATGGCAGAAGAGCCGATCCTCTGTTTCGACGGCGACCGCGCGGGGCGCAAGGCCGCCTATCGCGCCATCGACACGGCTCTGCCGCTGATCGGACCGGGACGGTCGCTGCGCTTCGCGCTTCTCCCGGAAGGACAAGACCCGGACGATCTTGCCCGCAGCGGCGGAAGTGAGGCGGTCGAAGCCGTGCTCGATCAGGCCCTGCCGCTCGTCGATCTCATTTGGCTGCGCGAAACCGAAGGCGGCACGCCCGCAACGCCGGAGCGCCGCGCGGCTCTCGAAAGCCGCCTCGGCGAACTCTGCGGCCTGATCCAAGACCCGACACTGCGCCGCTATTATGCGGCGGAGTTCCAGAGCCGGCTCGCCGGTCTTTTCGGTCAGAGATTTGCCTCGCCCGCCCAAGCGGGCGGCGGGCGCCGCGCGGGCGCCTATCGGCCGCGCCAGCCCCGCGGATCGTTTGCCTTTGCGGGGTCCGAAGGCGCGCCAAGCTACATCACCGCGCCGCCTCAGATCGGCTTCGGCCTCGCCAAATCGCCGATGTTTTCGCAAAAATCCCCGGGCCTCCACGCGCGCGAGGCGATCATCGTGCTGATCCTGTTGAACCACCCGAATTTGCTCGAAAGCCATGGGGAAAGCCTGGCCGATGTCGAGTTCGGCAGCGCCGATGCCCGCGCCTTGAAGGAAAAACTGCTCGATCTCTGGAGCCGAGGCCACCTGCCCGACGGGGCGGCAGTCGCGTCGCAAATCGAGCAATGGGGCCTTGGTCCCGCACGCCGGCGGCTCGAAGCGCAAAAGGGCCACGCCTCCCTTTGGGTCATCGCGCCGGAAGCGGCCGATAGCGACGCCGAAGAGGCCTTGAAGCAAGCCCTGGCCTTGCATCGTAAGATGCGGTCGCTAAATAGAGAATTGAGATCGGCGGAGGCTGCGCTTGCGCAGGAGGGGAGCGAAACCAATCTCGCCCGACTAAGGGACATTCAAGAGCAATTGTCGGCTTTGGCGGGGACCGAGGCTTCGGTCGAGGGCTTTGGCGTCGCCTCCGGCCGGCCGAGCGGCACTTTGTAAAGTGGAACTTTGTAACGTGTCTTTCGGCGCCGGCTCGTTTCTTGCCGGTGTTGAGCCTGCGCAAGAAAAACGGAAAAAACCAAATCGGGAGAGGTCGCGAGGGTGGATTTAGGGCGTTTCAGCGCCACTTAACCCTGATTGTGCCCACACCTCGACAAGGGTGGCAACGCCGCTGAGCTCACCATGGTTCCGGCGCAATCACCTGCCGAATCGGGTGGCTCTTCGTGCAGCGTGCCGGGGTAGCAAGACAAACAAAGCCAGCAAAATGCGCTGGTTGGAGAGATTGATGGCGAAGAAAGACAACGAAAAACCCGAAGGCGAAGCCGCGGTCGCCGAGACGACCGATAGCCCGCTTCTCGATTTGTCGGATGCCGCCGTCAAGAAGATGATCAAGACCGCGAAAAAGCGTGGCTTTGTCACCTATGCCGAATTGAATGCCGTTCTGCCGTCCGAGGAAGTCAATTCCGAGCAGATCGAGGACATTCTGGCCATGCTCAACGAGATGGGCATCAATGTCGTCGAGAGCGAGGAACAGGACAACGAGGAAGGCGAAGAGGCCGAAGAGGAAGAAGTCGAGGGCGGCGATCTTGTCGAAGTGGCCCAGCCGAAGGTGCCCGCGACCCGCTCGTCTGAGCCCGCCGACCGCACCGACGATCCCGTGCGCATGTATCTGCGCGAGATGGGCTCTGTCGAACTTCTTTCGCGCGAAGGCGAAATCGCCATCGCCAAGCGCATCGAGGCCGGCCGCGAGGCAATGATCGCGGGCCTCTGCGAAAGTCCGCTCACCTTCCAGGCGATCATCATCTGGCGCGACGAGCTGAACGAAGCCAAGATTCTGCTCCGCGACATCATCGACCTTGAGGCGACCTATGCCGGCCCCGACGGCAAGAACACGCCGAAGATCGACATGACGGCGCCCGGCGCGCAGGAGGCGCTGGCGGCGCAACGCGCGCCCGCGACCGCGCCCTTGACCCCGCCCGTCGGCCTCAAGGAGCCGGGCGAAGAAGGCGGCGAGCTGCCGCCGCTTGAGGACAACTTCGAGGAAGATGAGGACATGGAGAATTCCGTGTCGCTCTCGGCCATGGAAGCGGAATTGAAGCCGAAGGTTTTGGAGACCTTCGACCGCATTGCCGATGCCTATAAGAAACTGCGCCGGCTGCAGGATCAGAACGTCGAGAACAAGCTCAAGAACGAGACGCTGTCGCCGCATCAGGAGCGCAAATATAAGACGCTGAAGAAAGAGATCGTCACCGACGTCAAATCGCTTTCGCTCAACCAGAACCGCATCGATGCGCTGGTCGAACAGCTCTATGACATCAACAAGCGGCTCATCAGCTTCGAAACCAAACTGCTCCGCCATGCCGAAGAGTGCGGCGTCGGGCGCGAAGATTTCTTGAAGAATTATCAGAATTCGGAACTCGATCCGAAGTGGCTGCAACGCGTCGCCAAGCTCGGCGGACGCGGCTGGAAGGATTTTGTCGGTCGTGCCAAGGAGCCGATCAAAGAGATCCGCGGCGACATTCAGGGCCTCGCGACCGAGACCGGCCTCGAAATCCTGGAATTCCGCAAGATCGTGCATTTCGTGCAGAAGGGCGAGCGCGAAGCTCGCCAGGCGAAGAAAGAAATGGTCGAGGCCAATCTCCGCCTCGTGATTTCGATCGCCAAGAAATATACGAACCGTGGCCTGCAGTTCCTCGATCTCATTCAAGAGGGCAACATCGGCCTGATGAAGGCGGTCGATAAATTCGAATATCGCCGCGGCTATAAATTCTCGACCTATGCGACCTGGTGGATCAGGCAGGCGATCACGCGCAGCATCGCGGATCAAGCAAGAACCATCCGCATTCCGGTGCATATGATCGAGACGATCAACAAGATCGTGCGCACCTCGCGCCAGATGCTGCATGAGATCGGCCGCGAGCCGACGCCGGAGGAGCTGGCCGAAAAGCTCGCCATGCCGCTCGAAAAAGTCCGCAAGGTGCTCAAGATCGCCAAGGAGCCGATTTCCTTGGAGACGCCGATCGGCGATGAAGAAGATTCGCATCTCGGCGATTTCATCGAGGACAAGAACGCGATTCTGCCGATCGACGCCGCGATCCAGTCCAATCTGCGCGAAACGACGACGCGGGTGCTGGCGTCACTGACGCCGCGCGAGGAACGCGTGCTGCGCATGCGCTTCGGCATCGGCATGAACACCGATCACACGCTCGAAGAAGTCGGCCAGCAGTTCTCCGTCACGCGCGAACGCATCCGCCAGATCGAAGCGAAGGCGCTGCGGAAGCTGAAGCATCCGAGCCGGTCAAGGAAGCTGCGGAGCTTTCTGGATAATTGAGCGAACAGAGGTCGCGGTGAGCATTTTTAGTCACTTCCCTCAGGTTGCCTTGGACATCGTAGCGCCGGACGGAACAGTGCGGTGCACGACGGCAGGTCACGTTTCTGAGAAGTCGATAACGATCCCAGATACGTCAATTACTGTCGAGCCGGGCGATGAAATTCGTAGAAAGCTTCCCAACGGTCGAGAGGAAGTATTTTTAGTAAAGGACGCGCGTTACGCGGACGCTTTCCACGTCATTCCGGCTCATTATGAAATTTCAATCGCAAGGAAGGGTGCTTTTCCGAGCAGGACAGCCGGACATCACATAAATGTCTCCGGCCAAAACGCACGGGTAAATATTGGTTCTGCGGATCACTCAAAGAACTTTGCAGTTGGAGGCGATATTTTCGATTCTTTAAAATCGGCGGTGCAGACCTCTATCTCAGACAACGCGAAGGTTGCCGAGCTTACCGCCGCAATCGACGAAATGAAAAGGCAAAAAGGCGGCCCCGGATTTGCGGTGGCTTATCAAAAATTCATTTCCGTTCTGGCCGACCATATTACGGTGGTTGCTCCGCTTCTACCAGCTTTGACAACTCTTCTTGGCGCGCAATGAACCTTAAGGCGTTCGTTTCCACAAGCCTGACGCAATTGCTTGACGGAATTCGGGAGGCGCAGAAGGCGCCTGGCGGCGGTGACGTTGCTGCCGAGGGCTACATAGGTAGCCAAGGAAATTTGATGTCAGGCGGGACAAGCGGGCATTTTACTCTCGTCGAATTCGACGTCGCGGTTTTTGCTGAGACAAAGGAGGGCCAACCCGGCATTCGAGTGGCCGATCTAGAGATTGCTGCCGAAACGAAAAATACTACTCAAACAGCAAGTCGGGTTAAATTTTCCGTTCATGTTCGCCTCCCCAAGGGCGGAGCGATTAGATCGGCCGCGGGAGGCGGTTCGGCAGTGCACGACTATAATCCATTTGATCACGATGACTGAGGTGTTTGACGGCCACGCATTGTCCCGGCCATTTCCATATCTTGCCACATCACATCGGCTGATTGTCGCCTTCGCCGCCATAGCCCGACGACGATGAGAAGTTTGTTGCGGGCGCCGGCGCGTGCTGCGTCGCCATCGCCGTCAATTTCGCCTCCAACTCGGCGATCTTTTTTTCCAGCCGCTCGTTTTCCTCGCGCGCTTTGACCGCCATCGCTTTCGCCGCTTCGAACTCCTCGCGGCTGACGACATCCATCTGGGCGAGGAATTTTTCGGCCTGCGCCTTCATCATCGATTCGGCTTCTTTGCGCATGCCATGCGCCACGCCCGCCGCATCGCTCATCAATTTCGTAAAATCCTCGAACATGCGTCCGCGCGGCTCCGTCATGGCGGCCTCCTCAATGTCGTCAAGCGATCATCGAAATCGCTTATGTGAATCGTTCCCTCTTTGTCGCGCGTTTCAGGGGATGCCGCAAGCGGGCTTCTTGACGGACGGCCAAGCCCGGCGCATGACGCGGCCAAGCATGACTCGGGACCCTTTTCGAACCGATGCTTCTTCTCATTCCCTATCCCGCGATCAACCCCGTCCTCGTCCACATCGGCCCCTTGCCGATCCGCTGGTACGCGCTCGCCTATATCGCGGGCCTCACCATTGGCTGGGCCTATATCCGCTTTCTTGTGCGCACCGATGCGCTGTGGGGCGCGCAGCCGCGGCCAAGCCCGGACTCGATCGACGATCTCATCGTCCATGCCGCGCTCGGCATCATCCTGGGCGGCCGGCTTGGCTATGTGCTCTTTTATAATCTGCCGCTTTATCTGCATCGGCCTTGGGAGATTTTCGCGCTCTGGGAAGGCGGCATGTCGTTTCATGGCGGGCTTGCCGGCGCGTCGCTCGGCGTCGTTCTCTTTGCGCGCAAAGTCCGCGTGCCGATCCCGACGGCACTCGATATCTCCGCGGCCTCGGTGCCGATCGGGCTCTTGCTCGGTCGCATCGCCAATTTCATCAAGCCGGAACTTTGGGGCCGCCCGACCGATGTGCCTTGGGCGATGATCTTTCCGGGCTCGGACGGCGAGCCGCGCCATCCAAGCCAACTTTATGAAGCGGGCCTCGAAGGCGTCGTTCTGTTCATCATCCTCGCGATCGCGATCCGCCTCGGCGCATTCAAGCGGCCGGGATTGGTCACCGGCATTTTTGCGCTGGGCTATGGGATCGCGCGCATCATTTGCGAGTTCTTCCGCGAGCCTGATGCGCAATTGGGATATTTGTGGGTGGGCGCGACCATGGGGCAGATATTGTCTCTGCCGGTGATTGCAGTGGGCATCGCCTTCATCGTCTATGCGCTGACGCGGTGGGAGGCCAAACTCGCATCATGACTCCGCTCGAAGCCGAAATCGCCAAGATGATTGCCGAGGACGGCCCGATCAGCCTCGAACGCTACATGACATTCGCGGCGCTGCATCAGCGCCACGGCTATTATCGGACGCGGCTGCCGATCGGCGCGCGCGGCGATTTCGTCACCGCGCCCGAAATCCATCAGATGTTCGGCGAGATGGTCGGCCTCTGGGCGGCTGAGATGTGGCGGCTCATCGGCGCGCCCGGCCATCTCAATCTTATCGAGCTTGGCCCCGGCCGCGGCACGCTGATGAGCGATGTTCTCCGCGCCGCGCGCATCGTTCCGGAATTCCGCCGGGCGCTTAATGTGCATCTGATTGAGGCGAGCGAGCTGCTGATCGAAGAACAACGCCGCGCGTTGGAGGAGCATGAGGTCGATGCCACATGGCATCAAGACATCGAGAGCCTGCCCTTTGGGCCGGCGATCGTGCTCGCCAATGAATTTTTCGATGCGCTGCCGGTGCGCCATTATATCAAAGGCCGCGAAGGCTGGCATGAGCGCCTGATCGGCCTCGATGCAGAGGGCAGGCTCAGTTTCGGCCTTGCGCCGGGCGCCGAGACGATGCTCAACGCCGAGGCGCAGGAAGGTACCATTCTCGAAATCGGCCTCGCCGCGCAGCGCGTAATGTCGAGGCTCGCGGATCACATCGTGCAGAACTCCGGCGCGGCGCTCATCATCGACTACGGCTATGTCGCCAAGCGCGCAGGCGAGACTCTGCAAGGCGTGCGCGGCCATGATTATGCCGATCCGCTCGCGGCGCCGGGCGAAGTCGATCTCTCCGCCCATGTCGATTTTGCCGCGCTCGCCAAGGCCGCACGCGCATCGGGCGCCGATGTCTTCGGCCCGATCACGCAGGGACTCTTTCTCTCGCGGCTCGGCATTGCGCAACGCGCCGAAGTATTGAAACGCAAGGCCGACAGCGCACAGGCGGCAAGCATCGATGCGGCGCTGGCGCGCCTCGCGCTGCCCGGCCCCAGCGCTGGCGCGCAAGCGAGCATGGCCGATCTCTTCAAAGTGCTCAGCGTTACCTCGCCCGGTGTCGCAACCCCGCCCGGCTTTGAATCTCACGCGGCGCGATCGGGCTCATGACACCAGCAATCAAGAGCGAGGCGCTGCGCGGGCGCAACATCGCGCATGGCTTTTTCACGCGGCAGGGCGGCGTCTCGGAAGGACTTTACGCAACGCTCAATGGCAGCGTCGGCTCGAACGACAAGCCCGAAGCCGTCGCTGAGAACCGCCGCCGGATGGCGGCGACTTTGGGCGTCGAGCATTTGCTCGTGCCGTTTCAGATTCATTCGCCCGATGCGCGCGTGGTCGATCGGCCCTTCACCCACGCCGAGCGGCCGCGCTGCGATGCGCTGGTGACCGCAACGCGCGGCCTCGGGCTCGGCGTCACGGGCGCCGATTGCGGCATCGTTCTCTTCGCCGATGAAGAGGCGCAGATCATCGCCGCCGCGCACGCCGGATGGAAAGGCGCGCTGACAGGCGTGCTCGAAGCGACTCTTGCGACAATGGAAAAACTCGGCGCCGCGCGGCAACGCGTCCGCGCTGTGCTCGGCCCGACGATTGCGCAGAAATCTTATGAAGTCGGCCCGGAATTCTTTCTCCGCTTCTCGGACGAGGACAAAACCTATGCGCGTTTCTTCGCGCCGGCAGGGCGCGACAAGCATTTTCTCTTCGATCTGCCAGGCTTCATCGGCTTCCGCTTCAAGAGCGCGGGCATCGGGCGGTTCGAGAATCTCGGCCTCGATACTTATGGCGACGAGACGCGGTTCTTCTCCTATCGCCGCGCGACGCATCGCAAGGAAGAGGATTATGGACGGCTTGTCGCGGCGATCGCGCTCGTCTGATCTTGCGCAAAGCGCCGCGGCGCGGCATGAGCGAAGACGTTGACGATGATTAAAGTTTAAACGGAACCCTGGGCGTCTCCATCTGTTGAGGAGCGCCCCTTTCAAGCTGAGCCTCGCATGATCGATCCGCTGCTTCTCACCACCGCCGCCGTCTCCACCTTCAATGGCACTCAGGGGCTCACAAATGCCACGGGCTTTTTCTTCGAGCGCGGGCGGCGGCTATTTTTCATCACGAGCCGTCATGTCGTCATCGACGAGCCATCGGGCCATCGGCCGGACCGGATCGAAATCGAAATCCACATTGATCTGAACAATCTGGCGAAATCGACGCAATTTTCGATTCCGCTCTATCGCGACAGCAAGGCGCTCTGGCGCCAGGGTGTCGATGCCGCGGGCCAGATCGATGTCGCCGTGATCGAGATCGATCGCAAGGCCCTGCCGAAATCGCCGGCGATCCGCGCCTTCACGCCGAAACAGCTCGTCGATCCGGGCAAACATGTCGTGATCGGCACGGATCTCGTCGTCGTCGGCTTTCCGCTCGGCTTTCACGACACGCTGCATCATCTGCCTGTCGCGCGACAGGCGGGGCTTGCTTCATCTTTCGGCCTGCGCTTCCAGGGCCACGGCTATTTTCTGACGGATGCGCGCACGCATCGCGGCACCAGCGGCGCGCCGGTCGTCATGCGCGTCGAGAAGGGATGGGCGGCGAAGGATCTGCCCTGGGCGCTCCTCGGCGTGCATTCCTCGCGCCTCGATGTCTCGCGCGATCTGAAACTCGACGAAGCCTTGGGCCTCAACTGCGCCTGGTATGCGGATATTCTGCTGACGCTGACGGAGGGCTGAGAGTCGCCGCCTCCACCAACGCCTTCGTAAATGCATCCTTCGGCCGCGCAATGACGTCGTCCGCCGGGCCGTAGTCCATGATCTTTCCCGCCTTCATCACCGCGATCTCATCCGCCATGGCGCGCACGACCGCGAGATCGTGGCTGATGAAAACGTAAGTGAGATCGTGCGCCGCCTGGAGCTTCAAGAGCAGCTCCAAGAGATCGACGGCGATGGCGCGGTCGAGCGCGGAGGTTGGCTCGTCGAACACCAAGAGATTCGGCTTCAGGATGAGCGCGCGCGCAATCGCAATCCGCTGGCGCTGACCACCGGAAAATTCCGCCGGATAACGAAAGCGCGTCTTGGCATCAAGGCCGACTTCGTGGAGCGCTTCGATAGCGCGCTGGCCGCGCTCATGCGCGGAAAGCTCCGGCGCATGAATGCGCAAGCCCTCCGTCACGATCTCGCCGACGCTCATGCGCGGCGACAGCGCGCCATAAGGATTTTGAAAGACAAGCTGCATCATGCGCCGCAGCGGCCGCATCTCGGCGCGCGTCAGCGGCGAGAGATTGCGGCCCTCAAAAGAAATCAACCCCGAGGCCGGCACGAGTTTCAACAACGCGCGACCAAGAGTCGATTTGCCCGAGCCCGATTCGCCGACCAGGCCGAGCGTGCGACCTTGGCGCAGTGTGAGCGACACATCATCGACCGCCTTGATCTCTTGCTTCTTCTCGAACAACCCGCCGCGCAGAAGAAATGCGACAGTGATTTGCTGTGCTTCCAGCAGCACGGGCTGATCGGACGATGTGCGATCGACACGCGGCGGCGGCAAAGCGGCGATGAGTTCGCGCGTATAGGCTTCTTTCGGTGCGGTGAGGATTTGTTGCGACGGTCCGGTCTCGACCATTTCGCCGCGGCGCATGACGTAAATGCGGTCGGCGAAACGCCCGACGAGCGTCAGATCATGACTGATGAAAATCATCGCCATGTTGAGCCGCGTCTTGAGTTCAGTGAGCAGATCGAGAATGCGCGCGGCAACCGTCCCATCGAGCGCCGTCGTCGGCTCATCGGCAATCAGAACGTCGGGATGACACGCAATCGCCATGGCAATCGCGATGCGCTGGTTCTGGCCGCCGGAGAGCTCATGCGGATAGGCGCGCCAGCGCCGCGCCGGGGAATCGATGCCGACTTGTTCGATTAGCTCCAGGCTCCGGGCCTTGGCGTCCGCGCGGGAAAGTTCAGCGCGGAAGTGCAAGACATCCACGATCTGTTGGCCGACCGGGAAAAGTGGATCGAGCGCCGCCGTCGGCTCCTGAAAGATCATGGCGATGCGTCGGCCGCGCAACGCGTCAAGCACGGAAGGCGCGGCGTGCAAGAGTTCGGCGCCGTCGAAATTGATCGCGCCTTGCGCTTTCGCGCCCTCCGGCAAAAGTCCGAGGATCGAAAGCGCCGCGAGACTTTTGCCCGAACCCGATTCGCCGATAAGCGCGATGGTCTCGCCCTTGGCGACATCGAAGTTCAAGCCACGCACGGCCTCCTGCGCGCCGAAAGCGATGCGCAAATCGCGCACGGAAAGAAGCGGCGCGCTCATTGCGACCGCCCTTCCGTTGCGCGGGTAAAGGCGTCGCCCAGAATGTTCAAAGCACCGAGCGTGAAAGCCAGCACACAGGCGGGGAAGATGAGCAGATAAGGCGCACTTTGAATCGTGCGCGCGCCGTCGGCGATCAACAGGCCGAGGCTCGTCAAAGGCTCTTGCACGCCGAGGCCCAAGAAGGAGACGAAGCTTTCCGCAAGAATCACGCGCGGCACAAGAAGTGTCAGAAAGGCAGCGATCGGCGCCAGCATGTTCGGCAAGATGTGGCGAAAGAAAATCGCGCCTGGGCCTGCACCCAACGCTTCGGCGGCGGCGACGTAATCGCGCGCTTTGACCGCAAGCGTTTCGCCGCGCACGATGCGGGCCATGTCGAGCCATTCGACGACGCCGATGGCAACAAATATCAAAACGAAATTGCGGCCGATGAAGACGGTCAAGAGAATGACGAAGAAGATGAAGGGCAGTGCATAGAGAATTTCGACAAGCCGCATGAGTGCGAGATCGGTGCGTCCGCCGACGAACCCGGCGACACCGCCGACGGCGACGCCGAGGCTCAAGGCAACGAGGGTCGCCAATATGCCGACCGCGAGCGAAATGCGAAGCGCGATGAAAATGCGGGCGAGAAGATCGCGGCCATTCGCATCCGTGCCGAAGGGAAAGACCAGCCGATGTATCGGCACATGAACAGTCACCGCGTGACCATCGGCGCTGCGGATCAGAATCCGGGCCGGCTCGAAAATATCGGCGCGCGAAAAATAGCGTAGCACCCGTGGATCAAATTGCTTCGGCGAGATAATCTGAAGCAAGACGCCATCGGCGCTTTGACCTGCTTGCATGACGGCGACATTCATCTCTTGAACGAAATCCGCGAGCGCCGCTTGTGTTTCCGCTGCCGTCGGATGGGCATCGAGCGATGGCGGCGTCAGTACAAAATCGCGATAGACGCGATCGTAAGCATGCGGATAGGCGAGCGGCCCAAAGAGTCCGGCAAGTGCGAGCAAGGCGAGACAGAGAAGCGAGCCGAGCGCGCCTTTCTGGCGAAAAAGCCTTTGCGCAAAACCGGGCGGCGCTGTCTCCACGAAACTATCCATGCCGCACCCGCGGATCGATGACGCCATAAAGGAGATCGACGATGAGATTGAAGAAAATGACGAGGGCGGCGACGACGATCACCGTGCCGAGCACGAGCGTATAATCGCGGCCGAGCGCGGCGGTGACGAAATAGCGGCCGATGCCGGGAATGCCGAAGACGGTTTCGACGACGACGGAGCCGGTCAAAAGATTGGCGGCAAGCGGGCCGAGATAAGAGAGCACGGGCAGGAAGGCGCCGCGCACCGCATGTGCATAAATCAAAGGCTGTGGCAGACCGAAAGCCCGGAGCGTGCGCACCGAAGGCGAGGCCAGCACATCTTTCAACGACGCAGCAAGCAGCCGCGCGATCACCGCCATCTGCGGCAAAGCGAGTGTCGCAACGGGAAGAATGTGATTGGGCCATGCGCCGTCGTTCCAGCCGCCGACCGGCAGAGCGCGCAAGCCGAGGCCGAAGACAAGCTGCAGCAGCGGCGCGATGACGAAATTCGGCACGGCGATCGCGCTAAGCGCAAAGAGATCGACCGCGCGCGCGGCAAATCCGTTGCGGCGCACGGCGGCAAGCAAGCCGAGCGCGACGCCGCCCGCAAGCGCAACGATCAAAGCCTCCGTGCCCAAGGTCAGCGACACGGGCAACGCGCGCGAAAAAAGTTCGGCGACGGTGAAGTCGCGCCAGCGCAGGCTCGGGCCGAGATCGCCATGCAAGAGGCCCAAGAGATAGTGGGCGAACTGCTGCGGCAGCGGCAGATCGAGCCCATAAAGTTTTTTGAGCTGCGCCAGCGTCGCGGGATCGATACCGCGCTCGGACTCGAAGGGGCCGCCGGGCGCCAGATGCATCAGGAAGAAGGCAATCGCGACAACGACAAACAGCGTCACCAACGAGGCGGCGAGACGGGTGAAGAGATGCCGCATCAGCAGAACCGCATCCGGCGCGCGCGTCGCGGAAACGTAAAATACGTCAATGGAACGTAGGTCATGGTTAAGCGTTACGCTTTGCGAATTGGCCGCGATTTGTCGTTCGATTGTCGCGCCAGGGGCGGGAGAGCGCAATGCGCCATCATAGAGTGACCCTTCTCAGTTCCGCGGCCATCCTTGGGGCGGCCGTCGCTCTGTCCGTTTGCAGCCTTGCCGTGCCGGCCTTCGCCAGGGGAGGCCACGGCGGGCATGGTGGAGGGCACGGGGGTGGCCACTTCGGCGGCGGCCATTTCGGCGGACACCATTTTGGCGGCGGACATTTTGGCGGGCGCCATTTCGGCATGCATGTGAATCCGCATCATTTCATAGCGCACCACATGGACGCGACGCATGAGTCGCTGCACGCCGGGGGCAGAGATCTCGGCAAGAACGGGCCAGCGCTGTCGAATCACGCCATCGCAACTGAGCGCCTCGCGCGTTTTCCTGGATTCCGCGGCATGGGGCGGCATGGATTCAACCGCAACGCCTTTGGCGGTGAGGGCGAATGGAACCGTTGGGCGAGCGGCCATTGGGGCGCGGGCTGGAACCAATGGGGCTCTGGCTGGGGCTATTGGGCAGGCCCCATATTCTGGCCGTATCTCTACGGCGATGCACTGAGCTTCGCGCTCTGGCCTGATGATGTCTATGATTCTTTCTTCGGCTATGGGCCGGATTATCTCTTGTCGTCCATATTCTGGCCCGGCCCGTTGGCCGATGGCTATGCGCCTCTCTTCGATGTTTACGGCACACCGCCCGAAGCCTCGCGTTATTACAGCTATTACCATCGCCGGCACCGAGAGGCGGACGACGAGGCGGCGCAAAGCGACGCGACCTGCAACGGCCTCGCGCCGGGCATCGCGGATCTCCCCATCGACCAGATCGCAAGGGTGATCAAGCCGACCGATCAGCAACAGAAAATTCTCACCGATCTGCAAACCGCCTCGACCAAGGCCAACGGCATTTTATTTGCCTCATGTCCGAGCGAGGTTCCACTGACGCCCGTCGGTCGGCTCTCCGCTATTTCGAAGCGTCTGCACGCGATGAAAGAAGCAATCGATACGATTCGCGACCCATTGACCGCGCTCGACAGTTCGCTCGACGATCAACAAAAAGAGCATCTCGCTGCGCTTGGCGGCCGCAGCCGCTATCGCAATGCCGGCGTCGCCTTGAGCGCGGCGCCGGGCAAAGACCTCGAAGCGCTCTGCAAGGACGATACTGCGAGCTTTGCCAAGCTTCCGGTTCAGCGCATCAAGGATAGCGTGAAGCCGACGGCGCATCAGCAATCGGCGTTCGATGAGCTGCAATCGGCAGCGAAGACGGCCGCGTCCAATCTCGATTCTTCATGTCCCTACGACATGCCGGAGACAGTCTCCGACCGGCTCGATGCCGTTGTCAAACGGCTCGACGCGCTCTCCGAGGCCGTGACCATCGTCAAGCCCGCTTTGACGCGTTTCTACGACACGCTCAACGACGAGCAGAAGGCGCGCTTCAATGTGATCGGGCCCGACTCCAGCGACGACTCGCAGGACAACGCGCGGGCCGGCGACTAGCTCAGAACCGTATGGCCGTGCGCAGCGCGAAGATCGCGGCGTCGGGAACAGGCTGCGTCGGATTGTAGGGATTTGGAATAAGCGCCTGCGGGTGAAACACGTATTGGAAATCGGGCTGGAAGTACCACCACGGCGTCACTTGATATTGATAGGTCGCCTCGATCGTTGTTTCAGCATCGCGCGGCGGCAAAGGGTAGCCTGAGGTCATCGCCGCCTGCGATGTCAAATTGCTGACCACACTGCTTGCTTTCGCATAGGCGACCGAAAGGCCGGCGATGTCGTCGGGCCTATTCGGAATCAGCCCCTTATAGTTGAAGCCCGCATCGAGATAGAAGCTGATGATATTGCGGTCGTCGGGCGCGCCCATGATACGCGTGAAAACGCCGAGGCCTTGGTCCTTTGTGCCGGCGACGCGATAGAGCATCTGTTCGGCGACGCCATAAATGCTGAAGTCGCCGCGGTGCGCCTCGGTCAGCACTTCGTTTTCGGGACCCGGGAGCGTGAAGGGGCCGCCAAAACGGCGCTCGTCGTCGAAGTCGAACTCATTCGAATTGTACCAGCCGCCGAGATGATAGGTGCCGGGCAGGCCCGGCGCATTGTCGCCCCCGTTGATCGCATATTGCGCTTCCGCGATCGCAAACACGCCTTTGTCGAGCGTGAAGGATGTCCCGCTGCCGTTGTCGTTCGGATCACCGTTGAAGACCGCGGCGAGGAGCGCGAGGGAATCGGTGGGCTGGACTTTGAGGCGAACGCCTGGCGTGCCGAGCGGATAGGCCGGGCCGCCAGATGGTAGAACAATGCCGGGCAAAGTCGGCCAGCCGAACGCCGAGTTGAGGAACAGCTGCGCATATTTGCTGACGATGAATTCCTGATCGGCCGCCATTTGGCCCAAACGGACCGAGGCCTTGCCGTCGAGAATGGGTTGTTCGTACCAGAGTTCAAAAAGCTTCACCGCGGGCGGCGCTTCGATGCTGCTGGGCAGACTCCAATCGTCCAGATTGAAGGTGCCCAGGCCGCGGCCGCGAATCTCATAGCTGCTCGCGCTGAACGTGCCGCCCTGCTGCCAGCCGAAGAGCTTGCTCGTGTCGACTGTGAGCAAGCCGAAGAGTGCACCCTCATAAGTCGCGCCCTGTTTGATACCGCCCGTGGGATTGCCGAGAACTTCGCTCGTCTCCTGCATGTAGAGCGTCACGCCTTTGTCGGCGAGCTGCTTGCGGAAGGGGAAATCGCTGAACAATTGGCTGCGGTGCCAAATGTCGTCGGCGTTCGAGGCGGCCGGCTGTGGCTGATTTTCGGCTGCCGGTTGGTCGGGGCTGGTTTGCGCCGCGGGTGTCGATTGCGCCAAGGCGTGAGAGGCAACGGCAAGGCCCGCGAGCGCGCCGATGAACGGCGTGCCCAAGGAGAAGCGCGAGAGACGCAAATCGAAAGAGCGAATCGCCATCGGGTTTGGGGCTTCCTCGTAAAGCCTGCGGCAACCGCCCAACATTATACGCGACGACGTCCCGGAAGCTGTGGCTTCCGCGCACGCTTTGCAATCAATCCGACCCGTTTTGCAATCGATCTAAATGCGATCGGCGATGCGCGTCATGACGACCGCCGGACATGCGGACGGCTCCGCATGTTTCGGCCACTCGATCGGTGATTGAGATTTGAGAAACTGGAGCGGGCGAAGGGATTCGAACCCTCGACCCCAACCTTGGCAAGGTTGTGCTCTACCCCTGAGCTACACCCGCATCCGCCGCGGCAGAACCGCGTCTGGGGTATATGCCGCAATCCGGGGGCGAATGCAACCAAGGGCCAAGAGCGGGTTTTGGTGATTTCCCGGCAAGCCGCACTATATTAAGCCGCACGAGACAGCGTCGGCCAAGCCGCTGCGTCCGGCTCATTCTCCAATAGTGTTCGGGAGATCGCGTTGCGTGCTATAGGCCGGAGCGGAGGACCGTAGTCGAGGAGAACCGCGCATGGCGCAACACGCTTTGGATGCCACGCCGGCCGGTGCCCGCGAAGGCGGCACGCCGATCATCAAGGAAACGACGACGCAGACATTTGCGGCCGATGTCCTCGCCGAATCCGCGCGCCAGCCGGTGCTTGTCGATTTCTGGGCGCCTTGGTGCGAGCCCTGCAAACAGCTTCGCCCCATTCTCGAACGCGTGGTGAAGGCCGCCGGCGGCAAGATCAAGCTCGTTTCGATGAATATCGACGAGCATCCGGAGATCGCCGGCCGGCTCGGCGTGCGTTCGATTCCGGCTGTCATCGCCTTTCAGAAATCGCAGCCTGTCGATGGCTTCATGGGTGCGTTGCCTGAAAATCAGCTTCGCGGCTTCGTCGAACGGTTGATCGGCCCCGTCGAGGGCGGCGTCGACCGTCTTGCCGATGCCGAAGCCGCTTTGGCCCAAGGCGATGCCGCTGGCGCGGCGCAGATTTTTGCCGAATTGGCGGAGAACGATCCCAGCGATGTGGCGGCGGTTTCAGGTTTGGCCCGCGCGCATATCGCGCTCGGCGACCTCGAGACAGCGCGCACATTGTTGGCGCAACTGCCGCCCACAGCGCAGGAGCCCCCAGTCGTCGCGGCGCGCGCCGCGCTTGAGAACGCGGCACAGGCCGCCTCGGTCGGCGATCTCTCCGAACTCGCCGTTCAACTCTTGGCGGACCCCAACAATCACAAAGCGCGGCTCGATCTTGCCGTGGCGCTCAATGCGCTGGGACGTCGCGCGGAAGCGGCCGATGCGCTGCTTGAAATCGTCAAACGCGACCGGACTTGGAACGACGACGGCGGCCGCAAACAATTGCTGCAATTTTTCGATGCCTGGGGGCCGACCGATCCCGATACGATCGCGGCGCGGCGCAAACTTTCGGCGCTTTTGTTTTCCTGAGTGAACGGGGCCATACTCGAATAGAGAAGGCTTGAACCATGGGCATGAACAAAGCTTACACGGCCCCGCAGGATCTGCCTGAGGTGATCGCCATATTTCCGCTCTCCGGCGCGCTGCTTCTGCCGCGCGGCGAGCTGCCGCTCAATGTGTTCGAGCCGCGCTATATCGCCATGATCGACGACGCGCTCGGCTCGCATCGCATCATCGGCATGGTGCAGCCGCAGGAAGAAAACCCCGCGCGCGAGACGCCCGATTTGCTCACCGTGGGCTGCGCCGGCCGCATCACGCAATTCGCCGAATCGGGCGACGGACGCTATCTCGTCAGCCTCACCGGCGTCGCCCGCTTCCGCATCGTCGAAGAAATTTCCGCGATCACGCCCTATCGGCAATGCCGCGTCGATTTCTCTGATTTCCTCACCGATTTCACACCGCGCATGGGCGAGAATGCGGTCGATCGCGACAGTGTCTTGCGCACGCTCGCCGATTTCGCCGAGGCCAATCAGCTCCAAATCGATTGGTCGAGCATTCACGAGGCGCCGAACGAGGCGCTGGTCAATGCGCTGGCCATGATGAGCCCTTATGGACCGCGTGAAAAACAGGCGCTGCTCGAAGCGCCGGACTTGAAAGCCCGCGCCGAAGTTCTCGTCGCCATCACCGAGATCGAACTTGCGCGCGGCAAGGGCGCGTCCTCGCCGCTGCAATGATTCTTATGATCCTCACTGTGGAACAGCAGAATGTCTGAAAAAGACCCAAAAACCGATGTCACCGCCGCACCGACGCGCATCGATCCGCGGCTGCTCGAAATTCTCGTTTGTCCCTTGACCAAGACGACGCTTGAATATGACGCCGCGCGCCAAGAGCTGATCTCGCGCGCCGCCAAGCGCGCCTATCCGATCCGCGACGGCATTCCGATCATGCTGCCGGAAGAAGCCCGCATTCTCGAAGACTGAGTCATCGGGATGACTCTTGCCGGGATGAGGGTCGTCCGGGCCGAAAGCGCTTAACCATGGCCGATGGGATTCCCTCCCTCATCGAACTTCTCGACCTCGAGCGGATCGAACATAATATCTTTCGCGGCCACAGCCCGCAGGTCGGCTGGCAGCGCGTCTTCGGTGGGCTCGTCGTCGCACAAGCTCTCGTCGCCGCAAGCCGCACGGTCGAGGGGCGTCAGCCGCATTCGCTGCATGCCTATTTCATTCTGCCGGGCGATCCTTCCGTGCCGATCGTCTATGAAGTCGATCGCATCCGCGACGGCGTGAGTTTCACGACGCGGCGCTGCAACGCGATCCAGCATGGCCGCGCGATCTTTTCGCTCTCGGCCTCTTATCAGATCGCCGAAGACGGCTTCGATCACGCGTTGCCAATTCCGGATGTGCCGAAGCCGGATGAGCTTGCGAGCGAAAGTGAATTGCATGCGCGCTTTGCGCCGCTGCTGCCGGAGCCGATGCGGCGCTGGTTCGCCTCAAGCAATCGGCCGATTGAAATCCGTCCCGTCGATCCGATGCGCTATCTCGGCAAGGCCGGGCGAGAGCCCGTGCAATATGTCTGGCTCAAAGCGGTGAAACCGCTGCCCGATGATCAAGCGATCCACAATGCCGTGCTCGCCTATCTCTCCGATATGACGCTGCTCGACACCGCGCTCGTCGCGCATGGGCGCACGCTCTTCGATCCCGATCTCCAGGTCGCGAGCCTCGATCATGCGCTCTGGTTTCACCGGCCTTTTCGCGCCGACGAATGGCTGCTCTATGCGCAGGATAGCCCCAACAGCAGCGGCGCCCGCGGCCTGACGCGCGGTCTGATTTATGCCCATGACGGCCGGCTCGTCGCTTCGGTGGCGCAGGAAGGGCTGATCCGCGAAAGGCGTCGTCCCCGCTGAGGCTCGGCCGCCCTGGTCCATGCCTTGCTTCCCCTGAGCCGACAGCGAAGTCTCGCTGGCTCAGCCGTTGCGTCTCGTGGAAATAACTTTGATTTCAAAGGGATGGAACCCCGACGGAACGCCAGCCCCGCAGGCGCATCAAGACGCCTGAGGCAAAGCGTGTGGTCGGGAGGACAAAAAATGAAAATCATGACCGCGATCATCAAGCCGTTCAAACTTGATGAGGTCCGCGACGCGCTGATGGAGCTCGGCGTTCATGGCATGACCGTGACGGAGGTGAAGGGCTACGGGCGCCAGAAAGGCCACACCGAAATCTATCGCGGCGCGGAATATGCCGTGAGTTTTCTGCCCAAACTGAAGGTCGAAGTCGCGGTCGCAAGCGAGCTTGTCGACAAGGCCATCGAACTCGTCACCGCCGCCGCCCGCACCGGCCAGATCGGCGACGGCAAGATTTTTGTCCTCACCCTCGATCAAGCCGTCCGCATCCGCACCGGCGAGCGCGATCTCGACGCGATTTGACCCTTTCCAACGCGTTGAAAAGGCCGGAAAAGCGCTTGCTTTCTTAGGGTTAAATCCGTCTTAACCGCCACCCCCTAGTTTGGCGGAAGTAGCCGGCGGTTTCCCTTCATGCGCACCACAAGCAGTTCGACGGTCTTGGATCACATCCCCGATCCATTGCGGGCCGTTGCTGCGCGCGTGGCAGCCGAGTGTATCGGCCTCGCCATGATCGCAGCGAGCGGCGCCCTCGCCCTCGCGCTCGTCACCTGGTCGGTTCAAGACCCGAGCTTCAACCACGCCTCGGCCGGCACGGTCCACAATCTCTTGGGCGCGCCGGGTGCGATCGCGGCCGACCTCGTCATGCAGCTGCTCGGCCTCGCGGCGATCGTCTTTCTGCTCCCCATTGCCATCTGGGGCTGGCATCTCGTTCGCCATCAGCGGATCGAACGCATCGGCGTCAGGCTTCTTTTCTGGACGGCGGGCTGTCTTGCAACAGCCGCTTTCGCCGGGCTCCTGCCGGTGACAAGCCGTTGGCCGCTGCCAACGGGCCTCGGCGGGGTCTTGGGCGACGCTTTGCTCGCTCTGCCGCGCCGATTTCTCGGCGGGCATGGCCTCTTCATGCTCCTCGTCGCAATTGTCTTTGGCGCAATCGCACTGCTTTCGCTCTCCGCCTGCATCAACATGCGCGTTGAGCCTGCGTCTGACATCGACGACGACGATCTCGATCTGCCGGCGCCGCGCAGGAAAGCAGCGGCGAGCGAAGACGAAGATCGCGCCGGCGAGCCCGGCGTCATGCTCATCGTCATTGGCGGCATCATCCACGCACTGCTGGCGATGAAAGCGGGACTTGCGCGCACATTCCGCGGCCGGCGCAACAACACGGAAAATTTGGCGCCATGGCAATATGCGACGCGACGCGCCGGCCCTGCGCTCGACCAGCCCTATGCGCGCGGCGATGTGAATCTCGATTCCACGCTTTTCGATCTCGGCGCCTATGCGCCGCCCTCCGTTCGCGCCGCGCAGCGTTACGACGACGACTTCGAGATAGAAGGGAAAGCGCGCGTCACGCCCGGTGCCGGCAAATTGAAGAGCGGCCAGCGCCTCGAGCGTGAAGTGCAGCCCTCGATGTTCGATCGTTTCGGGCGGGGCAAATATCAGCTGCCGCCGCTGCTCATTCTTTCGGAAGCGAAACGCACGGTCGGCAGCCGCGTGTCGGAAGATGCTCTGCAACAGAATGCAAGGCTCCTCGAAGGCGTGCTCGACGATTTCGGTGTCAAGGGCGAGATCATCAATGTCCGCCCCGGCCCCGTCGTCACGCTCTATGAACTCGAGCCGGCGCCCGGCATCAAATCGGCGCGCGTCATCGGGCTCGCCGACGACATCGCGCGCTCCATGTCGGCCGTCTCGGCGCGCGTCGCCGTCGTTCCGGGCCGCAATGCGATCGGCATCGAATTGCCGAACCAGCGGCGCGAGACCGTTTTCCTGCGCGAATTGCTCGCCTCGCAAGATTTCGAAAAGACCAAGCACAGCCTCGCGATCGCGCTTGGCAAGACGATCGGCGGCGAACCGATTATCGTCGATCTCGGTAAGATGCCGCATCTGCTCGTCGCCGGGACGACAGGTTCCGGCAAATCGGTCGCGATCAATACGATGATCCTGTCGCTGCTCTATCGGCTGCGGCCGGATCAATGCCGGCTCATCATGGTCGATCCGAAAATGCTGGAGCTTTCCGTCTATGACGGCATTCCGCATCTTTTGACGCCCGTCGTCACCGATCCGAAGAAAGCAGTCGTCGCGCTCAAATGGGCGGTGCGCGAGATGGAAGACCGCTACAAGAAAATGTCGAAGCTCGGCGTGCGCAACATCGACGGCTTCAACGCGCGTCTCGCGGAATCGAAAGGCGCGACCATCACCCGCACGGTGCAGACGGGGTTCGATCGCGCGACGGGCGAAGCCATCTATGAGCAGGAGGAGATGGAGCTCACCGTCCTGCCCTATATCATCGTCGTCGTCGATGAGATGGCCGATCTAATGATGGTCGCCGGCAAGGACATTGAAGGCGCGATCCAGCGGCTCGCGCAGATGGCCCGCGCGGCGGGCATTCATCTCATCATGGCGACGCAACGTCCCTCCGTCGATGTCATCACCGGCACGATCAAGGCGAATTTCCCGACCCGCATTTCCTTCCAAGTCACCTCGAAAATCGACAGCCGCACCATTCTCAACGAACAAGGCGCCGAGCAGCTGCTCGGCCAAGGCGACATGCTCTATATGGCCGGCGGCGGGCGCATCATCCGCGTCCACGGACCCTTCGTCTCCGACAAGGAAGTCGAAAAAGTCGTCGCCCATTTGAAGAGCCAGGGCGCGCCGGAATATCTCGAGTCCATCACAGTTGAGGAGACCAGCGGCGAAGAGGGCGACGAAATGTCTGCCTATGAGAGCGAGGAATCCGGCGATCTCTACGATCGCGCCGTCGCCATTGTGCTGCGCGACAGAAAATGTTCGACGAGCTATGTCCAGCGCCGCCTTTCGGTCGGCTATAACAAGGCCGCCTCGCTCGTCGAGCGGATGGAGGCGGAAGGCGTCGTCAGCCCCGCCAATCACGCCGGAAAACGGACGATTCTGGTCGGCGGCGGCATCGACCGCGGCGCCTTCGATCTCGACGATTGATCTGGACAAGCGATCCGGCGCCGAATCGCGGCGACCGTCCAATTGCCGCCACATCGCCGGCCTAGCGCTGATCTGAAGCATTGGCCGCTGTCGCGAATCGGCGCAGCGTGCTGGGCTGAAGTGGAATTATAGGCAAAGATACGGCAGATAGAGCATCGGTCCCTTGCCGGGTCCTCCGGCAGTTTCCCGCTCGACTTTCCCGCCCTTGCCCCGCGTTGCGCTCCGGGATGTGACCTCATGACCAGCAAAATCTGCCTGATGCTCGGCGTCGCCCTTGGGCTCATCTGGGGAGGCGCCGCTCAGGCCACGGACGCTGCGCCTGTGGCGCCCGACGCGATGGGGCCCAAAGTTCCGGCCGGACAGTCGCAGGCTACACCCATCCCCAACGGCAAAATTGCCGGGCCGCCGTCGCCTTTCACCCCGCTGGACCCGCAGGTCGCGATCCAAAAGGCCAACACCTATTTCAACACCACGACGAGCATGATCGCCGATTTCGTCCAGATCGGCGGCGACGGCAGGCGCGCCGAGGGCAAGATGTATGTCCAAAAGCCCGGCCGGCTGCGCTTTGAATACGCGGCGCCCGCTACGCTCGACATTATCGCCGACGGCACGACGGTCGCGGTGATCGACCGCAAGGTGGGCAGCGTCCAGCCCTATTTCATCTGGCAGACGCCGTTGAAATTCCTGCTGAAAGACCAGATCGACCTGACCAAGGACACGCAGGTCGTCAATGTCACGAGCGAGCCCGATACGGTGACGATCCTGATCGCCGACAAGCAGGTCTTCGGCGGCCCGACCATGATCAAGCTGATGTTCGACCCGGCGACCCCGAATTTCCTGCTGAAGCAATGGCAGGTGACGGACCCGCAGGGCAATGAGACGCTGGTTTCCCTGTTCAATCAGGACTTTACGGATAAGCCGGACCCCGGCAACTTCCAGCTTTATCAAAGCAGCTCGACGAAGTAGCTGAAGCTCAACCGTTAGCTAGTTCAGGAGCACGGGATTTTTTTGGCGGCGTCTTGCGACCCGTCAGACCCTCGCCTATCTTTCTCATCGGAGAGCGGTACACCGGTCTGACGTATCCCCCCGTCTCGTCACTCCGGCCCTTGCCGGACCCCTCCCGGCAATGTCTCGCTCCAGGGCGCTCGATTTCGATCGGGCGCCCTTCTTCTTTTGTGGGGGTCTCAACGCAGCCCTCAGCTTCCTCCCACAATCGAAATAAAGCGCCCCGCATGATGGTCGAGCGCATTCGGCTCCCATCCCATCAGCCGCTTCGAGACGAGATTATGCGAGCGGGCGAAGAGCAGCGGCACATAGGGCTCTTCTTGAAGCAGCAGCACTTCGGCCTGATGCAGAAGCGCGATGCGCGCGGCGCCGTCGCTCTCCGCCGCCTTGCGCATGAGATCGTCGTACTTTGGATTGGAGAAATGCGCCGCGTTGAGACCGGGATTGTCGCTCTCAGCCAGAAAAAGATAGTTCTGCGCATCGGCGTAATCCGCGAACCAGCCGCTGCGCGCGACATCGTAAGGCGCGTTCGAGTGAAGATAAGCAAAGAAGCTTGTCGCATCGCTCTCATAGAGATGCGTGGTGACGCCGAGATCCTTCCACATATCGGCGATAGCCACCGCCGTCGCCTTATGATTTTCCGAACTGTTGAAGCGGATTTCGATATCGAGCTTTTTTCCGCCCGGCCCATAACCCGCCTCTTTCAACAGGCGCTTGGCTTCGTCTTCGCGTGAAAAAATATCCTCGTCTTTCCACGTGACAGTCGTCGGCGCGCCATAGGATTCGATACCCGGCGGCACGAAACTATAGGCGGACTCCATCGTCCCATGCCAAATCTTCTTGGCGAGGAATTCGCGATCGATGACCATGGAGAGCGCTTGCCGCACGCGCACGTCGTTGAAGGGCGCATGGCGCGTGTCGAGGGCGTAATAATAAGAGCCGAGATAGGGCGCCTCTTTCAATTCATCGCCGAAATGCTTGCGGATGAAAGTGATCTGATCGACCGGCACATCGTCATAGGAATCGATCTCGCCCGCCATGAAACGGCGCAACGCCGCGGCGCGGTCTTCGAGCGGAATGAAGATTTCTTCCGCGAGCTTCACATGCGCCGCATCGTGAAAATAAGGATTCTTGACGAGCGCGAGCCTGTCATTGGGGAAAAAATCCTTCAGCATGAACGGCCCATTGCTAACGAGATGGCCCGGCTTGGTGAAGCTGTCGCCATACTCTGCGACATTCTTCGGATTGAGCGGCAGCGCGGTCAGATGCGTCAGCTGTTCGAGAAGATAGGGCACCGGATGTTCGAGCGTGAGTTCGAGCACGTCGCTTGAGACCGCGCGGACACCGAGCGCTTCGACCGGCAGCTTTCCCTGATTGACCTTTTCCGCGTTCTTCAACGTGTAGAGAATATTCGCATAGGGCGAGCCTGTTGCCGGATTCATCAAGCGCCGAAAGGCGAAGACGAAATCATCCGGCGTCACTTTCTCACCGTTCGACCATTTGGCGTCGGGCCGAAAGGTGAAGCGATAGATGGTGTGATCCGCGTTCGATGTCCAACTCGATGCGACGCCCGGAATGATTTGGCCCTTCTCATCGAGCGTCACGAGACCCTCGAACAGTTCGGACAGGATGTTGGATTCGAGAACGGTTGTCGCTTTGTGCGGATCGATCGAACCCGGATCGCCGCTCGCGCCGCGCCGCCAGATTTGTGCGGACTCATGCGGTGTCGGCGCGGCGTGGCTCGCAATGAGAAGAGCGCCGGCGAGAAGCGCGAGACCAACAGCAAGCGCGATAGCAATGCGCGTCAATTCAGCCGTCCCGGCGGCCGCTCGTCCTCACGCTCCGGCTCGAGTTGCGCCGCGATGGGGCTCGCCTGATGGTGGATCAAGCGCCAAGCACCATCGATGCGGCGAAACCAGTTCGTCGCGGCGAGCGCCATGCCACCGACCAGCTCGATGCAAAAGACGCGGCCGTCGTCGCCGGAAATCAGCGCCGTCGAATGATGCGTCTCGATCGCCTCCTGATGCGGATTATGCAGAATGCTGCGATAGGATTCGAGGATGGCGTGACGGCCGATCAGCACCGGCCAGCCCGGATGCACGCAGGACACTTCCTCCTCCGCCCAAATACCGCACATGCGGTCGAAATCGCCCGCGACAAAGGCGTTGTAATAGGCGGCATTGGCAGCGAGGATCGCGTCGTCGTCGGTCATGCGCCTTGACGTGCAGGAATTGCGCCCGGAGAGGTCAGCCGCGAAGCCTAGGCCACTCCGCGGTCAACTTTATGGCGAGCGGAATGTCACTTTATGCTGCGCGACCGGAATCTGCGCCCTGACGGTAGCGACGCGTTTTGGCTCGATCCGCGCCGAGACAATGCCGACGCCGTCCGACGCCTTGGCGACGATATGGCCCCAAGGATCGCAGATGAGCGAATGGCCATAGGTCGTGCGCGGTTCATTGCCGACCATGTGAACGCCGCATTGCGCGGGTGCTGCGAAATAGGTCTGCGTTTCGATCGCGCGTGCCCGGCAGAGCACGTCCCAATGGTCCTTGCCCGTCTGCATGGTGAAGGCGGAGGGCAGCGCGATCATCTCGGCGCCCTTGTCGGCCAGCGCCTGAAAGAGATTGGGAAAGCGCAGATCGTAACAGATGGCGCAGCCGACGGTGACGCCGTCGCACACGTAAGTCACGACCGCATCGCCCGGCTTGAAAGCGGCGCTTTCGCGATAGTTGACGCCATCGGGCGCCGTGATGTCGAACATGTGGATTTTGCGATAGCGCGCAATCTCATTGCCGTCGCGGTCGAAGACGAGCGTCGTGTTGTGGATGCGCTCTTCGCCTTCGATCCGTTCCAGGATCGAGCCGGCATGAATAACAATGCCGTGCTTTTTGGCGAGCGTGCGCATGGCGCTTGACGCCGGGCCTTCGCCAGGAATTTCCGCCGCCGCAAATTTTTCCGCGCGTGTGCCGCCCAAAAAGTCGAAACATTCGGGCAGCGCCACCCAATCGGGTCGCTCTTCCGCGACAGCCTGCTCGATGAGCTTGACGGCGGTCGCGATGTTCGCCGCCTTGTCGGCGCGCGAATTCATTTGAATGAGAGAGATTTTCATGGGGTCATGGTCCGCGGCATAAGGCCGGACCTATAATCGCTCTGGCGGCAAATGTCAGGCTTGCTCTACCGCGCCTTAGGCCGCCTGCTGCAACGCATTGGCGAAGGCTTTGACGTCGCTTGCCATTGCGGCGGCGAGTTCGTCGACCGCGCGGGCAAGATCGACGACGGATTCAACGCTCTCGCTCGTCTCGACGACGGCCTTGGCGACGCCCTCGACGAAGTTCGACATGGCCGTCGTGCCGGACGCCGCGGAGCGCACATTGCGCGTGATCTCCTGCGTCGAGGCGCCCTGCTCCTGAACAGCGGAGGCGATGATCGCGGAAATCTGTTCGATTTCGCTGATCTTGGTCTGGATCGTGTCGATGGCGGTCACCGAACTTTCGGTCGCCGCCTGCATATCGGCTATCTGGCCGGAAATTTCCTGGGTGGCACGCGCTGTCTGGGTCGCGAGCGTCTTCACCTCTTGCGCGACGACAGCGAAGCCGCGTCCCGCTTCGCCCGCGCGCGCCGCCTCAATTGTGGCGTTCAGCGCGAGAAGATTGGTCTGCGCAGCGATGCGCGAAATCAGGCTCACCACATCGCCGACGCGGCGCGCCGAAGCCGCAAGCCGTTCCATACCGGTCGAGGATTCGACGCTCTCGGAGACGGCGCGCTTGACGACGGTCGTCGATTGCACCACTTGCCGGCTGATCTCTTCGATCGAAGCGAGCAACTGCTCGGAGGCGATGGCGACGGAGGAGACGTCGTTCGCCGCATGGGACGAGGCAATTTTCGCCTGATTGGAGCCTTCTGCCGCATTGCGGGCCGCCTCGATCATCGCTTCCGATGCGACCGCCATGCGCTTCGTCATGGCGCCGAGGCGCATCATCGTGCCAGAGAGATCGATCGAGAATTTTTCGACCTTGGCGCGGATCGCGGCTTCGCGCACGAGGCGAGCTTCACGATCGTCGCGGGCGCGGATTTCAGCGACAAGAGCATTGTTGGTGCGCACCGCATCGCGCAGCACGGAAAGCGCGCGGGCGATGGCGCCGATCTCGTCCTTGCGTACGGTCTGCTTCGCCTCGATTTCGATTTCGGTTGCGCCATGCGCCAGGGCGTCCATCTGTCTGGCCAGAGTCTCGATGGGCTTCGCGACCGTGAGGTGGATGACGGGGATGGAGACGGCGAGGATTAAAATGCAGCCGAGAGCGGTGCCGAAAAGGAGATTGTTGGACAGGGTGGCGGCGGCGGCTTCAAGCATCTCGGCCTGATGCACGGCCATGCTGGGGTCCGCCGCGGCAACGCTATGGGCAAGATTGCGCAGGTCGAGCGCGGCCAGATAGGCGACGACGCCGAGTACAACCAACAAAGCCATGAAAAGCAGTTGTCTCAGGACGAGGCTTCGGCCAATGGATAACCCAACCATGAAAATCGCCCTCGGTGCCCTTTAAAAATCGATTGTTCCGCTTCGCCTCGTTATCTTAAGGCGACGCTCTTCATGGGAGGTTAACGCCGTGCCTCCGCTGGCTCTAACCTTGTTGTAAAATCTGCCGGAACCGCCGAAAGCGGTCCAAACCACGGCTTGCGCCCGCCCCGCCTGGACCAAGCCTCACATGGAACCCTCATGCCCCTCACCGTTGCGGTGCAAATGGACCCGATCGACCGGATCGACATCGCCGGCGATACGACCTTTGCGCTGATGCTGGAGGCCGCCGCCCGCGGCCATCGGATGTTCTATTATACCCCCGACAACCTCTCGCTTCTCGAAGGCGGGATCGTTGCCGAGGCGGCCGAAGTCGCGGTCAGGGACATCAAAGGCAATCATTTCACCCTGGAACCGCGCCGCCAGCTCGACCTCGCCACTGTCGATGTCGTGCTGCTGCGACAGGATCCGCCCTTCGATATCGCCTACATCACCTCGACCCATCTTCTCGAGCTGCTGCCGAAACGCGTCCTCGTCGTCAACGATCCGGCCTCCGTCCGTAACGCGCCTGAAAAGCTTTTTGTGTTGGAATTTCCGCAATTTATGCCGGAAACGATCATCACGCGGGACAAGGCGGCGATCGAGGCTTTTCTCGATCGTTATGGCGAAGCGGTGATGAAGCCGCTGCATGGCCATGGCGGGGCGGCGGTGTTCAAGGTGACGCGGACGGACCCGAATTTTGGCTCGCTCTACGATCTCTTTGCCGCCACCTTCAAAGAGCCTTGGGTTGTGCAGCGCTTCCTGCCGCAGGTCACGGCAGGCGATAAGCGCATCATTCTCGTCAATGGCGTCGCCTTGGGCGCCATCAACCGCGTGCCGGCCAAAGGCGACATCCGCTCCAATCTGGCGCGCGGTGGCGCGGCGGCGCCGACCGAGTTTACGCAGCGCGAAAAGGAAATCTGTGCCGCCATTGGACCGGAATTGAAGAAACGCGGGCTTTTGCTGGTTGGAATCGATGTCATCGACGGCCATCTAACGGAGATCAATGTGACGTCGCCAACCGGGATCCGCGCCATTCGCAAGCTGGGCGGCCCAGACGTCGCCGTCGCCGTCTGGGACGCGATCGAGGGCGAACTCAAGGCGCGCCGCGCCAGCGCCGCCTGAGCCTCGTCCCAATGACTTTCGTCTTAACCGCAAAGAGCGCAGATTGAAGCCATGAACGTCGTCTCAACACGCGAACCAGAGACAGACGCGCCCAAACGGCGGGAGTGGTCGTTGACGCGCGCTGAGCTCTTCGATCGCGAAGGCGTTGCGCGCGCGGTTACGGAAGCCGCTGCGCGCGGTCTCGCCGGCGAAGACCTGCGCAAGGAAGCGGTCGGGCTCATGCGGCAAGCGCTCGACAAAGGCCGCGATCTTGCGCGCCGCGCGCTCGAGGCCACCGCCGGCGGTCTTGCCTGCGCCCATCATCTCTCTGCGATCGAAGACGAGCTGATCCGCGCGCTCTATGATTTCGTCACGACCTATCTGCGCCCGCCGCCGGAAGGCCAAGCACCGCATCCGATGGCGATTGCCGCCGTCGGCGGTTATGGCCGCGGCACCTTGGCGCCGGGATCAGACATCGATCTCCTGTTTCTCCTGCCCACCGAAAAATGCCCCTGGTGCGAGAAGGTCGCCGAATCGATCCTCTATGCACTGTGGGATCTGCGCCAAAAAATCGGCCACTCCACACGCTCGATTGAAGAATGTTTGCGCCAAGCCAAGCAAGACATGACGGTGCGCACCGCGCTTCTCGAAGCGCGCTACGTCCTCGGCGATCCTGCGCTGTTCGAGACGATGCGCAGCCGCTTCGAGGCGGAAGTCGTTCATCTCTCGCCCGACGAATTCGTCGCTGCAAAACTCGCCGAGCGCGACGGGCGCATTTCACGCGCCGGCCGCTCGCGTTATCTCGTCGAGCCGAACGTCAAGGAAGGCAAAGGGGGGCTGCGCGATCTCAACACGCTCTATTGGATCGCGAAATGCGTCTATCGCGTGCGCGAGGCGAGCGATCTCGTCGACGCCGGCCTCTTCACGCCGCGCGAATATCGCCTCTTCTGCCGCTGCGAAGAATTTCTCTGGCGCGTGCGCTGCCATTTGCATTTCGCAACGGGCCGCGCCGAAGAAATTCTCAGCTTCGATTTGCAGCGGATTGTCGCCACCCGTCTCGGCTATAATGCGCGCCGCGGCCTCGCCGGCGTCGAGCGCTTCATGAAACATTATTTTCTCGTCGCCAAGGATGTCGGCGATCTCACCGCCGTCGTCTGCGCCGCGCTCGAAGAAAAACAGGCCAAGCCCGCCGCGGTGCTCGACCGTTTCGCTGTGCATGCGCGCCACCACGAAAAGCTCGTCAAAAGCGCCGGCTTCACCATTGAGAACAGCCGCATCAGCGTGCCGGGGCCGGAGCTCTTCGCGCAGAATCCGGTCAATCTCATCCGCCTCTTCTGGCTCGCCGACCGCAGCGGATTGGCGATCCATCCCGACGCCAAGCGCGCGGTGATCGCCTCGCTGAAATTCATTGATGCGAAGCTGCGCGCCAACCCCGAAGCCAACCGGCTGTTCCTCAATATTCTCACCTCGCGCAATTCGCCGGAAGTGGTGCTGCGGCTGATGAACGAGGCGGGCGTGCTCGGCCGCTTTATTCCGGATTTCGGCCGCATCGTCGCGCTGATGCAGTTCAACATGTATCACCACTTCACTGTCGACGAGCATTTGTTGCGAGCCGTCGGCCATCTCGCCGATATGGAAGCGCATCGCTTTGTCGAGGAACATCCACTGGCGAGCGCCATCGTCGCCTCGATCGAAAAGCGCACCGCGCTTTATCTCGCGCTCTTCCTGCATGACATCGCCAAAGGCCGCGAGGTTGATCATTCGATTGCCGGCGTCGAAGTCGCGCGAAGGCTTTGCGAGCGCTTCCGCATGTCGGAGGCCGAAACCGAGGCCGTCGCCTGGCTCGTCGAAAATCATCTCATCATGTCGGACACGGCGCAACGGCGCGATCTCGGTGACCGCCGCACAATCGAGACCTTTGCCGCCAAAGTGCAGACGCTTGAGCGGCTCAAAATGCTGCATGTGCTGACGGTCTGCGACATCTACGCGGTCGGGCCCGGCGTCTGGAACGGCTGGAAGGGCGAATTGCTGCGCACGCTCTATTGGGAGACGGAAGTTGTGCTTGCCGGCGGTCATTCGGCGCGCGAGCGGACGAAGCGCGTCGATGCGGCGAAGCATGAATTGCGCGAACAGCTCCCCACTTGGTCGGACGGCGATTTCGAAGCCTATGCCACGCGCCACCAACAGGCCTATTGGCTGAAGGTCGATCTGCCGCATAAAATCCGCCATGCGCGGCTTCTCAATATGACCGAAGTCGAAATGCCGAGCGTCATCACCGACATCGCGACCGATGCCTTCCGCGCCGTGACGGAACTCTCCGTCATCGCGCCCGATCATCCGCGTCTGCTGTCGACGATTGCCGGCGCCTGCGCCGCGGCCGCCGCCAATATTGTCGACGCGCAGATTTTCACGACGACCGATGGGCTGGCGCTCGACACGATTTATATCTCACGCGCCTTCGAACGCGACGACGACGAATTGCGCCGCGCCAATAAGATCGCGATCGCCATCGAGCAGGCTTTGCGCAGCGAAATCAGGTTCAAGGAATTGATCATCGCGAACGGCCGCCAGTTCGACAGCCGTGGCACGGCCTTTCACGTTCCGTCCGAAGTCTCGGTCGATAATGCGCTGTCGAACAAATACACCGTCATCGAAGTCTCGGCCCGCGATCGGCCGGGGCTTCTTTACGATGTGACGCGCGGGCTCTCCGAACTCAATCTCAACATCGGCTCCGCCCATATCGCGACCTTTGGCGAAAAGGCGGCCGACGTGTTTTATGTGAGCGATCTTGCCGACGCGAAAATCACCGCGCCGGAAAAGATCGCCATCATCAAACGCCGGCTCCTTCAGGCGTTGGGCGATAAGACGGCCGATGCCGCGCTCGTGGAAACAGACGCCTGAAGTGCTTTTAATATGAGATAGTTAGCGATGGCGAACCAGAGCGCTTGATTTTCCCCCGCCGCATCCTGATATCGGGAGCGACAGTGTCACAAAAGCAGGTTCAAGCATGGCCGATCCCAACGTGAACGAGAGCACCGATCCGGAAGCCGAAAACGGCGCTCCCGCTCCCGACACTCAAGGCGGCGGCGAGGCCGATCCTTTTCTCGTGCTGCAGAGATTGCAGCAGGAAAACGGCGATCTGAAAGACAAGCTTTTGCGCACGCTGGCCGAGATGGAAAATCTGCGCCGGCGGACGGAGAAGGAAGTCGGCGACGCTAAACTTTATGGTGTCACCTCCTTTGCCCGCGACATGCTGACCTTCGTCGATAATCTGCGGCGCGCCGTCGAGAATGTTCCGGCGGAAGTACGCGACAATCCCGCCGCCGCTACGCTCGTCGAGGGACTCGAATTGACGGAGCGCGATTTCCTTTCGCGCTTGGCGCGGCATGGCGTGAAGAAGCTGGAGCCGCAGGGAGCGAAGTTCGATCCCAACCGGCATGAAGCGCTCTATGAAGTGCCGGACGAAAGCGTTCCCGCGGGGACGGTCATGCAAGTCATGGAAGACGGCTATGTGATCGGCGACCGCGTGTTGCGCCCGGCAAAAGTCGCGATTTCGCGCGGTGGCCCGAAGGCCTAATTCCAAAAACTTTTTCGAAAAATTTGTCGCTTTGCAGGTGAGCACGTACGCCGTGCATTGCCTGCCTGGGCACGCGTTTCAGGGAACCATCTCTTGCCAAGGTCATTCCTCCCTGCGTGAAACGAAGACCCAGGAGGAAAAAATGAATTGGGATCGTATCGAAGGGAACTGGAAACAGGTCAAGGGCAAGGTGAAGGAGAAGTGGGGCAACATCAGCGACAGCGATCTCGACAAGATCAATGGTCGCCGCGATCAGCTCGAAGGCATCCTGCAGGAGCGTTATGGCATTGCCAAGGACGCGGCGCAGAAGGATGTCGATGATTGGCTGAAGACCCAGCACTAAGGCTGCGTCTCAGCCTCTCAGCTAAGCCATTAAGACCTGAGCCCGGATCGCATGCTCGCGCTGCGCAATTGTCGCCTGCGCAGTCTGCGGTCCGGGGCGACGGCTAAGGAGAATCGCGAGGAGACTTCAATGCCACGCGGCGACAAATCCAAATACACCGACAAGCAAGATCGACAAGCCGACCACATTGCGGAAGGCTATGAGCATCGCGGCGTTTCCGAAAAGGAAGCCGAGCGCCGCGCCTGGGCCACCGTCAACAAAGAGACCGGTGGCGGCAAGAAGAGCGGCTCGGGACGCGGCAAGCGTGTCTCGCACGCACCCTCGAAGAAGGGCGGACGGTTGGGCGGCGCAACGTCTGCGAAGCGCTCGGCCGCCGCGCGTTCGGCGTCAGCCGAGAAAGCGGCAACACGCAAGACACGCCCGCAAGAAGGCGTCCTAAGCTTCGCAACCATCTGCTCCGACCTGCATTGGTCACATGATCGCGGCTGAAATTCCCTTTGGCACAGCCGCATCAAACACAAGGAGGAGATGTCATGGACTTAGGTCGTGGAATGTTGCTTTGGCTTATCGGCGTGCCGATTCCGATCATCATTTTGATCGCGTTGTTCTGGCATCACTGAGATCCGAACATCACGACGGCCGCGTCACCCGCCGCAAGGTGAGATTGATGCGGCCGTCGCCTTCAATCAGTTGATGTGAAAGCGGCGATGCGCCGGGGATGATGCGCTCAACGCCGTGATAGGCCATCCGCGAGTCCCCTGCGAGCAACAGTGCATCGCCCGAGGCGAGCGTCAGGCCGATCGTCTTGCCGCCGCGCTCATTCCCGCCGAAACGGAAGACGCAGGAGGCGCCGAGCGACAGCGAAAGAACCGGCGCGCGCAGATCCAGTTCATCACTATCCTGATGCATGCCCATGCGGGCGTTGACGTCATAGAAATTGATCAAGCACGCTTCGGGCGGCGCCGGATAATCGGCAAGCTTTTGCCAGGCCTCAAGGGCCAATGCTGGAATTTCGGGCCATGGCTTGCCCGTCACCGGATGCGTTGCCTGATAGCGATAGCCGCCGTCGCGATCGGACACCCAACCAAGCGCGCCGCAATTGCTCATGCGAACGGAAAAGGCCTTGCCGGTCTTGGGCATTGTCGGCTGAAACAGAGGGGCATCCTTCAGCGCCTTGTCGATGTCGGCTAAGAGTGAACGCTGCTGATCGAGCGAGAGATAGCCCGGCACGTGCACGAGGCCGTTCTCATAGATCGTCGGTTCTCTCGGCGCGGTGTCGAACAGATCGCCGCGCGCCAAGGCGGGTCTCACGGCTTCAACTCCTCGCGCGATTCGACGGTCGAATCGGCTTTAAGCCGATAGACGATCGCGGCGCCGGTCGCGATCTCGACATTCGGAATGGTTTCCGGCGTCAACCGATCGAGCACCATGAGGAGCGCGCGCAGCGAATTGCCATGCGCCGAGACGATCGAGGCCTGCCCCGACAGCACGGCGGGAAGAATCGTCTGGCAATAATAGGGCAGCGTGCGCGCGACCGTATCCTTCAGGCTCTCGCCGCCCGGCGGCTCGACATCGTAAGAGCGGCGCCAGAGATGCACTTGCTCGTCGCCCCATTTTTTTTTCGCTTCGTCCTTGTTAAGCCCGCAGAGATCGCCATAGTCGCGCTCGTTCAAGGCTTCATCGCGTACCACCGCAAGATCGGACTGGCCGAGTTGTTCCAAAATCAAGTCGAGCGTGTGCTGGGCGCGAACGAGATTTGAGGTGAAGGCGCGATCGAATGTGAAGCCTCGCGCCTTCAGAATCCGGCCCATGGCGCGCGCTTCGTCAATGCCCTTTTCGGTGAGATCGGGATTTTCCCAGCCGGTGAAGAGGTTTTTGAGATTCCACTCGCTCTGGCCGTGACGCACAAGGACGAGAAGCCGCTGCATGAATCATCCTTCGTTGAGGCCCAGAACATCGGCCATGGAATAGAGTCCCGGCTTTTTGCCGCGCGCCCAGAGCGCCGCATGAAGTGCGCCGCGCGCGAAAATTCCTCGGTCTTCGGCACGGTGCGTAAGCTCCAGCCGCTCTCCCGGCCCGGCGAAGATCACCGTGTGATCGCCGACGACCGTGCCGCCGCGCAAAGCGGCAAAACCAATGCTGCCTTCGCGCCGCGGACCCGTGTGACCGTCGCGGCTACGAACGGCAGCGTCAGTGAGTTTCACATCGCGGCCGCGCGCGGCGGCTTCGCCAAGCAGCAGCGCGGTGCCCGAGGGCGCATCGACCTTCATGCGATGATGCATTTCCGCGATCTCGATATCGAATTCGGGGCCCAAGGCGCGGGCCACTTTTTCGACAAGACCGGCGAGAAGATTGACGCCCAGACTCATATTGCCGGAGCGGACGATCACGGCATGGCGTGCCGCCGCTTCGATGGCCTTCAGATCTTCAGGAGCCAATCCCGTCGTCCCGATGATATGGGCAATCCGTGCCTGCGCCGCGAGGGCTGCCAATTCGACACTCGCCTTCGGCGTCGAAAAATCGATGATCCCGTCGACAGCGACGATGGCGGCGAGCGCATCGCTCGTGACGGCAACACCCAACGGCGCGCGCCCGGCGAGAGTTCCCGCGTCCGTGCCGAGAGCATCGCTTGATGGTCCTTCGAGCGCGCCGGCGAGCGTCACGCCTGGCGTCGCGGCGATGAGATCGATGAGAACGCGGCCCATCCGGCCGGCCGCTCCGGCCACGATCAACCGCATGTCGCTCATTCCTCTTCTCCGTCTCGCGGCCGCCCGGCCTCGCTGTCACGTGCGTGACATGTCTATAGGGCGCAGCCTCGCGATTGCAAAGGCCGCGCCCGGAACGTGGCAACGAGGCCGTCCGATTTGCGCCGCTTTCGCGTCATAGCGCGGTCACACGCTTTCCGTATCTTCCTCTGTGACCAGGGTCGGCGCTCGGCACAAGCCTGTGCCGGGCCTATGAACCGGAGGTACGTTCATAGGGCGCGTCGAGCCCCGGTCGCCGATTTCTGCGCTATGCCGCCCGTCCGCGCGAACAGTCCGAGGGCGCCTTTCCCCTCCTGGCAAGTCCCTCGCGCGGCGTCCTCCGTCTCGGTCGGCGCGGAAACTGTAGCGTTGCGTTGTATGCGTTCGCAATCGGGATGCGTCCGCACTGTTCGTGTCATGCGTTTTCAGTTGCTGCGTACTCAAGAGAGCGGCGGAAAGATGCGGTTCCGCACGCTCCGAGTTTTTCCAAAATCTTAAGCGCTCGCCGCCGCGATCTCTTTGAAGATCGTGTCCGCGGCTCTGCGTGGATCTGTCACTTCGGTAATTGGCCGTCCGACAACAAGATAATCCGCGCCCGACGCGATCGCCGATTGAGGCGTCGCGACACGCTTCTGATCGCCCGCATCGCTGCCCGATGGCCTGATGCCCGGCGTCACGAAAATCATCTCTTCGCCGATCATCAGCCGCAGCAGCGAGACTTCCGCCGCCGAGCAGACGAGCCCGTCGATGCCGGCGCTCCAAGCCTGCGCGGCGCGGCGCGCGACGAGATCGGGCACTGAGAAGCCATAGCCCGCCGCCGCAAGATCCGCATCGTCGAGCGAGGTCATCACCGTCACGGCAAGGAGTTTGAGGGGCGAATCCTTGGCGCCCTCTTTCGCCGCCGCCATGGTCTGCGGATAGGCGTGGATCGTCAGAAACGAATAGCCGCGACCGGCAAGCGCCGCGACCGCCTTCGTCACCGTGTTCGGAATGTCGTGCAGCTTGAGATCGAGAAAGACCTTCTTGCCCTGCGCGATGAGCTTGTCGGCGACGGTGAAGCCATTGTTCGAGGCATCGCCCGAATAGGCGAGCTCCATGCCGATCTTATAAAAGGTGATCGCAGGGCCGAGCGTTTCGACAAGCGCTTGCGCTTTGGCGGGATCGGAAAAATCCAGCGCGACGATGAGGCGATCGGCGGGTTTTGGTTTTTCCTTCATGCTCAAAACCTACCGCCGAATGAAGCCGCTTATTGGCCGCCGAGATTCTCGAAAAAATCCTTCATCTTGGCGAAGAAGCCCGAGGCTTCCGGATGCGTCGCATTTGAAGACAACTCTTCGAATTCGGTCAGGAGTTCGCGCTGGCGCTTCGTCAGATTCTGCGGCGTCTCGACGGTGACCTGAATATAGAGATCGCCGACATCGCGCGAGCGCAGCACGGGCATGCCCTTACTCTTCACTTTGAACTGCTTGCCGGATTGCGTGCCTTCCGGAATTTTCACTTTCGACTCGCCGCCGTCGACGGTGCGCACCGCGACTTCGCCGCCGAGCGCCGCCTGCACCATGGAGATCGGCACGCGACAGAAGAGATCGGCGCCGTCGCGCTGGAAGAAAGGATGCGGCTTCATGGCGATGAAAATGTAGAGATCGCCTTGCGGGCCGCCGCGCAATCCCGCTTCGCCTTCGCCGGCAAGCCTGATGCGCGTGCCGTCTTCGACGCCTTGCGGGACATTGACGGCGAGGCTGCGCTCGCGCGTCACACGGCCCGAGCCCGAGCAGACGCTGCAGGGATTGTCGATGATCTCGCCCTGTCCCTGGCAATGCGGGCAGGTGCGTTCGATGGAAAAGAAGCCTTGTTGCGCGCGGACGCGGCCATAGCCGGCGCAGGTCGGGCAGGCGCGAGGCTTGGCGCCCGCTTTGGCGCCGCTGCCGGAACAGGACTCGCAGACGATCGAGGTCGGCAGCGTCAGATTGGCCGTTTTGCCCTTGAACGCTTCTTCGAGCGTGATTTCGAGATTGTAGCGAAGGTCCGAGCCGCGCGTCGCGCCGCCGCTGCGGCCACCAGCGCCGCGCCGGCCCATGATATCGCCGAAGAGATCGTCGAAAATATCGGCCATCGAGGCGCCGAAGCCTTCGCCCGCGGCGCCGAGGCCGTTGCCACCCTCAAAAGCGGCATGGCCATAGCGATCATAGGCGGCACGCTTCTGCGTGTCGGACAGGACCTGATAGGCCTCGTTGACCTCCTTGAATTTGTGTTCGGCTTCTTGGTCGCCGGGGTTGCGGTCGGGATGACATTGCATCGCCGCCTTGCGGAAGGCGGACTTCATCTCGACTTCGGTGCAGGTTCGCGAGACCGCGAGCACTTCGTAATAGCAGCGTTTGACAGTTGCCATCACCACCCCTTCGCCATCCCATTGGATTGCGACTTCGGCGCCATCATCGCGCACATCACTGATTCGGCGCCTTCGCGCAAGGGTCTGCCCTCCCATACAAGAAACCTTGCCCTGAGGGGCAAGGTTTGGCTCGTCCAATCCACAAGATGCCTACCGTCCGGCGAGTGGCAAGAAGAATGCCGCCGCCTCGACAAGCGGCCGTGTCTCGCGCCCAAGAAGGCGCGAGACAGAAGGATCAGGCCGAGCGTTTCTTATCGTCGTCGCCGACTTCCTTGAATTCGGCATCGATAACATCATCCTTCGGCGCGCCCTCGGCGCCGCCTTCAGGAGCGCCTTGCTGCGCCTTGTACATAGCTTCGCCGAGTTTCATCGAGGCCTGCGTCAGCTCTTCGACCTTGGCTTTGATCGCGTCGGCGTCCTCGCCCTCAAGCGCGGTCTTGAGGCCCGCGATGGCCGCTTCGATCGCGCTCTTGTCAGCCTGCGAGACTTTGTCGCCAAAGTCGGCGAGCGATTTCTCGGCCGAATGGATCATCGCCTCGCCATGGTTCTTGGCGTCAACGATCTCACGCCGCTTCTTGTCTTCAGCGGCATGCACCTCGGCGTCCTTCACCATGCGGTCGATATCCGCTTCGCTCAAACCGCCCGAGGCCTGGATGCGGATCTGCTGCTCTTTGTTGGTCGCCTTGTCTTTTGCCGTGACATTGACGATGCCGTTGGCATCGATATCGAATGTGACTTCCACCTGCGGCACGCCGCGCGGCGCCGGCGGAATTCCGACGAGATCGAACTGGCCGAGCAGCTTGTTGTCGGACGCCATCTCGCGCTCGCCTTGGAAGACGCGGATGGTCACCGCCGTCTGATTGTCTTCCGCGGTCGAAAACACCTGGCTCTTCTTCGTCGGGATCGTCGTGTTGCGCTCGATGAGGCGCGTGAACACGCCGCCCAGCGTCTCGATGCCGAGCGACAGCGGCGTCACGTCGAGCAACAGAACGTCCTTGACGTCGCCCTGCAGCACGCCTGCCTGGACCGCGGCGCCGATCGCCACGACTTCGTCCGGGTTGACGCCCTTATGCGGCTCCTTGCCGAAGAACTGTTTCACAACCTCTTGCACTTTCGGCATGCGGGTCATGCCGCCGACGAGAACGACTTCGTTGATCTCGCCGGGGCTCAGCCCCGCATCCTTCAATGCCTTGCGGCAAGGCTCGACGGTCCGCTGGATGAGATCGTCGACCAGCGCTTCGAGTTTCGCGCGCGTCAGCTTCAATGTGAGATGCTTCGGGCCTGTCGCGTCGGCGGTGATGTAGGGGAGGTTGATCTCCGTCTGCGTCGCCGAGGAGAGTTCGATCTTGGCTTTCTCCGCCGCTTCCTTCAGGCGCTGCAGAGCAAGCTTGTCCTTCTTGAGATCGATGCCGTTCTCTTTCTTGAACTCATCGGCGAGATAGCTGACGATTCTGTTGTCGAAATCTTCGCCGCCGAGGAACGTGTCACCGTTCGTCGACTTCACTTCGAAGACGCCGTCGCCGATCTCGAGAATGGAAATATCGAAGGTGCCACCGCCGAGGTCATAGACGGCGATCGTGCCCTGGCCCTTTTTGTCGAGGCCATAGGCGAGCGCCGCCGCGGTCGGCTCATTGATGATGCGCATCACCTCGAGGCCGGCGATCTTGCCGGCGTCCTTCGTCGCCTGACGCTGAGCGTCGTTGAAATAGGCGGGAACGGTGATGACAGCCTGCGTCACCGGCTGGCCGAGATAGGCCTCGGCCGTTTCCTTCATCTTCTGCAGAATGAAGGCCGAGATTTGCGACGGCGAATATTGTTTGTCGCCAGCCTGGACCCAGGCGTCGCCATTGGGCGCGCGAACGATCTTATAGGGAACGACGTCCATGTCCTTCTTGGTCATGGGATCGTCGAAGGTGCGGCCAATGAGCCGCTTGATGGCGAAGAAGGTCTTTTCCGGATTGGTGACCGCCTGGCGCTTGGCCGGCTGGCCGACGAGGCGCTCGCCCTCGTCCGTGAATGCAACAATGGACGGGGTGGTCCGGGCGCCCTCCGCATTCTCGATGACCTTGGGGCTCTTGCCCTCCATTACCGCTACGCAGGAGTTGGTGGTTCCCAGATCGATGCCAATGACTTTACCCATGTCGTTCTTCCTTATCCCTCGGTCAGCAAGACCACCGGACCCTCTGAGACGTCGGATATATCCGATGTCTTTGGTAAGCGATCCGGCCCTAGGGGCAGCTCTCAGCCGCCCGGTCTCCGTAAGTTCAATGTGGGTGCGCCAGATGAGGGCGCAAGATTACGGCCTATATAAGTGGATGATTTTTCCGCACAAGGAACGGCCCAGGCCGGGCCGGGATTGCGCCCCGGAAAAGCCCTGGTTTAGCCGACACCGCTTAAATGTAACATTAAGGAACCGGCCTTTTTCCCGCTCGTTGAATCCGCCTATGAAGGACCGCGGCGGCAGCGGACGGGTGCTTCAACTGAGTTTTACGCGACGGGACGACGATCTTACGCGGACCGAGCCGCGGTTCAGTTGAAATAGGCGCCGCGGCGGGCTTCGGCCAAGGCCCGCGACAGCCCTTCGGCGAGACGCGCCTTTTCGTCGGGGCCGAGAAAACGGCCGATTTCGACGCGCTGGCCGCGCGAGACAAGCGCCAAGCGCTGCACGCCATATTCCTCATGCGACTCCTGATCGAGCCGCACCCAGGACGGGTTGAATCGCCATTCGGCGCGATGGCCCTTGGCCGAGACTTTGGCGAGCAGAAGTTCGAGCGGCGTGACGCGGACATCCTCATAAGCCTTGGCGGCATTAAAATTGGCGCGAAAAGCCAGATAAAACAGCGCAACGTCCAGGCCCATGAAGCCCGCGATCGGCCATGCGCCGGCGATGACGAAAGGGATCGTCGTGGCGAAACTGATGAGCGAGAAGATCATCAGGAGAATGTAGAAATTCTTCTTGCTGAGCGAGCGATGCGGGGTGAGCCGCACCGAGAGGATCCGCCGCGCGGAGGGGTCATCCGCCTCTTGGCTCTGCTCTCTGGGGATGGCGAGTTCCGGCATGGGACCGGCCCTTCTCTGCAATGGCGTAGAACTTTATAAGGGACTTATGGCGCCGCGCACCACTGGCAAGAGAAAATCGGCCACAAAAGTTCCCGCGAAGCCGCGCGCTGGCCGAGCCGCGAAGTCATCGGCAAGCCGGACAAAGCCGAAAAGGCGCGCGATCAAGCCCGACCCAGCCGCCATCGCCGAAATCTTCCGCCGCTTTGCCAAGGCTAATCCGCATCCCAAGGGCGAATTGGTGCACACGAACCCCTATACCCTGCTCGTCGCCGTCGTCCTCTCGGCGCAGGCGACCGACGCCGGCGTCAACAAGGCGACGAAGGCGCTTTTCGCGCTCGCCGACAGCCCTGAAAAGATGCTGGCGCTGGGCGAAGAGAAGCTCCGCGAGATGATCAAGACGATCGGCCTTTACCGGACCAAGGCCAAAAACGTGATCTTGCTGTCAGAACGGCTCGTCAAGGAATTCGGCCGTAAGGTGCCGCACACGCGCGAAGAGCTGATCACGCTGCCGGGCGTCGGCCGCAAGACCGCCAATGTCGTCTTGAACACGGCCTTCGGCGAACCCGTGATCGCGGTCGACACCCACATCTTCCGCGTTTCGAACCGCATTCCTCTCGCGCCGGGAAAGAACGTGCTGGACGTGGAATTGGGCTTGGAAAAGGTCATCCCGCCGAAATACATGCTACATGCGCATCACTGGCTGATTCTGCATGGGCGCTACAGCTGCAAGGCGATCAAGCCGAATTGCCCAGTCTGCATCATTTCCGATCTTTGCCGCTGGCCGGACAAACGGCTGTGAAAGCCGCGGCGGGAGCGAACACTGTGAGCACGCCGCGCCTCGTCGCCGCCGAAACCCGTGATGACGATCAGGATGTCTCATTGCGGCCTTTGAGCCTCGCCGATTTCACCGGCCAGGAGGCGGCGCGCGCCAATCTCAAAATTTTCATCGAGGCCGCGAAAGGCCGCAAGGAAGCGCTTGATCATGTGCTCTTCGTCGGGCCGCCGGGCCTCGGCAAGACGACGCTGGCGCAGATCGTCGCGCGCGAGCTTGGCGTCAATTTCCGCGCGACCTCCGGTCCTGTCATCGCCAAAGCCGGCGATCTCGCCGCGCAACTGACCGGCCTCGAAGAGCGCGACGTGCTGTTCATCGATGAGATCCATCGTCTCAACCCGGCGGTCGAAGAAATTCTCTATCCGGCAATGGAAGATTTTCAGCTCGATCTGATGTTGGGCGAAGGTCCGGGCGCGCGCTCGGTGAAAATCGATCTCGCCAAATTCACGCTGATCGGCGCGACGACACGCGCGGGGCTTTTGACGACGCCGCTGCGCGATCGTTTCGGCATTCCCGTGCGGCTCGATTTTTATTCGGTGCCGGAACTCGAGACGATCGTGAAGCGCGGCGCGCGCGCGCTCGGCATCAAGATATCGGACGACGGGGCGAATGAAATCGCCAAGCGCTCGCGCGGCACGCCGCGCATTGCCGGGCGGCTTTTGCGCCGCGTGCGCGATTTCGCCCAGATGGAAAAAGGCCAAACGGATAAAGACGCCGAGATCACCCGCGCCATTGCCGACAAGGCGTTGCGTCAGCTCGATGTCGACCAATGCGGCCTCGACATGATGGACCGGCGCTATCTCGGCGCCATCGCCAATTCCTTCGGCGGCGGCCCGGTCGGCATCGATACGCTCGCCGCCGCGCTCTCCGAGCCGCGCGATGCGATCGAAGACATTATCGAGCCCTATCTCATCCAGCAGGGGTTTTTGCAGCGAACGCCGCGCGGAAGAATGCTGACCGCGAACGGCTTCCGCCATTTGGGTTTGGACGTGCCGACGCGCGAGACGCAGCAGTTCGGATTGTTTGGGGTGGAGGAAGAATAGCGTCACCGCATGTCTTTGGCGTTCCGGAGCGCCTGCAGGACATCGCCTTCGTTGCCGCCGCTGTGTCGTTCCAAAAATTCGACCGAGCCGGGACAGAACAGCGTTTCCAAATCGATGGTCGCGGCGGGCGAGTCCGGGAGGTGATTCGGAGAATATGCGATCGCCAGAGAATAGTGATCATCCAGCCAGCGGTTTGATTCAGCCAGCGCAGCGCTCAGCTTCTCCCGCGATGGAAGGCTGATGTTGACGTCGCCCGTATCGAAGATACGGCTAAGCGCCGACCTGGCTGCGGCCCGGTTCGGGTCGAACCGTCCTCCGGTAAGATTACGGCAGAATGCAGCGAACGTCGTGCTGACCGGCTCTTGCTTGTTAGCCCGCAGCTCCGTGTTGGCGCCGATCTGTACCGGCGTAAGTTCGAAGATCGATAGCAGATCGCCGACGGCGTTTTCCGTAGGCCGGTAGGGTCTGACGATCACCGCACCAAACGGCATTAATTGTTCGATCAAAAGGCGATAGTCGAAAGTGAAGACCCAGCTCCGCCAACGCACCACGCGCTTTTCAATCACCGCCGCGAGAAAATCATTCAAGCCGCGGTCATAGCCATGCCTGATCAGCTCGAAGTAAAGGCTCCGTGTGTAGCTTACCTGATCGCGGAGATAAACGATGATGGAAATGTCAAGGGCCCGTTGCCGAAGTTCGGTGATGAGGTCGCCAAATCGGCCGGCCGCGCATTCCAAATCCTCTGACGAGAGAATGACGTCGCCCGGCCAACGCTCGATTTCGATGAGCAGATCGCCGATGCTGCCGTATTTTGTCCGGAACCGACCATCGCCGCACAACTGCCATGCGATGTTGTGGTGCCCAGCCTCACGGTCGGGGATGGCAGTTTGGGGGTAAAGGAATCCGAGTTGCGCCAAGCAATCACGATTATTTTTTAGCGTGTGCTGGATTGAGGTCGATCCGGTCTTGTGGGTCCCGACGTGAAGAAAGCACCGGCGCACGGTTGCCGCTCCATTTGCGTCGCGGCGAGCGCGACCCGTCGGCTGAGATAGTGGCAAGAAAACACAACCCTACCACGAGGGCGCTGGCCGGCAAGGCTCTGCGTTCAAAGTGCCAACACTAACGCCCATTCCGCCTATAGCGGCTGCTGCTTCTGCCACCAGGCTCCAGTCCAATCGACCTGGGTCTCCTGTTCGGTAATGCCGAATTTTGCTCGATAATCTGTTACCGCCTGCCGGCACTCGGGGATGGCTCCATAGTCGTCGATGATAACGAATCCACCGATCGAGAGCTTTGGGTAGAGATGTTCCAGCGCAACATATGTGGATTCGTACATGTCGCCGTCGAGCCTGATCAGCGCAAACGGCCCGGCACTCAGCGACGGCAGAGTGTCGCTGAAATAGCCTTCGACGAACACAACCTGGCTGTCGAGGAGGCCGTAGCGGGCAAAGTTGGCCTTTACTTCCTCGATTGATACCCGCAACGCTGTTTCCAGATGTAGTCTCTGGTTGACGTCTTGCGGATACAGATCTGTATTCGGTGGCGGCAGTCCGGCGAAAGAGTCAGCGACGTAGACCGAGCGGTCCACGATTTCGTTCGCCGCCAACACACCGCGCATGAGGATGCAGCAACCGCCGCGCCAAACCCCCGTTTCGATGAAATGACCGGGAACGCCGAGATCGAGCGCTCGTTGCGCCAGCATGCGAACATTCTCTACGCGCAGCACGCCGACCATCGTGTGAGCGGGCGAGAGCCGATCGCGACCTGGGCGCGCATCGGCGCAGAAAAGTCCGTCTTTCCATGGATCGGCAGGCGGTGGTCCGTAGATCAGATTGGCCACAGACTTCGACAGCAGATCGAGATAGAGATCGCGCGCGACATTGCGCATGGGGCTTCCTTCGTTGAGCCGCTCGGCTGCCGCTGCCGCTCTTATGCACGGATCGCGTCGGGGGCTCGTACATTGACGCATCTGCGTGGGCCACATGCAAGACCCATCCGCCTCCGCAAAGCTGCTCGGCTTTTCGATATGATCCATCAACAGCGTTGCAGCATCGACGCCGATCGTCCCCAGAGGCGTGCCGATCCGCTTTGGCACATGGAGTCTGCAGGAGGCCATCGCGTCTTGGATCGAACCCGCCGAGTATGGGGAAAATGGACGTGCCGACGCGCGAGACGCAACAATTCGGATTGTTTGTCGACAGCGAGGATTGACGGCTCGGCAGGGCTTACCCCGCCGCCGCTTGTAAGCGGGCAGGGCAGATGCTATTGCCGCCGAACCGCTCGCATGGCCTGAAAGAAACGATCGTTTTTTGCGATTGAGACCATGCTTTGAATGATCTGCCGATGAGGCGGAACGCCGGCCTGGAGAGGTGGCAGAGCGGTTGAATGCACCGCACTCGAAATGCGGCATAGGCGCAAGCCTATCGGGGGTTCGAATCCCTCCCTCTCCGCCATTCGGCTCATTTTGGCGGGCCTTCGGTGCCTGGCACCGCAATGGCGATCCTGCCCGCATCATCGATGGTCGAGTTAGTTGATCTGGCGCAATGCGTCCGAATCATCGTTTCCCATATGTTTAATACATTCGAGGCAGTGCCTCCGGACAATCCGTTCCCGGTCAGATGTGGCGGAGAGCCAACAAGGGAGGGAAAGATGAAAAAGAATCCATCCCATAAAAAGGCAAGCGATGCTTTCAGTGCCGAGCGGCGGAAGGCTCTCAAAAGAATCGCCACGCTCGGAACGGCCGCAGTAGGCGGTGCGCTATTCCTAATCACCGCAACGCGCGACGCTCAGGCGGGCTATGGTGTCAGTGGCGATTATACCGATAGCGGCGGCTATGGCGTGAGTGGCGACTATACCGATGGCGGCTATGGCGTGAGCGGCGATTATACGGATAGCCACGGCTATGGCGTCAGCGGCGACTATACTGATAGTCGCTGAACCGATCGCGATACCGACATCGCCATTTTTGCCGGGAAGAGGGGCGCATTGCTCGTAATTCTCATTTCGGTGGCGCTTTATGGCCAATATCCTTCTCACGAATAAATGCATTCGCGCTTGCCCTTACTGTTTTGCCGGCAAGGAAATGGCGCTCTCCTCACGAAAAGATTTCATTTCGTGGGAGAACATCGTCTACCTCGCCGATTTCCTCCAAGCTTCCGGAGAAAAACATCTCTCTCTTCTCGGCGGCGAGCCGGCGATTCACCCTCAATTTGTCGATATACTGCTTTATCTCATCGACAGGGGCTTCGGCGTCACGACATTTACCAGCGGCGTCATGTCCACGACGACGCGTGAGGAGTTGGAAAAAGGCCTCGCAGGTTTGTTGCCAGACAAGGCTCATTTTGTCTGCAATATAAACAATCCCAGCCAAACTCCCGCTCCGAAGTCTGAGAACGAACAAGTGCACGCATTTCTCTCCGGCCTCGGCGCCTGGACGATGCCCGGCTTCAACATTTATCGAAAAGATTTCGACCTAGAGTTCATCTTCGATCTGATCGGCCGTTATGGGTTGAAAAAACGCCTGCGGCTCGGGCTCGCGCATCCGATACCCGGTTCGGAGAACGAGTTCATTCGAGCCGAGGATATCGGCGCCGTCATAGAGCGGCTTTATTCCTATCGAGACCTGTTCAATCAACTCCATGTCAGGCCGAATTTCGACTGCGGCTTTCCCTTATGCCGTGTTACCGACGAGCAACTTGGCTGGCTCGCGCGCCTGAGCGGGCGCATGAATTTCATTTGCAATCCTGCGATCGATATCACGCCGGATATGCAGGTCTATTGCTGCTTCCCTCTAGCGTCCTTGAACAAGAAGTCGCTGTTCGAATTCGATTCTTTCAAGGCTATCGTGGCGTACTACAGGAATTTGCAAGCGTGCGTACGCGGCGAGATCGGCGGCATTTATGAAGAATGCGCCACTTGCGTTCACAGGGCTCAGGAAATGTGTGCTGGTGGTGGCGCATGCCAATTGGTCAAGCGGATGGCGGACGAAGCGCCGGAGACAATATTGGACATCGTCGATGCATACGACAAAGCTTATTTGCCCGAACGAACCGGCGTTGCTTGACCGTTTGGAAAAACGGAATCTCTGCGTCCGCGTGAGTTCTCCTGAAGCGATTGTTCCTGCAGCGAACAAGGCGCGAGAACGCAACCATCTCATCTGCGTCATTTGCGACGCCGAGACGTCGTTCGATGAAATGAACGTCGAAGAGTCATGGCAGGACATACCGATCGCGCTGATCGCGCCGACGTTCGGAAAGTTCCGCAACGTTTCGAGGAATCTAGCGCTCTTCAAGAAGCTGAACCTACGCGTCTATCTTCCGTGCGACGAGGGTGGTCTGGTCGGCGCGCGGTTGTTGGCCTCGCTCGGCATCCCGACCGGCATTGTTTTTGATAAGGTCCCGCGCCCGGATTGGGAAGCCCTCGCGGATCTAATGACTTATGCGCTGCTCGGAATGGCGGCGCACGCGCCGATCGAGCCTTTCCAGACTATGGCCGATTGCTGCCGGCAAGGTCGCAGCGAGGATTGGGGCCGTGCCATTTTCGACGATCCGTCCTCTTACCTTCACATCGATGCGATGGGGAGGACTGCTCTCTCGCGCCGCGAGCTGATAGCGGGCGAATTTGTGGCGCAGGATCTGTCCGAACTCGATACGCCCGTCGTCGCGAAAGCCGTCGCCAATCGACGGGACGCCTGGCAGAAATTGTTTCTCGACAACCATTTTTGCGCCCGCTGCGGCGGATGGAGGCTCTGCCGCGGGAGGTTTGCCGACGGCAGAGATGAGCCCGACGATTGCGGGGAATTCTTCCAAGACATGATGGATGTCATCGAGCAGTCCTGCAAAAACTTGGGACCGCAACAGCCGGTGGAAAAATGGCGACCATAATCTTCAAGCCGACGGAAGCGTGCAACGCCGCCTGCGCCTATTGCGAGGTGGACCATAAAGGCTGGCGGGCGACAAAAATCATGCCGGCTGAAACGCTCGAGCTGCTTTTCGTGCGCATCAACGAGTTTCTGCTCGAATGCAGCAGAGAGACTGTCGAACTCATCTGGCACGGTGGCGAACCGCTTCTTTTGGGAGAGGACTATTTCTCCAACGCCCTCTCGTTTCAGGAAAAACATTGCGGGGCCACTTCCAGACGCATTCGACACAGGATTCAAACGAACCTCACTCTTTTCTCACCGAAGTTTACCGACATTTTTCGAAGATTGGGAATCACGAACATTGGGACAAGCTACGATCCGGTCGAAGGCGTGCGCCTGCTGAAGGGCAAACGGGATGCGAACGAATACAATCGGCAGTTCATGCAAGGCGTGAGCTTGCTGGAGAAGGAAGGGTTTCGCTGGGGCTTGATCTATGTCGTCACCAAGCTGTCGCTCGACAAGCCTCTCGACATATTCCATTTCCTGACCAACCTCGCGTGTGACGGCGGCGTGATGTTCAATCCGCTCACCGCAGCCGAGGGCCTCTATGATCATCTCACGATCACCGCGGAGGAGTTTACCGAATTCTTGGGCGCAATTTTCACGGTCTGGTGGAATTGCCGGGAACGCTATCCGAGGGTCGAGCCGTTTCACTCTTTGACCAGAGCAATCGCGTCGGAAAACCATCCGGTGTATTTCTGCGCCGATTCCGGCAATTGCGCGAATACGCATATCAACCTCGGGCCTCAGGGCCGATGGTCGCATTGCGGGCGCTCAGCCGATTGCGGACAGCTTGACTACGGGTCGATTTTTGACCGGACGATCGCGGATGTTTTCGCGGATCCAAAGCGCGACGAACTCCGCCGCCGCGGTGAAATCCTGCTCAAGGGCGAATGCGCAGGCTGCAAATACTGGACGATATGTCATGGCGGATGTCCGCTTGATGGATGGCACAACACCGGTTCGTTTCTGGGCAAAACGACTTGGTGCCATAGCAAGCGGGAATTTATCGAACGCTATTTTCTTCCCATCACCGGCATCAGGGCAAATTTCGCGCAAGACGACCATTATAACCCGGCTATTGCGGCGGACTCGCTGTCCGCCAACGTCGCCCCTCCCGACCCGCATGCCACGCCTGGAATGGAGAAGGTCTTGAGCCGTCGCCTCCTCAAAACACCAGCCTGATCGTGCGCAAAATATCCGATCGCTGATCGGTCCAGAGCGCGCTTGAGGGCGGCGGCGCGGGCGTGAGCCAGCCGTCTTTCACTTTCAGAAAATCGAGATCGCCTTTCGCGCCCAAGGCCACGACGACGGCCGATAGGCGCCGCCAGAGCGAGCCTTGCACCTGCGGCCGATAATCCATCAGTTTGGCGTCCAATCCCGCATCCTGCGCGAGCGCGGCGACGACCGGCTCCAGATTCAAATAGCGGTTGCTGACGTGAAAGAGAATCACGCCATGCGGCGCGAGTTTTTGCCGATAGACCGCAAGCGCCTCGCGCGTCAAAAGATGCATGGGCACGCTGTCGGATGAGAACGCATCCACGACTAGCACATCGTAGTTGCGATCCGGCGCCTGCGCCAAAGCCAGCCGTCCGTCGCCGATGACGATCTTCGGGTGTTCGCCGCAGCGCGCGAGAAAATGAAAATAGCGCTCATCTTGCGCCAGACGCAGCACGAGCGGATCGATCTCATAGAAAGTCCAGCTCTCGCCGGGCTTGGCATAACAGCCGAGCACGCCCGTGCCGAGGCCGATGAGGCCGACGCGACGCGGCGCGCGCGTCGCCTCAAGCGATGCAAAGAAATGGCCGAAGGGACCGTCGGGCGTGTAATAGCCCATCGGCAATGTCTCTTCGCCCGGCAGTTCGCTTTCGAAGCCATGCGCGGAGGTGCCGTGGATCAGAAGATGCGTCGCGCCATGATCGGCCTCGGCGACGCGATAGACGCCGAAGAAGCTGCGCGCGGTGGCGAGCGTGCCATGAAAATCGCTCAGCGCCGGCACGAGGAGACAGGCCGCGACGCCGAGCGCGAAACGCAGCCGCCGTGGCGCGAAGGCGACGAGACACAGCGCGGGCACGAGATAGCCGAGCATCATCCGCCAAAACGTCAGCGGCGCGCCGGTGAGCGAACCGGTGCCGCGCGCGAAATAAACGAGCGCCAGCAGACCAAGCGGCAAGAGAATGTCGAGCAGCAGGTCTCGCTCGCTATCCGCTTCATTCTTCGGCCGCAGAAAACAGGCGGCGACGATCATCAGCGGATATTCCCACACCGCGGGAAAAAGCACCGGCGCGAGGATGGCGTTGAAGAGACCGCCGAGGACTCCGCCGAGCGCGAGATAGAGATAGAATTCGGTCAGCCGCCCGGCCGCGGGCCGGCGCAACGCCAATTCGCCGTGACAGACCAGGGCGATGGCGAAGAAGGCGGCGAGATGCAGGCCCAAGAGCGAGATCGCCGGCAAGACGAGCGGCGCGACGGCGATCACCGTCGGAATGATCAACAGCGGCATGATCCGCAGCATCATCGCATGCGGCAGCGGCGGGCGCGCCGCAAAGGCGAGAATGAAAGTGAGCAGATAAAGCGCGAGCGGTATGACCCAGAAGAGCGGCGCCGCCGCTATGTCCGTCGTGATGTGGGTCGTGACGCCAAGCAGCAGGCTCGACGGCACGAAGGCGAGTGCGATCCAAATGAGTCTTTGGCGCGGCGTGATCTGGCCGAGCGTGCGATGTATGGGGAGCGCCGGCATCGCGCGCACGCGCATGAGACAGGCACCGGCACAGAGGCCGAGGCCGACGGCCAGCACGCCGAAGCCGCGCGACCAATGCCCGCTTTGATTGGGGAGCGAGAGAAAAGGCTCGATTGCGAAAGGATAGGCGAGCAGCGCGAGCAGGCTGCCGATATTGCTCGCCCCATAGAGAAAATAAGGATCGCGCGCGGCTCTATGATCGGTGCGCGAAAACCAATGCTGCAGTAAAGGCGCCGTCGCGCAGAGCACGAAGACGGGCGGCCCGACTGTGATTGCGAGCCGCGCGAGCAGCCAAAGCACAGGCGCGCCATCAGGCGCCACGCTCGCCGCGCCAAAATCGAGCGGCAGGATCAGCGCCGCCAGCGGCAGAACGATGAAGAGATGCAGCAGTATCTGGCCCTTGAGGCCAAGAAGCCGCGTCAGCGCATGCGCATAGGCATAGCCCAAGAGCAGAACGGCCTGAAAGAAGAAGAGGCAGGTGTTCCAGACATTGGGCGAACCGCCAAGGCGCGGCAGCGCCATTTTCGAGATCATCGGTTCGACGATGAAAAGCAGCGCGGCGGAGAGAAACATCGTCGCCGCATAGACGGGGAGCAACGCGGAGGCCGGGATCAACCGCGGCGCGGTGATGGGGCGCGCGACAGCGCTCTCAATGTCCATGGGCGACCGGTCTCAAAAAACGATCGGCCGAGCCTAGAGGCGCGCGGTTAAATAAGGGTTGGTGGTTTTGCGCGGAAGGGAGCGGCTTTTCAGTGCCTGTCGCAGGGTACGACTTCCACCGTCACATGGCTGAGCCCTGTGAGGCCCGCGAGCCGCGCCTTATAGGCGGCAGGCGGCTGCGGCCGGGACGTGACGATGGCGGCGATGACGGCGGCGTGTCCCGGCCCGACGCGCCAGAGATGAAGATCTGAGACGAGATCGTCATCGACTTCGAGCCGCTCGCGGATCGCCGCAGCCAATTTCGGATCGACGCGAAGATCGAGCAGCACGGCGCCGGCGCTGCGCATGAGGCCCAGCGACCATGAGGCGATGACGGCCGTGCCGATCAGCCCCATCAGCGCATCCATCCAGATGAGGCCGAAGAAGAGGCCGGCAGAGAGGCCGAGGATTGCGAGCAACGAGACGGCGGCATCCGCCAGCACATGCACATAGGCGGCGCGCAAATTCAGATCGCGATGATGGTGATGCGAATGATCGTGGTCGTGATCATGGTCATGCTCGTGAGAATGCTCATGCGCATGGTCGTCATGCAGCAGCGCGGCGCTAACGAGATTGACGATGAGGCCGAGGATGGCGATCGGGATCGCCTCGCGAAAGGCGATCGGCACGGGATGCATGAGCCGCGCGACACTCTCGACGCCGATCCAGAGCGCGATGACGGCAAGGATGATGGCCGAAGAGAAAGCCGCGAGGTCGCCGAATTTGCCGGTGCCGAAGGCGAAGCGCTCGTCATGCTTATGGCGGCGCGCGAGAGAATAGGCGAAGGCCGCGATCAAAAAGGCGACGGCATGCGTCGACATATGCAGGCCGTCGGCGATCAGCGCCATGGACTTGAAAAGAAGGCCGCCACCGATTTCGGCCACCATCATGGCGGCGCAAAGCGCGATGACGAGCCAGCTGCGGCGCTCATTGCGGGCGTGGTCCGCGCCGAGGAAATCGTGGCTGTGGCGATGCTCGTCGAGAGAATGTGTGTGCATGGCCTGGCTCATGCGGTTCGCGCTCTTGCCTGCATATGCGCCTTCGCCTTCAGGCTTGCAAGCGGCGACGGATTGGGCTTGCGCCGCAGGCTCCGCCATGGTGAATGCCGGGCGTGAAAATCGAACAGTTCAAGAGGATAGCGTGCGCCTGAGCATTGCGACCTGGAACATCAATTCGGTCAGGCTCAGGATCGATCTCGTCGCGCGTTTTCTGCGCGATCATGCGCCCGATATTCTGTGCCTGCAGGAGACGAAATGCCGGGACAGCGAATTCCCCACGGGCGAATTCAAAAAGCTCGGCTATGAGCACATCGCGATCTCGGGCCAGAAAGGCTATCACGGCGTCGCCATCGTCTCGAAAATGCCCTTTGCCGCGACATCGAAACGCGATTTCTGCGCCATGGGCGATGCGCGCCACATCTGCGTCGAGTTTCGCCCGCTCGAGCACCGGCCCGTCCATCTGCATAATTTCTACGTGCCAGCGGGCGGCGACGAGCCCGATCCGGCAATCAATCCAAAATTCAAACATAAGCTCGCCTTCTTGGACGAACTTGCGGAATGGATTCGTGCGGACAGACTCGCGGGCGCGGATGCGATCCTCGTCGGCGATCTCAACGTCGCGCCGCTCGAAACCGATGTGTGGAATCACAAGGCGCTGTTGAAAGTCGTCAGCCACACGCCGATCGAAGTCGAAAAGCTTGGCGCCGTCTTCGCGGCGGGGCCGTGGATCGACGCCATCCGCCATCATGTGCCGAAGGAAGAAAAGCTCTTCACCTGGTGGAGCTATCGCGCCGCCGATTGGGCGGCCTCGGACCGCGGCCGCAGGCTCGATCATATCTGGGTCAGCGAAAGTCTCGGCCCGCATCTCGCCGGCATGAAAGTTTTGCGCGAAGGCCGTGGCTGGGAGCGCCCGTCCGATCATGTGCCGGTGATAGTGCAGCTGGAGTTGTGAGCTATCACAAAGCTATATTGTATTGACGACAGCGTAGCTCGGTCGGAAGTTTGGTTCCAATTAGCTCCAACTAGAAATGCGAAGGCCAGAAGATGGCGGAACTGCAGGAAGTGTTCAAAAGTGGCGGCGTTCCGAGCGTCACTTTTGTCAAGCCGGTCGAATATCCGCGGATCCTTCTAAATCTCCGGACCCCTGGACGGGGACTGGTTATAGAAGGTCCGAGCGGAATAGGAAAAACGACGGCGGTTCTCAAGGCGATAGAAGAGCTTGGATTTTCGGATAAGGTTGTGAGGCTAAGCGCCAGAAAAAAAGAAGACTTAGAATATATAAAACTTATCCCTGAGTTACAGGACATCGGAATCGTTTTGGTCGATGACTTCCACGTCTTGGCGGACGATATTAAGTCTAATATTGCTGACTTAGTGAAAGTGTTTGCCGATGAAGAGGCAGAAACATCCAAACTAATCGTGCTTGGCATAAATCAAGCGGGCCATTCCCTGATAAAATTCGCTCCTGATCTTGTAAATAGAATTTGATATTATTCCTTTCGCAAATAGCACAGACTCAAAAGTCTTGGAATTGGTAGAAAAAGGTGAGCACGAACTCAATATAAGCATCAATGTAAAAGAAGATATCGTGAAGGAGGCAAACGGGGGATTTTATATCGCGCAGATGTTATGCAGTGAAATTTGTTTGAGAGAGGATGTTCTTCAAACCTGTAGCAGTTTGAAAGTCCTTACATCAAGCTTCGAAAGCGCCAAATTTTCGATCTGGAAGCGTCTCGCCGGAACGTTTTATGAGGTTTGCAAAGCTTTTGCCTTAGGCGCGCGATATCGTCCGGAAGGTCGAGCACCTTATCTCTGCCTACTACATTGGTTGGCAAATTCGGGAGACTGGGCACTTAACATCCATGACGCGATGCGCAATCACCCGGAAATGCGGCTGTCTGTGGGACAAGTCGTTGAGAAGGGATATCTCGAGGAGCTATTCAGAAGAACTAAGTCGCTTGCTTCCGTGCTTTATTTTGACGGAACTAACTTGGTTGTCGAAAATCCTCAGTTCATTTTCTTTATTCGCAACATGCCCTGGGCAAAATTTGCGAAAGACCTAGGATTTAAGAACATAGAATTCAAAAATCGGTACGACTTCGCACTTTCTTTTGCCGGCTCCGCGCGCACGTTCGCGGAAATGATATTTGAAGCGCTGACTGACGAGGAGTTCTCGGTCTTCTACGACAAAAACGAACAACATAGAATCGTAGCCAGCAATATCGAAGAGTATCTTGAGCCCATTTATCAATCAGAGGCCAGCTTCGTAATTTGCTTGCTGAATACCGACTATCCGAAAAAAATCTGGACTACGTTTGAAGCTCAGATTTTTGGAAATCGAGTGGCGTTAGGCGAAATTATTCCGATCGTCATCGACGGCACAAATATAGATGCTTTTTCCTCCTTGTCGAAGGTTGGTCATCTGACTCTCAACACGTCTAAGGATACGGAGACTCAGATAAAAGAAATCGTTGAGATATTAAAAAAGAAAGTTTCCGAGACGTCCTGATTCTATCGCCTCACTTCACCGGAAATTCCCCCGCCGCCGTGGTCTTCGCCAGCACATGGCCGCTCGCATCGAGCGCTTCGATCGTCCAGAGATAATGATGCACTTCGCCCTCCGGCGGGCAGGGGCCTTTGTAGGTGATCGCGCCTTGCGGCACTTGTCCGCCTGAATAGACGACCGTGCTGCCGCCATGATGGAAAGTCAGCTTGTCCTTGTCGTGCATCATAAAGCGCAGGCTCTTCGTGCCGGCCGGTGCATCGGCGATCGTGAACGCGGGCGAAATGGAATCGCAGGCCGGAATGCCGGCCCAAGAGAAAGATGCTTTCAACGCAAAAGCCTCCTGCGGAACGAGAGCAGCGAGCCCCACAGCGAAACCGAGAACCACATATTTGATTCGCGCCATCGCACTCTCCTCTAATACCGCTCCGCGCCATCCCGCGCGATGGTGTCGAGCTCTTCCATAAAACGCAGCAGCCGGTCGGAAAGTTCGCGCCTCAGTCTCTCGGCGCTACGCGGCGATTCATCGAGCACGCGGAGAAAGAGATTGCGCGAAATCTTCAGCATCATGCTCTGCTCGCGCGCCACGGCGGTCGCTGGCCGGCGTGTCTTGGTGATCAGCGCCATGTCGCCGATGAGCGTCGGCGGCCGCACGATATGGCCGCCTTTGCCGTGATCGTCGGGATCGATGGCGACCGAGCCCGAGACCAGCACGTAGCCGCAGTCCGATGGTTCGTCGCGGCGAAACAGGGTTTCGCCTTTGCGCAATTTGTACGTCTCGGCGCCGACGGCGAGCTGGCGCAACGCATCGTGATCGAGGACGGCGAGCGTCGGAACGCGCGAGAGCGTGCGGATGTCGTCTTCAAGCGACATGAATCTGCGCCATGGCGATGCGCCGCCTTATCGTTCGCGCCAGGATTTTGGGAAATGCGCCGGCCTAAGGCACCAGCTTATAGCCGCCGGCCTCGGTGATCAAAAGCTGCGATTTCGCCGGATCGCGCTCGATCTTCTGGCGGAGGCGGTAGATGTGGGTCTCAAGCGTATGCGTCGTGACGTTGGAATTATAGCCCCAGACTTCGCGCAGCAGCACATCGCGCGTCACCACCGCCTGACCCGCCCGATAGAGAAAACGCAGGATGGCGGTCTCTTTCTCGGTGAGGCGGAGCTTGCCGCCCTTCTCGTTGATGAGATGTTTGGAGCCAGGCTGGAAGGTGAAGGGGCCGATGCGGAACATGGCATCATCGCTCGCCTCATGCTGGCGCAGATGCACCCGCATGCGGGCGAGCAATACTGAAAAGCGAAAAGGCTTCGTCACATAATCATTGGCGCCCGATTCCAGGCCCTCGATCGTATCGGCCTCGGAATCATGCCCGGTCAGCATGATGATTGGATTTTTGAAACCGTCGCGGCGCAGAGCCTTCACCGCCTCGCGGCCGTCCATGTCCGGCAGGCCGACATCCATGATGACGAGATCGGGCGCCTCGTCGCGAACCAGATCGAGCGCCGCACCCGCCGTCTGCGCGTTGAGCGCGGCGAATTCGGCATGCAAAGTCAACTGATCGCAAAGCGCGCCGCGCAAATCATCGTCGTCATCTGCAATCAGGATCTTGCGAACCTGCATCATGTATCGTCCTATCGAAAAATATCAGGCTGACGGGGGCGTCGGGGTTCCTGGAGGGGGCGGAGAGGAGGCGCGGGGGGACGCGGCGCTTTCGCCAAACTGTTCAATCCGGTGGCTTAATGCAAGGCAACCGATAATTCCCCTTTGGTCTATCACGAAACAACGATGGTCAAGCCTAGTCTCTCTTCGCGATCCCCTTCGCAACCCCGCCATGCGAACCGCGCGTCCAAAAGCGTGAGCCGCGCCATTGTCATGGCGATGCCGAAACTCGCCTTCGATGCTCCTCCGCGGGGTCGTTTCTTCTTGGGGTCGACGAGCTTTCCCTGTGCCATCGGGGCGCGCGCCTTAACGCGCACCAAAAGCGAGGGCGATCGCGCGTCGCCAGTGGGAGAGTTTCGGCTGATGGGCGGATTTTTCCGCCCGAAGGGCGCGCGTCCTTTCGCACCTTGGCCGCTGCGGGTGATCCGCGAAGCAGATGGCTGGTGCGACGATCCGCGTGCCCCGGTCTATAACCGTCCCGTGCCGCTTCCCAACCGCTACAGTTGCGAGAAATTGTGGCGCAACGACGGTCTCTACGACCTTGTTCTCGTTCTGGACTATAATCTCTGGCCGCGTCGGCAAGGGCGCGGAAGCGCCATCTTCCTGCATTGCGCGCGCGACGATCTTGCGCCGACCGCCGGCTGCATCGCGCTGAGGCCAAATGATCTGCGGAAAGTGCTGGCGAAATTGGCGAGGGATGCGGTGGTAACGGTGAGATAGGACGATCGGCAGTCGCGCCCCTCTCCCCGGGAGCAAAGCGAAACGGGGGAGAGGAAGGGTGAGGGGCAAGGCGATTGACCGCGATGGTGAAGCAACTCACCCGGCCCCTCACCTGACCTCTCCCCGCAAGCGGGGAGAGGAACGACAAGCGTCCTTCACCTCTTCCCGAAAATCGCCGTGCCGACCCGCACATGCGTCGCGCCCAATTGAATCGCCAACTCGAAATCGGCGCTCATCCCCATCGACAAAATTTTGATGCCATTGCGCTTCGCGATTTCACTTAGCAAAGCGAAATGCGGCGAGGCCTGTTCATCGACCGGCGGAATGCACATCAGTCCTGAGATCGTCAGCCCATGCTCCTTGCGGCAGCTCGCGATGAACGCATCCGCATCCTGCGGCAGCACGCCCGCCTTCTGCGGCTCCGCGCCGGTGTTCACCTGCACATAAAGCTTGGGATGTCTTTTCGCGCGCTCGATTTCCTTTGCCAGCGCCGCCGCGAGCTTCGGCCGGTCGAGCGTTTCGATCACATCGAAAAATTCGACGGCCTCGCGCGCCTTGTTGGATTGCAACGGCCCGATGAGATGCAGTTCGAGATCGGGGAATCGCGCTTTCAGCGCCGGCCATTTGGCCTCCGCTTCCTGCACTTTGTTTTCACCAAAATGCCGCTCGCCAGCTTCCAAAACCGGCAGGATCGCCTCCGGCCCAAAGGTTTTGGTCACGCAGACGAGCGTCACCGAGCCCAGTTCGCGGCCGGCATCCTTGGCGGCGGTCGCAATCCGCTCCTTGATCTCCGCGAGATGGGCGAGCGTTTGATCCGTGGCGGTCACAGCCGCTCCTTTGCCGTGCGCAACATTGACCCTAAGCGCCAAATAATGCTGTATCGGCGCAATTTCCGAACAGACGGATAGCATGGACGCGCAGCGCTACAACGCCCGCGAAGCGGAGCGCAAATGGCAGCAGGCCTGGGCCGAGGCGGAAACCTTCCGCACGGCCAACAATGACCCGCGCCCCAAATACTACGTTCTAGAGATGTTCCCTTATCCGTCCGGGCGGATTCACATGGGCCATGTGCGCAATTATGCGATGGGCGACGTCATCGCCCGTTTCATGCGCGCCAAGGGCTTCAATGTGCTCCATCCGATGGGGTGGGACGCTTTCGGCATGCCGGCGGAAAACGCCGCCATGCAGAACAAGACGCATCCGGCGACCTGGACCTACGCCAACATCGCGACGATGCGCGCGCAGCTCCAATCGATGGGCCTGTCGCTCGATTGGACGCGCGAGATCGCGACCTGCGATCCGTCCTATTACAAACATCAGCAAAAACTCTTTCTCGATTTTCTTGCGGCGGGTCTCGTCGATCGCAAACAGGCGAAAGTGAATTGGGACCCGGTCGATCACACCGTGCTCGCCAATGAGCAGGTGATCGACGGGCGTGGCTGGCGTTCCGGCGCGCTGATCGAACAGCGCGAGCTGACGCAATGGTTTTTGAAAATCTCGTCCTTCTCGGACGATTTGCTCGCTGCGCTCGATGGGCTCGAACGCTGGCCGGAAAAAGTTCGGCTGATGCAGAAGAATTGGATCGGAAAATCCGAAGGCCTGCTTCTTCGCTTCGCGCTTGTTCCTTCGCCGAAGGTCGAAGCGAAAGACATCGAAGTCTATACGACGCGGCCCGATACGCTCTTCGGCGCGAAATTCATTGCGCTTGCGCCCGATCATCCGCTCGCCGAAGCCGCGGCAAAAAATGACAAAGCCTTGGCCTCTTTCATCGAAGACTGCCGGCATCGCTCGACCTCCGTCGCCGCGATCGAAACGCAGGAAAAGCGCGGCTATGACACGGGCCTGCGCGTCCTTCATCCTTACGACTCGAACTGGCAGCTGCCGGTCTATGTCGCGAATTTCGTTCTGATGGACTATGGGACCGGCGCGATCTTCGGCTGTCCCGCGCATGACCAGCGCGATCTCGATTTCGCCAATGCCTATGGGCTTGGCGCGACGCCGGTCGTCTGTCCGCCCGATGTCGATCCCAACACTTTCACGATCACCGACACGGCTTATGACGGCGACGGCGTGCTGATCAATTCGCGTTTCTTGGACGGCCTGCCGATCGAAACCGCGAAAGAAGAAGTTGCGCGCCAACTCGAATCCATCATGCTCCATGGCAAGCCGCAGGCGAAGCGGCAGGTGAATTATCGGCTGCGTGATTGGGGGATTTCACGCCAGCGCTATTGGGGCTGCCCGATCCCGATCATCCATTGCGAAAAATGCGGCGTCGTGCCGGTGCCGGCAGCCGATCTGCCGGTGATGCTCCCCGCAGACGTCACTTTCGACGAGCCGGGCAATCCGCTCGATCGCCATCCGAGTTTCAGACACGTCACCTGTCCGCAGTGCGGCGGACCGGCGCGGCGCGAAACCGACACGATGGACACCTTCGTCGACTCGTCCTGGTATTTTCTGCGCTTTACCGACCCATGGAACACGCAAGAGCCGACGACACCGCAGGCGCTCGAAAAATGGCTGCCCGTCGATCAATATATCGGCGGCATTGAACATGCGATTTTGCATCTTCTCTATTCGCGCTTCTTCACGAGAGCGATGCGCGAGACCCATCACGCCGACGATCTGAAGGAGCCGTTCGCCGGCCTCTTCACCCAAGGCATGGTGGTGCATGAGACCTACAAGGCCGAGGACGGCACCCATCTTTCCCCGGCGCAGGTGCGGGTCGAGACAGGCCCGCATGGCCGCGTCGCCTTCGCCGCTGACGGCGGGAAGCCGGTCGCGATCGGCCCCATCGAAAAGATGTCGAAGTCGAAAAAGAACACGGTCGATCCCGACGAGATCATCGAGACCTATGGCGCCGATACCGCGCGCTGGTTCATGCTCTCTGATTCGCCGCCCGAGCGGGATGTGATCTGGACCGAGGAGGGCGTCCAGGGCGCCGCCAAATTCGTCCAGCGCGCCTGGCGGCTTGTTGGCGAACTGGCCGATGTCGCGGCGGCGCCCGATGCGCCCCATCCCAACCAGTTTTCCCCCGCCGCGATAGACATCCGCAAGGCGGCCCACGCCGCGCTCGCCAAGGTTGAAGAGGACATCGGCCGGCTCCGGTTCAATGTCGCCATCGCCCAAATCTATGATTTGGCTAACAAACTCTCGGCTGCCATCGGTGCCGTCGAGGACCCCGAGATCGCCCCCGATCTCCGCTTTGCCTTCCGCGAGGCGGCCGACATTTTTGTGAGACTTTTTGCTCCCATGATGCCGCACCTCGCCGAAGCGTGTTGGGCGCGCCTCGGTCATCAAAGTTTGGTGTCGGAAGCCCCCTGGCCGGTTGCCGAGACAAGCCTCATCGTCGAAGATATGATAGGCTTGCCGGTGCAGGTGAACGGCAAGAAACGGGCGGATCTCCTCATCGACCGCAATGCCGATGCGGCGACGATCGAGGATGCGGTGCTGGCGCTCGACGCTGTGCGCCGCGCGCTCGACGGCAAAGAGGTCAAGAAGGTCATCATTGTCCCGCAGAGGATCGTCAATGTCGTGGCATGAGCAGAGCGGCAGGTCAGTTGGGCGGTGGCTTCGGCTGCTCGTCGCCGTCGCGCCTGGGCTTTTGCTCGCTGGCTGTCTTCATCCGCTCTATGGCACCGCCCTCGACGGCGGCGCCGTCGCCGAGGAATTGAAGGCCATCGAAGTCGAGCCGATCGGAACGCGCTTCGGCCATTATCTCAACGATGAACTGATCTTCGGCTTTAACGGTACCGGCTCGCAAGTGCCGCCGCGCTATAAGCTCGTCGTCTTGCCGACCGAGGGCGTCAGCACGCCTCTCGTCGATACCGTGACCGGTCTTGTCACCTCCGCGACGGTCACAATCTCGGCGACCTATGTGCTGACTGAGATGGGCACCGGCCGCGAGATTGCCCATGGCAAGGTCTTCACCGCCGCGAGCTATGACCGCACGAGCCAGCGTTTTTCCGACATGCAGGCCTCGCACGACGCCGAACAGCGCGACGCGCGCACGATTGCCGATCAGATCAGGACGCAGATCGCCGCCGCGCTCTCGACGTAAATAATCATGAGCTGCGTTGCCTGCCGGGACCTCACGAATGCAATTTGAAATTGTCATTCCGACCCGAAACGGGGGCCGCTGGCTTGGCCAATTGCTCGAAGCCTATAGAAAGCTCGGCGTCGAACCTCTTTATATCGTCGATGCCCGCACGAACGACGATACGCATGCCCTGCTGCGCAAAATGAATGCGCGATTCGTTGATTATTTGCCGCGCGGCGATTTTGTGGAATCCGGCATGATCGAAGCCGCATCGCAATTTGCGACGAAGGAATGGATTCTTCGCCTTGACGATGACGAGTTCCCTTCGTCCGAACTGCTGCGATGGGCGAACGAGGTCGCGGGTCAAACAGATGCGGACGGGTGGGCTATATCGAGGCTCACACTGTTAAACGTGGAACATAAAATAAAATATAGTCGAATTGAGACGCAATACTACAGTCCTGTTCCAGACTTGTGTGGCCCGCTGGTTAGACTCTTCAGGCACAGACACGTGGAATATTCGAATATCATCCACTCCCCTGGATTTGCATCAAAGAGGCCGTGGCAATTTGCTCCAGGGGATGCCTTTTTTGTTCATTTGGATGTTCTGCTTCGAAGCGCCGGCGAAAGATTAGAAAAACTTCGTCGCTATGAGGAGATAGAACCGAATTCAAGCTGGAGATTTGCTTACCATTACCTGCCGGACCTCTTCCCAGAAATTGATCAAAAGCCGGCGCCTCTGCCGACAGACGAGTTTGACGATCTCCTGGCTTCGCTGCCGCTGCCGGCGGAACAGCCCTACGCTCTGAGCACGAAGGAGCGTGCGCAAATGCAAATTAGCGCGGACGATTTCACCGTGAGGGCCAAAATGCGCGAGCGTCGGCAGAGAAGCCCGCTGGCGCGGAAAAAGATCGCGGAGTTTTTCTGCACGCTTGGCAAGTCCGTCACATCGGTGGAAAGCCGCTTGCCTGCGCGGCTCGGCGTCGGACAATTCTTGCACGACTATGGAACCGATCTCTTCGGCGGCGCCGAAAGGCGGGCCTCCGTTGCGTCCCGTGTTTTGCCGGAGACGACGAAGCCGATAGGCCCAAAGACCCAAAGCGCCGCAGAACAATGGTCGCAGTAAAAAGCGCCGAAGCGGACCGCTTTCTCAAAAAGCCGCCGCCAAATATCTTTCTTTATCTCGTCTGCGGAACCGACGCTGGCCTCATCAGCGAACGCGCGCAGGCGATCGTCGCCCGCGCCATCGACGATCCGAAAGACCCGTTCCAGTTTCTGCGGCTCAACGGCGACGATCTTGCCGCCGACCCTTTGCGGCTTGCGGATGAGGCCAACACCATCTCGCTCTTCGGCTCGCGCCGCGCCATTCTCATCGATGCAGGGGCCAAGGCTTTTACGGCCGCAATCGAGCCGCTCATCAATGCGCCGCCGAGCGACTGCACCGTCGTCATCGAGGCCGGCAACATCAAGCGCGATGCGCCGCTGCGCCGGCTCCTGGAAAAAGACCCGCGCGCCGCGGTCATCGAATGCTATCCGGATTCGCCGCGCGATCTCGCCCAGCTCATCGACAGCGAACTTGGCATCGACGATCTGACGATCGAGCCCGACGCGCGGTCGCTGCTGGTGTCGCTGCTCGGCCAGGACAGGCTCGCCTCGCGCGGCGAGATCGGCAAGCTCGTGCTTTACGCGCGGGGTGAGGGGCAAGTCAGGGTCGAGCATATCGAAGCGATCGTCGCCGACGCCTCGGCGCTGGCGCTCGATAAAGCCATCGATGGCGCCTTCGAGGGCGACTTCACCGCGATCGAGGAAACGGCCGAACGGGTTTTTTCGGAAGGCGGCGATTACAATGCGCTGCTCGGCGCGGCGCTCCGCCATGCAACGCTGCTGCATCGGATGCGGCTCGATGCCCAGACGGGGCAGGGCTCGGGCGCGCAAGGCGGCTTCGGCTTTCGCCGCGCGACGCTCGACAAACACATGCGCCAATGGACGTCGGCGAAACTCGCGCGCGCCATTGCGATCCTGAGTCAGGCGATCGGCAAGGCGCGGCGCGAGCCAGCGCTTTCGGAAATGATCACAGTGCGGGCTTTGTGGAGCGTCGCGCTGGCGGCGAAGAATAGGGCCTAACGCTTCTTCAGCTTCCGGCAGAGATCGTCGAGCTGCTCCAGCGTCTTGAAGCGGATGCGGAGTTCGCCCACTTCGCCATGATGCGCGATCGAGACATGCAGGCCCAGCACTTCGGAAAGCGAATGTTCGAGCGCCTTCGTGTCGGCGTCCTTGCTGTCCTTCGGCGCGCTCGATGATTTATCCGAGGCGCGCTCGGCCGATTTCTGCGCCAGCTTTTCGACGTCGCGAACCGAGAGACCTTGCGCGACGATCTTGTCGGCGATGGCATCGGCATCGGCCATCGTGAGCAGCGCGCGCGCATGGCCGGCGGAGAGCAGGCCTTGCGAGAGGAGAATTTTCGTCCGCTCCGGCAATTTCAAAAGCCGCAGCGTGTTGGCGACATGGCTGCGGCTCTTGCCGATGATCTTGGCGAGTTCGGCCTGCGAATAGCCGAAGTCATGTTCGAGCTGCGCATAGCCTTGCGCTTCTTCGAGCGCGTTGAGATCGGCGCGCTGCACATTCTCGATGATGGCGAGTTCGAGCGCTTGGCGATCGTCGGCTTCGACCGCGATGATCGGCACTTCGTGCAGCCCGGCCTTTTGCGCCGCGCGCCAGCGCCGCTCGCCGGCGATGATCTCATAATGATCGGCGACGCCCGGCAGCGTGCGCGCCAGGATCGGCTGAATGATGCCTTTTTCCTGGATCGAGCGCGTCAGATCGTCGAGATCGGTCTCGACAAAACTCTTGCGCGGATTGCGCGGATTGGGCCGCAGAAATTCGATCGGAATTTTTCTCTGCCCGCGCGAGCGCGCAATCGCATCGGACTCTCCGCCCGCATCACCGAGGAGGGCGGCAAGCCCGCGTCCCAACCGTGGCCGCGATTCTTCTGCCATGTTCGCTTTCATTTCGCTCCGTCGATCACGCCGCCGCGGTGAGCTCACGCTCACGTTGAATGACTTCCGAAGCGAGCTTCAAATAGGCTTGGCTGCCGCTGCACTTCAGATCGTAAAGAAGCACCGGCTTGCCATGCGACGGCGCTTCCGAAATCCGCACATTGCGCGGAATGATCGTGTCATAGACTTTCTCGCCCAGGAAGCCGCGCACATCGGCGACAACCTGCGCCGCCAGATTGTTGCGCGGATCGTACATGGTGAGAACGATGCCGTGGATCATCAGGCTCGTGTTCAACGTGCGCCTCACTTGATCGACGGTCGAGAGAAGCTGCGACAGACCTTCGAGCGCGAAGAATTCGCATTGCAGCGGCACGAGCACACTGTCGGACGCCGCGAGCGCATTGATCGTCAGAAGATTGAGCGACGGCGGACAATCGACGAGCACATAGGTGAAATGGAAACTCTCCGGCAGCTGATCTTTTTCCTTGATCAGCTTTTGCACCGCATTGCGCAGCCGATAGGCGCGATCGCTCTGATTGGCGATTTCGAGTTCGATGCCGAGAAGATCGAGCGTCGAGGGTACGATGGAGAGCCGCGGCACCGACGTTTCCTGGATCGCCGATTTCATCGGCGCTTCGCCCATCATCACGTCGTAGGTTGAAATCGTGCGGCTCTTGCGATCGATACCGAGCCCGGTCGAGGCATTGCCTTGCGGATCGAGATCGACGATCAGCACGCGCTCGCCGATGGCGGCCAAAGCGGTGCCAAGATTGATGGCGGTCGTCGTTTTGCCGACGCCGCCTTTCTGATTGGCGAGAACGAGAACCCGAAGCTTGGGGGAGAGCGACACGGTCGGCTCCTTCAGGGCCGCGAAGGCCCAGCTATCCTATTGAATTACATTATTTTTTCTTGACGATCAACAAGCGTCCCGAGGCGGAAGTCACGCTTGGAATCGATATGATCTCATAGGCATTAAGCCTATCGGCCGCCTGTGACGGGGTCAATTCATCGTCGACCTGTTCTCCCTTGAGAAATGCGCCAACAGCGCCTTTATCCAGAGCTTCGGCGGCATAGGCGATGAGTTCGGGCAGTGGCGCGAGCGCGCGGGCGCTCACGGCGTCGATGGGCCCCGAAATCTCCGGCAAAACGTCTTCGATCCGACCCTGATGCACTTCCGTCGGCGCCTGTGTTTCACGTGAAACCTCGCGCAGAAAAGCGCATTTGCGCTCATTCGATTCGATCAGATGAACTTTTGCGCCGGGCTGGCCTGCGAGCTTGATCGCGGTGACGAGGCCGGGAAAGCCCGCGCCCGAGCCGAGATCGACCCAGATGCGCGCGTCAGGCAGCGCCGCCTGCACTTGGAGCGAATCGGCGAAATGGCGCGTCCAGATGAAAGGCAAAGTGGATGAGGCGACGAGATTGATCGTCATCTTCCACTTGCGCAGCAGCGCCGCATAGGTCGTCAGGCGCGCGATTGTCTCTGGCGGCAGCGGAAAAAGTTTCAGCGCCGCGGCGCGGTCGGCAGCGTCCGGATCGGGCGCGGCCACCATTATTCCGCCGCCTGGATCGCCTGCCGGCGGATTTGCGCCGCAAGAAGCGTCAAGGCCGCTGGCGTCACGCCCTCGATCCGCCCCGCCTGGCCAAGCGTGCGCGGCCGGATCTCCGACAACCGCAGCCGGATCTCATGCGAAAGATTGGTGAGCCGCGCATAATCGAGCGCGTCGGGAATGACGAGCGATTCATCGCGCCGGAAGGCAGCGATATCGGCCGCTTGGCGGTCGAGATAGACGGCATAATTCGCATCGATTTCGACCTGCGCCACCGTCGCCGAATCGACCGCCGACAGCGACGGCCAAATTGCGCGGAGCGCATCGAAAGAGATGTCGGGAAAGCCGAGAAGCTCGAAGCCCGAGCGACGAATCCCGTCCTGATTGATCTTGAGCCCGTGCCGCGCGCCTTCGTTAGGACTGAGGCTCACGGCTTCAAGCGCCGCGCGCGCAGCGGCGAACGCCGCAGCCTTCGAGCGGAAGGCAACGGTGCGTTCCGCACCCACGCAGCCGATGGCGATGCCGCGTTCGGTGAGTCTCTGATCGGCATTGTCGGCGCGCAGAGTCAGCCGATATTCGGCGCGCGAGGTGAACATGCGATAGGGCTCGGTAACGCCGCGCGTCACGAGATCATCGACCATCACGCCGAGATAGGCTTCGGACCGGTCGAAGAGGATCGGCGCGCTGCCGGAAGCGAGCGCCGCCGCATTGAGCCCGGCGAGCAGGCCCTGCGCGCCCGCCTCCTCATAGCCCGTCGTGCCGTTGATCTGGCCGGCGAGAAAAAGACCGCCGAGGGGCTTCGTCTCAAGGGTCGGCGTGAGGCTGCGGGGATCGATGAAATCATATTCGATGGCATAGCCCGGCCGGATCATGGCGACCTTTTCGAGCCCCGGAATCGAATGCAGAAAAGCGCGCTGCACGTCGGGCGGCAGCGCCATCGAGATCCCATTCGGATAGATCGTCGGATCGCTGATCCCTTCCGGCTCGAGAAAAATCTGATGCGCGGAGCGATCGGCGAAGCGCTGCACCTTGTCCTCGATCGAGGGGCAATAGCGGGGCCCGCGCCCGGAGATCGCGCCAGAATAGACGGGCGAATGGGCGAGATGCGAACGGATGATCGCATGGCCTTCCTCGGTCGTGCGCGTGATGAAGCAATCGACCTGCGGCCGCGTGATCTTCTCGGTCAGCATGGAGAAGGGTTCGGGCTCTGCGTCGCCTTCCTGGCGTTCGAGAACCGCCCAATCGATCGTGCGCCCGTCGAGGCGCGGCGGCGTTCCGGTCTTCAGCCGGCCGAGCGCGAAGCCAGCGGCGAGCAGGCTCTCGGAAAGGCGCACGGCGGGGGCCTCATCTGCGCGGCCCGCCGGAATACGCTCAGCGCCGATATGGATCATGCCGCGGAGAAACGTGCCGGTCGTCAGCACCAGCGCGCCGCAGGCGAACGCGCGGCCATCGGCGAGCGCGAGGCCCACGATGCGGCGGCGCTCGATCTGCAGCTCCGCCGCTTCGCTTTCGACAACGGTGAGATTTTCGGTCGCCGCGATCGCGTTCTGCATGGCGGCGCGATAGAGCGCGCGGTCCATCTGCGCGCGCGGCCCGCGCACCGCCGGGCCCTTGGCCCGGTTCAGCACGCGGAACTGAATGCCGGCCTCATCCGCGACGCGGCCCATCAGCCCATCGAGCGCATCGATCTCGCGGACGAGATGGCCCTTGCCGAGACCGCCAACGGCAGGATTGCAGGACATGGTGCCGATCGTCGCGGCTGAGAGCGTGACGAGCGCGGTCGAAGCGCCCACGCGCGCGGCCGCAGCCGCGGCCTCGCAGCCGGCGTGGCCGCCACCGACAACGATGACGTCGAAACTGCGTTCACTCTGAATGGTCATTATCGTTCCGCTTCGAACGCGTCATGGCCGGGCTTGACCCGGCCATCCATGCGTCCCGTACTTTTGTTTCACGTGAAACCTATCATTTGCGGCGTCACTTGCCGATGCAGAATCGGCTGAAAATCTCGCCGAGCACGTCCTCGACATCGATCCTGCCGATCAGTCTTTCAAGAGCGCGAAGCGCCACGCGCAGATCTTCGGCGAGGAGTTCGGGCGCGGCGGCGAGCCCGTCTTTCTGTGCTTTGGCCAGTGCTTCCCGCGCGGCCTCCAAAGCGCGGCGATGACGTTCGCGCGTCACCAAAGCGCCCTCGCCTCCACCGGTCGCGTCCTGCGCAAAAGCCGCAAGCTTCGTCATCAGCAAATCCATATGCGCGCCCGTCGCCGCGCTGATCCAGAGATGGTCTTTTGGGGTACGGCCCCCATCGGCAACGAAGTCCCATTTCGTGTAGATCGGCCAGATCTTTGCGGTCGTCTCAACTTGCGGCGGCACCGGCGCGCTTGCTTCCGAGAGCCACAGCACGAGATCGGCGTGCGCGGCTCTTGTCTTCGTTCGTGCCATGCCGATGGCTTCAATCGGATCGTCCGAGGCGCGCAAACCGGCGGTATCGATCACCGTCAGCGGGATACCATTGAGGTCGAGATGGACCTCGATCGCATCGCGCGTGGTGCCCGGAATGGGTGAGACAATGGCTGCTTCCCGTCTCGCTAAAGCATTGATTAAGGTCGATTTTCCGGCGTTTGGCGGCCCGGCGATGACAACCGTCAACCCATCCCGAAGCCGCTCGCCGGCCGAGGCCGCAGCCAGCTCATTGTCGAGGTCCGCGCGCATCGCGCTGATGCGCGACAGCACATCGCCGCGCGCCACCGCGACATCGGCTTCGTCGGAAAAATCGATTTCGGCTTCGAGCAGCGCCGAGGCTTCGATGAGAGTCTTGCGCCAGCTTTCCGCCTTGCGCGCCAAAGCGCCTCCCGCTTGCCGCAAAGCCTGGCGCCGCTGCGCCTCCGTATCCGCCTCGATCAGATCGGCGAGGCCTTCGACTTCGGTGAGATCGAGCTTGCCGTTGGCAAAAGCGCGGCGCGCGAATTCGCCGGGCTCGGCCAAACGCGTGCGCTCAAAGCGCGCGAAGGCGCGAAGCATGGCGGCGACAATCGCCGGGCCACCATGGCAATGAAACTCGGCGCTGTCTTCGCCGGTTTCGCTCGCTGGACCGGGAAAGAACAGCGCGAGGCCGCGATCGAGAACCTCGCCCGATTGCGGGTCTTTGAAATTCGCGAGCACGGCGTGGCGCGGCTCCGGTACGCGGCCGATCATGGCCCCGAGAATCACGCGCACTTGCGGACCCGACAGCCGCAGCACCGCAATGGCGGCGCGGCCATGGCCGGACGAAAGCGCGAAGATCGTCTCACTCATCATGATGGCGTAGAACAAGCGGCGAGAGTCAAAGCGCTCAAGCCTTCAGGCGGAAAGTCTATCATGTCCTCAAACGAACTCGGCCGTGCCGCCAGTCCCTATCTTCTTCAGCACGCCGACAATCCCGTCCATTGGCGTCAATGGAGTGAGGCCGCGCTGAAGGACGCGCAGGCTGCGAATAAGCCGATCCTTCTTTCGGTCGGCTATGCCGCCTGCCATTGGTGCCATGTGATGGCGCATGAAAGCTTTGAAGATCCCACGACCGCCGCGGTGATGAACGAGCTCTTCGTCAATATCAAGGTCGATCGCGAAGAGCGGCCCGACATCGATCATATCTATATGTCGGCGCTGCATGCCCTCGGCGAGCGCGGCGGCTGGCCGCTGACCATGTTTCTGACGCCGAAGGGCGAACCCTTCTGGGGTGGCACCTATTTTCCGAAGACGCCGCAATACGGACGCCCGGGATTTACGACCGTGCTCCGCTCCGTCGCAGAAGCTTTTCATGCGCAGCCGGAGCGCATTGCGCAGAATGCGCAGTTCATTCGCGAGGCGCTCGAAAGCGAGCCGCGGCAGGAAAGCGGCGCCCTAACGAAGGATCTGATCGGAGAACTCGCCACGCAGATCGGGCAATATATCGATCCGCAGAACGGCGGGTTGCGTGGCGCGCCGAAATTTCCCAATACGCCGATCCTCGAATTGCTCTGGCGTGCCGGCGCGGGCGAAGGCAAAAAGCCTTACCGCCCCCTCGTCCATCTGACGCTGACACGCATGAGCCAAGGCGGCATTTACGATCATCTCGGCGGCGGCTTCGCGCGCTATTCGACGGATGAGCATTGGCTCGTCCCGCATTTCGAAAAAATGCTCTACGACAATGCGCAGCTTCTCGAAATGCTGGCTCTGTGCGCGCGCGCCACGGGCGATCCGCTCATGCGCAAACGCGCCGAGGAAATCGTCGCCTGGCTCATCCGCGACATGATGAAAGACGGCGCTTTCTGCGCCAGCCTCGACGCCGACAGCGAAGGCGAAGAAGGCAAATTTTATGTCTGGACCTGGGAAGACCTCGTCACCGTGCTCGGCGAAGACGACGCGCGATTCTTCGGCAGCTTTTATGGCGCCTCGCCCGAGGGCAATTGGGTCGAAGAGCACCACGGTAAATCCGTGAATGTGCTCAACCAGCTCGCGGCAAAATCGGCGAGTCCGGCGGACGAAGCCCGTCTCGCGCCTCTCAAAGAAAAACTGTTCCGCGCGCGGGAAAAACGCGTGCATCCCGGCCGTGACGATAAGATCATGGCCGATTGGAACGGGCTGATGATCGAGGCGCTGGTCAATGCGGGAACGGTGCTATCCGAGCCTTCTTGGGTGAGCCTCGCTGCGCGCGTCTATGGGGTGATCGTCGATCTGCTGCTTTATCGCGACGACAAGGGCAAAGCGCGTCTGGCGCATAGCGCCCGCGCCGGCGTCGTCGTCAAGCCCGGCTTCGCGCTCGATCATGCGGCGATGCTGCGCGCCGCGCTCGCGCTTTATGAAGCCCGCGCCATGCAAGACGCCAATGTTCCCGTGGGCGATTATCTCGCCGATGCCATCGCCTTCGCAGAAATTTTGCGCGACGATTATCGCGATCCGCGCTCCGGCCTCGTGGCCATGTCGGCCTCGGGCGCGAGCGATGTGATCCTGCGGCTCACGCCAACGCATGACGACGCGATTCCGAACGCGCATCCGCTCTATCTCACCGGCCTCGTCAAGCTCGCTTTGCTGTCTGGCGATGACTCCTGGCTCGCGCTTGCCGACCAGATGTTCGCTGTGCTGGCACCGATTGCCCGCGCCAATCTCTTCGGCCACGCCGGCACGTTGAACGCGCTCGATCTCCGCCTCAACGGGTTCGAAATCGTCACCGCCGGCCCTGAGCGGCAAAAGCTCTACGAAGCGGCGCTCGCGCTCCCCTTCGATCGCCGCACGGTTGTCGATCTCGACCGGCCCGAGGCATTGCCGAAGACCCATCCCGCCGCCGCGCAAATCGCCGCCGCGGGATCCGCCGCGGCCTTTGTCTGCACGGAAGGCAGTTGCTCGCTGCCCGTGCATGACGTGGCAGCATTCGAGGCACAATTTCCTGGGACGGGGACTAGTTCTTAAGGGGTATAGGTAATTTTCTTTAACGCTTGCTCAGTATGCTGAAAAAACAGGCATTCTGACCAAGCTGCCCGTGCCAGCGAGGCGGAGAGCCTGCCAATGACCGCGCTTCAAACGCCGGCGCTCAGTGGTCTTCCATGAAGCTTTTTTCCGAGCCGCTTTTCGTCCGCCGCTCCGCATCCATATTGCCGGCAGCGCAGGAAGAAACGCCGCCGCCCGCAGTTGAAGCGCTCGACGCAACGCTCGAGAGTTTCGACGAGCGGATGGCGAAGCTGCGCGAGATTTTCGATTTCCTCGAAATCGACGTCGTCCGCCTCATCGGTGCGGTGCTGCTCGCCGGCGAAGGGGCGAATAAGGACATCGGCGAACTCGCCAAGGCAACGCGCGCCATCAGCGCCGGCTCGGCTGAACTTGCCGCCTCAGCGCAGGACGCGGCGAGCCACGTTCGGCGGCTTGCCGAATCGAGCACGGACCTCAAAGCCTCGGGCGAAGAAATCAATCGGCGTCTGCGCGATGTCAGCGGGCTTGCGCTCGACGGCAAGCATGCGACGCAGGATGCGCGCCTGAGCGTCGAAGCCTTGAAGACATCGACCGGCGAAATCGGCTCGATCGTCGGCATGATCGGCTCGATCGCGCGCAAGATCGATCTCGTCGCGCTGAATGCGATGATCGAAGCGGCGCGCGCCGGCGAAGCGGGCAAAGCCTTTTCCGTCGTCGCCGGCGAAGTGAAATCGCTCGCCGCCTCGACGCAGAGAGCGACCGAAGACGTCGGCCGCCGCCTCGCCCAGCTGCAGGGCAATTCAAGCCGGCTCATCGCTTCGGTCGAACGCATCGGCGGGCTGATCGAGGCTCTCTCGCCGCTGATTCTGGCGATCGCCTCGGAAATCGAAACGCAGACCGGCATGACCGCGCGCCTCAGCCATTCGACCGATGAAGCCGCCGCCTTCGCCAACGATGTCGGCTCCAGCGCCAATGCGACGGCGAGCGTTTGCACCTCGACGGCCGCGACCGCGGTCTCGGCCCGCACCTCGATTCAGGGCGTGTTGGCCGACGCCGAAAAGCTGCGCACGCGTTTCATCATCTTCCTTCGCATGACTGAGATGGGCAATCGCCGCCGGCACGACCGTCTGCCCTGCGATCTCGGCGTGACCTTCGCCAACGGCGATCAATTCATCACCGCCCGCGCTGTCGATATTTCAGAAGGCGGCATGCTGGTGAGAACCGAGTCCGGCGCGACGCTTGCCGTCGGCGCGCGCCACGCGGCAACCGTCGAAGGCCTTGGCCGCAGCGGAACCGAGATCGTCGGCCGATCGGCGATCGGCCTGCATGTGAAATGGGTCGATCCCTCGCCCGAATTCATGACCGCTCTGCGCGCGATCCTTCTCGAGATCCGCGACGATCATGCCGACCTCATCTCGCCCGTCATGGAAAATGCGCGGCGCATCGGCCTCGAGATGGAGAACGCCATCTCGAGCGGCCGCATCACGATGGAAGGGCTGTTCGATACCGACTACCAGCTCATCGAAGGCACGGCGCCGCCGCAATATCGCACGCCCGCATTGCCGATCTTCGAAGAGATCCTGGGCCCGATCCAGAACGAAGTGTTGCATTCCAATCCGCGCATCGTTTTCTGCGTCGCGGTCGATCGCAACGCCTGGCTGCCCGTGCATAATCCTGAATATTCCTATCCTCAGCGGCCGCACGATTATGATTGGAACTGCGGCCATGCGCGCAACATGCGCTTCTTCGACGATCGCGCCGGGCTCGCCGCCTCGCGCAACATCAGGCCGTCGCTCATCCAGATCTACAATCGCGATCTCGGCGGCGGCGTTTTCATTCTGATGAAGGAAGTCAATTCGCCGATCCGCGTCTTCGGCCGGCACTGGGGCGGGCTGAGAGTCGCATATCAGAGGTAGGCGTAAGGCGGCCGACATTCGGCGTTGGCGTCATGGCCGGACTTGATCCGGCCATCCACGCCGTCCGGCGCCTATTTGATGCGGAAGCGATTGCGAAGGCCGAGGGCCAAGAGAAAAAGCAGGACTGCCGCGAGAATCGATTCCGCCGCGCTAACTAAGAACAACGGCCTCGAAAACTCAGTTATCAATGTCGCGGCAACGAAATTCTTCCTCAGGGATAAAAACGAAAACATGTTTGCGATGCTCAAACTAAAGGCGTCGACCCAGGGAAGAGGTTTGCCCCGGTGGACCGTCGCAGTCGCAAAAAAGACAGTCGATAAACCGCATACAATCGAGAGACCGATGGATGGCTTAATGATGCTTTGGCCATAGCCACTCGAAATGTCATACAGCCAGTTTAGCCACCAGTTGGCCGATAAAAAATGAAACGTTCCGCGCTTGGCACGTAGCTCCTTTCGGAAAAATGTGAGCTCGTCTTCGTGCTTCTTTAGCTCTTCCATTTCCTGTTTAAGCCGCTGATAGCAGTCGACCTGCGCTCGCGCTTCATCTTTATAGGGTGGTCGCCTGAACGGAATGACACCCGCGCGTCGCGGCTTTGGCCAAACCGCGTCGTGCCAGTTTGTAGCCTCATGCATCGTGGCCCCCACGGAAGTCCGGCACCTCAGATTTAAACTTTGCACCAACAAAACTCGTACGGCCGTCGAATGCCGCATCAATGAAAACGGCTTCAGACGAGAAAGTCGCCGAACCAAAACGAACTGAAGACGAAAACTTCGCCGAGCTAAAGTCTGCATGTGCGGCGAATTTAGCTGACTTGAAATTGGCGCGGGACGAAAAAGCTGCTGAAGTAAAATCGACAGCTGATGTGAAGCTTGCCAATTCAAAATCGGCGGTTGAGTTGAAGGTCGTTGAAATGAAATACCCTTCGGATGAGAAGATAGCAGAGCTAAAGTAAGCGCCCGAAGAGAATGTCGCTGAAGTGAAATCTATATCGATCAAAAAAATCGTCGATGTGAAGAGTGCGTCCGATTCGAATCTTGCTAAATAAAAATGTCCGGTTCTGCTGAATAGAAAACCTGAAAAATCCGCCGTATGATCGAAGATGATGCCCCGAAAATCCGGCTCTTCTTCGGGTAGGGGCGGCTCACCCGTTTGATTGGATGACCGCCCTTGGAAAGCAATTCTAAATTTGTGCTGTTCCAACTCGTCTAGTGGGATAAGCTCGGCCGCCGGAAAATTCTTGAGGACAAGCGCTCGGCGCTGATCTTCGCTTAGAGCGCCCGCAATCCAACGGTTCCAGGCAACTCTATTTTTTATTGCGAGATCGGGATCCACTTGGCCGAGCTGCGGGCCATAGAGGGTTGCGAGCCAATACCAGGGGCTCGAATTGGCATGCCTCACTAATTGATTTTTGACCGCCATCGCCGTCCCAGTGCCACTGGAAAAGGCAAAGCTGCGCTCGCGTGGATGGCCGGGTCAAGCCCGGCCATGACGCGGTGGGTCTGTGCAGATTGGGGCGCGTTCCCCTCCCCCTTGGGGGAGGGTATTTTCGGGCGGATGCTACGTATTCATCGCCTCGAAGAAGGCCAAATTGCTCTTCGTCTCTCTGAGCTTGTTGAGCAGAAATTCGATCCCGTCGACCGTGCCCATCGGATTCAAGATGCGGCGCAGCACATACATCTTCTTCAAGACGTCGCCGGGCACAAGCAGTTCTTCCTTACGGGTGCCGGAGCGCGTGATGTCGATCGCCGGGAAGGTGCGCTTGTCGGCGACCTTGCGGTCGAGAATGATTTCCGAATTGCCGGTGCCTTTGAATTCTTCGAAGATCACTTCGTCCATGCGCGAGCCGGTGTCGATCAGCGCGGTCGCGATGATGGTGAGCGAGCCGCCCTCTTCGATGTTGCGCGCCGCGCCGAAGAAGCGCTTCGGCCGCTGCAGGGCGTTGGCATCGACACCGCCGGTCAACACTTTGCCGGAGGATGGCACGACAGTGTTGTAGGCGCGCCCGAGTCGCGTGATCGAATCCAAGAGAATGACGACATCGCGGCCGTGTTCGACGAGGCGCTTGGCTTTCTCGATCACCATTTCGGCGACCTGGACGTGGCGCACCGCCGGTTCATCGAAGGTTGAGGAGACGACCTCGCCTTTGACCGAGCGCTGCATGTCGGTGACTTCTTCCGGCCGCTCGTCGATGAGCAACACGATCAGATAGCATTCCGGATGATTGGCGGTGACGGATTGGGCGATGTTCTGCAAGAGCACCGTCTTGCCGGTGCGCGGCGGCGAAACAATCAAGGCGCGCTGGCCCTTGCCGATCGGTGCGACGATGTCGATCACCCGGCACGACAGGTCTTTCTTGGTCGGATCTTCGATCTCGAGCTTCAGTCTTTCATCGGGATAGAGCGGGGTGAGATTGTCGAAATGAACTTTGTGGCGGATTTTTTCGGGGTCTTCGAAATTGATCGTATTGACCTTGAGCAGCGCGAAATAGCGCTCGCCCTCTTTGGGGCTGCGGATCAGCCCTTCGACTGTGTCGCCGGTTCGCAGCCCGAAGCGGCGGATCTGCGAGGGCGAGACATAGATGTCGTCGGGTCCGGCGAGATAGTTGGCATCGGGCGAGCGCAGAAAACCGAAGCCGTCCTGCAACACTTCGATCACGCCCTCGCCGACGATCTCGATGTCTTTGGTGGCGAGCTGCTTCAAAATCGCAAACATCAATTCCTGTTTGCGCATGATCGAGGCGTTTTCGACCTCGTGCTCTTCGGCGAAGGCGAGGAGTTCGGTCGCCGATTTGGCTTTTAATTCTTGGAGTTTGATATCCCGCATCGGGATTCGGTCCTTGGAGAAATAGGCGCGAAGGATCGCGCGAGAGAGGGAAGGTCCGCCTGGACGCCAGATCCTTGGAAAACAGATCCTTGGGGGCAGATGGCGGAGGGCTGGAGCGGCGCACTGGCGCGCGTTCAGCACAAATGGATATCGGTCTCTAAAGGTTCAACGGCGCTCGATGAATTCGATGTCGCGCGATGTCCGGATATCGACTGGTGCCCATTCGGCCAGGACGCAAAAAATCGCGCCAGCCTCATCAGGAGGGATTATCAGGATAGAAGGTTTTGATTTCTTTGACAACCCGACTGTCGAGGGCCGTGCCCAACTTCGACAGAAGGTTCGATCAATTCTGCTGCCCCAGATCGGGGATTTCCTCCCTGAGTGGCCAGGACGCAACCATGGCAATACGGTTTCCTTGTGATGGAACACGCCTCACCGCATCAAACGCCGGCGCGGTATGCAAAATTGCCCAGCATTTGAGCGGCCTTTTTGAAGGAGAGCCGGTCAAAACGGCTTGATGACCACCATGATGACAATAGCAATCAGCGCCAAAGTGCCGACTTCGTTGATGATCTTGTAGAGGCGCGGCGAATAGGTGTTTTGATCCCGCGCAAAGGCCGCGCGCATGCGAGTAAGAAAAGCATATTCGCCGAGAAGAACGGCGACGAAGGCAAGCTTCGCCCAGAGCCAAGCGGCCCCTAGCCACTGGCCTTTCCAGACGAGCGCCGCGCCGGTCAGGATGACGATCGTCACCGACGACCGCATGATGGCAACGTCGAGCCGCCGTTCCATCGTCTTGAAGAGTTCGGATTGCGCGGAACCTGCTGCCACACCGGCGTGATAGACGAAAAGCCGCGGCAGATAGAGCATGCCGGCCATGAAGGCGATGATGGCAATCACATGCAGCGCCTTGAGCCAGAGATAGACGCTATCCGAAATCACGCCACCGTCCGAATCTGCGCCAGCAAAGCTTCGACATGAGCAATCGGCGTCTGCGGCAAGATTCCATGGCCGAGATTAAAAATATACGGCCGGCCCGAAAGCGTCCCCACTATCCGCGTTATCCCGCGCGATAAACTTGTTCCGCCGGCGACAAGCGCGAGAGGATCGAGATTGCCCTGCAGTGGAATGTTCGCGGCGATGTGTTTTGCCGCCCAAACGAGATCGACGGATGTATCGAGGCCGAGCGCATCGGCGCCCGTGGCCGCCGAAAAATCTTCGAGATGCGAACCGGCGCCACGCGGAAAGGCGATCACTGTGGCGTTTGGCGCGCGCGCTTTGAGGCCGGCGATGATGGCTTTGATCGGCACAACGCACCAGCGGAAAAATTCATCCGCCGGCAAGATGCCCGCCCAAGAATCGAAAATCTGCACGACCTCGGCGCCCGCTTTGATCTGCTCGGTCAAATAATCGATCGAACCTGCGACAAGACGATCGATGAGCTTCTGAAACAATTCCGGTTCGCGATAGGCGAAGAGCCGCGCTGGCGCTTGATCGGGTGTGCCTTGCCCCGCGATCATGTAGCTCGCAACCGTCCAAGGCGCACCGCAAAAGCCGATCAGCGTCACATCATCCGGCAAAGCCCCCTTCACCCGTTCGACCGTCTCGAAGACCGGCGCCAGGCGCGCGAGATCGATCGTTTCGTGCAAAGCCTCAAAATCTTCGCGGCTCGCGATCGGTGAAAGCCTTGGTCCTTCGCCCGTCTCGAACGAGACTTTCTGGCCGAAGGCATCCGGCACAACGAGAATATCGCTGAACAGGATCGCCGCATCGAATCCGAAACGACGGATCGGTTGCAAGGTCGCTTCGGTCGCAAGAACTGGCGTGTAGCAGAATTCGAGAAAGGACGAAGCCTTTTCCCGCAAGGCTCGATATTCGGGCAGATAGCGGCCTGCCTGGCGCATCAGCCAGATCGGCGGAATGGAACCCTTCTCGCCGGAAAGAACCCGCAGCAACCTCTTGGTCGAATGAACGTTGGTTTCTTGCAAATCAAAAGAATCCTATTCTTGTTTTTATAGTTGTTATTAGAGGGGTCCATTGGACTCATATCGTTTTCATGCACAAGCATGAGGCGGACATGAAAGCCTATCCCTTTTTCCCACAGCGCATGGATGATCCAGGTCCGTTAACCTTTCGTTAACCATGGCAAAGCCTTGGCCATCTCTGTCCCGCCTCCGCCCACAGGCATTGCCGGAAGCGCCCGTAATTCCCAAACGTCTTCCTCAGCTTCTCCCACGAATTCCGCTGTTGACGAGCGGGCGAAGAACTCGAAAGAGTTTTGGCCCGGGTCCAGCCGAAACCGGAGTTATGCACATTCCTCCCCAGATATACCGCCCGGGTGTCTGGCCCGTCGCACCGAAGGATCTCTCTTGTCGATCAGCGTTTTCCATCTTCATCTCGTCTCCGATGCCACGGGCGAAACGCTGATTGCGGTCAGCCGTGCGGTGGTGGCGCAGTTCGATGGGATCTACCCAATGGAGCATCTTTACCCGATGGTGCGTTCGCGGGCGCAGATCGAGAAGGCGATTGGCGAGATCGGGGCGGCGCCGGGCCTGGTGCTTTATACCCTCGTCGATCAAGCGCTCTCCGAACGGCTTGAATCTGCCTGCCGTACCATCGGTGCGCCCTGTCTTTCCGTGCTGCAGCCGATTCTGGATCATTTCCAATCCTATCTCGGCGCGCCGGTGACGCCGCGCCCCGGCGCGCAGCACATGCTGAACTCCGATTATTTCAAGCGCATCGACGCTTTGAACTATACGATGATGCATGACGACGGGCAGATGCAGGACAATTACGAAGAGGCCGAGGTTCTCCTGATCGGCATTAGTCGGAGTTCAAAGACGCCGACGAGCATCTATCTCGCCAATCGCGGCATCAAGACCGCGAACATTCCGCTCGTGCCGAATGTGCCGCTGCCTAAATCCGTGTATAGCCTGCGCCATCCGCTGATCGTTGGCCTCATCGCGACGCCCGAGCGCATCATTCAGATCCGCCAGAATCGGCTCGAAGCGTTGAATGCCGATTTGAATTCGCCCTATGTTGATCGCGCCGCCGTCTGCGATGAGGTCGCGCAAGCGCGCCGGCTCTTCTCGCAACACGGCTGGGCGGTGATCGACGTGACGCGCCGCTCGATCGAAGAAACCGCCGCGGCGATCATCGATCTCCATCGCGTCCATCGCGCCAAATTGGAAGCGACGGCGAAGCCTTCATGACCAAGGTCTCGCACGGACTCTGGCTTGGTGATGCGCCGCTGTTGCTCGCCTCAAAGAGTGCGGCGCGCCAAGGCCTGCTTGCCGCGGCCGGCATACCCTTTGAGGCACTGGCGAGCGGCATCGATGAGCGCGACATCGAGGCGCCCCTCTTGGCCAAAGGCGCAATCGCTGACACGATCGCGGCGCATCTCGCACGCGCCAAGGCGGAAGCCGTCGCGAAGCGCCACAAGGGCCGGCTCGTGCTCGGCGCCGATCAGACGCTCGAATTCGCCGGACGGCTCTTGGCGAAGCCCGCGACACAGGTGGAGGCGCGCGCGCAGCTCCTCTCGTTTTCGAGGCGGTCGCATAATCTTCATTCGGCGCTTTGCCTGATGCGGGATGAGACCGTGCTCTTCGCGGCCGTCGATTTCGCGCGCTTGACCTGCCGCCCCTTCACGGCAGACTTTGTCGATCGTTATATGGCGATCGCGGGTGACGCGGTGCTCGCAACCGTTGGCGCCTATCAGATCGAAGGATTGGGCATTCAGCTCTTCGATAAGATCGAAGGCGATTATGCGACGATCATGGGCCTGCCGCTGTTGCCGCTGCTCGCCTATCTGCGCCGCGAAGGTCTGCTTGTTTCATGAGCCAACCCGCCCCCCGCGCTTTTGTTATCGGCTGGCCGATTGCGCATTCGCGCTCGCCGCTCATCCACACCTATTGGCTGAAGCAGCTTGGTCTTGCCGGCGCTTATGAAAAAATCGCGGTTGTGCCGGAGGGGCTCGCGCTCTTCTTGGCTGATTTTCCGCAGTTGGGTTTCGTCGGCGGCAATGTGACCTTGCCGCATAAGGAAGCGGCTTTTGCGCAATGCGCGCAGACGACGCCGGTCGCGGAAGCACTCCAAGCTGTGAACACGCTGTGGACGGAAGGTGGAAAACTCTGCGGCGACAATACGGATGTTGCTGGTTTTCTTGCCTGTCTCGATGCCAATGCCTGGGGTTGGGGAGAAGCCTGTGAAAAAGCCGTGGTGCTCGGCGCGGGCGGCGCGGCGCGCGCCATCGTCGCGGCGCTGATCAGCCGCGGCGTGCCGGAGATCACGATCGTCAATCGTAGCGAGGCGCGCGGTGAAGAGCTTGTCGCGCTGGCGAAGAGAATCGACCCGGCGCAGAAGATCGCGCTGTCCGATTACGCGTCCTTGCACCACGAGCTGGCGAAGGCTGATCTTCTCGTCAACACGACGTCGCTCGGCATGCAGAACCAACCGCCGCTTATCGTCGATCTTGCGCGCTTGCCCTCTCATGCCGTCGTCGCCGACATCGTCTATGTGCCGCTTGAGACGGATCTCTTGAAAGCCGCGCGCGCGCGCGGGCTCAAAGCATCGAGCGGCCTCGGCATGTTGCTCTATCAGGCGGTCCCCGGTTTCGAACGCTGGTTCGGGGTGAGGCCCGAGGTGACGCCGGAGCTTTATGAATTGGTCGCCCGCGACATCAGGGGTGAGACGTGACCTTCGTTCTCGGCCTCACCGGATCGATCGGCATGGGAAAATCCGCGACCGCGGCGATTTTCCGCGCGCTCGGCGTGCACGTGCATGATTCGGATGCTACCGTACACGCGCTTTATAGCGGCGCGGCCGCGCCACTGATCGAAGCGGCATTTCCAGGCTCCATTAAAAATGGTGTTGTCGATCGCGCCGCGCTCTCGGCCAAAGTCATCGGCGATGACGCAGCGATGCGGCGGCTCGAAGCGATCGTCCATCCGCTGGTGCGCACCTCGCGTCTTGCCTTTGTCGAAGCGGCCAAAGCGCGCGGCGAGAAACTCGTCGTCGTCGACATTCCGCTCCTCTTCGAGACGGGAGCCGAAGCTGAGACGGATGCCGTTCTTCTCGTCACGGCGCCGGAAACAGTGCAAAAGCAGCGGATCGCGGCACGGCCGGGGATGACGCAAGAGAAGCTTGCGACCATACTCGAAAAGCAAATGCCCGATTCCGAAAAACGCCGCCGCGCCGATTTCATTCTCGACACGAGCCTCGGACATGAAGAGGCCCAGCGGCAGGTCAAAGAGCTGTTGAAGAAAATTCTCAGGTAAAGGCGAAGATGCGCGAGATCGTCATCGATACGGAAACAACGGGCCTCGATCCAGCCAGCGGCCACAGGATCATCGAGATCGGCTGCGTCGAACTCTTCAATGTGATTCCGACCGGCGAGACCTATCACGTCTATCTCGATCCCGAACGCGATATGCCGGAAGAAGCCTTTCGAGTCCACGGCCTCTCGCTCGAATTTCTGACCGGCAAACCGAAATTCGCCGAAGTCGCGGAGGCCTTCGTCACCTTTATCGCCGATGCGACGCTCGTCGCGCATAATGCCGAATTCGACATGCGCTTCATCAATGCTGAGTTGACGGCGCATGGCTTGCCGACGATCGGATTCGAACGCGTCGTCGATACGCTCACCTTGGCGCGTCGGCGCCATCCAGGCAGCCCCAACAGCCTCGATGCGCTCTGCCAGCGCTATGGCGTCGATCTTTCGAGGCGCAGCAAACATGGCGCGCTGCTCGATGCCGAAATCTTGGCCGAAGTCTATGCTGAACTCATGGGCGGGCGGCAGGCGCGACTTGCGCTCGATCCCGCCGCCAGCGAGACGGTCGACGCCCCGGCCCGGCGCGCACGTGAGGCGGCCCGCGCGCTGCCATCGCAGCTCACCGAAGCCGAGCTTCTCGCCCACACGCGCTTCGTCGCGACCTTGGGAAATTCCGCCCTTTGGCTGCGCTATCTTCCTGCTGCAACGCGAGAAATCGGCGAAGCGGAGCCCATATAGGGCCGAGCTGAAGAGAATCTACAATTACTTGGGTGAATTTTGGAACAAATGTGGCAATCCCACGTTTTTGTGAATGACGAAAACCCGTTGAGTGAAGTGACGTGGCTTTCATGATGGACACTGAGGTAGGCCGCCCGCCGGAAGGCGCTGGGCCGATTGATTGCAATGATGATGGCGAGCGAAAAAGAAAAACGGCCGCGGCTCGAAACGCCGGCCGAATGGCAAAGATTTCCGCGGGAGCGAGGCAAGGAGACCGAGCCCGGGATCGCGCTTGCGCTCATCATCGGCAATCGCTTGCAGATCGTTTATCCCGCAACGAATCTGAACGACGAGCCTGACGATATTCAGCGCCTTTTGGCGCAGCTGACGCGCAACGGACTTTGAGCGTCCCGAATAAAAAGAGCCGGCCACAAAGGCCGGCTCTTCTTTTAACGCAACGCTTTTACACAACGCATCGCCACAACCCCGGCTCAGCCGGCATTCGACTCCTTCGTCTAGGCCGGCGCCTGCTTCAGCTGATCCTTGGTGCGATCGACGGTCAGCTCTTCCTTGCCGTCTTGCGGGGCGACCTTCAGCTCGCCGAATGGAACGGCGACATCCTTCGAGCCGACGCCGAGGAATCCGCCGACGCCGATGACGGCCGTCTTGATCTGGCCGTCGGAACCCAGAATCAGATTGTCCACTTGGCCGATCTTATTGTTGTTCATGTCGTAGACCGGCGCCTTGTAGAGGTCGGATATGAGCCAGTGATTGGTCGTGGCGAGCGACGACTCGTCGGCCGCGAAAGCGAGGCCGCCGACGATGAGCAGCGCGGGCACACTCAGGCTAAGCGATTTCAACATAATGGCTCTCCTTTGAGAAAAAGCTTTTGATCCGTCGCCAACGCGACCGTCAGGGCTTTGTTCCCAAAGCAAAGCCTTCTCAGCGTTCAGTCCTTGGCGCGCTCGACGTAAGCGCCGTCTTCCGTCTGCACGACGATCTTGGTGCCCGTTGCAATATGCGGCGGCACCATCACGCGCTGGCCGTTCGAAAGCTTGGCCGGCTTATAAGAGGACGAAGCGGTCTGACCCTTCATCGCCGGCTCCGTCTCGACGATCTCGAGCGTCACGCGTGCCGGCAATTGAATGGCGACGGCGACGCCGTTGAACATCGACAGAATGCAGGTCATGCCTTCCTGCAGCCAGACCGCCTGATCACCAATGACATCGGCGGGCACCACGATCTGATCGTAGGTGTCGTTGTTCATGAAGGTGTAGCCGTCGGCGTCCTGAAAGAGATAATTGAAATTCATGTCCTCGACATAGGCGCGCTCGACCTGCTCGGTCGTCTTGAAACGATCCGAGACCTTCACCCCGTCGGAGAGGCGGCGCATGTCGATTTGAGTCGTCGGCGTGCCTTTGCCGGGATGAAAACTCTCGGCGCTCAAGACGACATAGAGCTGGCCGTCGTCTCTTTCGATGATATTGCCTTTGCGTATCGAACTGGCGATGACTTTCACGACGGTTCCTTACAGTATGCGCCTTGGTGGCATCACGCCCCGGCGCTCCGCCGTCTCGCTACAAGGCTTCGCGGGGGGTTTTCAAGCGAAATGCGACAATGAGCAAGCCCTCTTTCTGGTGGCGTGCCGCGGCCCATGCCGAGCGGCGGCCCTATCTTATGCAGCGCGCCCGCCTGATGCAGGCGGTGCGCCGCTTTTTCGAGACCCAAGGCTTCATCGAAGTCGATCCCGCGATATTGCAGTTTTCGCCTGGCAATGAGGCGCATATCTCCGCTTTCGCGACGGAACTCGTGGCGCCCGACGCGACAAGATCCCAGCTCTATCTCCATTCTTCGCCCGAATTCGCTGCGAAAAAGCTGCTGGCTGCGGGCGAAGAGCAGCTCTATTGCCTGACCCATGTCTTCCGCAACAGAGAACGTGGCCGCTTGCATCATCCCGAATTCACCATGCTCGAATGGTATCGCGCCAACACGCCCTATGAAGCACTCTTCGATGATTGCGCCGCGCTTTTGGCGGTCGCCGCAGAAGCCCTGGGCGCGCGGCGCTTCTCTTATCGCGGCAATGAGGCCGACCCTTATGCGGAGCCGGAAATCCTGACCGTCGCGGACGCCTTTGCCCGCTATGCCGCGATCGATCTTCTCGCGACCTTCGATGCGGAAAGCGTCGATCGCGAAAAACTCGCACGCGAAGCGCAAAGGATTGGCGTTCGCGTGACAACCGACGACAGCTGGTCCGATCTCTTCAGCAAGATCATTTCGGAAAAGATCGAGCCGCGCCTCGGCCGTGGCCGCGCAACATTGCTCACCGATTATCCCGCGCCGGAAGCCGCGCTCGCCAAGCTGAAAGACGATCGCCGCTTTGCCGAACGGTTCGAGCTTTACGTTTGCGGCGTCGAACTCGCCAATGGCTTCGGCGAATTGACGGATGCCACCGAACAGAAACGGCGGTTCGAGGCGGAGATGGCCGAGCGCAAGAGGGTCTATGGCGAAGCCTATCCGATCGATCCGGAATTTCTCGAAGCGCTGGAGGCGATGCCCGAATCTTGCGGCATTGCGCTCGGCTTCGATCGTCTGGTGATGCTGGCAACGGGCGCCAATCATATCGAACAGGTGATCTGGACGCCTGTTGCCGAAGGAGGCTCGCCCCTATGACCAGAAACACGGACGCAACCGCGCCGCTACGCAATGCCGACGCGCTTTTCGAAGCGGGCCTGATTGCCGAAGACGATCTCGCGGCGGCTCGCCATGTCGAAAAAAAATTCACCGTCGCGCTGAGCGCGCCGATCGCGGCCCTCATCGATCGCGATGATCCCGCTGATCCCATCGCACGGCAATTTTTGCCCGACGCGCGCGAACTCGTCATTCGCCCGGAAGAACGCGCCGATCCCATCGGCGATTCCGCGCATAGCCCCTGCGAAGGTCTCGTCCATCGCTATCCCGACCGCGTGCTCCTGAAACTCATCGCCATCTGTCCCGTCTATTGCCGCTTCTGCTTTCGCCGCGAGATGATCGGCCCGGGACATCAGCCGCATCTTTCGTCCGAAGCGCTCGACACAGCGCTTGCTTACATCGCGCAGCATCAAGAAATCTTCGAAGTCATTTTGACGGGCGGCGATCCTCTGCTGTTGTCGCCGCGCCGGCTCGGCGCCGTCATCGACAGGCTTGGCGCGATCGAGCACGTCAAGATTTTGCGCATCCACACGCGCGTGCCGGTCGCTGAGCCGGCGCTCGTCAGCGATGCGCTCGTTGAATGTTTGCGGGCCGCGCGGCAGCCGGTCTATGTCGCGCTTCATGCCAATCATCCGCGCGAATTGACGAAAGACGTGCAACAAGCTTGCGCGAAATTCATCGACGCCGGCATTCCCATGCTGTCGCAAAGCGTGCTGCTGCGCGGCGTCAACGACGATGTCGAAATCTTGGCCGCGCTCATGCGAAACTTCATCGCTCTGCGCATCAAGCCCTATTATCTTCATCATCCCGATTTGGCGCGCGGCACGGGCCATTTCCGCCTCTCGATCGAGGAAGGCCAAGCGCTCGTTCGGCAATTGCGCGGCCGGCTTTCCGGCCTCTGCCAGCCGCACTATGTGCTGGATATTCCGGGCGGCTATGGCAAAGTGCCGATCGGCCCAAGTTTCGTCGCCAAGGCGGGCGACGTTTGGCGAACGGAAGATTTTAGCGGCGAGATCCATGATTACATGCCGCCGGAGGTTTGATGACGGTAACGGGTCTCGATAGATTCGAGCCGATTTTGGAACGCGTTACGGAAAAAAACGCGGGGGCGGGCAATGGCAAAGAGACTCGATAGAAAGCGGCGGGTTCAACGCGCGCTTCTGTATCGCGCATGAAAAATTTTCTTCGCAGCGCGTTTCTTCTTGCCGCGTCTCTCGCGCTTGCCGCCTGCTGGCATGAATCATCGAGCCCGCCGGCGCCGGCGGTGCCGCCTCCGCCGCCGCTGCCGCAGAGCGAGCGCGAACGCCTCGCGCCACAAGTGCATGTCGACCCAAATGAAGCAGCGGCCCTGATCTCGAGCTATCGGCAGTCGCACGGGCTTTCAGCCGTCGCCCCCGATCCGACGGTGCAAAAAATCGCGGAGATCCAGGCGCATGCCATGGCGCAGGAGAATCTCCTAAGCCATGACGTCATCGGCACGCTGAAGACGCGTTACGATGCGGCGAAATTGTCGCGAGCAACGGCGATCGAAAATGTCTCGGCCGGCTATTTCTCGCTCGCCGATGCTTTGCGCGGCTGGCAGAGCTCGCCGCCGCACAACGCCAATCTCTTGAAGCCCGGCATGCACAAAATCGGCATCGCGACGGCCTATGCGCCGGGGACAAAGCTTCTTGTTTTTTGGGCGCTTGATATGAGCAATTGATTCCTCTCCCAATGGCAGATAGCCGGGTCAAGCCCGGCCATCTGCCATTGGGAGAAGGTTCGCATCACCCCAACAACCCGCCCCGCGCAGGCTTCAGTGGATTGTCCGTCAGCGCGGTTCGGTCGGCGCGATCAGGCCCGGCGAGATTGGCAAAGCCCTGCCACAGCGCCTCAATGAAGCTCGGCTCCATATCGTAGAGAATGAAGACGATCCGCGTCGTGTGATCTTCATCCGGCCACGCCGCGAGCCGCACGGGCGGATGAAACATATGCTGCACGCCATGAATGACGAGCGGACGTGACGGATCGTCCGAAAGCGCGATGATGCCTTTGACGCGCAACAAATGCGCGCCATGCGCTGTGCGCAGCAATTCGAGAAAAATGTCGACGGCACCAAGCGGCAGAGGCTCGGCGTGGCGAAGCGCGAAGGCGCGAATTTTTTCATCGTGCCGATTGACGTCATGCGGCGCGTGATCGTGCCCATGATGATGATGGTCGTGCGCGTCATGCTTCGCCAAAAGCGCTTCCGCATTGAGCCAGCGCCGCACATCGGGCGTTTTGCGATCGGGATCGTAAAGCCCGATGTTGAGAAGGTTCTTGGGCGTCGCTTCGCCGCGCGCGGCGTCATACTGAACCGCGGTAGGATTGAGCGCTTTGAGGCGCGCGCGCAAAGGCTCGGCGTCTTCCGGTTTCGCCAGCATATCCGTCTTGGTGATGACGAGGCGATCGGCGACCGCTGCCTGTTTCACCGCTTCCGCATGGCGGTCGAGAATCGCCATGCCGTTTAGCGCATCGACAAGCGTCACCACTCCATCGAGACGAAAACGCAACATCAAATAGGGATGATAGATAAGCGTATGCAGCACGGGCGCGGGATCGGCGAGGCCCGTGGTTTCGATGACGATGCGGTTGAAAGGCTTGATGCGATGATTGTCGAGCCGGCGCAGCAGATCTTCGAGCGTTGAGGCGAGATCGCCGCGGATGGTGCAGCAGAGACAGCCCGAGGTCATCACGATCTGATCGCCTTCAATCGATTCGACCAAGAGATGATCGAGGCCGATTTCGCCGAACTCGTTGATGAGGACGAGCGTGTCGGCGAGCGCCGGGTCGCGCAGCAATGTATTCAACAGCGTTGTCTTGCCGGCGCCGAGGAAGCCGGTGATGAGCGTTACCGGAATGGGCTCGGGCGGCCGCCGCGGGTCGAGGCTCGCCATGGTGATTATTGCGGCGCCGGCGCTGCCGCTTTCGCGGCCGTGTCGTGCTCAAGATGTTTCTTGGGGAGTTTTTTCGCCTGCTTGACCGCGGGCGTCTTTTTCTGCGCGTGGTGCTTGATCTTGTCTTTCTTCTCAGTGGTGTCGGTTGCCTTTGTGTCGGGCTCGGTCGTGTCGCCCGCGGCCGTGTCCGTCTTCTCTGTCTTCGGTTTTGCCTTTGCGATGTGATGATGCAGAGGCTTCGGTTTCGCCGCCGCCTCTTGGGCCGCGGGCTTTTTGTGATGCTCCTTGGCCGTATGGACCTTCGCTTTTTCCTTCGGCTTCGGCGTCTCTTCGGTGTCTTCGCTTTGTTGCGTATCTTCGGCGTCGGTTGCTTTTTGCGGCTGCGTCGTCGTGGTGACCGCAGTGACGGCAGGCTGCGGCGACGGGGTGCCGACGGGCGAATGCGGCGGCCGGGCTTGCGCGATGGGGCCTTGATAGCCCGTCTCGGGCCCGAGCGTGACGGGGACAGGATCGAAGACCGGCCTCGGCTCTTGCGCAATCGTCGGCGCGACAGGCGCCATGGAATTGGCGCCGGTGATCAACCCGAGCACAGGGACCGCCGGCGCGGCCTGCTGCGACAAGAGCGGCGCCTCAAGCTCGTTCAGCGCCGTCTGAAAACTGAGCGAAGCCTTCGATCGGCGCCGGCAGATCTCATTATGCATGTCGGGCGCGGTTCCTGAGGTCACGCCTTGTGGCATGGTGTCGAGCTTGTCTTGCGGATGATCGATGCCGTCGAACGCGCGATCGAGCAGAACGGCGGTCTTCATCATGCGGAGTTCAACGTTCGGCGCGCCCAGCACAACGGCAATATAGCGATGATCGTTGCGCTCAGCGCTTGCGACGAGATTGAATCCGGCCGAACAGGTGAAGCCCGTCTTCATGCCATCGGCGCCGGGATAGCGCCCGAGCAGCGTGTTGTGCGTCGGAAGGATTTCGTCGCCGAGACGCAAAGCCCCGATGCTGAAGATCGCCGCCTCCTGCGGATAATCGACGTAGATCGCGCGGGCCAAGACGGCGAGATCGCGGGCAGACGAGACATGCTCCGGATCGGGCAGGCCGTTCGGGTTGACGAAATGGGATTGCCGCATGCCGAGTTGCGTTGCTGTCGCGTTCATATCTTCGGCAAAAGCTTCGACCGAACCGGAGACCGCTTCGGCGACCGCGATCGCGATGTCGTTCGCCGACTTCACGATCATCATTTTTAAGGCATTGCCGAGCGTCACTTCCGTGCCCGGCTTGAAACCCATCTTCGAGGGCGCGGCCGCATAGGCGCGCGGCGAAATGACGATCGGCGTATCGAGCGTGATTTTTTTATCGCGCACCGCGTTGAGCGCGACATAAAAGGTCATCAGTTTGGTGAGCGAGGCGGGATACCAAGTCTCGGTGGCCTGCTCGGAATAGAGCACATCGCCCGTTGCCTCATCAATAACGATGGCGGGAGTTGCGCAGGCTGATGACGCCGCGCCAAAAGCCGATGCGCTAATGCCGAGAAAGAGAGCGCCGGCCCGCAGCAGACCGAAATCGGAATGGCGGAAGGGGGAGCCAAACATAAATCTCGCCTCGACGGATCGGCAACGGGCCTCGCCGCCACTCTGACTGAGCCTCAGCCTATCCCCCCCGATCCGATCTGCAAAGCGCGGCAATTTCACGGGTCTTTGGCCGATCGACGCAAATGGAAGAGGTTGCCGATTGCGCCCGCCTCGCGGTGGCAATCGATGCGGCTTTTTCGTCGCAATGGGCTTGCAGAGACAAGGCGGCGGATTCGCGGCAGACGCGCGAAAAACCGGCGGCGAAAAGGCGCCGGCGTGCTATTCGCCCGGCGCTTTGGCTTCGATGGCGAGCGCATGCACGCGCTCGGCGAGTTCGGCGCTCAAAAGGCCCGCAATTGTGCGATGACGCTCGATGCGGCTCTTGCCGGTAAAGGAGTCCGACACCACTTTAATGCGAAAATGGGTCTCGCCCGCGCCTTCCGCCGTGCCGACCCGTGACATGGCGTGGGCGTGGCTCGCATGCTTGTGCGATTCGTCAATCACTTCGAGCACGATCGGCGCCAAAGCCTCACGTAATTTTTTTGTGATGCGGTCTGCGATCGTCGTGTCACTGTCGCCTTTTGTCGGCGCGTTCATATTTTTTGCCTCACGCTGGGCAGTCGTGGCCAGACTGATAACTCTTTTGCGATTTTATCCGCAAGCGCCGCTTGCGGCCATCGCAAAGACATCCATAATGGTATGATGAATCTCAACTCACCGCTCTTCGATCGCGTCAGGGTCAAGTCCAGGCCCGATCAAGAAGTGCGCCCTGACGTGATCCGCTGCGATTCCCCTGGCTGCTCCGCGCCGGGCGAATTTCGCGCGCCGATGGGTCGGGACAGGGAAGGCGAATATTTCTGCTTTTGCCTCGATCACGTGCGTGAATATAACGCCTCCTATAACTATTTCAGTGGTATGAGCCAGGAGGCCTTGGCGCGTTATCAGCGCGATGCCGCCGTCGGCCACCGGCCAACCTGGGCCGTGGGCAAGATCGAGACCGCCCGCGATTTGCGCCAAAGAGGCGACGATCCGTCGCGATTTGGCGATCCCATGGGGCTTTTCGGCGAGCGGCGGCCATCTGGGGCCAAGCCCGAGCCAAAAAAACCGCAGCGTGGGATTGCAGCGCGCAGGGCGCTTGACCAGTTAGGCCTTGACGAGACGGCCGACGCGGACACGATCCGCAGCCGTTACAAGAACATGGTCAAGAGGTTGCATCCGGACGCCAATGGCGGCGACCGGTCGCTAGAAGATAAATTGCGCGAAATCATCCGCGCCTATAATTATTTGAAATCTGTCAAGCTCGCCTGATCGGGCTTTCCGCCGCCCTCTTCCCCGCAGCATTGCGCGCGAGCCGGCGTCAGCCGGAACGGAGGATGAATGTCAAATGCCACCCTGGCCGGTGAGGGCCAGTCCAACAAAGCCCTCCCGGATATGAAAGTCTCGGTCCGACAAGTGTTCGGAATCGATTCCGACATGGAGGCGCCCGCTTTCTCGACGCCGGATCTGCATGTGCCGGATCTCGATCCCGACTATCTTTTCGACCGCGACACGACACTCGCGGTGCTGGCAGGCTTTGCCAAAAACCGGCGCGTGATGATCACCGGCTTTCACGGCACCGGCAAATCGACTCATATCGAGCAGGTCGCCGCTAGGCTCAACTGGCCCTGCGTCCGAATCAATCTCGACAGTCACGTCTCGCGCGTCGATCTCGTCGGCAAGGATGCGATCGTTCTGCGCGACGGCAAGCAGGTGACCGAATTCCGCGACGGCATTCTGCCCTGGGCCTTGCAAAGCAATGTCGCGCTCTGCTTCGACGAATATGATGCCGGCCGCCCCGATGTGATGTTCGTCATTCAGCGCGTGCTCGAAGTCTCCGGCCGTTTGACGTTGCTCGATCAGAACCGCGTGTTGAAGCCGCATCCGGCTTTTCGTCTCTTCGCCACCGCCAACACGGTCGGCCTCGGCGATACGTCGGGCCTCTATCACGGCACGCAGCAGATCAATCAGGGGCAGATGGACCGCTGGTCGATCGTCGCCACTTTGAACTATCTGCCGCACGACAAGGAAGTCGGTATCGTTCTCGCCAAGGCGAAATCCTACCAGGCGACGAAAGAAGGCCGCGATACCATCAACAAGATGGTGCGCGTCGCGGATTTGACGCGCTCCGCCTTCATGGCCGGCGATCTCTCGACGGTGATGAGCCCGCGCACAGTCATCACCTGGGCGGAGAATGCCGAAATTTTCCACGATCTCGGCTTCGCTTTCCGCCTCACCTTCCTGAACAAATGCGACGAGCTCGAACGCAATCTCGTCGCCGAATTCTATCAGCGCTGCTTCGGCCAGGAACTGCCGGAGAGCGCGGTGAATGTCGTGCTGAGCTGAGGAGCATGTCCCGGAAAAGGACATGCGCTGGGAAAAAGTGAGCTCAAATCAAAAACCCGCTTCAAAAGTCGAAGCGCCGCAGGAGCCCTTTAAGCGCGCGGTCGCGTCCTGCATGCGCGCGCTCGCGCATATGCCCGATCTCGAAGTCGCCTATGCGGCGGAAAAACCCAATCTGACCCGCACCGGCCACGCGGCCAAAGCTCGCTTGCCCGAGCCGCCGCGAAAACTCGATGCGCGCGAGGCCGCCATTCTGCGCGGCCACGCCGATTCCATGGCGCTTCGGCTTGCCTGTCACGATGCCGATCTGCATCGCAAAATGCTGCCGCAGATGGCCAATGCGCGGGCGATTTTCGAGGCGGTGGAACAGGCGCGCGTTGAAGCCATCGGCGCGACGCGCATGCAGGGCGTGGCGCAAAATCTCGATGCCATGCTCGATGATCGCTGCCAGCGCGCACATCTCTCCGATGTGAAAGAGCGTTCCGAAGCGCCGCTCGAAGAAGCGGTCGCCTTGATCGTGCGTGAGCGGCTGACCGGCCTCAAGCCGCCGAAACATGCGCAAAAGCTCGCTGAACTCTGGCGGCCTTGGATCGAAGAAAAGGCCGGGCGCGATCTCGATCGCCTCACCGCCGATGTCGGCGATCAAAAAAGTTTCGGCCAGGCCGTGCACCGCCTGCTCGCCTCGCTCGATATGGCGGATGATTCGGGCTTCGATCCCTCTGCAGAAGAGCCGGAGTCGGGCGAAGACAATTCCAACGTCGGCGAGAACGGCGAAAATCTCGATTCCGATCCCGAGGATGCCGGCGAGGTAACCCAGGCCGAGCGCGCGGAAGCGGCGGCCGAGGCGGCGGATGAAGACACGGTCGAAGGCGGCGAAGCCCCATCCGGCGAATTTGAGGAAGAAGACGGCGAATTTTCCGAAGGCGATCAGCCCTCCGAAGCGCGCCGACAATCGGGCTCGGGGCGTCACGATGCGCGCGGCATCGATTACAAAGCCTTCACTCGCCGCTTCGATGAAATCATTTCGGCCGAAGATCTGTGCGATCCGGACGAGCTCTCGCGGCTGCGCGCCTATCTCGACAAGCAGCTCAACAATCTCTCCTCCATCGTCGCGCGCTTGGCCAATCGGCTGCAGCGCCGGCTGATGGCGCAGCAAAGCCGGTCCTGGGAATTCGATCTCGAAGAAGGCATGCTCGATCCGGCGCGGCTCTCCCGCGTCATTGTCGATCCGCAGCAGCCGCTCTCCTTCAAACATGAGAAGGACACGGATTTCCGCGACACGGTCGTCACGCTCCTGCTCGACAATTCGGGCTCGATGCGCGGCCGCCCGATCACGGTTGCGGCGACTTGCGCCGATATTCTCGCGCGCACGCTGGAGCGTTGCGGCGTGAAGGTCGAGATTCTGGGATTCACGACGCGCGCGTGGAAAGGCGGGCAGGCGCGCGAAGCCTGGCTGCAGGCCGGCAAGCCTGCGGCGCCCGGACGGCTCAACGATCTCCGCCACATCATCTACAAAGCGGCCGATGCGCCCTGGCGCCGCGCCCGGAAAAATCTGGGCCTGATGATGCGCGAAGGTCTCTTGAAGGAGAACATCGACGGCGAGGCGCTCGAATGGGCCTATCGCCGGCTTCTCGCGCGGCCGGAGCAGCGGCGCATTCTGATGATGATCTCAGACGGCGCGCCGGTCGATGATTCGACGCTCTCGGTCAATCCCGGCAATTATCTCGAAAAGCATCTGCGCCATATGATCGAAGAGATCGAGACGCGCTCGCCGATCGAATTGATCGCCATCGGCATCGGCCATGATGTGACGCGCTATTATCGGCGCGCGGTGACGATCGTCGATGCGGAAGAGCTCGGCGGCGCGATGACGGAAAAGCTCGCCGAACTGTTCGACGAAAAGGCGCCGACAAGGAGCGCCTCGCATTCACCGAAAAAGGCCGCCGCGCGGTTGCATTAGCGACGGCGATGACGCCTCGGCTGCGGCCACGTTCCTTAAGGGAAAAGAACAGGCCGATCGATTGAAGTCTTCCTGATTTTTTAGGGCTTCTTTACTCTGGCTCATGTGACATGGGCGCATAGAGAGGAGAGCGACCCCATGCCTACCGACGACATCAAAGCCATTTTTCATCTCATTGCCGATGCGAGCTACCTGGCCGAAAAGCATCGCTGGCTGACGGTCAACGAAGGCCTCGAAGAGGCGCTGGCCCAATTGGCCAAGCTTATGCCGAGCTTCTCCGTCCTTGAGACGCAGTAAAAAAGCGCGCACGTCCGTTTAGGATACGCGTCATGGCCGGAACGCGAGCCCCTTAGGCGCTCGCCTTCTGCTTCTTCAGCACTTCACGCTTGATGGCGCGCGCGCCCGGCGACAGCGTTTCGTCTTTGGCCTTGAGCAGGAAGGCATCGAGGCCGCCGCGGTGCTCGACGGAGCGCAGAGCGGCAGCGGCGATGCGCAACCGGACACCCCGATTCAGGCTCTCCGACAGCAGCGTAACCTGCAGGAGATTGGGCAGGAAACGCGTCTTGGTCTTGATGTTCGAATGGCTGACCACATGGCCCGACTGGACCCCCTTGCCGGTCAATTCGCAACGGCGCGACATGGACTTAACCTCATTCCATAAACGGAGAGCCCGGCGGGGTTTACACATCGGGTATACCCGATGTGTCCCAGAACGCCGGGCGGAATTCGAAGCGCGTTTCCTAAGGGACGCAGGGCGGCACGTCAAGGGTGAAGGCGCCAACGCCCCTCATGCTGAGGAGGCGGCGCAGCCGCCGTCTCGAAGCATGAAGCAATAAGCGCCCTCTCCTTCGAGACGCGCCCTTCGGGCGCTCCTTAGGATGAGGGCGCCAAGGTTACAGCCACGGATGCGCGGCCTGGGCCTTCGTCTCATAGCTGCCGATCTTCTCCGCCTTCTTGAGCGTGAGGCCGATGTCGTCGAGCCCTTCGATCAGGCAATGCTTGCGATGCGGATCGATGTCGAATGTCACCACGCCGCCGTCGGGGCCGCGGATTTCCTGCTTGCCGAGATCGATCGAGAGCGTCGCATTGGCGCCGCGCTCGGCATCGTCCATCAGTTTCGCCAGATCCTCGGGCGAGACCTTGATTGGCAGAATGCCGTTCTTGAAACAATTGTTGTAAAAAATATCGGCGAAATTCGTCGAGATCACGCAGCGGATGCCGAAATCCAAAAGCGCCCAGGGCGCATGTTCGCGCGACGAGCCGCAGCCGAAGTTATCGCCCGCGACGAGGATCGTCGCCTTGCGATAGGCGGGCTTGTTCAAGACGAAATCGGGATTTTCGGATCCGTCGTCCTTGAAGCGCAATTCGGCAAAGAGGCCGCAGCCCAGCCCCGTGCGCTTGATCGTCTTCAAATACTGCTTCGGGATGATCATGTCGGTATCGACATTGGTCATCGGCAGAGGCGCGGCGACGCCGGTGAGTGTCGTGAATTTGTCCATCGTTCTCTTGTCTCTTTGCTCAGGCGGCGCGGTTTTCGATCGCTTCCATATCATCGTCCGAGAGGCCGAAGTGATGGCCGATCTCATGGACGAGCACATGGGTGACGACGGCGCCGAGGCTCTCTTCGCTCTCCGCCCAATAATCGAGGATCGGGCGGCGATAAAGCCAAATCATATTGGGCGGCTGCCCCGTTTGCGCAACGGCTGAGGATTGCGCCATCCCCCTGCCGCGGAAGAGGCCGAGGAGATCGAATTCCGTCTCGCATTCCATCTCATCCAGCACTTCGTCGTCTGGAAAATCCTCGACCTGGATCACCAGCCCCTCGCAGAGCTTGCGAAAGGTCTCCGGCAATTCGGCGAAGCCTTTGTCGGCAATGCGTTCGAGATCGATCAGCGAAGGGGGCGCGGCGGTCGCCCAATCGTCATTCGGCGTCGACATGGGAAACTCCTGGGATGGGGGATCGCGGCGATGCCCGCGAGATTTGCCGTCCTATAGCATGCGCGGCGCTTGGTGCCGACAGGGTCAATTGGCCCTATCGATCGCGCTTGTCGCGCCGGCGCAGGCGCACATAGAGCGCGCCCGACCCGCCATGCGGGCGCGAGGCCTCTTCAAATCCCACGACAAAAACCCGCCATTCCGGCGATTTGAGCCAGAGCGGCACGGCGCGGCGCAAAACGCCGGTCGCGCCAAATTCCGCGCTCGGCCGCGCCTCGCCCTTGCCGGTGACGACGAGCACAAGCCTTGCGCCATCGCCCTGCGCACGGGCGAGAAAATGATGAAGCGCGCCATGCGCTTCCGCCTGGGTGAGCCCATGGAGATCGATCGCTGCATCGACCTCGGCCTGCCCGCGGGAAAGTTTCTGTCTCAGCCTGCGTTCGATCGGCGCGAGATCGGGAACGCTTGGCGCGCGTGATGCGGCTTTCTCACGAGGCGCGGGCGAAGCGGTTTGAGCGGGAGGCGCAGGGACCATTTTTGGCGGCGGATCGCCGACATCCGGCAGATGCGCCTCGGGCCGCGGCGTCACGCTTTTCGCGACCGTCAGCCACAGCGCGATTTCCTCATCGCTCAAGCGCCGCAGCCGGCCACGATGCGCGGGCGAGGCGTCTTTCATGCGCCACCTTGCGTGTCGCGCGGCAACAGCACGGTGAAATCGCATGCGTGGCGAATGCTGCCGGCGAGCGCGCCCGCCGCGTCACCGCTGCCGAAATAGAGATCGGCGCGCGCCGGGCCGACGATGGCGGAACCTGTGTCGCTCGCGATCATCAACCGACGAAACGGCGTCGCCTTGCGCGAATGCCAGGGAAGATCCGCCGTGATCCAAAAGGGCAGACCATAAGACCAGAGCGTTCGATCGATCGCGATCGAGCGCAAGGGCACGAGACTCAAGCCCGCGCCGCCGATCGGGCCAGCGGACTCGGGCAGTTCGGTATTGAGCGCAAAGAACACATAAGATGTGTTGCGCGCCATCAGCGCATGACCTGCGTCGCCGGGTGCCTGGCCTTTGGCTCTGATCCAGGCTTTGACGCTTTCAAGTCCGATCTTGTCGGGCGCGATTTCGCCGCTCTCGACCAAGATGCGGCCGATCGACGTGTAGGGATGGCCGTTGCGGCCCGCGTAGGTGAGCCGCACTTCGCGCCCGTCGCGGAGACGAACGCGCGCCGAGCCTTGCACCTGCGCATAAAAAACTTCGACCGGATCGGTGAAATAGAGAAGCGGCGTTGCATGTCCCGCGAGCGCGCCTTGTACGATCGCTTTGCGATCTGGATAGGGAGAGAAACTGCCGTCGCCGTTGCGGCGCGCCGCGCTCAATCCCGAAGGAACGCCGGGCCGCGTTTCTTCCGAAGCCAAAGTGACGAGATCGTCGGGCCTCCCATAGACCGGCGCGCGAAAGTCTTTTGTCTTAGTAAGCGAGCCTTCGACGATGGGCTCGTAATAGCCGGTGAGAAAGCCGCGGTCCTTCTCGCCGCCGAAGACTCGATAGGGCAAAAAATTCTCTTCGAAGAAAAGTCGCGCTGCGTCGTCGTCGCGCGATGGAATTGCAAGCGCCTTGCGAAAGAGTGCGCGTAAGTCGGGCGTCGCGGAAAGCGCCGGCCGCAGAACGGGTGCCTCGTTCACAATCGCGGCGGCATGTTCGACGAAAAGCGCGAAGGCGGCGCGATGATCATCCTGCGCGAAACCTTCAAGATCGGCAAAAGACAGCGGCTGCAATTTCGGTGAGGGAGTCGGCATGCGAGTCAATTCCGCCGAAGCGCGCCGCGCCGCCTTGATCGTTCGCTCAGTCGCCATCGTCATCGCACGCCCGCATCAATGGCCGGTCTGCGTGGCGATGAGCTTCCAATTCGGATCGCGCGATTGCGTATCGCGGGCAAAGGTCCAGATGTCGTTCAATTCGACCGGCTGATCGAGGCTGCCTTCGATCACCTTGCCTTCGGCGTTTTCCGTCGCCGTGATGACTTTGGCGCGAATGCGCAGCGTGATCTGCGCCACGCGCAGCCGGAGGCTTGCTTCCTCGATGTTGACGGAGTCGATCGATTCGACGGTCGTCTTCATTGTCTCGGCGCGGGCCTCGCGCGCCGTGATCGCGGCAACAAAACTCTGATAGACATCCTGGTCGAGAAGATTTTGCAGCGTCTGCCGGTCGCCGGCGGCAAAGGCGGCGAGGATCATGTCATAGGCGGCCTTGGCGCCCGCGACGAAACTCTCAATGCCGAAAGAGGCATCGTTGGCCGCGATCGCATCGAGCCCCTGCGCCACTTTCGAACCCGGTTCCGCATAGGGCTTCCACCGATCGGTGGCGGGGGGCGCATTGAGCGCCGGCGCCGGAGGGGGGGCGGCCAGAGGCACAACGGTATTGTCATTATTGCTGTTAGGGCCGGGCGCCGCAGGCCCCGGCGGGCGACGAAAAAAAAGATCGCGCGGCGGCTGTTTTTCGTCGTCGGTGCGGCTGCCGAGAACCGAGCGGAGCTTCCAGAGGACGAAGATCGCCAGAAGCGCGAAGATGATCGTCGAAGCGTCGAGCGACTCGGGCATGATGATCTCCGCGGATTTCTCGTGCGATTTCTGGGCTGAGCCAGCCTTCTAGCATAAGGATGGCGGCGGCGGGAGGGCGGCACTGTCGCGGTCCGCGCTGGGGACCGTGCATTTGGAGCAAATGGCCCCTATATCTGCAAAATCCAAGCGCCCAAATGGAAAGCGCGAACATCGAAGCGCGGAAGCCGCGCTTCGGGCCAAGGTTGAAGAGAATGCCGTTCCTCATGAGACTCGTTGTCGGATTGGGCCTGTGGATCATCGGCGAATACGTCGCCTTCAGCCTCGTCGCCCAGGCGATCGGGATCAACGGTGCCGTGCTTTTGACGATCGCAACAAGCCTTGCCGGCATTTATCTGTTGCGGCGGCTTGGAGCCTCGGCGCGGCGCACGCTCACCGCCATGCTGCGGTCGGGCGAAGTCAATGTTCTGGCGCCGGAACAGTTGACCGCCGGCGTCTCGGCGGGGCTCGGCGCGACGCTTCTCGTGCTTCCTGGATTTCTATCGGACTGCGTCGGCCTTGCGCTCTTGGCCTATGCGCGCGCCTGGCGTTTGTTCGAGACGCCGCGGCCGCGGCCCGGCGAAGTGGTCGAACTTTCGCCGCAGGATTGGCACCGGCTTGATGAGGGCGAGCGGCGCTGAGCAGCTTGTTCGCGCCTATCATCCATGCTACCGGCTGAGCCGGATTTTAGGGGGCCACGATGGCTAAGGCGAACAGGAGCAAAGACATGGCCGATGCGAATGGCGGCGGCGCGGCAGACGCGAATGCGCCGGCCCTCAATGCCATGGTGCAATATACGAAGGATTTTTCCTTCGAGAATCCGAATGCGCCGCGTTCGCTTGGGCCGCAGTCGAAGCCGCCGAACATTGCCATTCAGGTCAATGTCAATGTGAAGCAGGTTGCCGACACCGATTATGAAGTCGAGCTTCTGCTCGAAGGCACGGCCGGCGAAGCGGCCGACACTCTGTTCAAGTTCGAATTGAATTATGCCGGCCTCTTCCGTCTGCTCAACATTCCGGAAAAGGACAAGCATCCGATCATCATGATCGAATGCCCGCGCCTGCTCTTTCCCTTCGCCCGCCAGATCGTCGCCGATGCGGTGCGCGCCGGCGGCTTCCCGCCGCTCTATATCGATCCGATCGATTTCGCCGGCCTTTATCGCCGCCGCGTGGACGAAATGGCCGCCAAGCAAGGCCAGAGCGCGCCAAGCGCGACGGCTTAAGCCTACGCTTCAATGTCGAATTGGGCCTCCACTTGTCGAAGGGCGCGTGGAGGTCTATTCTTTTTCTGCCAAGGGGTGCTGCCAAAGTCGGCGGCTGAGATCACACCCGTTGAACCTGAATCTGGGTAATGCCAGCGCAGGGACCGGCAGAGCGACAGGGCAGACGCCCAAATCCCGTCGTCATCCGCGGACCTTGCGCCAAAGCCGAACACCCATCGGCTCCGTTGGCCATGTGGAGACGCGCGATGAACATTCAGCAAAAGCCCGACAGTCTCATTCCCCGCAGCGTCACCTGCGGGCCGCTGCCCGGCGCGCGAAAAGTCTATCATTCGCCACAAGGCCGGTCCGACATCGCCGTGCCCTTCCGCGAAATCGTGCTCGATCCTTCCGCCAATGAGCCGCCTGTTCGCGTCTATGATGCTTCAGGACCTTATACTGAAGCGGCACCCACGATCGATCTTGCCGCCGGCTTGAAGCTGGTGCGCGAGCCATGGCTCGCGAAACGCGCGGGCTTCGAGAGCTATTCCGGCCGCGCCATTCGCCCGGAAGACAATGGCCATGTCGATGCCGAGCGGCTCGTGCCGCTCTGTCCTGCCGTGCGCGCGCCGCGCCGCGGGCAAGACGGCGCGCTCGTCACGCAATATGAATTTGCCCGAGCCGGCATCATCACTGAAGAGATGATCTATGTCGCGGCCCGCGAAAATCTCGGCCGCGAAGAAATGCTCGCCAATGCGCAAGAGACGCTCGCCGACGGCGAAAGCTTTGGCGCCGACATGCCGGCCTTCGTCACGCCCGAATTCGTGCGCGATGAAATCGCGCGCGGCCGCGCCATCATTCCCGCGAACATCAATCACCCCGAACTCGAGCCGATGATCATCGGCCGAAACTTCCTGGTGAAGATCAACGCCAACATCGGCAATTCGGCGGTGACGTCATCCGTCGCCGAAGAGGTCGACAAAATG